>Ga0302324_100021452_pt1 | contig 12592 bp, 11 predicted proteins | sample Palsa_T0_1_FD_201949 | JGI IMG/M metagenome (GOLD analysis project Ga0302324, IMG submission 201949) | Peat permafrost microbial communities from Stordalen Mire near Abisko, Sweden - Palsa_T0_1 | ecosystem: Environmental > Terrestrial > Soil > Palsa > Peat permafrost | place: Sweden: Abisko...
GGGGCTTCCGAGCAATGTGGGCAAGGTAACTCTGTTTCCGCCGCAATACCAGGACTACAGCAATGTACTTGGCTTATATGTACGCGATCAATGGCAGGTGAATTCTAAGTTGACTGTGACTTATGGCACCAGGTGGGAAGCGTACCCGTATGCCAATCGAGGAAGCCGGGGTCTGGAGACCTTCAATGCCGCGACTAATGTGATGACCATCTGTGGCGTGGCGGGGAACCCTGAGAACTGCGGCATCACTAAAGATACCAGTCGCTTCGCGCCACGCGCGGGCATTGCATACCGGCTGAACGATTCCACGGTAATCCGCGCGGGATACGGACTCACCAACGATCCGACTAATCTGGGAGGCGCTCTGGGCAACCGCCAGAACTACCCCGACATCCTGGCGACGACCATTGGCGCTCCGAACAGCTATTCCTACGCGACCACGCTACGGATCGGCATACCGACGCCGGTAGCGCCGAACTATTCTTCAGGAACGGTCGCGGTGCCAACCAACACCGGTATCTTTACGGTGGACAACACGAACTATGTTCGCGGCTATGTACAGTCGTGGAACTTCACAGTGGAGCACCGTTTCGCCAGTTGGCTGGGTTCGGTGGGTTATGTGGGGACACGGTCCGTCGATCCGATTTCGGCGCTCAATGAGAACTGGTCGCCGGTGGGAACCGGGACAGCGGGGCAGATTCTGAATGTGCTTGCCGGACGCACGGCGATCACGGATACGATCGGCACGATGGGAACGAACAAGTACGATGCGCTGCAGGCCAAGGTCGAACACCAGTTTTCGCGCGGCTACCAGTTCTCGGCTAGCTATACTTACGCCAAGGCTCTCGGTTACTCGTCGCAAATTGAGATTCCCTCGGATTTCAATCTGAACTACGGAAACCTGGCTGGGATCGCGACTCAAACGTTGGGGATGACTTTGATTGCCGAATCGCCTTTCGGAGCTGGGAAACGTTGGGCAACGAGCGGAATCGAGGGTAAGCTTCTCAGTAGCTGGAAGCTGGAAGCTGTATCTACGCTACGAAGCGGAACGCCGTTCACGGTGACGGCTTCGAACACTACATTGAACGCTGTGGGATCCACACAGTTCGGCAATTGCAACGCAACTCCGGTGAACCAGGGAAATATTTACCAGTGGTACAACCCGTCAGCATTCTCGGCGCCGGCAGCGGGTCAGATTGGCACCTGCGGGACGAACAGTCTCTGGGGACCATCGCTCCTCAACGCGGATATCGGCCTGGCACGGACCTTTCCCATCCGGGAGCGTTACAAGATCGAATTCCGGACTGAGATCTTCAACATTTCCAACACGCCGCATCACTCGAATCCGAACGGCAACGTCAGCAGCGGGACGTTCATGCAGGCTCTCGGCATCGCCAATACGGGGCGCGAAGGTATCGACCAACGCACCATTCAGTTCAGTTTGCGGGCGACGTTCTAACAGCCGCCGGCAAACGACTTGGAGCTAAGAGAAGGAAACCTATGATGAAACTCGCGTTACCGGCGTTGCTTATGTTGGGGTCGGCCCTGCTTGGCCAGGACCATCCGCGGCCGAAGCTGTTAGGCGTGGAGCACATCTCTCTTTGGTCGCATGATCTCGAGAAGTCCCGCGCTTACTATCATGATTTTCTGGGATTCGAAGAGCCTTACACATTGAAGAACCCGGACGGTTCACCTTCGGTGACCTTCTTCAAGGTGAACGACCGGCAGTACATACAGATCTCGCCCGAACATGAGGCGGGGACGGACCGGCTGAATCACTACGGACTGCAAACAGACGATGCGGAGGGCCTGCGCGCCTATCTGGCGTCAAAGGGAGTGGCGGTTCCGGCGCAGATCAAGAAGGCGCGAATCGGGACTCTCTCATTTACTTTTAAGGATCCGGAGGGGCACAGCGTTGAGGTGGTGCAGTATGCGGCGGCCAGTTGGCCGGTGCGCGAGAAGGGTAAGTTCATGCCGGTTACGCGAGTCTCGCAGCACATTATGCACGTGGGCATCATTGTTACGCAATTCGATGCGGAGATGAAGTTCTACGAGGATGTTCTCGGCTTCAAGGAGATCTGGCGAGGAAGCAGTACGGGGACCGTTCTTTCGTGGGTGAACCTGAAACTGCCGGATAGCGAAGACTACATCGAGCTGATGCTTTATCCTACGCCTCCGGATGCCGGGCACCGGTTCAGCGCGCACCATCTCTGTTTGGACGTGCCAAATATCGACGCTACTGTCGCGGCACTGAATACCGAACCCGCGCGCAAAGACTATAGCCGGCCGATTGAAATCAAGCTGGGGAAGAACCGGAAGCGGCAGGCAAATCTATTCGATCCGGATGGGACGCGCACGGAAGTAATGGAACCGAAGACAGTGGATGGTAAGGTAACTCCCCCGTCCACGGCGCCGCCGCCTTCGAGGTAAAGAGTTTGTCATTCTCGACACGCCGTACCTTTCTTGCCTACGCGGGGGCTGCCGTGTTGGCCCCCAGCGCGCGATCGCAGAAACGAGCACCTGTCGGCCTGATGGCCTACGCGATGCGCCAGGAACTGGAAAACGATATGGCAGCGGCATTGAAGGCCATAGCGAAGATGGGCACCCTATTTCTTCTGGACTCCCGCATACGCGAAAGAAGTCAGGGCGCGGATGGATGATTTGAATATCAAGTGCCTTTCGACCCATAACGAGTCGCTTGCGTTTTCGCCCGATGGACTTTCACAAGCTATCGATCTGAATAAGATTCTCGGGTCTCAGAGCATTGTGGCGGCGAGAGGGCTGGTGAGTGCGGTAAATCCGAATCATGGATTCGAGGGAATGGGTTTGGATGGATGGAAGCGGTTGGCCGCAACGTTCCAGAGGACGGCCGAACGCGTTCGCGCGGTCAACATGACTTGCGGCTTTCATAACCATACAGTGGAATTTCAACCCATTGAAGGAAAGCGCCCGATCGATGTTCTGGCGGGTGTAACGGAGCTGGTGTTTCACCTGGATGTAAGTCCTTGCCGGCAGGCTGAGGTGGATCCGGTTGCGTTCATGGAGCAGTATCCCGGGCGCACGCATTCGGTACTTTGCTCGGACTGGCCGGCGAATCGAAACAAGCACCAGCCGTTGCTGGGAGACGGCAAGGAAAACTGGAAGCAGCTCTTCGCCAAGGCAGAGAGCGTGGGCGGCTTACGCTTCTATCTGATCCAGCAGGAAACCAGCGACCTGCCGATGACGGAAGCTGTTCAGAAAGACCTCGAACGATTTCGCGCGCTCCACCCCTGATAGGCTATTGCGTACGCGTCAGATCGGCATGTTCAACGATTACAGCGACATTACGGATCGGATTGCCGATCCGCCGCTATGGTGGGACGAGCAAGGCGTCCCCCGCTACGCAGAATTCCACCCGTACCAAGCCGCCAACATTTATGCGCGGGAGGTAGCTCTGCTCGAGATTGCCTGCTTCGAGTGCTCGAGACGTTTCCAAGCCGCAGTTTCAACCGCCGGGGTTCTCGGAAGGCCTGAGGTGTGCGATTTGGCAGAGGGCATTGAAAAGCGAGAGATCGACTATGGAGATCCCCCAAATTATGGAAACTGCAGAAGTGGCGCATCGACTGGCTGCTTCAATCTACGGGTGTTGCAATACTGGTCACGGGTGAACTCCAACCACGAATGGACCCGGGATTCGCGGTTGGAAATTGAGTTGCCGGATTTGAGTGTTGTCGATGAGCCACACTAAGCCGCGGTCGCGGGGGATTGGGCCGGCAGCGATCGCCCCTTTTTCCGGAGCACCGCCGCCGAAAGCAGCGTAATCCCCAGTCCGACCGGAAAAGGCTCGATGAACGTAATTGCCGCGTTCATAAAAGGCTTGTCGTACATCGCCTTGTACTTCTTCATTTCCTGAAGCTGCGCCTGCAAGGCTGCCGGACTTGCGCCGGAAGCCTTGGATTTCTCGATCATGTACGCTCCATACTTGTCCATGAAGTCCGGCAGGAAATTGAAATAGATCACCTCCCACGTCACCACGTAGCAGACGCAGGTAATCAACGTTATCGAAATCCCCACCGCAAACGCCTTGACGAATGTGATTCGGCCGCTGCCCGCGTTATCGCGGTACGAGCGGATGCCGAAGAACACCAGCAGGAACGAAAGCACGATGACCGTGTAGCCCAGCCACTCGGACCGGCTGAAGCCGATCCGGTCTGCGAAAGGCACCGTGGCCGCCATCATGAGCGAGCAAAGAAGGCCGGAAATCAATCCATACTTCAGTACGGTATTTTTCATAAGTGCTGACGACGATACCCGCCGCACCCCCTCGCTGTCGTCATCCTTTCGTGTGATTTTCGTCGCGCGCGGCCGAAATCATCAGTTTGGGTGAGCTTTTCAAGCCAGTAACCCCAATTCCTTGCCAAGTTGCACGGCCTGGGTTCGCCGCTTCGCCCCGAGTTTATCGAATGCATGCCGGCAATGCGTCTTAACGGTATTCTCGCTGACGAACAGGCGGTCGGCGATCTCGCGATTGCTCATGCCCCGGGCGATCAGTTCCAGGATTTCGAGTTCCCGAGGCGTAATTCCGAGCTCGTCGATTTTCTTCTCATTCGGGACAAACGAAGCCGCCGGGGTGGCCGGAACCGTAACGTCCTTCACGACGATTTTCTGCTGGGCACCTGTAAGCCGTAACCCCAGCCAAATGCCAAGAACGGCAAACATCGCGGCGACCAGCCCGCCGTAAATCTCAAGCGAGTGCTCTACTACCAGGAAGCGGTACTCGGTCCACTTCAGCACGGCAATCAGGATTCCCCCGGTCAGCCCGTAGATCAGCACGTGGCGCTTCATATGTTGCGGCAGGAAAGGATTCAGGTGAGGATTATCGCACCCTTCACACCTAGTACACTAATCCAATATGTTGACTCGCCGGCATTTTCTAGCCGCCTCTGCCGCTGCTGCCGCTACACGGCTTTTTGGTGCGCCCAAGGAAGGCACTACCCCGTCCGCTGAACTGGAAAAGCTGGCAGCCGTGGCGCTGCGGGAGGCTAAGAAATACAAAGCTACTTACGCCGATATACGCGTCGTTCGGTTGCGGAATCAGATCATCGGGATTCGTCTTTCGCCGGAACGCGGGACCGGGAAGACCAACTCCGTGCCGCAGGTCGGTGAGGATTCCAGTTTCGGTTTCGGCGTTCGCGTTATTGTGAATGGCGCTTGGGGTTTCGCCTCGTCGCCGGTGGTTACGCCGGAGGAGATCGCTGCGATTACGAATGAGGCGGCGATTATCGCGAAGGCGAACGCTTCCATCCAGTCCCGGCCGATCCAGCTTGCGCCGGTCAAGGCTTATAAGGACCGTTGGGTCACGCCGCATGACAAAGATCCGTTCGACGTTTCGATGGCGGAGAAGTTGGATCTTCTGGAGCGCGTCGCGGGTCAGGCTAAGAAGAATACGAAGGTGTTCGGAGCCAACGCCTCACTGATTCTGCGTTCGGAGGACAAGTATTTCGCATCCACTGAAGGGTCGTCGATCCAGCAGTATATTTTGCAGATATATGGCAATGTGGATGCCACTGCGGTCGACCGTCAGAATAACGTTTCGCGCAGCCGCAGCTATGTTCCCACGCAGGCTTCAGCTGGTTGGGAATATGTGCCTGAGATGAACCTGGAGGAGAACGCTCAGCGCATTCGCGAGGAGGTGGTGGAGCACCTCACCGCGCCGCCTGTGAAGCCGGGCATCAAAGATTTGATTCTTATGCCGAATCACCTGATGCTTACGATTCATGAGAGCGTCGCGCATCCGACTGAGCTTGACCGGGCGCTCGGGTATGAAGCGAACTACGCCGGCACCAGTTACATTACGCCGGATAAGATCGGCAAGCGCATCGCGAGCGAGCATTGCACGTTTGTGGGCGACCGCACCGCGTTGCGTGGCCTCGGCACTTGCGGCTACGATGACGACGGCGTGAAGACCACGGAATTCACGATCATCGACAAGGGCATCTTCCGCAACTACCAGACCACGCGCGAACAGGCGCATCTGGTGGGCGACAAGGAATCCCATGGCTGCTGCCAGGCCGATTCCTGGGCTACGGTGCCGTTCCAGCGTATGCCGAATGTGTCGCTGCGTCCCGGGCCCACGGACACTACGCTCGACAGTCTGATTTCCGGGATCGACGACGGCGTGCTGATCGATGGCCGCGGCAGTTACTCGATCGACCAGCAGCGCTACAACATACAGTTCGGCGGCGATGCATTCTGGGAAATCAAGAACGGCAAGAAGGGCAATATGATCTCGCGCGTGTCCTATCAAGGCCGGACGCCCGATTTCTGGCAGGCTTGCGATGGAACGGCAGGGCCGGCCTACTGGCGGCAATACGGCACCACGGGCGATGCCAAGGGCGAACCCACGCAAATCAATTCCATCAGCCATGGATGCAGCCCCACGCGCTTCCGCCAGATCAACGTCATCCTAACGGACTAATATGCTCAGCCGAGAAGAAGCTCAGAAGATCGCACAGAAAGTCATTGCGCTTTCCTCCTACCCGGAGTGCCAGGTCAACATCAACGATTCCGAACAGGTCTATACGCGGTTTGCCAATAACGGCATCACAACGGCAGCGTTCAGCAGACGGCACACTGTTTCTTGTAGCGTGTCGCGCGATGGGAAGACCGGGTCCTATGCCGTAAACGATCTGGATGACGATAACCTCAAGGCCTTAGTGAAGAAGGCCGAGGAGCTGGCAGCGATTGCGCCTCCCAACGCCGAGCGTTTGCCCGCTCTGGGGCCACAGAATTATCCAAAGGTTTTCGATTTCGACGACCACACGGCGACGGCGCGGTCGCCTGAAATGATTCCGCATGTGAAGACAGTGGTGGATGCGGCGATGAAGCAGAAGCTGGTCGCCGCGAGGTTGATTCTTCGCACGCATACCTTGAATGCCGTGGCGAATAAGAATGGGCTCTTCGGTTTTCACAATGCGGCGGATTCGCAACTCACCACTACCATTCGTATGGCCGACGGATCCAGTTCCGGCTGGGCCGGGCAGCCTTCCACCAAGCTCAGCGAAATCGATAGCGCGCATCTGGCTGCAACGGCGATCGATAAATGCGCGAAATGGAAAAATCCCCAAAAGATCGATCCGGGGAATTACACGGTAGTACTGGAACCGACCGCCGCCGGGGATCTGGTGCGTCTCATGGCTGGGGCGTTCTCCGCGAGAAGTACCGAAGAGGGACGAACCTTTTTGAGCAAGCGCGGTGGCGGATCGCTGCTCGGCGAAAAGGTTTTTCCCGAGTTCATTACCCTGCGGGCCGATCCATTCGATGCGCGGCAGCCTTCTTCTCCCTGGTCCGGCGACCTGCTCCCGAACGACAAGATCACGTGGGTCGACAAAGGCGTGATTGCGAACCTGGCTTATGACCGCTATTGGGCGAGTAAGACCGGTAAGGCTCCCACGCCAGGCGGTGGCGGCGGTGGACGCGGCGGCGGTGGTGGCGGTTTTGGAGGCGGAGGGGGCGACCTGATTCTTGAAGGCGGCGACAATACCCTTGAGCAGCTCATCGCGAAGGTGGACCGCGGCGTGCTGGTCACGCATTTCTGGTACATCCGATTTGTAAATCAGCAGACGCTGCAGTACACGGGCCTGACTCGTGATGGCCTGTTCCTGATCGAGAACGGTAAGGTGACGACGCCGATCACGAACTTCCGCTTCATCGAAAGTCCGGTGCATCTGTTGAAGAATACGATTGCTCTGGGGAAGGCGCAGCGTGTTCGCGGACTTGAGGGCGGCATGATGATTGCCCCTGCGATTCTGGCGAAGGACTTCCCGCTGACTTCCGTCTCCGACGCGATATAAAGGACCAGCTACCCATATGCCACTGAACGAATGGACAGAGAAGTTCCTCAAAGACCCGCTCGGCGTTGCTAGAACAAAGAGTATTAGCCCCCCGCATGGGTATCAATCCACAATGCTGGAAGGCCGCGGGCTGTACTACGGAGTCGGAAGATCTCAAGCAATTGATATCGGCGGCCGCAACACGAATCTATTTCAGGAGAAATACCGGGATAAGGTCGGGCTCGTCAATGGGGAATACCGGCATGCCAAAGTTGAGGTGCCGATTGGGATGTTGAAGTTTGAAATTGCGACCGGTCTCAACTCCGGCGGCTTGACCTTCAATATCGAGCAACGTGACGCGAGCTCAGTGATGGCAGAACTTGCCCGGGACACTGACAGAGCCATGCTCCGTGGCCACTTCACATGGGCCCACAAGGACAAGATTCCGGTCTATTTCCTTCCCTGGCAATCCAAGCATTTACTGTCGCTGAGCATTCCGGAATACAACGAGCAGAACACCGTCCGGTATGACCACGGCGTCGAGATCGATGCCGTATCTCCTCACATCTTCTTCACGGCCGCTATTAACGGTTGTTCCGTCTTCGTTAACGGAGATCCGGCACGCCCCACCGTAACCCATGCTGGAATATCCGAGGGCTCCACTCCTTACGGCAATGATCCAGCGTCATTCTGGCGCGATCTTCTAGGGGCGCATCAACAGCAGGTGGGCGCCCGTGGTGGTAGTAATTACGAAGTCAACAATACCAATTACGTCAACGCTACAGGGCGGGCTAAGCAGACCTGGACTCCCCTGTCCGCCAAGTTCAACTCCTTCCTGCGCAGGCTGCCGGATGACAACCCGATGAAGATCGAACAGGTTCAACCGTTCGGCGCCGTCTTCGGGATTCGTTACGGCCGGCTCTGGAGTTTCTATCTGCAGGAGAATGTACAGGTCACACGCTTTAAGGTCGTTAAGAAAAAGGTCACCAAGACTGAAATTCGGCAGGTGCCCAGGAAGTTTCTTGGTTTTAAGACTTCCATCTTGCGAGATCAGGAAGTGGAGTTCGAAGTTGAAGAAGATCAAAAGATCACTTCAGCCGCCGCGATTCCGATGCGCGTCTCGCCCTTCTTTCCTAAGGGCCCGGGTTCGGTCACCTATAAAACGCTATTCCGTCAGGTATAGCTTGACCTCAAATACGCCTCGCAAAACCCCGGTGGTACCAAGGATGGCGGTTGCGCTTGAGCGCCGCGGAACGTTCCGAACCTCCACCAAACGCGCATCCTCGTTAACGACCGGCTCAACCTCCGCGGTCTGCAAGGCGGCATGATGATCGCCCCTGCGATTCTGGCGACGGACTTCCTGCCGACCTAGGTTTCCGATGCAATCTGAGGGTTTACAATCAGCGTAGGGTTAGATGAACGACATGCAAATCCCAACACTCGCCATCTCGGGCATCGCGCCGGTGAGATTTTTACTGGTAAGCAATAGCCGTATCACGGACTTAAGAGCAGGCAGGCAAGACGGAAATCCTCAATCGTTTGGACCTATTCGAGGACAACATCACTCGCCTTTTTGCGGATCACGAACATCGGATCACCAAGCTTGAAACCGGCCGCAGCTAGGGGCGTTCACCCGCTCGATTTCGCTGCCGACACCACACCGGAGGCGCTGGCTGTCTTCTATGAACTTCAGCGTCAGCGCACTCCTTCGCAGAAACTCAACGACGTCTTCGAACTGACCGAGTGGATGATTGCCAACGCCGAGGCGGGTGTGCGACTGCGCTACCCGGATGCCACAGACCGCGAAGTCTTCCTCCGCGCAGCGTCGCTACGTATTCCAAGGGATCTTATGATTGCGGCTTATGGCTGGGATCCCGAGTCGCATGACTGAGCTTCGCGATGCCGCGATTCAGCTTTGCGCAGATCTCGATTCCCTCAACATTGCTTACGCGATGGGCGGCTCATTCGCCAGTTCGATACACGGAATCGCGCGGGCGACTCAAGACCTCGATATCGGTGCCGCTATCACGCTGTCCCAAGGCGAGCAGCTTACAGTGCTGCTGAAGGAATCCTCTTACGCGGACGCGGGACAAATCCGCGACGCCATCCTGCAGTGCCGTTCCTTCAATGTGATTCACCTCGCGACTGCCTTTAAGTTAGACATCTTCCCGGCGAGTTCGCATCCGCTCGGTGCGCAGGAGATCAAACGGCGTCAGCTAACGAGTACCGCGATCCTTGGGGGAGACGCACTTGTGCTTCCGGTGATATCCGCCGAAGACATCATCCTGGCGAAACTCCGTTGGTATCAAGACGGCGGAGGCGCCTCCGAGCGTCAATGGAACGACATCCAGAACATTCTCCAGGTACAGGGCAATCGCCTTGACCGAGGGTATCTCCACGAATGGGCAGTCGTTCTCGAGGTTCAAGAGCTGCTCTCGAAGTTGCTTGATGAGTAAGCGATATCTGATCACCAACCAAACGCCGCTGTCAGAGATTGAGCGTGCGCTTCAGTTAGGTATCGAATTCATCCAGATCCGCGAGAAGCATCTCTCGACGCGCGATCTCACGGTTCATGTCAACGCAGTTCTGCGGCTCCCGAATCCGCACCAGACACAGATCCTGGTGAACGACCGCCTCGATGTCGCCTTCGCCTGCGGCGCTCACGGCGTACATCTGCGCGCCAACTCCGTCTCGCCGCGGACGCTTCGCAAGATTACTCCGGCCGGCTTCTTCATTGCCGTCTCCTGCCACTCGATCGCCGATCTTGAAGCTGCGGAAGGCGCGGATTTCGCGGTCCTCGCGCCCATCTTTGAAACGCCTGGCAAGAGTCCGGCACTCGGCCTGCGCTATCTTGCTCAGGCGGTACACTCGACCAATATCCCTGTCTTTGCGTTAGGCGGCATCACCGAGGAGTTGATCCCGGTCTGCGTACGACTCGGCGCCGCTGGCGTCGCCGGCATCCGATTATTCACTCATCCGGCGACTTCTTCACCATGTACCGCGCCAGTTCCGGATAGCTCTCGTACATAGCAAACGCGTGCTCCGCTGAACTCCGGAAATACTCTCCTTGCAGGGGATTCAACTTCTTCACAGCCTCATACTGCTGTTCCACCGCGGCCCAATCGCGCTTGGCCGCCGCGCCGGACCAACCCCTTCGGCCCGAATGCAGATAGCTGCGCAGCGTCCACATCAACATCCTCTCCGCCAGCCTCGATGCCTCTTTGCTCTCTACTCCCGATTCCCGAATCCACTCCACGCAGCTATTCACCAGCGGCGTGAACAAACTCCCCGACAACGTGCGCGCGGCTTCAAACAGACGCATCCCCTCATGGTTCACTTCCACCTGCTTGCCCTTCAGTTCCTTCACCAGCCGCTTCGCTTCGCGCAAGGCCTCGCGTCCGCCCTCCACGACGTAGAGCTTCTCAAGCCCATCGATCTGATTCATCGACCCGACCGAAGCGCCCCGCTCCTGGAAGAAGGAAAAATCCACGCTCGATACATCTGAGACGCAGAACAGCACCACCTTCCACCGCCACTCAATTGCGGATTCCCGAAGGACTTCCACCGCCCGCTCGAGCCCTGTGTCCGGCGCGCAAACTAAGATTACCTCGCACTCGTTAAAACTGGTGAGGTCCCGCACGGGATGCCCCGTTTTCAGTAAATTCGCAATCCTTCCAGCTACCTTCGTAGTCGCGGCCGCAATCGGCCCGAGTTCGTTCCGGAGAGATGGCATCTCCGCGAGAACCGTGCGCGCTGCCGCGCCGGCCCCAAACAACGCATATCGGCGCTTTGATGGCATTTTCTTGTTCCGTTAAGGTGCGGTGAGCCCGGCGCCCACGATCGCATTCGTACGCAACGCTTTGACCTTGTCCCGCAGTTGCGCCGCTTTTTCGAACTCGAACTTCTTGGCCGCTTCCCGCATGCGTGTTTCCAGCTCAGTAATATACTCCTCGCGAGCCGCCGGCGTCAGATCCTCCACATCCGGTTCGCTTTCGGCCGCAACGGTCACGTAATCGCCTTCGGCAATCGCGATCAGCGTCATATCGATCGGCTTGACGATCGATTGCGGCGTAATTCCGTTGCGCTCGTTATACTCCACCTGCACGCGCCGTCGCCTGGTGGTCTCGCCGATCGCGCGCTTCATGCTGTCCGTCATCACATCCGCATACAGCACCGCGCGTCCTTCCAGGTGACGCGCCGCCCTGCCTATGGTTTGGATCAGAGCCCCGCTCGACCGCAGGAACCCTTCCTTATCCGCATCCAGAATCGCTACCAGAGATACTTCGGGCAAATCCAATCCCTCGCGCAGCAGGTTGATCCCAATCAGCACATCATGTTCACCTCTTCGCAGATCCCGCAGAATTTTGATGCGGTCCAGCGTGCTCACTTCCGAGTGCAGGTAGTTGCACTTTACGCCAACCTCGGAATAGTATTCGGCCAAATCTTCCGCCATGCGTTTGGTCAACACAGTGACCAACACGCGCTGATTCAATTCCACTCGGCGGCGAATCTCCGCGAGCAAATTATCTACCTGCCCCTTGATGGGCCTCACTTCAATTTCGGGATCCACCAGACCTGTCGGCCGGATAATCTGCTCAACCACTACGCCCGCCGATTTCGTCAGTTCATACGGACCCGGCGTCGCCGAAACATATACCACCTGATTGACGCGGTGCTCGAATTCCTCGAACGTCAGCGGACGGTTGTCGAGCGCGCTGGGCAGCCGGAAGCCGTGCGCCACCAGTACCTCCTTCCGCGAACGGTCTCCGTGATACATCGCG
>Ga0302324_100021454_pt1 | contig 12590 bp, 13 predicted proteins | sample Palsa_T0_1_FD_201949 | JGI IMG/M metagenome (GOLD analysis project Ga0302324, IMG submission 201949) | Peat permafrost microbial communities from Stordalen Mire near Abisko, Sweden - Palsa_T0_1 | ecosystem: Environmental > Terrestrial > Soil > Palsa > Peat permafrost | place: Sweden: Abisko...
GAAGTTGCCGAAAGGCCGCCTGCCAGGAACTCTTCAGAACCCACTCCCGTCGAGTGTCTCCGGCCAGTATGGTCTCCACCGTGAACGTTCCTGATGACCTTCGTTACACCTCGGACCATGAGTGGGTGCGGCTCGAGGGCGACCGTGCCCGGGTTGGGATCACTGACTACGCCCAGGACGCCTTGGGGGACATCGTCTATGTCCAACTGCCGGCGCCGGAAGCCGCGGCAACGGCGGGCCAAGCGCTGTGCGAGTTAGAATCGACGAAGTCCGTCTCTGATATATACGCTCCGCTAAGCGGGACCGTCGTAGAAGTGAACAGCGAGCTTGTCGATGCGCCACAGCACGTCAACGAGGAGCCCTACGGAAAAGGGTGGATTTGCGTGATCGAACCCTCCTCTGCCACTGCCTTCGAGGGTTTGCTGAGCCCCGCCGAATACCGAAAGCTTCTCGAGGCCTGAGGCGTTGTACTGCAACCGCTGCGGGCACCGCAACCCCGTGGGGGCCAATTTTTGCTCCTCTTGCGGAGCTCCGCTGGAGCGCCGCGAGACAGCAATCGAGCCGGACGCCCCGGAGCACCAAACTTCGGCGACACCAGCAGTTGTGTTGTTCCCTGGGGATGGGTCGTCCGAGCCTTTTCTGCTCGAGCCGAGCGACCTCCTTCACGGCGTGCCGACGGGCGGTGCCGTCCTTGTGGTGACTCGCGGGCCCAATTCCGGCTCGCGGTTCGTGCTCGGACCTGAGAACGCTGTTGTCATCACGATCGGCCGTCACCCCGAGAGCGATATTTTCCTTGATGACATCACCGTTTCGCGCCGTCACGCCGAGGTGCGCTACGTCGAGGGCGCTTATTGGGCCCACGATATCGGCTCGCTCAACGGCACGTACCTCAACCGCGAACGGATAGATACCGCCCCCCTGGCGAGCGGGGACGAGCTTCAGGTCGGCAAGTTCCGCCTGCTGTTCCTCGCTCCTGGCCAAGGCCCTGGCGCCGGCCATGCTGCTGGCACAGCCTGATCGACAGAGGGCTTGAGGGCAACGCCGTGGTAGGCCGCGCGCACCTTTCGATAGGAGAAGTACTGTCGCTCCTCCACGACGAGTTCCCAGACGTCACGATCTCGAAGATCCGTTTCCTGGAAAGCCAGGGGCTCGTCGACCCCGAGCGGACGCCGTCGGGGTACCGGAAGTTTTACGAGCCGGACATCGAGCGTTTGCGCTGGGTCCTGCGTCAGCAAAGGGACGCCTTTTTGCCTCTGAAGGTGATCAAGGACCGCCTCGAGGGACAGGGAGACCCCGACGCCGATGAGGCTGGGGCCGAGGAGCTACTCGTTGAAGAGGGCTACCTAGCGGTGGAACTCGCGACCGAGGTGCTTTACGGCAACGGTGGCGGCCCGGTAAGCAAACCCGGCCAGCTGTTTGAGCTGGGCCCAGCCTCCGGTGGCTACGCCGGCCCGAGCGGCAGCGACGGCCCGAGCGGCAGTAGCGGCCCAAGCCGCGGCAGCGAAAGGGTCGCCGCGAGCCGCCCGAGGGCCAGCCGGGCTCACGCCGCCGAAATCGCCACGCCTCCCGTCCAAGCATCACCGGTAGCAGCCGCTGCCGCCGAGGCGGAGCCGGCTGAACATGCAGTCGCCGCGAAATCGTCGCGGCCTAGCCGCCAGCGCGAGGTGCGAGCTCCCGCTGATGACGAGCTGGCGCTGGGGGAGTTCCTAGCCGAAGCGGGCGTGGATGTTGAGACCGTAAGAGACCTGGAGCAGTACGGCCTCATAGCTCCCAGGGTCATCGGCGGTGCGCCGTATTACACGCGGGAAGCGGCGGTGATCGCGAGGTTGGCGTGGGCCTTTGCCCGCCATGGTGTCGAGGCCCGTCACCTTCGCGCCTACAAGGGGGCGGCCGAACGGGAGGCCGGGCTGGTCCAACAGGTGATCATGCCGCTCCTGCGCCAACGCAACCCGCACGCCCGCGAAGCTGCCGCCCACGCCGTCGATGAGCTGTCCGAGCTGGGCGGAGAGCTGCGCGCGGCCTTGCTTCGCGCTGCGCTCGCCGACCTTCGCTAGGCCGGGTGATGGGCGCCTGCGCGCTTTTCCTGAGGGCGCAGATGCGCCTTGCCTGCACGGCCCTAACCGCCTGTCGGGTTGGCCGTCCGCGGTTGTAACGTTCAGGCATGGTCGAGATGCACCTCTCTGCCGTCCGAGTCGAGCTCCCTGCAAACACCCCGATCCTGTTGTTGCAAGAAGCGACGGGCGACCGGACCCTGCCCATCTATATCGGGCGCCCCGAGGCCGAAGCGATCGCGGCTGCCCTCCAAGGCGTCGTCACCAAGAGGCCGATGACCCACGACCTGATGCGTGACATCCTGACCGAAGTCGGCGTCGTGCTGGACCACGTGGTGATCACCGAGCTAAAGGACCAGACTTTCTATGCAGAGTTGCGTCTGCGCCGCGGTGGGAACAATTACGTCGTCTCGGCGAGGCCGTCCGACGCGATCGCGATCGCGATCCGCGCGGGGGCGACGATCTACGCCGAGGAGGCCCTGCTTGACGCCGAGGGCATCGTGATCACCCAGCACGACGAGCTCGATGAGGCACCTGAAGGCGAAGAGCTGGTGGCCCAGTTCCACGAGTTCATCGAGGGCATCAGTCCCGAGGATTTTGAGAAGTGACCCTGGGGGGCCGCGAGGCGACGTGGCGTGTTGCGTGTTAGCGGGCCGCCGTTGCCCAGCACCCTCGGCTCGCAGGCCCATCGCCTGATCAGCGCGTGTAACCAGCCCGGGTTCTTGCGGGGACGGCCCGTAAGGGCCACACTGGTGTAACTACCCATCTGTTACATCTGCCGAGGAGGGCAAATGGAGCGTCAACAAACCGGGCAGGCATCGCCGCCGGCGGAAGACGGGGCCGAGGAAGGCTTCAGGGGGCCGCAGGTATGCAGCATCGTGGGGATCACCTACCGCCAGCTGGACTACTGGGCTCGCACCGACCTGATGCGGCCCTCGATCAGCGACGCTAAGGGGAGCGGGACGCAGCGCGTCTACGCCTACACGGACTTGTTGCAGCTGAAGGTCATAAAGCAGTTGCTGGATGCCGGTGTGTCGCTCCGCTCGACGCGCAAAGCCATCGAATGTCTACGCGCCTCGGGTACCGACGTTGCCAGCGCAAGCCTCGTGATCGCCGACGACCAAACTGTCTTGGCCAACTCCGGCGAAGAGCTGTTCGATTTGCTCCGGGGTGGCCAGGGCGTGCTCTCCATAGTGCTCGGCATGGAGAGGATCGTTTCAGAGGTTGATGCTGGGATCACCGAGTTCACGGGCTCGGCAGCGCAGGGGCACCCGGCCAAAGGGGCACCCGCTGGTGCTGGTTTGCCTAAAGGCCCGCCCGGGCCGGCAAAGCGGCTCGCTCGCTGAGGGATCGCTGGTGCAGCACTAGTCTTGGCTGGGTGAGCCTTGGCCCCGTGAGAGCGCGTTGACTGAGCAGCCGGAGCCGGCCGAGGTAGACGTCCTGCGCTATAGCCCGTTGGATGCCTGGCACCGAAGCAACGGGGCGCGGATGGTGCCTTTCGGTGGTTGGGAGATGCCCCTCGAGTACGAGCACGGCACCGTCGCCGAGCACATGTCCTGCCGTCGGGACGTGGCCATTTTCGACGTGAGCCACCTCGGCACCGTGCGGCTAACGGGGCCCGATGTCAAGGCCACGCTCCAGCGGGCGCTCACCAATGACCTCGGCAAGATCGGGCCCGGTAGGGCGCAGTACACGCACCTGCTCGACGACGACGGGTCGGTGCTCGACGACCTGATCGTCTGGTGGGCCGGCGAGGAGACCTTCGACGTCATGCCCAACGCCTCCAACACCTCCCGGGTGCGGGGCGCGATCGGAGGCACGGACGTCACCGCCAGCAGGGCAGTGTTGGCCGTGCAGGGCCCGCATGCGCGCAACGCCCTCGCCAAGGCCTTCCCGGGCGCTGCGGCTGTTGGCCGCTTCCGGGTGGAACAGCTGGAATGGGAGGGAACCCCCGTGACGGTCGCGGGCACGGGCTACACGGGTGAGGACGGCGTCGAATGCTCAGTGCCAGCCGAACGCGCAGCCGACCTGTGGGAAGCGCTGGTAGCCGCGGGCGCCTCGCCAGCTGGCCTCGGGGCACGTGACACGCTCCGGCTCGAGTCCGGGCTTCCCCTCCATGGCCACGAACTGGGCCCGGGCATCACTCCGCTCGAGGCCGGGCTCTCGTGGGTCGTGGCCTGGGACAAGCCCGGCGGTTTTACGGGCCTGGACGCTTTGGTTTCGCAACGCCACGAGGGCTTGACCCGGGTGCTGAGGGGGATTGCCGGGCAGGGCAGGCAGCCTCTCAGGGCGGGTTATGCAGCCAGCGTCGACGGGGTGCTCGCTGGCGAGCTGACAAGTGGTAACTTCTCGCCGGTCTTGGGTTGTGGGATAGGGATGGGCTTCCTCCAACTCGGGCTGCCAGATGGTGCCGAGCTCGAGGTGGACGCAAGAGGTCGCGCCCTTACTTGTCACATCGCCCGCCTACCCTTCGTCGAGAAATCCGGTACAACAAACTGATGGCTCACTTCGTCCCTCACACCGATGACGATTTCGCCCGGATGCTGGATGATCTGGGGCTCTCCAGCCCGGCGGACCTCTTTGAGTGCATACCCGAGGCGCTGCGGCTGGCGAGCGGCCTCGACCTGGCCCCGGGGATGTCCGAACCCGATGTGGCGTCCGAAATGTCGCGGCTGGCAAGGCGGAACCGGGCTGCCAGTGAGCTCGTCTGTTTCGCAGGCGGGGGCGCTTACGACCACGACGTACCGGCGGTCACGCGGGCGCTTGGGGGCCGTTCCGAGTTCGTCACGTCCTATACGCCCTATCAGCCCGAGGTGGCTCAGGGGGTGCTCGAGGCCCTGTTCGAGTACCAGACCCTCGTCTCTCGCTTGGCCGGGCTGCCCATCGCCAATGCGTCTGTTTACGACGGCGCAACGGCGACCGTCGAAGCGGTCAATGTCGCGATTGCCTCGACGGGGCGCAGGACCGTCTGGGTGAGCGCAGGCCTCAACCCGCGTTGGCGTGAGGCTCTTGTGACCCTGAGCGCTGGCGGAGGTACCGAGATAGTGGACGTGCCTCTGGTCGAGGGCCGTACGGCATGGGAGCAGGCAGCGGCCGCCCATCTCGCAAAGGGAGCCGGAGGTCCGAAAGACGGTCCCGACGGGCACCCGGCGGCCTTGGTGGCGGTTTCTCCCAACTACCTCGGTTGCATCGACCCCCTTCCGCCGGCGCGAGCGGCGGCAGACAGCCTGGGGGCCCTTTTGGTCGCCGCCTTCGACCCGATAGCCGCAGGGCTCCTGCGTACGCCGGGCGAGCAGGGGGCAGACGTGGCAGTTGCCGAAGGTCAACCCTTTGGCATGCCGATGGCGTTCGGAGGCCCATACCTGGGGATGTTCGCCGTGGCCCATGAGCACACGCGCCGGCTGCCGGGGCGCCTAGTGGGCCGCACTGTTGACCCCGAGGGGCGCACCGCCTATGTCACGACGCTGCGTGCCAGGGAGCAGGACATCCGCCGGGAGCGTGCCTCGTCCAACATCTGCACAAACCAGACGCTTATAGCCATCGGGGCAATGGTCCAGATGGCCTGGCTCGGCACGTGGGGACTGCGCGAGCTGGCCCTGCGGTGCGCCCGCGGTACCCGCTACGCGAGGGACGCCCTAATCGCGCTACCCGGAGTCAAGCCTCTATTCGAAGCGCCGGTTGTGCGCGAGTTCGCCCTCGAACTGCCGCTCCCGGCCGACCTGGTCATCGAGCGCATGGCCGATGAAGGCTTCTTGGCGGGCATACCCGTCGAAGTGGGGGGCCGCCACGGCCTGCTCGTGGCAGTGACCGAGAAGCGCACCCGCGCCGAGATCGATGTCTACGTGGATGCTATGGAAAAGGTCGTCTCATGAGCGCGCTTGGCCACAAGGCTGCACCCGGGGGCAAGGCGAGCTCGGCACCTCTGCTGGGCCACGACGAGGAACCGACGATCTTTGATTTCTCCGTGCCGGGCCGGCGTTCTGCCTCGTTCCGGACCACCGGCGTCCCCGAGTGGAGTGCCGAGGAGCTGCTGCCGACCGACGAGCTCCGCCCCGAGCCGCCCGAGCTGGCCGAGATCTCCGAGCGAGACCTCGTCGGGCACGTGACGCGCCTATCCCACCGGCAGTACTCGGTCGACCTTGGGGCCTACCCCCTCGGGTCGTGCACGATGAAGTACAACCCCAAGGTGTGCGACGAGGCGGCGGCGCTGCCTGGCCTCGGCTACGTTCACCCGGCGACGCCTGCACCCTACGCCCAGGGGTGGTTGGAGCTGTTGTGGGACCTGACCAACGCCCTGTGCCGGATCACGGGTATGCACGCCGCCACCCTTCAGCCTCCCGCCGGCGCCGCAGGTGAGCTGACCGGGCTACTGATCATGCGCGCCTGGCACCAAGGGCAGGGCCGCTCGCCGAGCAAGGTACTTATCCCGGACTCGGCGCACGGGACCAACCCGGCCTCGGTGAGCCTCGCCGGCTACACCACCGTCAGCATCCCCTCTGACGAGCGAGGCCTCGTCAGCCCGGCAGTCCTGCGCCAGCGCCTCGACGGTGACGTAGCGGGGATCATGCTGACCAACCCGAACACCCTCGGCCTCTTCGAGGAGGACATCGCTGAGCTCGCAGCAGCCGTCCACGACGTCGGCGGCCTGCTCTATTACGACGGTGCCAACCTCAATGCGATCCTCGGGGTAACAAGGCCTGGGGACATGGGCTTTGACATCGTCCACCTGAACCTGCATAAAACCTTTGCCGTGCCGCATGGAGGCGGTGGGCCGGGCGCCGGCCCGGTCGCTGTTACCCGGGCCCTTGCAGACTTGCTGCCCGGCCCGGTCCCCAAGCGCCTGGACGATGGCACCTTCACGTGGGAAACCCCGTCCCGCTCGATCGGCCGGGTGCACGGCTGGCACGGCAACGCGCTCGCGTTGGCGCGGGCTTGGGCGTACATCCTGTGCAACGGTGCCGACGGCCTGCGCAAGGTTTCAGAAGCTGCTGTGCTGAACGCCAACTGGTTGCTCGCCCAGCTCCGCGGCACCTACCGGATCCCCTACGACCGCCCGGCAATGCACGAGGTGGTTGTGTCCACCCACGACGCACCTGGGACCGCCCACGAGCTGCGCGCCCTCGACGTCGGCAAACGCCTTATGGAGAAGGGTTTCCATGCCCCGACCGTCTATTTTCCCTTGGTCGTGCAGGAGGCGCTCATGATCGAGCCGACCGAGACGGAAAGCCCTGAGACGGTTGCCGCGATCGCGTTGGCGCTGCTCGAGATCGCTCAAGAGAGCCCCGAAATGGTGGCAGGTGCCCCCCGGACAACGCCGATAGGTCGTGCCGACGAGGCCCGCGCGGCTCGCTCGCTCGTGCCGACCTGGGACGCGATCAGCCCAAGCTGAACTGCAGGTTCAGCGGCTCGGCAACCGTAGCCCCCGGGACAGGCATCTTCTGGCCGTTGACCCTGACTGCCACCTCGGGTGGGTCGCCAACGCGAAGCCAGGCTGGGCCGGTCACCGAGGACTGTTGGCCCGCCTCGAGGATCCCCTCGTAGACGATCTGGCCGAGCGGGCTGTTCGCCCTGACTTCGAGCCAGCAACGGCCTTTTGCCCTCACGACAATCGAGGCGGAGGGCGAGCTGAGCTGGTAGGTGGCGGTGCCACCGCTAGAAGAAAGCAGGACTGCGGGGTAGGACGCGACGGTTGCGGGCGGCGTCGTGGGGACCGGGAGCGTGGTCGGCGGGCTGACCTTGCGGGTTGGCGCCGGCACGGTCGTCACGGGTGCCTGCTGAGCTGCGGTCTGCAGCTGCGAGCGGCTTTGGGCCGGCGTAGAGCGGAGGTCGAGCGCGATCCCTACTGCTGCAACAGCCACCGCCACGGCAGCCGCTGTCAGGACAACACCGGTGATCGACGGGCGGCGGCCAAAGTGACGAGTTGCCAGCCGGAGCTGCTCGAGGCGGGGGGATCCGCCGCCCCCCTTCGCCGACCTTCCACGGGCGGCGGACAGGTCGTCGAAATGGAAGACCTGCGGCGCGACGACCGGCACCGGCCTCGTCGGTTCACCGGACAGCCCGGGCTCCGCCTGGCCCCCCTCGGCGAACGTCTCAGGCTGCGGTGGCAAACCTGGCAAGGTCGCCTCGGCGGGCTCATGGCCGGGGAGGGAGCGGACCGTCGGGCGCGCCGGGCCGCTGTGCAGTACCTGGGCTCCCGGCGAACGCCCGAGGTTTGCTGAGGTGGCGACAGCGTCCATGGCCGCGACCGAAGGTGCCGTCCGGGACGGCCGGCGGAAAGGAGACGGGCTGACGCTGCCCGGCGACGAAAGAGCGCGGGGCGGGGGCAGGGCCGCCCCGGTGCTAGATGTGACCTGGCCGCTGGGCCCGATGACGCGGACGTGCGCCTGGTGCGTGGGCTCTTCTGACCAACCTTGGGGCCCGTCGGGCCGGTTCGTTATGTCGGCCAGAGTGCCCAGTGCTTGCTGGTGACGCTCGACGGTTCGCGAGCGCGAGCGAAGCCCTCGCGCGGCGTAGGTCACCGATGCCAAAGCGCAACCGATCACCAGGACGATGAGCAACGGGTCCATCTGTGCTCCTTAACGTCGGTTGGGCCGTCCAGGTTCAACAGTACGGTAAAGGCGGCGAGTTTTGACGTATCCTCGCCCCCGCGAGCCCAACGGTCGTCTGAGGAGTTCCTACCCCGTGCCCGATGAAATGCAACGTGAGCGAACGTGGCCCGGCTTCGTTCGGTGATCGCCGTTGCAGCGGGGTTCGGCGCGGGAGCCATCCCTTTTTCCAACATCGTGGCCCGCCGTCGCGCCGGGGTGGACCTTCGCACCGTGGGGAACGGGACGGTTTCCGGGAGCGGGCTTTACGCGGTGGCCGGGACCGGGCCGCTCATTGCGGTCGGTCTCCTCGAGTTGGCGAAGGGAGCCATCGGGCCATTGCTCGCAGGGCGTCATCACCCCGGCGCTGCGGCATTGGCGGGGGGTGCCGCGGTCATTGGCCATAACTGGTCACCTGTCCTCGGCGGTGCCGGGGGCCGCGGGATTTCTCCCGCGATAGGCGCCCTATTGGTGACCGCTCCGGTCGGTTCTGGCGTCTTGGTCGCCGGCCTGGCGCTCGGCAAGATGGCGGGGGAGACGGCGATCGGTAGCTTTGTTGCCGACGTCATCTTGGTACCCGTCGTTGCCCGGGTACACGGGCGGGCCGGTCGCATCGCCGCATCGGCCGTTCTCGCACCGATCGTTGCTAAAAGGCTGATGGGCAATGCCCCGCCTCGCCGACCGGGGGCCTCGGTGTACCTCAACCGTTTGCTGTTGGACCGTGACACCCGCGACAAGCCGAGCGGGGACCGGCCACGAGAGGCCACGAACTGACCGTCGCCGTATTGACAGACAGCGCCGCCTCATTGCCGACGTCCCTGGCGGAGGCCAACGGGGTGACAGTGGTGCCGATGTGGGTGACCATCGGCGGCGAACAGTCCCGCGACACCGAGCTCGACATGGCAGAAGTCCTTGCAAGGCTCGGCGAGGGGCTCACCACTTCAGGCCCTGCGCCGGGTGAGCTGGTCGATGCTGCCAGCCGGGCCGACCAGGGCGACGGGGTCGTCATCCTTACGATCTCACGGCGAATGAGCAGCTCCTACGATGCAGCACGGCTCGCAGCGGGCCTGCTCGACGAGCAAGGGGCCGGCAAAGATGCGGGGAAAGAAAGGGTGGCCGTTGTGGACACCGGGACCGCCGCCGGTGCAGAGGGCCTCGTGGTACTGGCCGCTTCCAGGGCTGCCCGTGCGGGTCTTCCCGTCGAGGGCGTCGTGGCGGCTGCGGAGGTTGCCGCGCGGCGGGCAAGGTTGGTGGCCACTTTGCCTTCCCTGGAGCACCTCGCTCGCGGCGGACGTGTGCCAGGGATCGCCGCCCTAGGAGCCCGCTGGCTCGGCCTGCAACCGGTTTTCGAGTTCAAGCAGGGCAAGGTGAGGCCACTTCGTCCCGCACGGGGCCGGCGGCTGGCCTGCCAGAGGATCGTCGCCCTGTGGGCAGCCGGCTTGGACGAACAGCTGCGACGCGGGTCAGCACTGCACGTCTCTGCCCTGCACGCTCTTGAACCCGACCTAGCCGAGGAACTGCTGCGCCAGGTGCGGGGCTACGTCGAGCCAGCGACCGCCTTCATCGGTTCGTTCAGCCCGGTCATGGTCGCCCACACCGGCCCCGGCCTCGCCGGGCTCGCTTGGTGGTGGGAGGACAAGTCGCCCGAAGAGCCGGACGTCTCCTGGTCGTCTGACGCGACCGGCGCGCGCTCAGGCGACAGCGCCGGCTAAAGCTGGCGGGGCCACTTGTACGTTGTCCGGTTGCTCATCGCTCAGCTCTGGCAGATCCGCACCGTGGCGGCGCAAGCTGCGTCGGAACCACCAAGACGACAGGAGGATCCCGCCCAAGGTGAGAGTGCACGACACGCCTGTTTTCGCCGCCAAGTAGGTGGCGATCGGCACGTTCAGGAGCAGGGTGATCGTGGCGGCTGCGTTGATCAGGCTGACGAGCGCCCAGAGCAGGCTGATCTTCACGAACAGCTGGCGGACCTTCGGGCCCTTGAAAAACGACGGGGGCATCGGCACGAAGTCGTGGGCCAGCTTCTCAGCGAGCGGTCGACCGAGGGGCACCGAGAACAAGAACGCGCCGCCCACCAAGGCGGTTGCCAGAGAAGGCTGCAGAAAATATACGAAAAGACCGCTGCTACCACTTGCCAGCGCCACTACGGAACGAGCGGTCAGGCCAAGAGCGGCGATCACGAGGACACCTGGGAGGCGCTCCCTCCGCCAAATCCTGCGCAAAAGCGCAAGGTAAGTCCATCCGAGCGCCGTACAGATCGCACCCTTCGACCCGAGCGCCCAAAGAGCTAGATAGAAAAGGGCGAGCGGGATGAGCGTCGCCTCAATGACCTGAGGGGCGGCTCGCCTCGCTAGCTCCCGCAGGCGCGGCAGCTCGATGTGGTGCTGGTGAGTGTCCACACTATTGGCTCGGCGCAAGTGCCCGATCCTTGAGGATGTGGTTCCCTTCCTTGGGCTTCCCGGGTGGCATAACTGCTGGCAGGCTCATACAACGGTCTCGCTCACGGTTTCGGGGGCGCGCGGTCCACTGTGCGCTGTTTTCGCTGATGCGTCCCTCACCGGAATTTGGTGAGCGGGGAGTACCCCGAACCTTATACCCAGCCTCCCGGTCCCTACCCATCGGGCTGGGGCTCGAGCCGTGGGGAGAGCTACCCAAGCCGAACAAGTCCCGGCGTGGTACTGGCCTGGCGCTAGCGTGCGTGTCTTAGTGCTTTCCCCGCCCGTCGAAGGTGTTGGGGACTCCGATCCCCCCGCAAAGGGCCCCGCTGGCCAGGATCTTGCCGGCGGGCAAGTGCGCGCGGCCCCTGGGCGCAGCCGGCGGGTGAAAATTGTCCGCTTTGTGATAGAGGCTGCCGTCCTGGCCGGCGGTGGCCTGTTCGTCGTGCGCCGCGCCGGCGACACGGCCAATATCGCGGCGACCTTCGACCGGTTGCACTGGCACTGGTTGTTTGTCTCGGTGGCCGCCGAGGCCGGCTCGATTACGGCTCTGTCGTGGTTACAGCAAAAGTTGCTCCGGGTCGGTGATCTGCCCGTCGGTGTACGTGAGCTCGTGCCTGTGACGATGGCGAGCAACGCAGTAGCCCAGTCGCTGCCGGGAGGGACGCTCTTCGCCGAGGGCTATTCGTTCCGCCAGTACCAGCGGCTGGGTGCGAGCCGCATGCTTGGGATTTGGGCCGAGCTGTCGGCGGGCGCTCTGGCGTCCGCAGCCCTCGCCGCGGTGGCGGTAGCGGGAGCGATAGTTGTCGGGCCCGGCCTCCGCCTGAAGCTCCTGCCCGGCCTGGCGGTGGTGCTCGCGGGCGCTCTCGTGGCGGCAGCTCTGTTCCGGCGCGCCCCACTGCTCAGCGATCTCATCTCACGGGTCTCGCGCCGCTTGGAGCGCCACGTGCCCTCCGGCCTGATCGCTCATCTTCGCTCAGCGCAAGATTCGACAACCCAGATGGAAAGGTTCAGGCCCTCGAAGCGCCTTTGGTTGCTCTGCTTCTCCGCCGCCGTCATCAACTGGAGCCTTGACGCCGTCGTGTTGACGATGGGACTGCTGACTGTGGGCGGCCCGGTCCCCTGGAGGGGACTGCTACTTTGCTACGCGGCCGCCCAATTACTGGTCGAGCTGCCCTTGACCCCAGGAGGTCTCGGCCTCGTCGAAGGGGGCCTCGTCGAGGTCCTCATCCGCTTCCATGTGCCCGCCTCACGAGCTACCGCCGGGACGCTCATGTACCGCGCCGTCAGCTACTGGCTGCTGCTCGTGGTCGGCTGGCTAGCGGTCGGGTTCCTCACGTACCGCAACCGGCGCACCGACCGCCTCGCCGCCGCCGCCGAGCGTCCAAGCACCCCGGTGGCTTGAGCGCCCAGGGCCGGGCGGGGCCCGCACCTGCGGAGATGGGCACGCCTAAGAGAACGTGCCCATCTCGCAGCTGTCAGCCCCCTCCGTTGTAACCAACGGTTGGTTGGCTGCGTGG
>Ga0302324_100021455_pt1 | contig 12589 bp, 10 predicted proteins | sample Palsa_T0_1_FD_201949 | JGI IMG/M metagenome (GOLD analysis project Ga0302324, IMG submission 201949) | Peat permafrost microbial communities from Stordalen Mire near Abisko, Sweden - Palsa_T0_1 | ecosystem: Environmental > Terrestrial > Soil > Palsa > Peat permafrost | place: Sweden: Abisko...
GGGACCGCACACAAATTAGGGCAGCACCCTATTCACTGATACCCGCAGCACTAAGGACTTGCGCGAAACTCATCCCATGCCTGCGTAGATTTCCAGCGCTCTTCGGTTGGAAATGATCATCGTCGATCCTCGCGATTCCAGCAACTCCTGGAACCTGAAGTCGCTAAAAATGCGTGTGACTGTTTCACGGGAAGCACCAATGCACTCGCCGATCTCTCCGTGCGTCAGCGAGCAGAATAGCCGAGTACCATCCTCTGTCTTCTGGCCGTTCGCACACCACTCCAACAGGAGCCGCGCAAGTCTCGCCGGTGCGGTTGCCGCCAGACCGAGCGCTCGCACCCGCTCGCAGGCTCGAGCACAGTCCATACTCAGCTCACGTGCCACGTTCTTGTAGGCCGCAGGGTAGCGCGTCAGGAATTCAAGAAAGTCGTCACGGGAGAGCGACGCGATCCTGCATTGGCAGAGAGTCTCCGCGGTGATGTCATACCTACTGCCGGAAAACGTAGGCGCGAGGCCTAGCGTTTCTCCAGGATTAGCAATCCCGAAGGTCAATCGCCTGCCCGAGCTCGAATTCATGGATAGCCTTACCTGCCCTGCCAACAAGAAGAGCATTTTCGAGGGCGTTTGACCTTCCATGAACAGAAGAGTATTCGCCTCATGGTCAGAGAATATTTTTAGGCTCTCCAACTCAGAAAGTGCATCTGCCGACAATCTCTCAATGAATTTCTCGGATCTTGCATCGTTGTAAGAATCGTCGAAATCTCTTCCAGAGTTGGTTCGCATCAATTCCTCCCGCACTCACACAAGGCTTTCCTGCACGATCCGGAGGTGAAAGTATGCAGCCCGTTTCCACCTCCGAGCTGGTCACTTTTGCTCATGAACTTGGAGAAATTCGTCCGGGAGAAGGAAAGTCTAATCTCAAAGTGTGCAATCTTGACCAGATTCCCGAATTGAAGGTTCTTTAAATTGCTCTTCATAGAATCTCAGGAGGAGTGTGCTCCAGACCCTGCACATCACGCCTCGGGCTGGTCAAGAACATAAGCATCAAGCTGGTCTCCGATCTGGCCACCAAGGACCACACTGCTGACCAGATGCTTCACGCTGTTAAGAACAGCAAGGGAAAGATGAAACCGTCAATTGGGATCATCGACCCACAGATCGTGGAAGTAGTGGCCTTTTATCGCGGGTTGAAACAGCGGCACAACGGCTCGGCATCATCGATCGGTCATTCATTTGGGCGAGGCGGAATCGGGGGTGCCTTTGCTGCAGAGATTCCGCGAAGGATGGGTCCGGCCGGCTCTATTCTTCGGCAATAACCCAATTAGTCTCGCTGGCGGCGCCATCACCACCGCCTCCGGCGTGACGATGATCGCCTATTGGCTGGCGCAAATTGTTGGCCCGCCCAACGCCAATCCCTACCTAGGCATCATCTTCTTCCTATTCCTTCCGGCTTTGTTTATAGCGGGCTTGCTGCTGATACCGATAGGTGTCTTTCTCCGCCGAAGAAAACTCCAGAAAGCCGGACAAATTCCGGCTAGGTTTCCAGAGGTCGATCTCAATGACCGCATGTTTCGCCACGGCCTGGACATTGTGCTGGTGGCCACTATCGTCAACTTGCTGGTTGTTTCCATCGCCACCTATCGGGGCGCGGCCTATATGGATTCGCCACAGTTCTGCGGCCAGTCCTGCCACGTGATGCATCCGGAGTACACAGCCTACAAAATCTCTCCGCACTCCCATGTGGCCTGTGTGGACTGCCACATTGGATCGGGCGCGGAAGCCTACTTTAATGCCAAGGTGAACGGCACCAGGCAGCTTGTTGAAGTCACCTTCCATCCATTGGCGCGCTTCGCGCCAAAGTACATTCCCAACTATCCCACTCCCATCCCGTCGCCGGTTCAGAATCTGCGGCCTGCCCGGGCAATATGCGAAAGCTGCCATACGCCGGCCAGGTACGTTGGTGAAAAGCTTCTGGTCAAGTCTTCCTTTGCCGATGACGAAAAGAATACTGAGACCCAGACGGTGCTCGTGCTGCACCTGGGCGGCCTGGACTCGCTGTCCCAACTAACCGGGATTCACGGTGTTCACTTGGGACACATCGAATACATCGTCACCGACTCAAGCCGCACCACGATTCCCTGGGTGCAAAGGCGGAACTCCGATGGCTCGGAGACTGTGTTTACATCACTACCTGCAGGTGCAGCGGTTCCCAAGGGTGAGCGTCGTCTCATGGACTGCGTAGATTGTCACAACCGAGCGGCGCACACCTTTATGACTGCGGAGGATGCGCTCGACCGGGCCATGGACCAAGGCGGGCTAAGTCCCGACCTGCCGTGGGCTCACAAGGAAGGCCTTGAGCTGCTCAATGCCACATACGCCACCGAAGCTGAAGCGAGCACGCAGATTCCGCTTCAGTTTGCCGCCTTCTATCGCACTCAGCACCCAGAGGTGCTTTTCTCGAAAGCCGCACTTGTGAAGGCGGCAGGCGAAGAACTCGTTACTCTCTACAGCCAGAACGTATTTCCATTCATGAAGGTCGCCTGGGGAACCCACCCCAACAACATCGGTCACATGAGCTATCCGGGCTGCTTCCGTTGTCACGACGGCAGCCACACAGCCACAAACGGTAAAACGATCCCTCAGGATTGCTCGGTCTGTCACAACCTGCTGGCTGTGAACGAAGCCAGGCCCGAGGTGCTGTCCGATCTCGGCATCCAGTAGATAGCCGCTCGATCGATAGAAAGAGTGAAACTTATGCCGCACCAACCGTTATTCACGCCTTCGAGTGCCGCGGAGTTGATGAGCCCGATGGACAAATCTGTTCTTGAATTGTGTCGGAGTCACGGCATCTCACGCCGCCGATTCCTGGAGTTCTGTGCGGCAGTTACAACTACTCTCGCGTTGCCTCCGGCCTACTCGGAGGTCATCGCAACCGCCCTCAGTCAGAAGAAGAAGCCCGTTTTGGTATGGCTCGAGTTTCAGGATTGCGCAGGCAACACCGAGTCGATGCTGCGGACGAGCCATCCCACCGTGGAAGATCTGGTCCTGGAATCGTTCTCCTGGGAGTACCACGAAACCATCATGGCCGCTTACGGCAAGGCTGCAGAGTCCGCGCTGCAGCGCGTCGTTCGCGAGGAGAAGGGAAAGTACATTGTCGTCGTGGAAGGCGCGATTCCGACCGCCGACGGCGGCGTGTATTGCACGATCGGTGGCCGCACGGCTCTTGATATCGCGCAGGAGGTCTGTGGCAGCGCAGCGGTCATCATCGCAGTAGGCGCGTGCGCATGGGACGGCGGCCTGGTTCGCTCGGGACCTAACCCTACCGGTGCGTTGGGGCTTCAATGCGCAGTGCCAGGCCTCAATGTTGTGAATCTGCCTGGGTGTCCACACAATTCAGCCAATACAGCGGCCGTGCTCGTGCACTACCTGACCTTTGGAGAGATGCCGGCTCTCGATCCGTTGAATCGGCCATTGTTCGCATATGGGGATATCATCCACGACCAATGCGAACGGCGAGCGCACTACGATGCCGGCCGCTTCGTTCAGGAATGGGACGACGAAGGCGCCCGCAAGGGCTGGTGCCTCTATAAGATGGGATGCAAAGGTCCCGAAGCGAATCTGAACTGTCCGACCGTCCAGTGGAACGGCGGCACAAGCTGGCCCGTCAAAGCGGGTCACGGTTGCATCGCCTGCGCGTCTCCGCGCTTTTGGGATACCAAATCACCCTTCTACGATAGGCTTCCACACCCTGCCGGGTTCGGCGTGGATGTGTCGGTGAGTGAGATTGGCTGGACCGTTGTCGGAGCAGTTGCCGTTGCAACCGCGGCACACGGCATCACCAGCATCATTCGTGACCGGCGCTACTCCGAGGCGGAATCGACCAAGACCCACGAGAAAACCGGCCCAACGGAGGAAAACTAAATGGCCCGCATTGTCATTGATCCGGTTACGCGCATCGAGGGGCATCTACGCATTGAGGTCGAAATTAATGACCACAAAGTGACCGATGCTTGGAGTTCGGGCACAATGTTCCGCGGCATCGAACTGATCTTGCGCGGACGTGATCCGCGCGAGGCGTGGATCTGGGCGCAGCGCATCTGTGGCGTCTGCACCACCGTTCATGCGCTGGCTTCGGTACGCGCCGTCGAGAATGCACTGGGGGTCGAGATTCCTGAGAATGCGCGGTTAGTGCGCGATATCATCGCAGCCACCCAAAACGTCCAGGATCACATCATCCACTTCTACCATTTGCACGCGCTCGACTGGGTTGATGTCATCTCGGCATTGAAGGCCGACCCGGCAAAGACGGCGCAATTGGCTCAGTCCCTCTCCGATTGGCCGAAGTCCAGCGCAGTCTATTTCAAGGCTGTTCAGGCTCGCGTGAAGACGCTGGCAGACAGCCGCCAGTTGAGCCTCTTTGGAGGCGGCGACTGGGGACACCCCGCGTATAAGTTGCCTCCGGAAGCTAACCTGCTTGCCGTGGCTCACTACATAGAGGCGTTGAAACTTCAGCGCGAATTCATCCGCATCCAGGCTGTGCTGGGCGGCAAGAATCCCCACCCGCAAACCTATCTGATGGGCGGCATGGCGACGACCATGGACGGCAATGAACCGGATGCGACCATCAACCCGGAACGGATCACTTTGCTCAATGAGTTAGTTGCAAATGCTCAGGAATTTGTTCGCCAGGTATACCTGCCCGATGTGCTGGCCATCGCCGGTTTCTACCCGGAATGGTTCACGTATGGCGCGGGCATTGGGAATTACATGACCTACGGCGACTACTCTGGCGACAACACGAAGAGCGCGAGCGGCTTCTCTTTCCCGCGAGGCATCGTTCTTGGACGCGATCTGGCAACGGTGCTTCCGCTCGATCCAAACAATGTAACTGAGTATGTTACGCGATCGTGGTACGACTACGCGGATGGTGATAAGGCGGGAAAACGTCCTGCGCAGGGTGTCACCGATCCGAAGTATTCCGGACCGAAGCCTCCGTATGAATTTTTGAAAACAGACGAGAAATATTCATGGCTGAAAGCGCCGCGCTATAACGACAGACCCATGGAGGTCGGCCCACTGGCAAGAACACTGGTCGCCTATGCGTCCGGCGATCAATTGGTGAAGCAACTGGTCGACAGTACGCTGGCCAAACTCAAGCTTCCGGCTTCCGCACTCTTCTCTACGCTGGGCCGAGTCGCTGCCAGAGCTCTTGAAGCCGACATCCTGGTCAGCCGGCTCTCCGATTGGGTCGCGCAACTCGATGACAACATGGCCCATGGCAATGTGCGCCTTCACAATGGCGACAAATGGAATCCGAACAGCTGGCCAAAGTCTGCACAGGGCTTTGGGTTTCATGAGGCGCCACGCGGCTCCCTGGGGCATTGGGTTGAGATTGAAGACAGGAAGATTGTGAACTACCAAGTGGTCGCGCCGAGCACTTGGAACGCCGGCCCTCGCGATGCCCAGCAACAGCGAGGGCCCTATGAGGCTTCGCTATTGGATACGCCGATTGCCGATCCGGACCGTCCCCTCGAAGTTCTCCGCACGGTGCACTCATTCGATCCCTGCCTGGCCTGTGCCGTGCATGTAGTTCAAGCCAATGGCTCGGCCCTCAAAAAGAGATGCTGAATAGCTGAGAAGGAGTGAATGCCGATGGCTACCCCCACGACTCCCGCATGCAGCCCCGAACAGTTGGCGAGAGATCCAGAGCGCATCGTGCCGGTCTATGTTTGGGAACTGCCTGTCCGCCTGGCCCACTGGGGACTGGTCGGTTCACTCGTCCTGCTGACAGTCACCGGGACCTACATGCATAGTCCCTTTCTTAATGCAAATGGCTCGCGCGCGTGGGTTATGGGCTGGATGCGCTTTATTCATGAGCTGTCCGGTTTTCTGCTCATCGCCATCTTCATTCCGCGTATCTACTGGTTCTTTGCGGGCAACCATTATGCCTGCTGGCGCTCCTGGCTGCCCCATACAGCGCGCCAATGGGCGAGCATCAAGAGCATGGTTGCCTACTACGGATTCAGGCGCCGCAAGCCCTTCGAAGAGATTGGCCACAACTCACTGGCGGCTCTCGCTTACATTGCTGTCTTCGCGCTGGTGGCACTGGAATTCATCACCGGGCTGGTTCTCTTCAGCGCGGTTGAGGGTGGTCGCATCCTGAACATATTCGTAGGATGGATTCCCCGTCTCATCGACATCCAATGGATTCGCAGCGCGCATTTCCTGATCATGTTTCTTCTCATCGCCTTCTTCATCCATCACATTTATAGCGCCCTGCTGGTGGGAATCAGCGAAAGGAACGGCGAGATGGAAAGCATCTTCACGGGTTGGAAGTTCGTCCCCAGGCGCCTTGTCGATGAAGTGACGGAAGCTGAAAATCAGGGCAAAGCCCCACGCAGGCGGCCAGTGAGAGGCAAACGATGAGTGATAATGTTCCGTTCAAGATTGCGTTGTTGGGCCTCGGCAATCTGATGCGGACCGACGATGCAGTCGGAATGCTCACGCTGCATACACTCGCGGAGAGTAACCTCCTTCCGCCTGAGGTTAGGGTCATCGAAGGAGGGACACTGGGCCTCGATCTCCTCGAAAGCCTCCGAGGCATTTCGCATCTCCTGGTTCTCGATGCAGTTGACACCGGCGCTGCTCCGGGTACGCTCAGGCGATTTGAAGGTCAGGCCGTTGACGATCTACCGGTCTCGAAGAGTGTTCATCTGCTTGGCTTCTCAGACCTGATGGGAGCTTTGCGCCTCATAGACGCTGCGCCGGAGGAAGTGGTTCTGCTTGGAGTGCAACCGGCGTCCACGGATTGGGGAACGGTCTTGACGCCAGAGGTTGAACCCGCCCCGCACGCCCTGATGCAAGCCGCTCTTGCGCAACTCGCGCAATGGACTGTCGAAGCCTCCGCTCACGCAGCACCAACCTCGGAAAGCAGAGATATTGGGGCTCTCATATAGGAACACTCTCAGCTTGTCGCTGTCGCAAGAAATGACCGTTGCGTTTGACGGTCGAACACATTCAGGTGCCCGATTGCATTTCGGCAAGGCTCAATTCCAGGAATCGAACTATCAAATTGGTAAGAATTGAGCAATTTTGCTCAGACGTCTCATGTCTGGGATTGGAGAATCTGTAAACCACTGTGAAGAGAAACCTCTGAGCTGCCTTGGAGGCATATGGTCACCTCAATCCTTCCGGTTTCGTTGCTCGACTCACCTCCCATTCCAACGTTGCGATCCCAGCGCCTCGCATCGCTCACCGCGTCCCGTTCAGAAGATGTTTTGGTTCGAGCCCAAGCCGGGGACCCTGATGCCTTCTCACAACTTTATCTGCTGCACAAGAAGCGCGTTTACACGATTTGCATGCAGATGGTGCACGACTGCTCACTTGCAGAGGACCTGACACAGGAAACATTTCTTCAGTTGCATCGCAAGCTAACTTCTTTTCGGGGTGAATCTGCATTCACTACCTGGCTGCACCGGATGACGTTCAACATTGTGCTCCAGCGTCTGCGCAAGCGTGTTCTTCCCGTTGTATCACTCGATCAGATGATGACCGACATTCCGGAAGAACGTGTCGGGCGCGGTTTTGGCACACGTGATCTTGCGCAAATTGGCGCTGTTGATCGGGTAACCATTCAACGCGCTTTGAAGGCTCTCCCATCTGGCTATCGGAGATTCTTCCTCCTGCATGACGTCCATGGTCTTGAGCATCGCGAGATTGCCTCAATGGAAGGTTGCAGTATGGGCAATTCGAAATCCCAGTTGCACAAGGCACGGCGCGCACTGCGCCGGGCTCTTTCTGCTCAAGCAAGCCGTGCGGCGAACGGAGCCTGAAGCGCCTGATGAATCAGGGAGTCGACAATTGCTGCGAAGATCGGACGCATCTCGCGTGGGACGAGGAAGAATCAGACTAGATGACCTTATCAAGAAGATTTCAAGTGGATATGCGATCGTGAGCCATTATGCACAGTTTGGAGAACCGGCTCTGCCTTAGTCTTCGACCAAAGAGGCATCCTCACTCAACTCCACGCAGTAATCAGTCTTCTGCCCTGCTCAAGTCCCCGCACAAATCTGTACCCCCGCAGCCTTTCCCTTCCCTAATGCCTCTGGAGCGGGTTCGCCGGAAGGCGGACCCATCCCTCCGTTCTAACGTAGGGTGGGTCGGTTGCCACGAGACTAGCGAAGAACAATTCCCAAACTCCATCAATTGGTCGCAGATTCAGGTTTCTGGGCGAATCGGGAGAAGAATTAAGCGGAAATTGAATGGGACCTTGCAATTCAGTTTGTCTGGGTCAACTGCAGATAGTGAGCAAGAGGGAACGGAACACCGTTTTCGTTTGTCCGTTGCTGGAGTCGTATCGGTTTAGTCTCGCCCGAGATCGGCGGGTAGAATCCTTCAGACCTCTCAATGGATGGGTGAGAAAGAAGTTAGCAATACAGGTGGCTCATTTTGAGTGTAAGCAGCGTTCTCTCCCCCGCATCGTCCAGTCAGGCTGAAAAGCCGGCTCAGGGCGCCGCTCCGAAAGGGCTCACGAGCGATGAGGCGCGCGCCCGCCTTGAAAAAGACGGCCCCAACGCAATGCCGGATACGTCCGCTCATCCACTCCGCAATGCGTTGGCCAAGTTCTGGGCGCCTGTTCCGTGGCTGCTCGAAGCCTCCATTGTGCTTGAGCTTGCGCTGCACAAATACTCCGAGGCTGCTGTTATAGCGGCCCTGCTGATTTTCAACGCGGCCCTCGCCTACTTCCAGGAGAGTCGAGCCCAGGCCACCCTGACTGCCCTGAAATCGCGGCTCGCCCTCAACGCTTCAGTCGAGCGCGACGGCGCGTGGAAGACGGTGCCGGCCTCGGAATTGGTCTGTGGGGACATCGTAAAGTTGTCGCTTGGTGCTGTGGTCGCTGCCGATGTGCATCTGACCGGCGGATCGGTTCAACTCGACCAGTCGATGCTCACCGGCGAATCTCTGCCCATTGAAGCCGGGGCGGGTTTTGACACATACGCCGGGGCTCTTGTCCGGCGAGGTGAAGCAACGGCAGTCGTAACGGCTACGGGCGTTCGCACCAAATTTGGCCGCACGGCGGAACTCGTTCGTACTGCACACGTCGTGAGCACACAGCAGAAGGCCGTGCTCAAGATCGTCCGCAACCTTGCAATCTTTAATGGTGCCGTGATTCTTGCCATGATTGCATTTGCCTATGGCCATGCGATGCCGTGGAGCGAGATCGTTCCCCTGTTGCTCACGTCAATTCTGGCCGCCATACCTGTGGCATTGCCCGCGACATTCACGCTTGCCGCTGCGATTGGAGCTCGCTCTCTGGCAAAGCTTGGCGTGTTGCCCACGCGACTGTCAGCTGTGGACGAAGCAGCATCGATCGATGTTCTGTGTTCCGACAAAACAGGAACGCTAACCCTCAATGCGCTTTCCGTGACCAGCGTTCGCGCCTTGCCGGGTTTTGATGAGGCCCACGTTCTTGGATTGGCAGCTTTGGCAAGCTCCGAGGGCGGTCAGGACCCAGTCGATGAAGCGGTTCGGGCTGCCGCCTCGCACAAGCCGGCGTCCGACCTGCCGAAACTGGTGACGTTCCTGCCGTTCGACCCAGGAAAGAAAACATCGGAAGCAACCACGACAGATGCAACCGGAGGCGCACAGCGCATAGTCAAGGGAGCTTTCACGGCAGTCGTAGCCATCACAGGGCCATCGCCGGCTGCAGCTGCAATTGCTGACGAACTTGAGAAACACGGCTTCAGAGTTCTGGCAGTGGCAGCAGGCATCCCTGCTAGCGTGAGAGTAATCGGTCTGATCGCCCTCAGCGATCCACCGCGGACCGACTCGGTCTCTCTCATCTCGGAATTGCATACGCTTGGTGTGCGCACTGTCATGGTGACGGGAGATGCTCCCGTCACGGCGGCAATCGTCGCTCATGCGGTCGGTCTCACCGGCGCCGTCTGTCCGCCCGGAAAACTTCCCGAAAGCATCGAGCCAGAACAATTCGCGGTCTTCGCGGGCATTCTTCCGGAAGGGAAATACGACCTCGTCAAAGCCTTCCAGAAAAACGGGCATACAGTCGGGATGTGTGGGGATGGCGCCAATGACGCCCCAGCGCTTCGTCAGGCGCAGATCGGCATCGCCGTCTCGACTGCAACCGACGTCGCCAAATCGGCAGCCGGTGTTGTATTGACTGAGGCCGGCCTGGGCGGCATTGTGGCAGCGGTAAAAGAGGGCCGGGTCACGTTCCAGCGTATCCTCACCTACATCCTGAACTCGGTGATGAAGAAGATTCTGCAGGTTCTTCTATTGGCAGTAGGCCTGGTAATGACGGGACATGCTGTCCTCACGCCAATGCTGATGGTCATTGTGATGATTACGGGCGACTTCCTGGCGATGTCACTGACGACGGACAGGGTCCGGCCGTCGAAGATGCCGAACTCGTGGCACATCGGCCGAATTACGACTGCGGGCGTCATTCTTGGGGTCTGTTTTCTCGCCTACGCTACAGCCATTCTGGCAGTCGGCAAATTCGAGCTGCATCTAGACATCAAAGCGCTCCAAACCCTCTCCGTGGTTGCGATTGTGTTCGGCAGCCAGGCCACGACGTATGTGATCCGCGGCCGCCAGCACCTGTGGGGGTTGCGCCCCAGCCTCTGGCTCGTTCTTTCCTCGGTGGCCGACATTCTCATCATTTCGACGCTCGCGCTGCGAGGAATCGCAATGGCGCCACTGTCCATCGCAATCGTTGCCGGCGAGTTTGGCGCTGCGCTCGCATTCGGCCTAGTCATTGATCTGGTCAAGATCCCGGTCTTTGCCCGTCTCCGCATCTCCTGAAAGCCCATGCGCAACCAACTAAGAAAGCGGGGAAGATGAGAATCGATTCAAAGGATTTGCGTGTACCTCCTGAAACAAAGGTCGACCTTAGCAGGTGGCCGACATTGGTCGATCCCTAAAGCTGAGTCTCGATCCACAGTGGCTGAGGATCCATCAACTCCATGCCATTGTCGTGTCCTCAATTGACCAGAACTCCCCACATGCAAGCTACGAGAATCGATCTGACAGTTCTTTTGTACTGTTTCGGAACGGTACGGGCCACCCGGAATCGGCTGGCCAGGGCGCTGCAACAAACTGTCTCTGCAACTTCGCCCGCCGACACGGCACAGCGGCCTGAATTCAATCGGATCAACCCACCAAGACGGAGAAAACAATGAGCATCACAAATTCGGTAGTAGCGATCTACGATACCCACGAACAGGCCGAGCATGCGATCAAAGAGTTGCAGGAGGCGGGGGTGGACATGAAGAGCCTTTCAATCGCGGCGAAGAATCAGCACACAGACGAGCATGTGGTCGGCTATTACAACGCCGGCGACAGGATGAAGTATTGGGGCAAAATCGGCGCATTCTGGGGTGGCTTCTGGGGACTGCTCTTCGGTTCGGCGGCATTTGCTATTCCCGGCATCGGCCCGATTCTTGTCGCTGGCCCATTAGTAGGCTGGATCATCGCAGCACTTGAAGGCGCGGTCTTTGTCGGAGGCGTAAGCGCGGTGGGCGCAGGCCTTGTGAGCATTGGCATCCCCAAGGACAGCGTGCTCAAGTACGACGTCGCGCTGAAGACCGACAAGTTCCTTCTGATTGTTCATGGAACTCCCGATGCAGTGGCCAAGGCAAAAGACGTCCTTGCAGGCACGGAGCACAGCCATTGTGCAGTTCATGGCGAGCCGGTCCTCGTCTAACAGCGCCCGTATCTACAATGCGCATGTGCTGGGCCCAGGTTAAGTTTCATGGGCCCGGCCCGTATGCGGCGGCTTGAGAGGCATTCAAAATGAAGCAGAACAATTCGTTTCCAGCACTCATCTTCGCAGTCATCCTGGCCATTGGTGCAGCGGTCGCCTACAGCCTGTACCGGATTTCGGCTGACGTGACAGCCATCGTGGTTCTTGCCTGCGCCTTTGCAATTGCCTACATTGCCGCGTCCGCTGTTCGGGTTGCCGATCAATGGAGCAAGGCTGTTGTCCTGCGCCTGGGCAAGTTCCGCTCTCTTGAAGGTCCGGGATTGTTCATGATTATTCCAATCATCGAATCCATCCCCTATTGGCTCGACACGCGAGTGCTGACAAGCTCATTCAAGGCGGAGAAGACGCTGACCAAAGATACAGTCCCAGTGGATGTCGATGCAGTGCTCTTCTGGAAAATCATCGATCCCAAGAAGGCCGCTCTCGATGTGCAGGACTATCAGAGTGCAATCAACTGGGCAGCACAGACGGCGTTGCGCGATGTAATTGGCAAAACGATGTTGGGCGACATGCTGGAGGGCAGGGACAAAATCAGCGCCGATTTGCAGAAGATCATCGATGTGCGGACCGAGCCCTGGGGCATAAACGTGATTTCTGTCGAGGTGAAGGACGTCTTGATTCCTTCGGCCCTGGAAGATGCGATGTCGATGCAGGCGCAGGCGGAGAGGGAACGCCAGGCCCGCGTGATTCTGGGCGACTCCGAACGCCAGGTGGCCGAGAAGTTCGGTGAAGCGGCCAAGACCTATTTGAACAATCCCGTTGCTCTGCATCTGAGAGCCATGAACATGCTGTACGAGGGGCTCAAGC
>Ga0302324_100021456_pt1 | contig 12588 bp, 11 predicted proteins | sample Palsa_T0_1_FD_201949 | JGI IMG/M metagenome (GOLD analysis project Ga0302324, IMG submission 201949) | Peat permafrost microbial communities from Stordalen Mire near Abisko, Sweden - Palsa_T0_1 | ecosystem: Environmental > Terrestrial > Soil > Palsa > Peat permafrost | place: Sweden: Abisko...
AACCATCTGCTTTCCGTCCGGCGAAACGTGCGGAAAGCAATTTTGCAAATCGCCGGAGGTGATCTGCTCCGGTCCGCTTCCGTCGCTTCGCGTGCGCCAGATCTGCATGCTTCCGGCGCGGTCCGATCGGAAATAGAAGAAGTTGCCTGCGGGCGCGGCGTCGTCGCTCACGGTGTCGATCATGGCCGGCTCACCACCGGCCACCGGCACCCGCTCCGAACGGCCCTTGCGTTTGAAGATGAGCCAGGCGCCGTCGGACGACCAGCGGGGAGATTCCAGGCGTTCGGCCGCCACGTAGACCACGCGCCGGTCCCCGGAGGAGATCGGCACTGTTTCCAAAGTGCTGTATAAGACCGGCTGCCCGCTTCCCGCCGGGGCCGCCAGATCGACGTTGGAGAACACCGCCTTTTCGACCGCATCTTTATCGTGGGAACAGACGCCAATACCGACGTAAAACGGATCGTGGAGGGGTACGCGCATCGATCCGCCCGCCATGCGCAACTCCTCGCCCGGGCCGGCCAGCCACATATAAAAGTAATCGCCGCGCCTGGCAATGCGAACCCGGGCGGGCGCCGAGACAGCGGATTGCACTTCGTGGGTGGTCGCGCCCTTCTCGGCGCGGGCCTGCAGCGAGGTTAAGCCGCTGCCGTGCAGGGCCACGTCGGCATACGCGGAATCGGCTTCCAGGCTTTGCCGGATCATGAGTACGGCTTTGCGGTGCGCATTTCCGCCCGTTCCGATAAAGGAGATATTGGCGGTCAGGGTCACATCGCCGGAGAATTTCTTCCAGGCGAAGTGCAAGGCGTCCGCGGCAAACCACATGTTTTCACCGCTGCCGGCGACCGTGTAGGTCCGTTCGGCGGCATTATATTCGACGGAACCGGGATGCAAAATGGCGCCGACATCCGCGTGGTCTTCAAATAGCCCGGCCGCGTTCTGCGCGCGCGAGGTGTAGGAACCGCCGGAAAAGAGCAGCCCAAAGGCCATCATGCATGGTATGAATAGTTTGCGCATAACAGCATCTTAGCGCCGCGCCAATTGGTGACGGTGTTCCGGCATATTTCGATGGCGCGAGACTAATCGCCGGAAGGCGGCCGTAATTCCACCCGCAAAACGTCGCGCTTGCATTTCCCGCCATCCGCGCTACAATGAGATTTGGAATGTGTCGGAGTACGGGAGTGGGCGAAAGCCCACTTTTTTGTTGGCGTCTGCAATTTTAAGGCGATGCAGCCGGTAATATCATCCCGAATCGAAGAGATCGCGGAGCGCGTGGCCCGGTCTGAAGGGATTGAAGTCGTCGAAGTCGAAGTCAAAGGCGGCGGGAAGAACCAGTTTGTGCGTATTTCTATCGATAAGCCCGAAGGCGTGTCGCACGCGGATTGCGAAATGATTTCGCACCAGGTCGGCGCCATTCTGGATGTAGAGGATGTGGTGCCGGGCCACTATACCCTGGAAGTCAGCTCCCCGGGTCTCGAGCGTAAACTGATCAAGCCGCGTGACTACGAGCGTTTTCAAGGGAAGAAGGCCAAGGTGACCCTGCGTGAGCCGGTCGAGAGCCAGCGGCACTGGGAGGGCACCCTGGCCGGCTACGCGGACGGTATCGTCAGCCTGGACGCCAATGGCAGGCAGATCCGTTTCCCGCTCGATCAGGTGGCTAAGGCAAACCTGAAGTTTGAGTGGTAATTCCTTCCTCGCCATCGGATAACATCCCAGCGACAGAATAAAAGAGGAACACTTTGGAAACGATTTTTCAGTCCATCGAGATATTGAGCAAGGAGAAAGGTATCGATCCGCGAATCGTGCTGGATGCGGTCAAGGACGCCATGCTGATCGCCGCGCGCAAGCATTTCCGCACCAACGAGGACTATATCGCCGAGCTGAACGACAAAACCGGTGCCATCCAGCTTTTTGCCGTGAAGAAGGCCGTGGAAGCCGTGGAGGACCCCGCCAAGGAGATGACCCTGGCCGAGGGGCGCCGCATCAATCCGGAAGCCGAAATCGGCTCGGAGATACGCATCCCCAAGAAGACCGACCTGTTGGGGCGCATTTCGGCGCAGACCGCCAAGCAGGTGATTTTCCAAAAAGTGCGTGAAGCTGAGCGCGAGACGGTCTACAACGAATACTCCGGACGCGCCGGCGAACTGGTGAACTGTACGATCAAGCGCGTGGAGGGTCCGGATTATATCCTGGACCTGGGTAAGACCGAAGCCCGCCTGCCGAAGAAGGAGCAATCCAAGCTGGAAAGTTACAGCGTGGGCGACCGGGTGCGCTGCGTGATCCGCATCGTGGACAAAGCCAGCAAAGGCCCGGGCGTGGTGGTGTCGCGCGCCGCGCCGGAGCTGGTCATGCGCCTGTTCGAACAGGAAGTTCCGGAGATCTACGACAACACCGTGGTGATCAAAGGCTGCGCGCGGGAGGCTGGTGAGCGCACCAAGATCGCGGTGCAGAGCCGCGACCGCGATGTGGACAGCGTGGGAGCCTGCGTGGGCATGAAAGGCATGCGCGTGCAGTCTATCATTCGCGAACTGCGCGGCGAAAAGATCGACATTATCGAATACTCCGAGGATCCCGTAGTTTTCGCCACGCATTCCCTGAGTCCCGCGAAGATCAGCCGCGTGACCATTGTCAGCGGGGGCGAGAAACACATGGAAGTGATCGTGGACGACTCGCAGCTCTCGCTGGCTATCGGCAAGAAGGGCCAGAACGTCCGCTTGGCCGCCAAGCTGCTGGGCTGGAAGGTGGACATTAAGAGCGAAGAAGAGAAGCGCCAGGAGGTGGAGTCGGCCATGGCCGCGCTGGTGAGCCCCGGCGAGCCCTTGTCGGTGTTGATCGAGTACGGGCTGAGCGAATCCATGGCGGAGAAACTGGTGGAAGCAGGCGTGGGCACCATCGAAAAACTGGGCGGCATGACGCCGGAGGAGCTGCAGGAAATTCCGGGAATCGATCCGCAGATGGTGGAGAGTATTCGCGACAATCTGACCGGTTATTACGCCCAGTTTGAAGAGGGTGGAGCGCCCGCGCAGCCGGAAGCCGACCAGGCGGGGGATGTCGAGGAAGCCGCGGCGCCCGCCGAAGCCGAAGAGCCGGCTGCCATCGAAGAGCCGGCCGGCCCTGATGTACATGAGGTCGAGGAAGACCCGGAGGCCGCGGAACCGCCCGCCATCGATCCGGTCGGCGAGTTTGATACCATTAAAGACTCAGGGCCCCAAACTCGCGGCGAACCGGAGGAAAGCGGTTCGTAAAGGGAGTCAGGTGCGTTTGCGCGATACGACAGTTTTGTATTTATGAAGAAGATTCGAATTAATGAGCTGGCTCGGGAGCTGGAAGTCAAGGCACACGAGATTCTGGACAAGCTTCCCGAACTGGGCGTAACCGAGAAGAAAACGCACTCCAGCTCGATCGACGAGGATGTCGCCCTCAAACTACGCCGGTTCCTCAGTCACGATGCGCCCGATGGGGAACATGCGGAGTCGGCCGAAGTGGCTGAGGAATTCCCGGAGCGAGAGTCCGAGGCGGTAGAAACTTTGCCGCCGGCGGAGGTTGCGCCGGCTGCGCCGCGGGCTACAACAGGCCTCGAGGAGACGGCGCCTGAACCGGCGCCGGAAAGACAGATGCCTGGCGTGCCGGTCAGCCGTCCGTCGCATCCCATTCGCCCGCCGCTGGCCGGCCCCAGTTCTCCACTATCCGCCCCGCCGCCCGTGCAGATTGTGCCGCACGCCGCACCGCCGCAGCCGATGGCGCCAACGCCGCAGCCGGTAGCATCTGCACCCGGCCGGCCGGTTCCCCCGCCGCCCAAGCCGCTGCCACCGTTCAGGCCGGGCCAGGTATTGTCGGGACCTCGCCAGCCATTGCCTCCGGGAAGCGGGGAAAGCATTCGCCCGTCAGCGCCTCTTCTAGGTAGACCGGCCCCGGTGATGCGCATGCCGACTGCATCCGTGGGAGTTCCCATGCCTGGAACGGCCAGGCCGCCCTCGAGACCTCTCGCCGGACAGCCCGCTGCGCGCCCGGTGGTCCCCCCACGGCCGGATCTGGTGGCCAAGTTGAGCCAGCCGCGTGCCGCCACTCCGGGCATGCCGGCCCCTCCGCCGCCGCGCCCCGGCCCGCCGTCCCGACAGCAAAATGCCCCGGCACCCGGACAACCCATTTATCGCGGACCGCTTCGCCCCGGCCAGCCCATTGTGGCGCGCCAAGGGCCGCCCGCCCGGCCCGGCGCGCCGGCTCGTCCCGGCGCTGGGCCGCGGCCCATGCACCCGACCTCGCGCCGCCCAGGCATGGAGCCGGCGGTGGCGCCGCCACTGCCGGACCAGCAGCGCCGGCCCGGCGACAAGCGCGGGCGTCCCCAGCGCGATCGCACCGATATAGAAGAGAAGATCCTGCGGCCTACTACCCGCCGGCCGGCGCAGTCCGGACCACCTCCGGTCAGCCGCGAAATCACCATTTCGGAAGGCATCACCGTCAAGGAACTTTCCGAGAGGCTGGATGTCAAGGCCAGCGTGGTGATCAAGAGACTGCTCGAACGGAACATTCCGGCCACCATTAACCAGACATTGGACTCCAAGCTGGCCGCCGAGATCGCGCGGGCATTTGGCGCCGCCACCGCCACCATCTCCTACGAGGAGGAGTCCCAGCAGAAGGTGGAAGTCGCCGAAGAGCAGAAGGACCTGCTCAAGCGCGCCCCCGTGGTTACCATCATGGGTCACGTGGACCATGGCAAGACTTCGCTGCTGGACGTTATCCGGGTAGCCAATGTGGCCGGCAAAGAGGCGGGCGGTATTACCCAGCATATCGGCGCGTATTATGTTGAAAAGAACGGCCGGAAGATCGTGTTCATCGATACGCCGGGCCACGAAGCTTTCACCCGCATGCGCGCCCGTGGCGCCAAGGTCACCGATATTGTCGTATTAGTGGTGGCCGCCGACGATGGCGTAATGCCTCAAACCCTCGAAGCCATCGACCACGCCCGCGCCGCTAAAGTCCCCATCATTGTAGCCATTAACAAGATCGATAAGCCCGACGCGCAGCCCGAGCGTATCAAGCAGCAGCTCTCCGATCGCGGCCTGCTGGCCGAAGACTGGGGCGGCGACACGGTTATGGTGCCGGTCTCCGCCAAGATGAAGACCAACCTGGATCTGCTTCTCGAGATGATCCTGCTGGTCGCGGATTTGCAGGAACTCAAGGCCAATCCGAGCCGCCCCGCCATGGGCAGCGTGCTGGAAGCCAAGCTCGATCGCGGCCGCGGTCCAGTAGCCACCGTGCTGGTGCGCAACGGCACCCTGCACGTAGGCGATTATTTTATCTGCGGCGCGGTATTCGGAAAAGTGCGCGCCATGCTCAACGATCGCGGAGAACAGATCCGCGAGGCGGAGCCGTCTACTCCCGTGGAAGTGCTGGGACTGGAATCGCTGCCCGAAGCCGGAGACGATTTCCAGGTGGTCACCGATACTGCCAAAGCCAAGCAGATCGTGCTGTTCCGCGAAGCCAAGGTTCGCGAAGTCAACCTGGCCAAGAACAGCCGTCTCACCCTTGAGCAATTGCACAAGAAGCTGGCGGCCGGCGAGGTCAAGGAACTGCCCATCATTCTCAAGACGGATGTGGGCGGCTCGGCCGAGGTGCTCACCGATACGCTGCAAAAGCTGTCCAACGAGAAGGTCAAGATTCGCGTGCTGCATGCCGGAGTCGGAGCCATCAACGAATCCGACGTCCTGCTGGCCTCCGCGTCCGACGCCATCATCATCGGTTTCAATGTGCGTCCGGAGCGCAACGCCGCCGCCCTGGCGGAGCAGGAGAAGGTGGATGTCCGGCTGCATACCATCATTTACAATCTGAGCGACGAGATCAAGAAAGCCATGACCGGCCTGCTGGAACCGGTCTTCCGCGAAGTCTATCGTGGCAAGGCCGAGGTGCGGGAAACTTTCCGCATTACCAAGGTGGGAAGCGTGGCCGGCTGCCAGGTGCAGGACGGCACCATTACCCGCGACAGCGCGGTGCGGCTGCTGCGCGACAACGTGGTCGTCTACACGGGCAAGGTCAGCTCGCTGCGGCGGTTCAAGGACGATGTCAGCGAGGTGAAGAGCGGCATGGAGTGCGGCATCACGCTCGAGAACTTCGGGGATATCAAGCAGGGCGATATCATCGAGGCCTTCGTCACCGAGCGGGTGGCCACCGAAGTTTTCGCCTAGGCGCGCCGTGCCCGCGATCGGAGTGCTGACGCTCGAAATTGTGCTGCCGAACGCGCACTCGCTGAAGGACAAGCGGCACGTAGTGAAGGGCCTCAAAGACCGCCTGCGGAGTAAGTTCAACGTGGCGGTGGCCGAGATCGATTATCAGGATCTGTGGCAGCGGGCCCTGGTGGCGGCGGTGACGGTAGCCTCCGACCACGTCCCGGCGGAAAAAGTATTGCAGTCGGTGGAGGAAGAAGCGGCAGCGCTGCTGGGCCCGGAGTTGGCCGGCGCGACGGTCGAATGGCTGTAAGGAGGGTGCTGGGTGTATACTCGCTTCGCTCGTGGTGCTGGCAAACTCTCGAACCGTTTGCGATGAGTACGCCAGAACCCAGCACCCAGAACCTAGCACCCTCTTAACATGCAACATCGTGCCCAGCGAATTTCCGAAATGGTTCGGGAAGAGCTTAGCGAGATCATCGGGTTCGAGCTCTCCGATCCGCGGCTGGCGGACGTGGCGGTTACGGAAGTTATGGTCAGCCCGGGATCGAAGCACGCCACCATCAAGGTGAGCCTGGGCGGCGGGGATCGCGAGCAGCGCTTGGCCATGGCCGCCCTGGAGCACGCCAGGAACTATTTGCGGAGCGAACTGGCCCGGCGCCTGAGCCTCCGGCAGATCCCCGAACTGCACTTCGAACCCGACCATTGGCCCGATGCGCCGGCGCGGGTCGATCTACTGCTGAAGAGGGCGAAAAAAAAGCGTGCCTCGACCGAAAATCAGCCCTAAAGTCAAACAAAATGTGGTAGTTTTGTTTTTGTTGGCGGCTTCCGCGGCGCATCCCCAGGCCACCCGGGAGATGCTTCGCCTCGAACAGAGCGCCGAGGCCATGGGCTCCGCCTATTCGATCGCCGTCTACGGATATGACCGGCAAGCCATGGAAACGGCCGTCGAAGCGGCTTTCGATGAGGTACGGCAACTGGACAGTATGCTTTCGAACTATAAGCCCGATAGCGAATGGAGCGAGGTGAACCGGGAGGCTGCCCAACATCCCGTACACATCTCGTCCGAGCTGTTTCAGTTGTTAACGGCCTGCCAGGAGTACAGCCGGCAAAGCCAAGGGGCTTTCGATATTTCAGTCGGCCCGCTGATGAAAGTGTGGGGGTTTTATAAGGGGACGGGGCATCTGCCCCACCGTGCCGAAGTGCTGGCGGCGATGCAGCACGTGGGTTACAAGCACGTGCATCTCGACGCGGCCGCGCAGACCGTGCGCTTCGATCGGCCGGGCGTGGAGTTGGACCCTGGCGGCATCGGCAAAGGCTATGCCGTGGATCGCATGGTGGACGTGCTGAAGGTCAAGGGCATTACCATTGCCCTGGTCGCGGCATCGGGCAGCAGCATCTACGGACTGGGCTCGCCGCCGGATGAACCGCGTGGTTGGCGCATTACGATACGCGATCCAAAGAATGAGCGCAAGAGCGTGGCCGAGGTCTTTTTGAAGAATGAATCGATGTCCACTTCCGGCAGTTACGAGAAGTTTTTTGTTGCTGAGAACCACGTCTACAGTCATATCATGGACCCGCGCACCGGCTATCCGGCGCCGGGCATGTTATCGGTTTCGATCGTAACCCCGCGCACCATTGACAGCGAGGCTTGGGCGAAGCCGTTCTTCATCAATGGCCGCCATTGGGCGGCTGAACATAATCCTCAAAGATTTCGCGCCTTCTTTTGCGAAGACAGGACGGAACAGCCATGCGCGTGGCTCCAATAACAAGCCGCTTTTTGGATGCGTGCCGGCGCAGACCGACGGACTTTCGTCCGGTATGGTTCATGCGCCAGGCGGGCCGCTATCTGCGTCAATACCGGGAGATACGGGCCCGCCACGGTATCCTCGAAATCTGTAAGCGTCCGGACCTGGCTGCTACCGTTACTCTGCAGCCGGTCGAGATTCTGGACGTGGATGCGGCCATCGTTTTCGCCGATCTGCTGCTGCCCGTGGAACCCATGGGCCTCAAGCTGCGCTTCGCTCCTGGAGAAGGGCCGCACATCGATAATCCAGTGCACTCGAGCGACGACGTGGACAGCCTCTCCACTTCCAATACCGACGATCTGGGTTATGTGGGAGAGACCATTCAGTCCGTGGTGCGCGCGCTCGCCGGCAAAGTTCCAGTGATCGGCTTTGTGGGCGCGCCGTTTACCCTGGCCAGCTACATGATCGAGGGCGGCTCCTCCCGCAATTACATCCGCACCAAGCGCATGATGTATTCCGACGAGACCCTGTGGCGGCGGCTGATGGGCAAGATCGTGGATGTGCAGGCGCCCTTCGCCAGTCTGCAAGTGGCCGCGGGGGCGCGCGCCATTCAAGTCTTCGACAGTTGGGTGGGCGCGCTGGGGCCCGACGATTACGTCCGCTTCGTGCAGCCATATTCGCGCGCGCTGATCGAGCGCATTCGCGCGACGGGCGTCCCGGTGATCCATTTCGGCACGGGCGCGTCGGGCTTCTTCCGCGAGTTGCACGCCGCCGGTGGCGACGTCATGGGTGTAGACTGGCGCACCAACATCGACCAGGCGTGGATGGATATCAGCTACCGCTCGGCGGTGCAGGGCAACCTGGATCCAGTCGCGCTATTCGCGCCTCTGCCCGAGCTGAAGCTGAAGATCCACGAGCTGTTGAAACGCACGGGAACGCGGCCCGGCCACATCTTCAACGTGGGTCACGGCATTCTGCCCGACACGCCTGTGGAGAACGTGAAGGCCTGCGTGGAGATGGTACGCGACTACAAGCCGTAGGCGGCCGATGGGCGTGGCGTAGAGCGTCTTGAACATGGCCAAGCGCGATGCGCCCCGGCAACTACCACCTGGGCGTCCTTCGCCAAATTATCCAGGCGGGTCCGGGATCGACAACTTGCGGCAGATTTTCCTTGCCAGGAGGTTAGCGATCTCAGCATGACGAGGGATGGCTTCAGCGTGGCCCGTCTGCGGGTTCTCCCAAAGCGTGTGTTCTTTGCCCTCTCGCGGCAACACGCACGACGAAGGTGCCGAAGCAGTCCTTCGCGCCTCATCCAACCACGACGAGTTCCTGCCTCGCATCGGGGGGCAGAGCGCGCAGTGATTCCTCTCGTCTATGCTCAAGAATAAGGGCAATCGCCTCGCGGAGGTTCGCCAGGCATTCTTCCCGCGTTTTGCCCTGACCATTGGCGCCGGGTACCTCGGCGCAGTACGCGACGTACCATGGGCCATCCTGCTCGACGATCGCGGTGAACTCGTTGCGCATGTGTACATTCTACCGCCCGTGGGCAAGCATCGCTGATTCACGCCGTCCTCAGCACAACCTAAGCCTGTGGTGAGTATGCCAGAAGCCCTCACCCAACTCCCAGCACCCTCTTCAGCCATTGGATCATTTCCGGCTTCCAATGCGCCATCCCGGAATCCCCCTCCCAGCTACCCATGCCGTGCCGGCCGCCATCCACGGTGATCACCTCGCATGGAGCGCCCACCTTCTTCATGGCCTCGCACATCTTGGGCGATTGTTGATACGGAACCTGCTCATCGGCGGTGCCTTGAATGAACAGGAATGGTGGCATGCCTGCACGGATGTAAGTGATGGGTGAGGCCGCGCGAAGCTTCTCGATGGCGTCGGCCTGCCGCCAGCTCCGGAGTCCCAGAAATTCCTTCAAGCCAGGCCCTTCCGGCTTGGCGGAGTCTTCCGATTGTGCGCGGCGCTGCTCGGTTTGCAGCACCAGATCGTTGGGTCCATAGAAATCGACTACGGCGGCGATGCGCGTATCGGGCTCGGCTTTCACCCCCGCATAAGCCACCAGGAAGCCGCCCGCCGATTCGCCAGCCAGCGCGATCTTATCCGGGTCCACATGATACTTCGCCGCATTGGCCCGCACCCAGCGGATGGCGTTGGCCACATCCCCGGTGGCTTGCGGTAATTGGAACTCGGGCGCCATACGATAATCGATGCTGAACCAGGCAAAGCCGCTCATGGACAGGAGGTCGAACAGCGGCGTGACATAGGTGCGCTTGTTGCCCCTTGCGAATCCGCCGCCGTGCACGATGATAATCGCCGGAACGGGCGCTTTGCTCACAGGGATGCGCAGGTCGAGGGTCAGCGCCTTGCCGCCGGGGCGGGAGTACTCGACGTCATTCTCTTCGACGAAGCCCTCCGGCGGATTGACGCGCAGGCCGGCGGCCGCGAACCACGGATGCAGCTCCAGAGCGAATTGACCGGCTTTCACCATGGGGTCTGCGAGCACCAGCGCTTTAGCTTCTTCCAAAGTTGTGCCCTTGAAAATGAGGATGCCCCGGATATCGCCGTCCTCGTCAAAAGGGCCGGCCACAGCGAGTTTGCCCAGCGCCGCCATCTTACGGATGTTGGCCAAGTGCCCGGCCAGCAGCTTCTGTCTATCGGCGGCATTCCCGGCCCCATAGTTCGGGCCTTTGCGGAAAAAGCCCATCACGTAGTGGGTCATCTCGTACTTGGGCGAGTCGTCCGCCGCAAAGAGCAGCGAGGCCCCCAGCACCGCTATCATGAGTCGCGGAAGGATCATGCAAGGACTATATCAGGAGGCCAGGACCTTCTTCATTTGCTCAATAGCCCTCAGCGAAGCCTCAATTCCGCCGCTAGTCATCGAAACCGGACCTGTGGAATCGGTGTTGGCAAACAAGACCCGGCCGAATGGCTGGCGCGCCGCCGGGATGACCTTCGTGTAAGTGCCCGGCGCGGCCATGAACATGGGGTGCCCGCGCCTGTAGATGTGCACTTCAATTGGCTCGGCTTCCGATCCGGGCAACAGTTTCTGCCAATCGCGCAGAACGTTCGCAGCCAGATCGCGCGCCCCGTCTTCGGTGAGAAGCTTAGTCCGCTCGGCTTCCCGCAGCGGAGTATAAAAGGTGAGGATATTGTTCTTCTGTTGGTAGCCGGGCTGATTTCGCACCACCCAGTCGGCCACGATCACATCGGTGAAAGTGTTGCCAGGGCACCAGGTGTCATAGCCGCCATTGAACACCGGCTTGTTATAAATGACATTGACTACGGGATAGGGCGCATAGCGCATCTTATGCATGGCTTCCTGCTGCGCTTTCGGCAAGCCCGCGACCAGCCGGCGCGCGATGAATTTGGGCGCCGCCATGATCACCGCCTTGGCTGTAACAGCCTTTGCCTGACCCTCGTGAATGTAAGTGACGGTAACTCCGCTCTTATCCTGCTCGACGGCGACTGTAGTCGCGTCCGAGAGCATCCGATCCGCATGACTCGGGCGCAGCACCTCGGCAAGCTTGCGGCTAATCGCGCCTAAGCCCCCTGCGAATGTGACACGGTCGTCCGGGCTGTCGCCGGCGAAGTCCTGGAAGTCGTCCAAGCCCACCCACGCGGAAGTGTTGGCGGCGTCCGCTCCCCAGTTGGAAGGGCCGTAATCGTCCCACCAGCTCTTCAGCTCCGGCGCATAGCCTTTGAGCAGATCCGTCAGAGGCACGCCATCCAACTCCTGTTCGCGCTTTTTGAGATCCACCCGCAGCATGTCGGTTTTGAACTTGCGGAAACTCTCGCGCACGGTCTTGGGATAAGGCAGATGGTCGAGACCCGTGCGCCAGGTATGCGGGACGAACTCGCGATTCAGGATGAGGCCATCGGGATCGGCGACCGGCAGCGGCTTAATGCCCAGCTCCTTGCACAGGTCCCACGCCGCGCCTTCCGTATTCGCATAGGCGGAGCCGGTAGCGAAGGCCTGCCCGGCATACTCTTCGAGGTAGGCGTTGCCGCCCCAGTGGCTTTCCTTTTCGAGCAGGAGAAAGTCCTGGTCGCGAAGGAAGTACGCGGCGGAAAGGCCGCTCATGCCGCCGCCCACGATCACGATGTCGTGACGCGAGCCCGGCTGCGGGCGCGGGAAATGGTGACCGTCCCGCACCTGGTGGCAGATCTCGTTATGCTCGCCGTCGACTGCCGGGCGGGTTGGCTCCGGCGCCGCGATGAGTGCCAGATCGACCGGACATCCCGACGCCACCGATCCGGCCACCACGAATTTGATAAAACTTCTACGATCCGATTTCATAAGATGATTCACCTCTTCCGCCTCGCATGCGCAGCCGGTACCACAGCACAATCATGACTAGCGAGAAAGCGAAGATCGCCGCCGAGACCGCGTTGATTTCCGGCGTAATGCCGCGCCGCAATCGGGACCAGATTTCGAGTGGAAGGGTGTTGTCGCGACCAATCAGGAAGAAGGTGACCGCAATTTCATCCATGGATAGCGTAAAGATGAGCAGCCCAGCGCCGATGATCGAAAGGCGCAGGTTGGGCAAGGTGATGCGCCAGAAAGTGCGCCATTGACCAGCGCCCAGATCGAGCGAGGCCTCTTCCTGCACGCGGTCGAGTTTCTGAAGTCCCGCGAAGATTTCAGTGGTGGCGACCGAGATCAGCGCCGTGCC
>Ga0302324_100021458_pt1 | contig 12588 bp, 13 predicted proteins | sample Palsa_T0_1_FD_201949 | JGI IMG/M metagenome (GOLD analysis project Ga0302324, IMG submission 201949) | Peat permafrost microbial communities from Stordalen Mire near Abisko, Sweden - Palsa_T0_1 | ecosystem: Environmental > Terrestrial > Soil > Palsa > Peat permafrost | place: Sweden: Abisko...
GTAAAGAAATGACGACCGCAAAAACCGAGAAGTGTGCACATCCTATTTGTTCGTGCAAGGCGACATCAGGCAAGTACTGCAGCACCCAGTGCGAGGCTATGGAAAAAACACCGGACATCGATTGTTCGTGCGGACATTCAGACTGCAAGGGCAGAACGTCCTAGACATCGCTTCATCACGATTGGAAAAGGCCGTCTCGAACTCATCAAAGGAAAACTCATGAGAAAGTTTCGATTGTTGGAAGGCATGCTCATACTCGTCGCCGTTGGGACCTTCGCCGGATGCTCGGCGACGGCCGCGAAGTCACCCGAGGTCTCCGACAGCATTCGTAAATCGCTCGATCAAGCCGGCCTTAAGAACGTATCCGTCAATCAGGATCGCGACAAGGGCGTCGTGACTCTCGGCGGACAAGTAGCAAGTAACGGAGACAAGACACAAGCCGAATCCCTGGCGAAGTCGTATGCCGGCACGCAGGTCGTTGCCGACGAGATTGCCGTGATTCCCCCGGGCGTAGAAAAGGAAGCAAAGGCCGTGAACGCGGATCTGGACGACGGTATCGAGAAGAACCTGGACGCCGCGTTAATTCAAAACAACCTGCATGAGAGCGTGAAGTATGACGTGAAGAGCGGCGTCGTCACGCTGACTGGCGAAGTGAACTCAGACAACAAACGCGCCCGCGCCGAAGCGGTTGCGGCCGGAGTGCCGAACGTTCAGCAAGTGGTCAATGACCTGCAGGTCAAGGATCAAAAGGCCAGTTCGTCACAGTAGGAATGCGAGTTGAGGGGCTATGTCCTTCGGACTTTATGCCATCGGGTTCGCAATCGTAATCGGCGGAGTCATTTACGCCGCATACCTCGTGCATATGCCCGCTCACTGGATTGCGGTGGGCGCGATAGTGCTCTTAGGCATTGGGATTCTATCAGCCGTAAAGGCCACGCGTCAGAAGGATCCTGCGGGATAACCGTTGCGTGAAGCATCTGACGCTCCTTAGAAGTGATTCACACAGGCTTCCGGGTCCTCGCCGCGGTCGCAGGGAGTGGTCGACGGCGGGTCAGGGCAGCGACATCTTGAGGCGCGAACTGCCTTTTCTCAAGCATCCTGCTATCGCTGGGTGGGAGGGAGGATCGAAATGCGCTTTATATTTCTAGCAATCGCGCTCTTGCTGTTTTTTACCTGGATCGGAGCGTTCGTCGTTTTCCATGTAGCAGCTGCTCTTATCCACCTTCTTCTTGTCCTTGCGCTGATTTTCTTCGTGATCCATCTCGTCAGCGGTCGTCGCACGACATAACGCCACCTTAATTGTTACCGATAGCGTCCCGACTGCTAGCTCCTGAGTAATGCCGTTACCGGAAATAGGGGGTTTTCGGTATCGACCTCTGCGTCCAAGGAATATAGGTTGGACTCGACAGTCTCGCAATTCGGGACTAGCAAGGAGGCGACCATGTTTGGATATGGCCTGATCGGGACTTTGGTAGTTATCGGGTTGGTTATTTGGATTGTAAGAGCCTTGTAGGACGGATGCGCTGCGTGGACGAGTCCGATCGTTCGCGAGGTTCTTATGCGCTTGGTTTGTACGCGGCATCCGCCGCCTGGGAAGACGGCGCGGCCTTCCTGGCGCAATGCGCACGGGAGACGATTCGTATCTCACTGTGTCCCATAAATTAAACCGTCGTCATTGTCTTCGTGAAACCGTTTCAGTACGAACGACGCAGTCAGCGCGTTTCGTCGGAAATCGGCCATACCAGCGGGAGATCAGATCAAATGAAACAGGCAGATCCAGTGGCGGAAGATATGTTTGAGAAAGCTCGCAAGGCGTTTTTCGGAACTGCGAACGTGATACCAAGGGCGAACGCTTCCGCAGCCGAATCCCTTGCGCCTACTGCAAACCCACGTGAAGAATACGGAATAGTGGGGATGGTTTCCACTAATGACAAAACGTAGGCTGGGCCGGCGTGCTTGGTCGTAAATCAACGGGAGGCCACGGGAAATGAACGCAGCAGTGAACGTCACCAGCCCCGTAAGAGATGTCAAGTACAGGTTGCGGCCACGGAATCGCAGGCAGTGGCCAATGACAGTGTTCTTGTCGACGATTGGATTCCTTGGGATGGCCTGCCTGATCTGGCTCTCTCAGTACTAGAGCGGGTATTTCACGGTCATGGTCTTGTAGCCGCAGCGCGGACAACGGCAGGTCTTCTCGGACTCGGGACCCCTAGTCGGGCGGAACGCATCGGTTCACGTAACCATCGCAGCAAAGGCTTTCCAACTCGGAGCGTACCCGCGACGGGACCCGCGGAGAGACATCGATTGAGAAAAATCTCTGCCTGGGGAGTTGCAGCAAACCGCTGAACGAAATATTGCGGGGACCAAGGCGCCAGGACTGGCGCCACTCGGCCCAATGCACGTGACGCATCCTGACAGAAGACACCGAGGCGGCTAATCATTGGACGCAGAATGCGGGACAGGCTGAGCGCGTTCGACATAGCCCGCGATTTGGCGCCGCTTACGAGCCGGTCTAATTTATCCCATTCCAGTTTATCGAAGATGCCCTTTCCGCCATCATTCGATGCCCGCCAGGACGTATTCGCGCTGATCTTTTCCGGTGCAATGCGAGGTGTCTGAACGAATGTGTGTATTGGTGTCTGCATTGGTGTCTGCATTGGTGTCTGTGTTGGGACTGGTTGAGCAGCTGCAAGCTCGGCGAGTAATTGCCGGCTGGACGCGACGTTCATTTCGCTAACTCGAATCTCGCTTTTGCTTCCATCAAAGATCGTCCACGCATGTATAGAGGGGATCGACATCGCTCCCTCGTCCGCATCAGGCCCTGCGACACAATGTAACCCCGGTGTCTCGGTAGTCGCGTCTGCTTGCATGAGTGAGGCTGATGCGAAAGCGTCGCACGCATGCAGGGCGATTTCACCGGTTGGCGGATCAGACGGAATCGATTGTTCGATGTTTGCGTCTGCCTCCCCGGCGACGGCGAAGTTTATTGATGAAGGGTGTTTCTCGTCATCGAATTGAAGATCGTGGGCGATTTCGGCAATTGACCGGGCAGGTACCAGGCGCACCCCGTCCACGTAAGCGTTGATGAGTGCATGTTCGCACAACAGGTTAATGACACGTGGGATTCCACGGGAGTAGAAGTACGCGGCCTGGATGGCCTCAGACGCGAAGATCTGTTTGTCCTGAGCCCCGGCGGTTTTCAGGCGCGAGTGAATGTAGTCGTAAGTCTCCGGGAGAGTAAGCGCCGCAGTCCTGCACCGGAACGCAATCCGCTGCTTCAGCTGGCGAAGCCCGGGACAGTTGAGCTTCGCCTCCAGCTCCGGCTGGCCGGCGAGTACGATTTGGAGCCGCCTTTCCTCTGGTGTTTCCCAATTCAACAGCATTCGAATCTCTTCGAGCACGTCCGTTGGCAGGCCTTGCGCCTCATCCACGATCAACACGGGAAGCTCGCCTGCGCGGTGCCGGCTGAGCAGCCACTGATTCAAACGCGTTGCATTGTCATTCGACTGCGAGCCGGGCGGAACTCCAAAATCCGCGAGCATGTAATCGAACAGCTGGCCAGTTCCGAGGTGCGAGTTAAAAATGAACGCGGTGGGCATCTGTTGCAGATGCAGCCAGGCGCGCAAACGATTAATTACCGTCGTCTTGCCGGTGCCTACTTCACCCGTGAGAACAATCAGCCCCTGACGTGTTTGAATCCCGTAAGTCAATTGATCCAGGGCCCTTTGGGTTTGCGGGGTGAGGAATAGGTATCGCGGGTCCGGATTGATATTGAATGGATTTTCCCGCAGTCCGAAAAAACGCTTGTACATATTTCCCATCCTTGCGCGGTGCTAACACCGTCCGATTGCCAAGCCACGGCGTGATGCACGGTAAACCAGTCGCCATGGAAATAGCCATAGACCATTCGCTGTAGGTCATCCCTTTCATGATTTGTGCAATAACATTGCCAAGTTCGTGGCACTGACCGGGCACTTATATGCAACAAGGTAGAGTGCTAATACGCAAATGTTTCGATCTTATCGCTCTCTAGCACAGGTCGGAGCTTGCAGACGGTCTAAGACCTGATTAACTCTGTTGCTGTATGAGTGCAGTGCTAGCCCGTCAACCGGAAACTGGCCCGCGACCTTAGTTGCGCAGCGGCTTGACGTTTCGCAAGCCCACGCCCACTATTAAATAGCCGTGTTTGACGGGGGCTTACGCTGATGCCGGAAGGCAAGGGACTGCTGATCGTTTACACCGGGCCGGGCAAGGGCAAGACGACTTGCGCGCTGGGCACCGCGTTTCGCGCCGTGGGGCAGGGGCTGCGCGTGCTGATGGTACAGTTTATTAAAGGCTCCTGGCACTACGGCGAACTGGATGCCGCGAAGATGTTGGGCGACGATAAATTCGAAATCCTGCCCATGGGCCGCGGATTCGTGAAAGTAGGCGGCGCGGATACCGATCCGGAAGACATTCGCATGTGCGAGCATGCCTGGAACTACGGACGGGATCAGATTTACAGCGGGAAATACGATCTGGTGGTGCTGGACGAGATCAATTATGTGATCAGTTACAAGATGCTGGACGCCGAGCGGGTGGTCGAGGCGTTGACGAAAAGACCGGAGGCGGTACACGTAATCTGCACGGGGCGTAACGCGCATCCCAAGCTGGTGGAAGCCGCTGATCTGGTGACAGAAATGAAAGAAGTAAAGCATCCGTATACGAAGGGGATTCTGGCACAGCGCGGGATCGACTACTAGACGAACTTTTAAACAAGGGAAATTCGCGACACCATGACCTGGTTCGAGCATAAGAAAAAACCGCTTGAGAATCCGACACCCGTGGACGAGCGGCGCGTCCTAACCGAGGGCCTGTGGACGAAGTGCAACGCTTGCCGGGCGATCATCTGGAAGAAGGATCTGGAGACAAACTGGGAAGTCTGTCCCAAGTGCGAGCACCATTTCCGGCTGGGCGCGCGGCGCCGACTGGAACTGCTGCTCGATGACGAGCACTGGACGGAATTGGATTCGGAATTGGAGTCGAATGACCCACTGCAATTTTCCGACACCAAGCCATACGTGCAGCGCCTGCACGACGCGCAGTTGAAACTGGGAATGAAAGACGCGATTTTGACCGCCGAAGGCTTTCTCCAGGGCCGGGCGGTGATTTGCTGCTCGATGGAGTTCGGGTTTATCGGCGGATCGATGGGCGCGGTGGTGGGAGAAAAAGTCGCGCGGGCGATCGAGCGGTCGCTGGCGCAGCGGCAGCCTTTGGTCATCGTTTCGTGCTCCGGCGGAGCGCGGATGATGGAGGGAACGGTCAGCCTGATGCAGCTGGCCAAGGTTTCGGCGGCGCTGGCGCGACTGGACGAAGCGCGCGTGCCGTTTATTTCGGTGCTGACGGACCCCACGACCGGCGGCGTGACGGCGAGCTACGCCATGCTGGGCGACTTGAACATCGCCGAACCGGGCGCGCTGATCGGCTTCGCCGGACCGCGCGTGATCGAACAGACCATCCGGCAAAAGTTGCCTGCGAATTTTCAGACTGCGGAGTTTCTGCTGGAGCACGGTTTTCTGGACGCGGTGGTATCGCGCAAGGAATTAAAGCCGTACATCGCGCAAGCGCTCAATTTTTTCCTCGATTCCGCATAGCGCACACACTCCGATGACCTACGAAGAGTCCGTCCGCGCGCTTATGGCGTTGGGACGCGAGCTGGCCGCGCCGCAGCAGGCGCGCGTGCAGAAATTCGGCCTGGAGAACATCACCACGCTGGCCGCGGCCCTGGGAAATCCACAGCGAGCGGTTCGCTGCGCGCACGTGGCCGGCACCAACGGCAAGGGTTCGACGGCGGCGATGCTGGAGTCGATCCTGCGCGCGTCGGGACTTCGCACCGGGCTGTACACCTCGCCGCATCTCGAGCGCATCAATGAGCGCATCCGCATCAACGGAGAAAGCATTTCCGACGAGGATTTCGCCGGCGCTTGGACGCGAGTGCGTGAAGCCATCGAGCCACTTCTGGCAAACGGCCAGCTGGCGGCGCATCCCACATTTTTTGAGTGCATAACCGCCATGGCCTTCGCGGCCTTTGCCCGCAAAGCCGCCGAGCAGAAGATCGACTTCGCGATCTATGAAGTGGGGCTGGGCGGAAGGCTCGACGCCACAAATATCGTGGCGCCGGATGTGACGATCGTGACGCCCATCGATTTCGATCATGAGAATTACTTGGGGCATTCGATCGAAGAGATCGCCGGGGAAAAAGCGGGGATCATCAAGCAGGAGGCGTGGGTCGTGAGCGCGGCGAGCAATCCGCAAGCGCGCGCAGTAATCGCCGAACGATCGAGAGAATTGAATGCCCGACTCGTGGAGGTGGATGCTGCGTGGCGGATCGACGAAGTCAGCGTCGCGGATGGACGCTATCGCGCTGTAGCCGTAGAGACGGAGTCGAATCTGAAATTCGACATCGAGCCTTCGCTTCCCGGACGATTCCAGGTGGGCAACGCGCTCACGGCCGCTACCGCCGCGCGCCTGCTCAACGAGCGCGGAGTCCCCGTGACTGACAGTGCGATTGTGGAAGGCATTCGCAGCGCCCGCTGGCCGGGACGGCTCGAGCGGCTCTCGGCGAGGCCGGCCATTTACCTGGACGGTACCCATAATCCTGCCGGCGCGCGGGAGCTGCTGAGATTCTGGAAAGAGAATTTCGCGGGCCGGCGGATATGCCTGGTCTACGGCGTGATGCGCGATAAAGCGGTGGATGAGATCGTCGGTCTGCTCTTTCCGGCTGCCGACCTCGTGATCCTGACCGAACCTCAGCAGCCGCGCGCCGTGTCAGCTTCGTTGCTGCTGGAAATGACCGGGGACCTCAACAAGAACTGTTCGGTGGTGCGCAATCCTGGAGAAGCACTGGAGCGCGCGCTCGAGCTAGCAGGTCCGGAAGACGCCATTTTTGCAACAGGCTCACTATACCTCGTAGGCGATCTGCGGAAATACTGGGCTGCACGAACGAGAACCGCACCGGCAACTGCGGGCGCGCCCTGAGGCTACCCGGTAGCGCTTTGAGTCCTTCCAAAAACCGTACGCGAGAAAACCGAATTTCAGAAACCGCCTGAACCGTTGCCAAATTGGCTGTTGGATAAAGCTGTGGCTTGTCTAGACTGGATTCGAAGGACGGGCTGCGCAGCGATGGGCAATTTATGGCACAGCGGGAACATAGCGCGCAATTTTATCGTTCATTCATGTGGAGGCAGGCAGCGAAACGCCGCTTCCCGCGTCTAACGCAGCAAGCGATGGGGAAGTGGGGTAGGTGTCCATGACACGGGATGAAAGACGACGAATGCTCGACTCCTTTGGCCGCGGGCCAGCGCTGCTCTCGGCCGCCTTGCGGCAGTTTCCGAAGAAAATGTGGCTGCATAAGCCATCGGCGGAGCGCTGGAGCATCCACGAGATTATTCTGCATTTGGCGGACAGCGAGGCGAGCTCCTACGTACGCTGCCGCCATCTGATTGCCGAGCCGGGTGCAGCAATCGCAAAGTTTGACGCGGGCCGCTGGGCCGGCACTCTCGGCTATTTTCACCAGAGCACGCGCGAAGCGCTGGAAATTATCCGCCGGCTGCGGAAGATGACCCATCATCTACTTGTGGCTGTGCCGGAGCCTGTGTGGTTGCACGCGGTCGAGTATCCGGGTCACGGAGAGATGAGCCTCGAACACTGGGTGGAGCGGCAGGAGCGGCACATACCGCGGCACGTCGACCAGATGATTCAGAATTATGCGATATGGCTAAAAGGCCATCCGCAGCGAAAACCCGCCACTCAGGTGTCCCCCAGCTCGTGCGCCGCGATCTCGATATCTGTCGGAAGCTGTTAGCTCGCGAATCCGCGGAGAAGCCGATCAGGAGGTCGGCGTTCCCAGGAAAATCCCTCTTCGACTCCCCGTAACACGAGAGGCACATTGTGGCGCACTACCCGTTGGCAGCGCGGCGGTTGCCGCAGCGTTCCTCGCAATGATACGATGTTTGGCGAATGAGCCACGAAACACACCCATTGCCGCGGGTAGGCGTCCCGTATCGCACTAAAAAAGAAGAGGTTACGGGAGACTCGCTCAGATTAGAGAAATACCTCGAAGGGGTTCGCCGAGCTGGCGGTATGCCTGTTCCGGTCTCTCTGCTGTTGACTGCGGGCGAGCTGGAAAAACTGGCGGAGACGCTCGACGCCGTGGTGCTCTCGGGAAGTCCGGCGGACGTCGAACCATCTCTGTTTCGGGCAACAAGGCATCCGGAAACGGCAGCGGGCGATGCTGACCGCGAAAGAACCGACTTTGCGCTGCTTGAACACTTTCTGACGAAGCAAAAGCCGCTCCTCGCCATCTGCTATGGCATCCAAAGCCTGAATGTGTTTCTTGGCGGCACACTCGTGCAGGACATTCCGAGCGAATTGGGCACAGCTATTCAGCACGATTGGGAAAGCGAAGAGGCCGATCCAGAACCGTTCCATGCCGCGACGGCAGAGAGTGGCTCGCGGCTCGCGCAAATGGCCGCGGCGGGCGAAATAAACGTCAACAGTTCGCACCATCAGTCGGTGGGCGAACTGGGACGCAAGCTCCGAGTGGTATCTCGCGCGCCCGATGGCGTTATTGAAGCCGTGGAATGGACCGGCGACGCCAACTGGGTCGTCGGCGTACAGTGGCATCCCGAGCGCATGGTGGAAAGGAACGCTCTGGCGCAATCCCTTTTCCGGAACCTGATCGAAGCGGCGATCGCAAAGAAAAGCACGGTACACGCTTGAACGGCATGATCGATCTTCGGATTTCTAGTTCACCTTTGGGGGACTCATGATTTCGCTCGCGGGCAAGGCGGCACTAGTGACAGGCGGGTCGCGAGGCATCGGGGCGGCGACTGTGAAGCTATTTGCGCAGGCGGGCGCCGACGTTGTGTTCAGCTACCATCGCGATCGCGAGGCTGCGACGCAGGTGGAGCAAGAGGCGCGCAAACAGGGCACACGCGTCGAGTCGTTCAAGGCTGATCTGGGGAAACTCGCTGACGCGCAGAAGCTCGTGAAATTCTCTTGCGAGCGTCTAGGGCGCCTGGACATCCTGATCGCCAATGCCGGAATCTATAATGAGAAGGAAGCTCCCATCGAAAAGCTGACTGACAAGGAATGGGACGAAATGGTTCGAGTGAATTTGAAAGGCGTGTACACGGTGGTGCATGAAACGGCGCCGCATATGATCGCCCAAAAGAGCGGCAGGATCATCGCCTTGAGTTCTGGAGCAGCGCAGAGGGGCTCAGCGCTTCATTCGCACTACGCGGCCACGAAGGGCGGCGTCATCAGCTTCGTCAAGAGCCTGGCGCTGGAGCTTGGCAAGCACAATATTCTGGTGAATTGCGTGGCTCCGGGATTCGTCGCCACCGATATGTCAGCGCCGGTGTTGAAAACCGCGAAGGGAATGAAGTTTGCGACGGAGATCAGCCCCTTGCATCGCGTGGGCAAGCCGGAGGAGATCGCCGGGCCGATTTTGTTTGCCGCTTCCGATTTGGCAACTTTCATGACCGGCACAGTGATCAACGTAAATGGAGGTGCGGTGCTGTGCGGATAAGAGCTCATATACGGTGGGCTGCGGTTCTGCTAGCCCTGACATTTACGGCGGTGAGCGCATTCGCGCAGGACGATCAATTTCTATTGCCGGAGCAGAGCACGGCCAAGGCCAACGAATTGCTGCGGCAGACGATCGAGGCGCTGGGCGGGAATGCCTATCTGAATACCAAAGACATCACCTGCACGGGCAAGCTCAGCGGATTCGACCATTCGGGAGCGTTGACCGGTTACGAGACATTCATCGATTACCAGCAGCCGCCTTTCAAAGAGCGTCAAGAAAACCTGCCGAAGCGCAATATCATTTCGATTTTCAACGGCGACAAGGGATGGGATCTCGATCGCGGTGGCGTGTCAGAGGCGCCACGTACCGATCTCGCTCAAAACAAGGAAGACGTTAAGAGAGACATTTTCAACATTCTGAAAAATCGCATTCACGAAAAGGACGTGGTACTGCGTTACGGCGGCCCGGACATCATCGACGGCTGGCAAGCCGATTGGGTCGAGATGGTTGACAGCGAAAACCGCACCATCCGCATTGCCATTCAGCGCAGTTCGCATTTGCCTGTGCGCAAGACGGTGGAAAGCCGAGATCCGAGGACAAGAACCACCTTTACCGAGGTCGAATACTATTCGAACTATCACCCCATGGAGGGGATACAAACGCCGTTTCAGATCACGCGTGAGAAGAACCAGATCAAGGTCTTCCAAGCCTTCTTTGAGAAATGCGACTACAACACGGGTCTTGCCGATGAGATGTTCACCAGAGAATCTCTCGAACAGCGATGGGCGCAGGTGGGCAAGAAGGAAAAGAATAAAAAAGATAAGGACATCGACAAAGACAGCAAAGACGATAAGGACAAGGACGACAAGAGCTGACCGCCGCTTAGCAGCACCCTCCGGCTGGCAAACCAGATTCGCTTCCGTTCCCTGACCTACATTCTTCGCCTTGTGATGTAGACCTCCCCCACAATTACTGTTTTGGTTTTCGCAAAAACCCGCGCATGGCCCATGACGCTTCGGACGGAGTATAATCGCCAGATGCGAACAGCGCAGAAATCGCCACTGATGCACGGCACGACGGTGTTGTGCGTGCGGAAAGACAACAAGGTTGTACTCACAGCCGACGGACAGGTGACCCTCGGAGAAACCGTGATTAAGCACAGCGCGAAGAAGACACGCCGCCTTTACAACGACAAGATCGTCGCGGGATTCGCGGGCAGCACCGCAGACGCCCTTTCGCTCTTCGGACGGTTCGAAAACAAGCTGCAGGAATTTCACGGCAACCTTCCGCGCGCAGCCGTCGAACTGGCCAAAGAGTGGCGGACGGACCGCTCGCTGCGGCATTTGGACGCGCTGTTGGTGGTGGCGGACACCAAGAGCACATTTTTGCTTTCGGGCAACGGCGATGTGATCGAGCCGGACGACGGCATCTGCGCCATCGGCTCCGGCGGATCGTACGCTGTATCCGCGGCGCGCGCGCTCGCCAAACACACCAAGCTTTCCGCCAAGGAAATCGCCCAAGAAGCGATGCGCATAGCCAGCGAGATTTGTATTTTCACGAACGATACTTTCAGCATCGAAGAATTGTGAGCCGGAAACAGAGAAAGATATGGTGATCTACTTGACCGGAGATCAACAGACAGCCGAACCGGAAGCGCTTCCGTCGTTCGACGAATTGACACCACGGGAGATCGTGGTGGAACTTGATAAATATATCGTCGGGCAGAACGCCGCCAAGAAGGCGGTGGCGATCGCGCTGCGCAACCGCGTGAGGCGCCAAAAGCTGCAACCGGAACTCGCCGAGGAAATCCTGCCGAAAAATATTCTGATGATCGGGCCGACCGGCGTGGGCAAAACGGAAATTGCGCGGCGGCTGGCGCGCCTGGCGGGATGTCCTTTCGTCAAGGTAGAGGCTTCAAAATACACCGAAGTGGGCTATGTGGGCCGCGACGTCGAATCCATGGTGCGCGATCTGGTGGAAACGTCGATCGACATGGTACGCGAAGAAAAGCTGGATGAAGTTGCGGAGCGCGCCGAACAATCCGCCGAAGAGCGTCTGCTCGACCTACTGCTGCCTTCAATCCCGGCGCCCGTGGACGGCACATCTACAGTGGGGGCCGGCGCCGCCAACGAGGCGCAACGCCGCGAGCAGGCGCAGCGCACGCGGGATAAGCTTCGCGTGCAACTCCGTGAAGGAAAACTCGACCAGCGTTTGGTAGAGGTAGAGGTTCGCGAGCGATCCATGCCCTCGTTTGAAATCATCACCAACCAGGGCGTCGAAGAGATGGACGTCAATGTGAAGGACATGCTATCGGGCATGTTCGGCCAGCAGAAGAAGAAACGGAAGATGACCGTCTCGGAAGCCTTCGACTACCTGATCCAGGAAGAAGAAAATCGCCTCATCGATATGGACCAGGTGACGCGCCTGGCGGTCGATCGTGTGGAGCAGATGGGAATCTTGTTCATCGACGAAATCGACAAGATCGCAGGCCGCGAATCGGGCCACGGGCCCGACGTGTCTCGCGAAGGCGTGCAGCGGGATATTCTGCCGATCGTCGAAGGTACTACGGTGAACACGCGCTACGGAATGGTGCGCACCGATCACATATTGTTCATCGCCGCCGGCGCATTTCACACCACCAAACCTTCCGATCTGATCCCGGAGCTGCAAGGGCGATTCCCGATCCGCGTGGAGTTGAGTTCGCTTTCGGAGGCCGATTTTATCCGTATTCTGACGGAACCGAAGAACGCGCTCATCAAACAATACATTGCGCTGCTCGACACCGAGGGGCTGAAACTCTCCTTCAGCGAGGACGCTATCGCAGCCGTGGCCCGTTTTGCCGCCACCGTGAACCAGCAGACGGAAAACATTGGCGCGCGGCGGCTGCACACGATTCTGGAGAAGGTTCTCGAAGAGATTTCCTTTGAGGCTCCGGAAATGAAGAAGAAAACGGTGAAGCTGGATGCAGCCTACGTCCAAAAGCAACTGGCGGATATCGTGAAAGACCAGGATCTGAG
>Ga0302324_100021462_pt1 | contig 12587 bp, 9 predicted proteins | sample Palsa_T0_1_FD_201949 | JGI IMG/M metagenome (GOLD analysis project Ga0302324, IMG submission 201949) | Peat permafrost microbial communities from Stordalen Mire near Abisko, Sweden - Palsa_T0_1 | ecosystem: Environmental > Terrestrial > Soil > Palsa > Peat permafrost | place: Sweden: Abisko...
TTACTATTTTCGTCCCAACTGCACGGTCGGCTTTTATAACCAAAACAAACCGGAAGCGAAAGCGTATATTCTGGCCGTTCGAGCTCGCGTTCCGTTGCATGAAGATGAAGAGTGACAAATCAGCAATCTGAAATTTGCAGTAATTTGCAGTCCGAAGTATGCAGCCCTAAATCTTGGAGGTCTCGAAGATGAATTCCCCGAATTCCAGCCGTCGGTCGTTCATGAAATATGTAGCGGCCGCTCCGCTGCTGAGCCAGATTGCCGTCTCCGACCTTTACGCCAAGGCTGCCAGCGCCGTAGGTAGAGACCTTCGGCAAAATGTCTACACCCGTCTAGGGGTAAAGACCGTCATTAATTGCCGGGGCACCTGGACCTACTTGAGCGGCTCCCTGGAGTTCCCTGAAGTTCGCGAGGCTATGGTCGAAGCGGGCCAGTACTTCGTGAACGTGCTGGAATTGCAACATGGTATTGGCCGGCGTCTGGCCGAACTCACGGGCGCCGAATCTGGCATGATCACTTCCGGCGCCGCCGGCGCCATGGCGGTCGCGACCGCCGGATGCATGGCCGGCACGGATGACAAACTGGTCTGGCAACTTCCCGATACCACCGGCCTCAAGAATGAAGTCGTAATGTCCGGCGGCCGCAGCGCATTCGACAGTGCGATCCGTCTGACCGGCGCCAAGCTCGTTCTAGCCTATTCTCCCGAAGAACTCGCCAATGCCATCAATCAGAACACCACCATGATCTACACCACGCACCTCGGCGATGAACTGCAAAAGGAACTCGCCATCGCGAAAGATCGCAAAGTCCCACTGCTCCTCGATGATGCCGCGGGCATTCCTCCCGCCGACAATGCCAAGCTCTACGCCCGGATGGGAATTGACCTCTACACTTTCTCCGGCGGCAAAGGCCTGCGCGGTCCCCAGTGCAGCGGCGTCCTCCTTGGCCGAAAGGATCTGATCGAAGCCGCCCTCATGAACTCAAGCCCGCGCGAGGGCGCGGTCTGCCGTCCCATGAAAGTTGGAAAAGAAGAAATGATCGGCTGCCTCACCGCTGTCGAAACCTGGTTGAAGCTGGACGAGAAAAAGCTCTATCGCGAGTGGAACGATCGCGTAGATAGCATTCGAAAGCTGGTCGAAACCGTCCCGGGTGTGGAGACAAGTATCTATATTCCGGAAGATGGCAACCGCTATCCCACGCTGAAAATTTCATGGGACCAGCACGCCTGGGGATTCACCATCGCCGACTGCGTGCAGGCCCTGCGCAATGGCGATCCGGTCATCGAAGTGCTCGGCGCCGATAATCCCAGCCTGGTAAAAGCGGTTCACGAAGGCAGACCGAATCCCACCAGCAAAGAGCGGCCGCAAGCGAAGCACATCGAACTCGTTTCCATGACCATCCAGCCGGGCGAAGAAGTGATCGTAGGACAACGATTGCGCGGTATTCTCGGAGCAGCACAGAAAGGGAAAGCGGCATAGCGGTGCGCTTCCTTGTCAAAGGCTGAGAACCTGAATGAAATTATTTCTTGCTGTGTTGTTTCTGTGCTCCACTGTCGGCGTACAAGCGCAGGCGGCGCCCGCCGCTCCGCCGCAATCTCCCAACCCCCATCGCTCCGCTCCATCCAGCGTGGACGCTGGAGACTACATCTACGTCTCGGCTCAGGGACCTCGCAGCGCGGATGGCAGAATCCCCGCTACTTTCGCAGCCCAGGTCCGGCAGACTCTCACGAACTTGAAATCAGTAATTGAAATCGCCGGCTTAACGATGGATCACGTGGTTTACATCACGGTTTACCTCACCGAGATCGGCCGATACGACGAGATGAATCGCGTCTACGCAGATTTTTTTGGAAAGATTCCGCCAGCCCGCGCCGTTCTTGGGGTTGCTGCGCTTCCCGATTCCTCCATTCAAATATCTGCCGTCGCCGTGCGCAATCTTTCCTACAGGAAAGCGGTCTATCCGCCGAACTACAAGTCAGATGAGCCTTTTTCACCGGGCATTCTTACCCAGGATCGCCTATTCGTCTCGGCGATGCCTCATACTGCTTCTGGCGGAAAAGTTTCCGACGATCCCGCAGCTCAGGTCGACTTCGCGCTCGACCAAATGAAATCCGTCGTCGAGGCCGCTGGACTTGACCTCAGCCACATGGTCTTCGTGAACCCATTTCTAACCACTAACTTTCCCATGCGGATCATGAATCAGCACTATGCCAGCCGGTTCGAGTTCGGCAACACTCCGGCCCGAGCCACGATAGAAGTCTCGAGCCTGCCCCACGGCGCGCAAATCGAATATACCGGTGTTGCAGTTCGCGACCTGAAACAACGCCACGCCGTTCGCCCGAAGAATATGCCGCCCAGCCCTACGGCCAGCCCCTGCGTCTTCGCCGGCGATACGTTGTATTGTTCCGCGAAGAGCGGCTTCATCCCCGGACCGAACGAAGGAGTCTTTTTCTCCACCACGCCGCTCCAACTTCGTCAGACCATGCGCAACCAACTGGATAATCTTGAAGAAGCCGAGATGGATTTCTGCCAGATCGTCTCCACCACCGCTTACCTCGACAATCTAGCCGACCTGCCGGCATTCGATGACGTGTATGGAAAATTTTTCCACGGAGATTTACCCGCGCGAACCACCCTCCAGCAGATCGCGCCCTCGGACCGGAACCCGGATAAAGAAGGGCACTACCCGGATCTGGAGCAGATGTCCCTCATCGCCGTCCGCCACGACTGTCATCGCTGAAGGAATTCAACCGACCGCATCAAACAAGTGCCAACAGATCAAGTGCCAACAGCTCAAGCGCCGACATCGGTCCAGCCTCGGGTTTGATTGCTCTGCAGAACGGTGCTGAGGATTTTGAGTTGCCGAAGTCCGTCGACGAATTCAGGATATTCCGGCGCGGCTCCGGGAGTATTGCCGGTAGCGTTGATTGAGGCATAGAAACGCCGGAAGACCTGCTTGAAGGTGTCGTCGTAGCCTTCGCTGTGGCCGCCGGGAAGATCGGCATAGGTTCGGGCTGCGGGTTTTAACAGCGATGGATCCTTTATGAATATTTGGTTCGCCACGTCGCGGTGTCCGCTCCAGAGTTCGTCGGGACGCTCCTGCCTCCAGGCCACGGAAGCCTTCGTGCCGTAGATCTCAATACTCAGTCCATTCTTGCGGCCCGCGGAAACCTGGCTGGCGGTCATGCTGCCGCGAGTGCGCCCACCCATACGAAAAACAACCGCGCCGAAGTCTTCGGTGTCGACCGGAGTCTCAATGTAGTCTTCCGGTCCCAGCAACTTATTGGCGAATGTCTCGACCGAATGTTTGGGCTGCTTGCGGGTGCGGTGAAAAGTCTGTAGATCGGCGCACAGCGAGCTCACGTGCAGTCCGGTAACGTGCTCCGCCATGTCGAACCAGTGCGAGCCGATGTCGGCCATACACCGCGACGGCCCGCCGGCTTTGGTCTCGACCCGCCAGTTCCAGTCGGTGTCGTAAAGCAGCCAGTCCTGGGAATAAGTTCCCTGCACGATCAGGATCTCACCCAGTTCGCCAGCCTCACGCAGGGCCCGCATCTGCTGCACCATGGGGTAGTAGCGCAGGTTGTGACAGACGCAGTTACGTAATCCTTTCTGCGCAGCCAAAGCGACAAGTTCTTCGCCTTCTTCAACGCTGGTGGCTAGCGGTTTTTCGCAGAGAACATGCTTGCCCGCCTGGAGGGCGTCCTTGGCCATGGAAAAGTGCTGTGCATTAGGGGTGCAGATGTGGACGGCATCGATTGACGGATCGCGAAGAATGTCGCGATAGTCAGTTGTAATCGTGGGAATGGAGAAGCCCGCGCCCAGCCGGACCGCCGCTTCAAGGTTTCTGCCCGCGATGCCTGCCGCTTCTGCGAACTCCACTCGTCGCACGGCTTCGAGATGCACCCGGCCCATGAAGCCGGTGCCGAAAATTGCAGTTCTCACTGATTTCATTGGTTCTTTCTTCCTGCTTGCGGATAAACGGATGAATAGATTACTGAAAAACTCAGTTTCGAGTCATCTTTATGAATGGCGATAGCTCCGGTCTTTCCGCGGTTGCCGCAAAAAATCAACCTCCGCACCCTCAACACATGGCGGTAGGACGAGTGTACATAGCCAACTATTGCCTGAGGTAAGCTTTTCATATTCAATACTATGCATCACTAACCGCCATCGTTGAGCGAAGTTGAGCGAAATGGTTTCCAAGGCCGAACAATATCGCCGCTCGTGGAGATTGCGCATCCCGACCGATCCCGGGGAGACGCGGCGCATTGAACAGTGGCTGGCGACGGCGCGCGTGATTCTGGCCATTTCGGCCCTGGTCGCCATCCGCATGGATCCGACCGAACTGGGCCCTTCCCGGGCGGCCTACGGGCTTTTTATCTTTTATCTAGCCAATGCGGCGCTGATCTGGATGCTGCTGCGCCGGCGGCAACGATCCACGGCTGGGTTTCGTTTACTGGTGCATGCGGCAGACGTGGTTTGGCCGGCACTGATTTCGATTTTTTCCGAAGGGCCGCGAACTCCGTTCTTCCTCTTCTTTGTTTTTGTGCTCGCAGCCGCGGCCTACCGCTGGGGGGTGTGGGAGACGCTGGGCACGGCCGCGGCCGAGGTGGCGTTGCTCTGGGTAGAAAGCTTTCTCCTGCTCCACGTATCGCTGGGACCAACGGGGACCTTGCCCTGGCGCGCCTTGGCCGGGCGCGTGAACGTGGGTGAGTTCGAACCCAAGCGTCTGTTCATGCTTTCGGTGTATCTAATTGTGATGGGGTTGTTGCTGGGATATCTCGCGGAGCAACAAAAGCATTTACGGGCGGAGAAGGCTGTAGTCAGCTCCATTTTGTCGCGCGTACGGGTGGAAGCCGGTTTGACCGGGACGTTGCAACAGATCTTTCAAGACGTCCTGTCGATGTATGGGGCATCGCGGCTGCTGGTAGCAGCGCAGGAAGCGCACAGTCATCGGGTGTTCGTGGGAGAGTTGGATCCTTCCGAAGGGAATGTTTCGTCCGGCAGTTCATCATCCGGCAGTTCGGCGGAATTCCGCTGGCTGGAATCGGCGCCGCGAGACGCGAAAACTTATCTCGACGACTTTCCGGGCGAGGTTTGTTACGCCGCCATCGAGGGCGACCGCTGGTCGACGACAGCGCTTGATCACGATGGAAACTCGATGCCGGTGACGAATTTTCTGCCTCTTTCGAAGCTGCGGGAGACGCAAAGTTTCGATTCCCTGATCACGCTTTCGTTCCTGTTCGGAGGTGAATGGCGGGGGAGGGTATTTCTCTTTAACCCGGCGTGGCGCGGCGAGAAGCAGGAAGAGTTGCGCTTTCTGCTGAATCTGGTGCAGCAGGTGGGGCCGGCAATTTACAACGTGTACTTATTGCACCGGTTGCGTCGGCGTGCGGGCGCGGCCGAGCGGGCGCGCTTTGCCCGCGAGTTGCACGATGGTGCGGTGCAGTCCCTGATCGCAGTAGAGATGCAGGTGGACGTGGTGCGTCGCCAAGGGGAGGCCGGTAAGCCAATCGGCGCGGAACTGGTAAGAATTCAGGGACTGCTGCGCGAAGAAGTGCTCAAGCTGCGCGAGTTGATGCAGCAGATGAAGGCCATCGAAGTCGATAAGGAGCGTCTGCTCGGCGTCTTGAACGACACGGTCGAGCGCTTTCAGCGCGAGACCGGAATCAGCGCGCGCTTCGTGACCGATCTCCAGGTGCTCGACATGCCGCAGCGGGTATGCCGCGAACTGCTGCGCATTGTGCAGGAGGGCCTGGTCAACGTGAGGAAGCACAGCGGTGCGCGCCATGCTCTGGTGAGGTTGGCTGCCAGCGATAGCCGGTGGAACCTGACACTGGAGGACGACGGCAAAGGATTTCCTTTTTCCGGCCGCTACAGTCAGGAGCAGATGGAGGAGGCCGGCAAAGGGCCTTCGGTAATAAAGGAACGAGTGCGTTTGATTGCGGGCCAACTCACGGTAGAATCAAATCCCGGACAAGGGGCGCGCCTGGAAGTGACCGTGCCCCGGAGTGGGGAATTGCCCAATGAATTTTAGAAAGCCGCAGCAGGTTCGCCTGGTAATTGCCGATGACCATCCCATTTTCCGCGATGGTCTGCGGCGATTGCTGGAGGCTGAAGCCGATCTGAAAGTGATAGGAGAAGCGTCAGACGGCGCGGAGGCGGTGAAACTGGCCAAGCAGTTGAAGCCGGATATTCTGCTGCTCGACCTGTCGATGCCCAAGCATCCGGGGCTCGAAGCGTTGCGCGATCTCAGTCAGCCGGCCAATGCGACGCCAGTGCGAGTGATTCTATTAACGGCGGCGGCGGAGAAGAGCCAGATCGTGGAAGCGCTGCAACTGGGCGCGCGGGGCGTGGTGTTGAAAGATTCCGCGACGCAACTTTTGTTGAAGGCAATTCAGACCGTCATGGCGGGCGAATACTGGGTGGGGCGCGAGAGCGTTTCGAATCTGGTGCAGTATCTGCGCACCCTCATGCAGTCGTCGCATGACGAGGCCCGGCAGAAGAAATTCGGTCTCACCCCGCGCGAGCTGGAGATCGTTTCGGCCGTGGTGGCGGGATATTCCAATAAAGAAATCGCCGAGTATTTCAAGATCAGTGAAGATACCGTCAAGCACCACCTCAGCAACATCTTCGACAAGCTGGGAGTCTCAACCCGGCTGGAACTGGCGCTGTTCGCCGTGAATCAGGCGTTGCCGCTGAAGACGATTGCATGAGGTTTTGTTTCGGTAGCTTTTTGTGGCTCAGGCTGGGACAGCATAGGAACTTGTTTCCGAGCCCTGCAGAGCGAATGTCGGTCATTTTCCTTTTCGAAGGCGACGATCTACTTCATTTGCAAGCTCTTATGAGGTTTTAGCACGGTGGCACTTTCGGGCCATTGGCCGCCGATGGCATGGGGATTATGATTTTTCGAACGACGAATCACCTGGGGACGATCCGCGGTAAGCGGGGAAATCTCTAGTTGTTGCGTTTAGCAAGACAACCAAGAAAGAGGGAGCCCGGTGGCTAAACTAATTCAACGCCTTTGGAACGATGAGCAGGGCCAGGACATTGCCGAATACGCCGTTATGCTGGCGGTCATTCTGGTAATTGTTGTGGGCACGATCCGGCTTATCGGGTCGAATGCTAACAACGTGTTTTCTGAAGTTGGCAGTTCGATTCAATAGGGTAGGGTCCTGAATACCCTGTCCGATCCTCGCCTCGATTGCAGCGATGAAACGCTGGCGCGAGGCGTCGTTAAGTTTGTCTGAGGTCGATCCTCGCACGAACCTTTCCCCGAAAACATTTTGGTAGAAGGCGCGAAGACGGCGTTGTTGCGTCCGTTTTTGCGCGTGAGGACGGAGTGTCCGTCTCCGTACGACAAGCGCTTACGCGAGAGTCCCCACTTTCTCGCGCGAATGCGCTCGCTAAGTGGGTACCCTGCGATATTCTTCAGGGACTCGCGCGTCGACCCCATAGCTGCCGATCACGCCCATCAGCTTTTCTCACCTAAGAGACCTGGCGGCGGCGGCTTGGCTGATTGTCAAGCTCTTTCGAGCCCCGCCCGACCTCTCTTTGTGTGTTTACTTTTTGTGAGTTTACTTTGGTTGTGAGTCTGTTGGTGTGGAAGTGGTGAGCGCGACTTTTTCTGCGCTACCGGTCGAGTACCGGGTCAGGTACGGGAAAAAGGGGGTGAGTTCGAACTCCATCTTCTCGCGGGCCGAGGTGAGAGCCACGGTTTTGGCTTTGGAGAGTTCGACCTGATCGCTCCAGGGGTCGACTTTGATGCGGCCGCCCAAGGGTAGGGCGGCGATCTGGTCCAGTTTTTTCTGATCCAGCGCGGGAGCGGCGGCTAGCAGGGGTGACATGCGGATGCTCTTGCCGTCTGCCAAGCTGTTTCCCAGGTGAGAACGGATCAGGTTGGGCAGATCGGGGGCCTTTTGCTGCAGTGCCTTCAAGAATAATCCCGCGTTGCCCAGCTTGTCTTTGTAGGGCGAATTCTTCAGCATCTCGAGAGCCTTGGTGTCGGCGGCTTCCTCGTCGGCGTTGTTGTGCTTGAAGTCTAGGCGCTGCAACGAGTTTTGGTCGGGGAAGAACAGCCGGTCATTAAAGGCGAGCTGGGTATCGAGGCGATGCCCTAACACGATGTGGGCCAGTTCGTGAGACAGAACCATGGCGAGCGAGGCTTCGTCGGGAAGAACGTCGAGCAAGCCGCGACTGATCACGATGGTGTGGCCGATGGTGAAGGATTCCAGAGGTGAAGTGAGGAGCACGCGGCAGTGCACGTCGCCCTGGAGATCGATATTGTTTGTGACCAGGAGATTGTTGACGACGGTGGATAGAACCTTATCAACTTCTCCGGGTGGGGCGAGCAGCCCGACCCGGGTGAGGCGCTCCACCGCATTTTCCTCCGCTTGCCGCTCCCACATGCGCTCGGCGACGACGGGTGTTGCGTCGGCGGCTGCGGCGCTTTGATCGGTGATGGATTGGGGCGAGTCGACCAGAATCTGGGTGAACTCTTCACTCTTTCCCAAGCCCTTGAGGTCATAACCCCACAGCCGAGTCTGTGCTTTGAAGTGGAGAGTTTTGCTCAGGCCGGTTTTCAGATTAGCTTCTTCGGAGTAAATATAAGCGGGCAGCCAGACCCCAGGTTGCATATTCAAGCGCCAGCTGTCGAAATGGAAAAAGTAGCCGTTCTTATTGTGGGCCTCGTAGGTTCCGTTAAAGCGAACGATGTTGTAATCCTGATCTTCTACCCAGATGCGGCCCAGGAAGCGGGCCTCCCGCTGGCCTTCCTTAGGATGAAGGTCGATGACCAGGCAGCGCACCTCGCCCAGAAATTCGCGGCGCACGAATGTAAAGTCGTAGTACTGCTTCTGGAAGTCGGAGTCGACCATCACCATCTTGGCGAAACCAACCGGGATATAGTGCAGGGCATAGAGCCCGGTCAATCTCTTCACCACGCGCTGTCCGAGAGCAGGCTGACCGGTGAAGGAGACATCGTCGGGACCGTCGGACATGTCGAGACGGCCGAGAAAATACTGGTCTTTGCTCGGAGTCCGGTTGCCGGAGCGGTCGTCTTTCAAATCCTGAAGATAGGTTTCGACCATCGGATGCATGTGCCGCATCTGAGCCATGAAAAAGTGCTCACGCTGCACCACTCGATCCAGGACCTCATTCAAATTCGTGGCTGCCGGCGGCAGCGAAGGAGCGTTTTGAGCGGGTACGGCGGATGGAGCGGCGGTCGTATCCGCTGGCGGCGGGGCTTCGGATGAAGGCAGCATGGCGGCCGGAGCCGCGGCACTTGGCACCGGAGAAGTTGACGCCGGCGAATTTGCCGGGGACTGCGTAGTCGGGGAATCTTGTGCCAGAACAGGGAAAGACCACACTATGACAAGGAGAGTAAAAAGGGGCCTGGAACCGATAATTCGCATAAAAGCCTTCTTAATCCGAACCACAGACAAACAACATCCGAACCACACACAAAACTACGCCAGCTGAAAAATAATATGCAGTACTGCGGTCGAGTCCGAAGGCTGGCCATCGCGCAGAGCCGGCTTGAAGTGAATCTGCTCAGCGGCGCGGACGGCGGCATCATCCAGACCATGGCCCAGGCCACGGACCACCTTGACTACGCGTAACTTGCCCGAGGCTTCCAGGACCACTTCGAGCAGGACCTCGCCCTCGATCTTATTGGAACGTGCCTCTTCAGTGTAGACGGGAACTGGTTTGGAGAGGATCTCTGCCGGTGTAATTTTGGCTGTCACTTCCGCCGGGCGAGACTGAACTGTAGGAGGCGCGGGAACGTCGGCGTCTCCGAAGCCAGCCTGGCGAACTGTGCCACGGGCGGCATGTGGGTCAGTAGTGGCCACGCCGCTGCCGAATCCAGTGCTGGCGACCACGCCGCGGACGCCATTCGCTCCGCCGGAACCGTTACCGTAGCCGGGGCCGGTGGGCATGTCGAATCCGCCCGCCTGCGCGATGTTAACGGCTTTCCCTTGATTGGCTTTGGCTGGAATTCCGTTGGGATCGCCGAAGCCGCCGGTCTGAACCTTTTGCGGCGCCAGCGCTACGGTTTGCGGAGCTGAACTGCCGGTAGAGAAGACGTTGGTACGCACGGCCTGCTTGGGCATGACCGGAGCATTTGTTGGCGGCAGAACATCCAGCTTACGTTCCGCGATCTTGACTTCTGGGACCGGTGTGTCCTCGATCCTCGGTTTGGGATGCGATTGAGGCGCGGGCAGACGCAAGGCGGCTGGCGGAGGATCGAGGGTCGCGATCACGATCGGCTTTGGCCGGGGCAGTTGACGCTGTGGCTCATGATTGACTGGTACCGGCGTGGGCGCCAGAGCAATGGAGTTGTAGTCGTGCTTGGGCGCTGCGATGATCTCCGGATGCAGCACCGGGATCCACACCAGGACAGCAATCACGACGGCTTGAACTCCGTAGCTGAGAACGAGCTCAGACCACGGCGTGCTCCAGTTGGGAAGTGGAGAAAATAGGCTTTGAGCGGATGCCTGCGATGCCATAGGTAACTGTTTTCCTGCCCTCTGATGAAGCCGGTTTTTGTGAATCCTACGCTAGAAGTCCCGGTGTAATTGAACCCCGGTGACAGTCTAAAAGTTCTGGCGAATCTTTTGGGACTAGGGGAACCTGGAACGTTAAGCTACCAACATCAAAGTGTACTATCCCCACTCTGATTGTGCACGACAGGGGCCATTCCTTCCAGCTCCGTGGAAAGCGCAAAGGTTATAATCCTCAGTGCTTTGCGGGAAGGTCGTTAGCCGCAGTGCGGTACGAAATTGCCGATGTGAAAAAAACTACACTGAGGTGGTATAGAGATTTTCCCGTAGTGCAAATCCGGCGGATATGTGCAACTGTCCAGCCCAATCGACGGCGCGGCCGAGCGCAAGCGAAGGGCGGGGGTAACCTGCTTTTCCTCTTCGGTGGAGAAACAGCAGGTTCCTCCACGGCGCCGTCGTATTCGCTCGGGCTCCGGTCGGAATGACAAGGAGTTGAGGAAGGAGTTGAGGAAGGATTGGCTAGTTGTTGTCGAGGATCTGGGTGGTGCCGCGGCTAGCAGTGCACGATTTTCTCGCTGGTGATGCCGCGGGTAGCGTTGCGCGTGTCGACCACCAGTTGAGCTTCCCGGACGATTTGGGCGTAGTCGTAGTCGGAGTGGTCGGTCACGATGAGGACGCAGTCATATCTTCCCAGGTCTTTCAGTTCGGCGCGCTTCATTTGCAGGTCGTATTTGCGGCCGCGGCCGATGAATGGGAAGTAAGGGTCGTGATAGCTGACTTCGGCGCCATCTTTTTGCAGCAATTCGATGATGGTGAGGGCAGGAGACTCGCGCAGGTCGTCGATATCTTTCTTATAGGCCACTCCCAGAACCAGGACCCGCGCACCGTTCACCGATTTCTTGTGCTGGTTGAGCGCGCTGCCGACCGAGGCCAGCACGTGGTAGGGCATGTTGGTGTTAATCTCACCGGCGAGTTCGATGAAGCGGGTGCGGAAGTCCCACTCTTTGGCCTTCCACGAGAGATAGAACGGGTCGACGGGGATGCAGTGGCCGCCCAGGCCTGGACCGGGATAGAAGGGATGGAATCCGAAGGGCTTGGTCGACGCTGCGGCGATGACCTCCCAGATATCGATGCCCATGCGCAGGCAGAGCATTTTGAGTTCGTTGACCAGCGCGATGTTGACGCAACGGTAGATATTCTCCAGCAGCTTCGTCATCTCGGCGACGGCGGGCGAAGAGACCGGAACGGTGCGATTGAAGATTGTTCCATAAAGAGCGCAGGCGACTTCCGCGGCTTGCGGGTTGAGGCCGCCTACTACCTTCGGAATATCGCGGCGCGCCACCGTTGTGTTGCCGGGATCTTCGCGCTCGGGAGAAAAGGCGACCAGAAATTCATTGCCCGTGGGAGCGCCATCGCGGGCGGCTTTAAGGCCGGAGAGGTTTTCTCTTTCCAGAATCGGCACCATCACCTCTTCGGTGGTGCCGGGGTAGGTGGTGCTCTCGAGGATCACGAGTTGTCCGGCGCGCAGGTGAGGAGCGATGGAGTGCGTGGTGCCGGTGATGAAGCTCAGGTCGGGCTCGCGATATTCGTCCAGCGGGGTGGGGACGCAGATGATGATGGCGTCCATGGCTGAGACTTGGGAATAGTCGGAGGTTGCGGAGAAACCTTTGGCCTTGGCGGCCTGGATTTCTTCAGCGGTAATGCGGTAGATGTAGCTGTCGCCTGTGGCCAGGGTCTCGATCTTGCGGGCATCGATATCGAAGCCGGTAACCTGAATTTTCTGCTCGCTGTACAGCAGCGCTAGAGGAAGGCCGACATAGCCCAGACCGATAATCCCGACACGAGCCTGGCCGGTGCGAATCTTGGTTTTGAGTTGATCGACGGACGTGTCGGCGGCGGACAGGATGGTCATTTAATTTTGGCTTTCCCGCGAACGAATCGAACCACAACCGCAGCTAAATGGCTTGAATCCCACGCCATTTTAGCACGCTGAATCAGTCCGCTTTCAGCTGCCGCCCTTCGAATATTGCGGACAAGGATGAAGGTGAAGACTCTGGTGCGAAACCAGCAACCGATTGAACGA
>Ga0302324_100021466_pt1 | contig 12585 bp, 11 predicted proteins | sample Palsa_T0_1_FD_201949 | JGI IMG/M metagenome (GOLD analysis project Ga0302324, IMG submission 201949) | Peat permafrost microbial communities from Stordalen Mire near Abisko, Sweden - Palsa_T0_1 | ecosystem: Environmental > Terrestrial > Soil > Palsa > Peat permafrost | place: Sweden: Abisko...
ACTCCCCGCTCCGCATCGATCTCCGCGATCACGACGTTGTTTTCAATGTAGAGATGCTCCTGCGCGCCGGTGCGATTTTCGCCCTCGACGATGTGCGCCGCGTGGGCCCAGGCTGCTTCAACATCGCCCTTTTCCAGCAGAAAACTCTTGAACAAATTATCCGCACCCCACACGATCACGTCCTGCCGCTCGCTGTCTTCAATGGTGAAGACTGGCGGCAGCGGCTCGTACTCCACGTGCACTGCGCCCACTGCCTCGCGCAACTTGTACTTGTCAGGGTGGGCCAGCAGCAGAATCGGCTCGTCGCAATGATTCACTTTGCCGTCTGCCAGGCACGGCTGGTCGGCCGCGATGAGCTGCACATGATTCTTGCCGGGCACGTCAGCAGCCGTGACCACGGTGAATTCGGTCCAGTCAATGCGGCGGTCAAACCCGATGAACTGAATGAGTCCGCGCGGAATCGTGCTGCGCACCGTGGCTCCGTACCACATGCCTTCCTTTTCGATGTCGTCAACATAGCGCGCGCGGCCCAGCAGCTTGTCCACGCCTTCCTTGCGGGGTACGGAGGCGCCAACGATGCGGGTTTTCGCGCTCGTGCTCATCGTTCACTCTCAGTTGAGCCGGCCCAAACGATCGAATCGCCGCAAATGCTGTCATCCTGAGCGCAGCGCAGCGGAGTCGAAGGACCTGCGGTCGCATCTTTTTCTGTTCCGGCCAATTGGGCTTGATCGATTGTTGCGGCCAGCGTGCGGGTTGAGGCATAGCATACAACGGTGCGGCCCGGATTCCAAATCGGTCAACTGGCCAGCGCAGCCAGCGTCCGCGCCAGCACATGCACGCCCGCGCCGATCCACTCCGGCGAGGCATACTCGTCCGGCCTGTGGCTCACACCGCCGCGGCAGGGAATGAACAGCATGGCCACCGGCGCCATGCGCGCCATAAACAGCGAATCGTGATACGCCCGGCTCACCATCCTCTTATAGCTCTTGCCGGCTGCAATCGCCGACTCCTCAAGCGCCGCGAGAATCGCCGGGTCGCACGCCGCCGGCGGATCGGCATTGACCCGCTCCGTTTTGATGGCCACGCCGCGCTTGGTTTCGGTGGTCGCGCACGCATTCTCAATGCTCTCCAGCACTTCGTCGCGGCGCGCGCCATCGATGTCGCGGATGTCGGCCTCTAACCGCACGCGCGAAGGAATGCTGTTGACCGCGCCGGGAAACACTTCGCACACACCCACCGTGGCCACCGTGTCAATCACTCCTGTCGCCTTGGCCGCGGATTCGACGGCAAGAATCAACTCCGCCGCGGCGGCCAGCGCGTCTTTACGGCCCGGCATCAGCTTGCCGCCTGCGTGGCCGCCTTCGCCTTCGATCGCAATGCGCAGCGTGGCCGGCGCGGCGATGTGCGTCACCAGGCCCAGGTCGATACCCTCCTGCTCAAGCAGCGGCCCCTGCTCAATGTGCAGCTCAATGAACTGGTGAAAGCGCCCGCGGGACAGCGCGACAGATTCGAGTGTCCCTATGAATCCGGCTTGCTCGCGCAATTCTTCCAGGCCGCGGTCTTCTCTGTCGCGCAGCGTGAGTGCCTGCGTGGGAGTCAGCACGTCCGCCATCATGCGGCTGCCCAGGCAGCCGATGCCGAAGCGCGTCGGTTCCTCGGCCGTGAAGATGACCAGCTCGATCGATCGGCGCGGCATGAATCCAAGCTGCTGCAGCACGCGGATCGCTTCCAGTCCACCCAGCACGCCGACCGTTCCGTCATACATGCCGGCATTGGGAATGGCATCGATGTGCGAACCCGTGCCGACCGGTGCAAGGCTAGCATCGCTGCCCTGCCAGCGCGCAAATGTATTGCCGATTGCATCTTCCTGCACCGTGAGCCCAGCTGCGGCGCAAAGGCCCTTCACATAGGCGCGCGCGCGCATGTCGGCCTCTGAAAACACCACGCGCGTCACCACCGGCGGCTCACCCGCGGAGATCTCCGCAAGCTCCCTGAGTTCGGCCATCAGCCCGTCGATGCTGAGCTTCGGTGTCATTGTCATGCCTCACGATCCCAGCGGATGCCGTCGCCAGTCTTTGTAGATGAGATACTTTGCCGGCTGCTTGCCCAGCGCGCCAAACCATTGCGGGCACCATGGGCCCATCCAGATAAAATCGCCGGCCTGCACCGGATACCACGAGTCGCTCAGCCGGTAGATGCCTGCGCCCTCCAGCATCAGCAAGCCGTGCTCCATGATGTGGATCTCCACCATGGCCAACGCCGCGCCGGGATCGTACGTCATGGTGTTTACTGCAAAATCATAGGTCGGCCCGTCAGGCATGAGCGAGCGCACGCGCAGCGCTTCATCACCCATCAGCGCAACTGAGTTCACCGCGCCTTCATCGCCAACCACGATCTCAGGAGCATCCGCGCCGGCTGCCGGCTCGTAGGGCTTCTCAATGAGAGCCGCACGCGACGCTGTCGACGCTCGCACGGTGTGCGGTGTGCCCTGCGGAATGTATGCAAATCCACCCGGCGCAAGAACGTGCTTCCTGCCGGCGGCCTTCAATTCCAGCTCGCCTTCAATCAGGTAGATGAAGCGCTGTGCCGGCGTTGGTCCCAGCGTGCCCTCGGCCGCAAACTCCGCAGTCATCTGCGTAAACCGCGCGCCCAGCCGCGGCCCTGCGTGAACCACAAAGTCCACGCCCGCGGCTCCCGGCAGTGGCGTGCGAATGAACGTGTTCGGCGTCTGCAGCAGGTGATCGCGCTTCAGGCTGCTTCGTGTCAGTCCCAGGTGATGCAAATTCGTCCTCGTTCTCGATAGCGAATTCGGCTTGGAAGGCCGGCCCTTGTACGAAAATGGGTGCCCCCGGGTCTCGACTCTGAGACCTGGGATAGCGCCACCTTAGCCGGAAAACGTGGTGCGGCAACAGCGCTAGCGTTCCGCGATTCCAGCGGCGCGTTTCGATTCTATCGAAACTGCGCCGCCAGCCGCTCAAGAAACTTCTCGCCCACCTTGAGCGCGGCTTCCACATCTTCTTCGCGCACAGACTCTGCTGGATGATGGCTGATGCCGCCGGGGCTACGCAGAAACAGCATCGCCGTGGGCACGCGCGCTGCCATCGCCATGGCGTCGTGTCCGGCGCCGCTCGCCATGGTCTTCGCTGGAAAGCCCGCCGCCTCTACGGCCTGTGTCAGCAGTGCCATCAAGCCTTCGTCCATGCGCACGCTCGACTGATCGAGTCTCGTAGTGCTCGCCACCAGAACGCCGCGCTCGTCAGCGATTGCCGCTGCCGAAGCTGCCAGGTCCTTTGCAACACGCTTCCGAATGCGGTCGTTGAGATGGCGCACATCGAGGCTCAGCGTCACGCTGCCCGGGATGACGTTTGACGCACCCGGTTCAGCTGCGATCTTGCCGACGGTGGCAACCAGGCCGTCCCGCGCGCGCGCCATGGTCTCCACTTCCACCATCCACTCCGCAGCCGCAGCCAGCGCGTCGCGGCGCAGATGCATGGGCGTCGTGCCGGCGTGATTGGCGTAGCCATCGAAGCGCACTTCCATCCGCGTCTGGCCCATGATGCCCTCAACTACGGCGAGGCGCAGATTGGCCGCCTCAAGCACCGGGCCCTGTTCGATGTGCAATTCGAGAAAGCCAATCACATCGTCGTCGATTGCAGCATCTGCGATGCGGTCTGGATCGAGACCGAATCCGCGGATGGCTTCTTCGAGCGCGATCCCGTCTGCATCCGCGAGCTGGAGCAGCGTTGGATCGAAGGTCCCAGCAATCGCGTGACTGCCGAGGAACGGCACGCCATAGCGCACGCCTTCTTCTTCAGAAAATGCAATCACTTCGATGGCCAGCGGCAGCCCGCGATCCTGCGCCAGCGCCACCCACTCAATCGCCAGCACCACGCCGAGCACACCGTCATACGCGCCGGCGTTGGGCACCGTATCGATATGCGAGCCCAGCACCAACCGCTTGCCGATTGCGCCCGGAGGATGAAACAGACCGCGCAGATTGCCCAGCGCATCCACGCTGACGCTCATGCCCAACTCTTCCATGCGGCTGCGCAGGTGTGCGTGAACGCCATGCACCGGTGGCGTAAGAAAACGGCGCGTGATGCGTCCTGGCTCCTCGGTAAAGGCGGCGATGCGCAGGCAATCGTCAATGGCACGGCGGGTGGGATTCCTCATGCGCGCACCAGCTCTCTGCCGCGCGGGCCGGTGAAGCCATCGCTGTTGAAAATCGGCTCGCCGCGCAGCCAGGTCTCGCGCACGCGGCCGCGCAACCCCGCTCCGAGGTAGGGCGAGAGCTTGTGACGAAAATGCAGATCTTCCGGCGTCACGGTCCACTCCACATCAGGATCGAAGACCGCAATGTCTGCATCGGCGCCCTCGGCCAGCGCACCTTTTTGGCCTGTGAGCCCAGCCAGCCGCGCAGGCGCAGCACTCATCCATTCGCCCACTCGATCAATGGCGATACCGCGCTCGCACATGCTGGTCCACAGCACTGGCAGCGCCAGGCCCAGGCTGGCAATGCCGCCCCACGCCTGGTCCCAGCGGCCGGTGTCGCGGCGCTTCATCTCCGGCGGGCACGGGGAGTGGTCGGTGGTTACCATTTCGATCAGCCCCTCACGGAGCGCGCCCCAAAGCGCCTCGCGATTGGCCGCGCTTCGAATAGGCGGTGCGCACTTGTACTCTGTCGCGCCATCGGGAATGTCTTCCGCCGCGAACCACAGATATTGCACGCAGGTTTCGACTGTGATCGGCACACCGCGCCCGCGCGCCTTGGCCAGCACCGGCAGCGCCTGCGCGCTCGACAAATGCACAATGTGGATCGGAGTCGAGAACTCCCCCGCCAGCCGGATCAGCAACTCGATGGCCTCGACCTCCGCCGCATCCGGCCGCGAAGCAAGATACGTCGCGTTGCTGCGCCAGTCCGCGCCGGCCTCATGCAGACTGCGAGTCGCCGCATCCACCGGCCCAGCCACCTCGGCATGCGCCAGCAGCGGCAATCGCGTGTCGCGCAGGCGCTCGAGCGCCATTCGCAGATCGGCCTCATCGACCCACGCAAATCCGTCGATGCCCGAGTGAATCAGAAAGCACTTGAACCCGGGAACGCCGGCAGCGGCCAGCCCCGGCAGCGCGTTCGCATTGCCGCGCACCACGCCGCCCCATGCGGCCCAGTCCACCCACGCCTGGCCCTGCGCCGCGTCGCGCTTCATGCGCAGCGACTCAGCGTTGATGGTCTCGGGAATGCAATTCAACGGCATGTCCACCAGCGTCGTCACTCCGCCCGAGGCCGCGGCGCGCGTCGCAGTCCAAAAGCCTTCCCACTCGGTGCGGCCGGGCTCGTTGATGTGCACGTGCGAATCGACCAGGCCCGGCAGCAGCACCAGGTCGCCATAGTCGTGCAACTCGGCCGCGTCGGGCAGGTCGGCCCACGCGCGCACGTCTACGATGCGCTCGCCCTCGACAACAATTGCCGCCGGGGCGAGCCCGTGCGGCGTTAGAACCCGTGTCGAGCGGAATGCCTGTGCCATACTGTCTTTACTTTCGCCGTTCAGGGAGGTCGAGAGCAAGTTGGAAGTGCCCGCAGCCAATCCGGAATTCATGCGCCGTGCCATCGCGCTTGCCACGCAAAACGTGGTCTCGGGCGCCGGCGGCCCCTTTGCCGCGCTTGTCGTGCGCGATGGAAAGATTGTCGGCGAAGGCGTGAACACCGTCACCGCGACCAACGACCCCACGGCGCATGGCGAGGTCAACGCGATCCGCGCGGCCTGCGAGGCGCTGGGCAGGTTCACGCTGGCGGGGTGCCAGCTTTATACGAGTTGCGAACCCTGCCCCATGTGCCTCGCAGCGACGTACTGGGCGCACATCGACGCGATTTATTACGGCTGCCGCGCCGCCGATGCTGCTCGCGCGGGGTTTGACGATGCATTTCTTTATGACGAATTGCGCAAGGATGCCGGCGCGCGCAAGCTGCCGTCAACGCAATTGCTCGGTGAGGAAGCATGGGCCAGCTTCGCTGCGTGGATCGCGTCGCCGAACAAGATCGATTACTGAGGCGACGTTTTACCAGATGCGCCGTACGCCAAATTGATCAAGAAGCGAATCGGGGCTGATGACCGCAATGTCGAGAGCCAGTGCCTGTGCGGCGATCATGCGGTCAAACGGATCGCGATGCTTCGCAACCAGTCGTCCAGCGCGCAGTGCGGAGGGCGTATCGAGGTCAAGCGGCGTATATCCAGCGGTCTCCAATACAGCCAGATAATCCCGCTCCAAGGCCTCGGCCCCAGGAAGCTTTCCGATGCGGACTTTGGTTGCGATTTCCCATGCCGATGCCGCCGAAACAAAAATCTCGTTGCCGTCGTCGGCTATCGTTCTGGCTGCCTGCGCGCTAAGCGATGAGGGGGTGACAATGGCCCAAATCACGACGCAAGTATCGAGCAGTACCCTCATTCGCCTTCGCCGTTCCAAAGGCGAAGTTCTTCCTCAGGCAGTGGTTCGAAGAACTCTGGAGGCAGGACGAATCCAGGCGTCTCAAGGGCGCCCAGCCTCTTTTTCTTGACGGGAACAACCGGTGTCAGCAGCGCCACAGGGGTTTTGGCACGACCGCTTGTGATCGTAACCGTCTCGCCTTGTTGCACCTTCTTAACCAGGGCCGAAAGGTTCGTTTTGGCTTCAAATATCGTCGCGGTCGCCATTGGTTTCATCCTGCTAACTTAGCTTAGTCAAGTGAAAGGCGCAAGTCAAGCCGACACCGCGCGGCGCTGAACTTTCACGGGTTGTACTTCGCCAGCCAATCCGCCACTTCCTGCATCACGTTCAGCCGCTGCTCCCACAAAACAGGGAAGTGCGGCGAGCCTGGGTACGTGACCATGCGCACCGTCTTGCCGCGCGCCGCCAACAGCTGAAAGTACTCCGTCCCCTGAAACGTCGGCACGCGCTGATCCGCCTCGCCATGCAAGATGAGCAGCGGTGTTGTCACCTTATTCGCAAACGCTACGGCGGAAAATTTGCTGAACGCTTCGGGATTCTCGTCGGTCCAGCGCGCATCGTAATCCACCTGCGCGATGTCGCTGGTCCACAGGAACGGCCCCCAGTCCGTGATTCCCGCGCCCTCGATGGCCGCCTTGTAGCGGCCGGTCTGCGTCACGGTCCACGACGTCATGAACCCGCCCGCGCTCCAGCCGAAGATGGCCAGCCGGTTCGGATCGGCCCAGCCCTGCGCAATCGCGTAATCCGTCGCGCTGTCTACATCCTCATAGGCACGGTCGCCGAAGTGCTGGTAGATAGCCTGAAGAAAATCCGCTCCGTATCCAGTTGAGCCGCGATACTCCGGCTGCAGCACCACGTACCCCAAGCCTGCGATGGTGCGGGAAAATGCATCGAAGGCGAGCTCGTCGTTGGCCTCAGGCCCGCCATGCGGCAACACCAGGAACGGATATTTTTTGCCCTCGCTATAGCCTGCCGGAAACGTCGCGATGCCTTCGAGCGCAATGCCGCCTTTGCTCGTCCAACGCACCGCGCGCACTTGCCCCAGATCCACGCCGGCCAGCTGCGCGTCGCCCTCCTCGGTGATCTTGCGCAGGTGGCCGCCCTCCGGCACCGCCACGTTGCGTGCGTGCGCCGGATCGCTCACCGTCAGCGCCACCTGCTCGCTGGTTCCCGCATACTCCGAGCCTGCCGGAGTTCCCGCTACCACTCCATCCGGCCAGCTGTATTTCGGCGTCAGCACGCCCTCGGAAAACTCATCCACTTCATTGCGAACGCCACGATCCACCACCACCCACACATGGCCACGGACGTCGCCGGCCAGTTGCATTGCGGTCCCATCGAGCTTTGGTGCGCGGTCCTCCGCAGAGCCGCCCGCTGCCGGCACGGTCCACACATGCTCCGGCGTCAGCACATCGGACTTCGTCGACAAGAATGCCAAGTCACGTCCGCCGTTTGCCCAGGCAATCCCGCTCACCGAATTGGGAATGTCGGTCACGTGGCGCGCGCCCGTTGCGCTGCACACGTCGACCGCCGTGCTCACGTCGTGATGCCCGATCCGTGGCAGGTCGCTCAGCACCGCCAGCGATTGCCCGTCCGCGCTCCACGCAGCCGCGCCGCCCTCCCCGGTGATCGAGCCGGAAACGCGCTTCAAAGTGCCGCACCACCATGCGCCGCCGGTGCCATCCGCATTGACGATGTAGAGGCTGGTCTCGTCGGGCTCCTGCACGTGGCGCACCTCGTCCTGCGCGTCGGGCGGGCGCGGATCCGCCGCGATGGCAAAGCGCGTGCCCTGCGGCGAGGGCGCAGCCGAGCCAATGCCGCGCGGCAGCAGCACCACCGTCGCCGGCACCGGCGCAGCCTTGCCGTCCTTTACCGGGAAAATCGCGAACTGGCGCTCCTTGTTCACCTTCCACGCGCCGTAGAGCCCATGCCCGTCGCGCGTGAACCCCATCGGCGAAAAGCCATCCTGCAGGTCGAGCTTCTGCGCGTGGCCGCCGTCGGGTGCAATCGTCCACCACTCGCGCTTGGTCGGCCCGTGGTCCGCGCCAAACGTCACGATGTACAGGATCGTTCCATCGGGCGAGACGGAAACCACGCCCGCGCTGCGCAAGGCCGCCCAGTCCTTGGGCGTGAAGGGATGCTTTGCCGCCGGAGCCGCCGCGGGCGTCTGCGCGCACGACGCTGCCCCCAGAGCCAGGACGAGGCCCAGCCATACACTCTGTCTTTGCCGCATGATTCCTCCGGATGAAATGTCCGCTGTGACGAAAGAAGCGAATTCGCGATCAGGCGGCCTGGTCGTGTCCGCCACACAAATGGGCGTTTATGTTTTGAAAGGGCACGGCTTCAGTCGTGCCGCAAACGGCCTGAAATGATCTGGGCTTTAGCCCCTGAGGGATGGTTTCAGGCATTTCGATGTCAACACGGAGCCGCTTGAAAATGACTCTATTTCCGGCGGACTACACTAGCCGCCGATAAATCGCGCGCCGAAGATCAGCAGCGCCGCGCCCAGCAGAATGCGGTAGATCGCGAACAGCGTAAACCCATGCCGCCGCACCCACATCAGAAACCACTCCACCACGCCCAGCGCCACAATGAACGAAACCACAAGTCCGATGAGCAGCACAATCCAGCGCTGCGAATTCATGACCACGTTGCCCGCCGCCACGCCGTCGGGCCCTACCTTGTGCAGCACCACTTCCTTTACAAAATCCCAACCCGTCGCGGCAATCATGGTGGGAATAGACAAGAGGAAGCTGAACTCAAGCGCCGCCGGCCGTGAGAGACCGGCCACCTGGCCCGCGGCAATGGTCGACATGGACCGCGAAGTGCCCGGAAACACCGCTGAAAGCGTCTGGCAGAGGCCAATCCAGATAGCCTGGCCCAGTCCCATCTCTTCCACGTCACGCGTGATCGGGTCCTGCCGATCGCTCCACGCGTCGATGACCCACATCACGATGCCGCCGATCAGCATGGCCCACGCAATCACAGCGATGCTGCTCAGGTGCTTGTCGCTCCACTTGTGAAGCAGCAGCGACGGCACCGACGTGACGGCAAAGGCAATGAACGTGAGCGAAATGGGATGGGTGAGCCAGTTCTTCTTGCCGTTCTCTCCGCGCGGAAACGTGCGCATGAACCCGACGATCCGCCCCAGAAAAAGCAGGCACAGCGCCAGGATCGCTCCCAGTTGAATGACGATCGTGTACATCTTCCAGTACGCGTCATCCAGGGGGATCTTCATCAACGCTTCGGCAATGCGCAGGTGCGCCGTCGAGCTGACCGGAAGAAATTCGGTCAAGCCTTCCACAATGCCCAACAGGACAGACAGAAAATAGTCGTTCAAGAAACCTCCGGGGTGCGGGCGAACTTAAGGCTGCACGTCCCAAGATGCGATTTGTGTCAGGGCACGACTGGAGCCGTGCCGATTATGGCCGAATAAAGGGGGACTTCAAAGGCTGTGGAAAAGCCAGCCGAACAGGGTTTTGTAACAGGGCACGACTTCAGTCGTGCCGCCAAAGGTCAACCGAAAAATCGTTGGGCTTTAGCCCCTGAGGGTACCTTGCTCTCGTTCCCACTCGGAATTCACTCCCGATCGATGCCGTACACAGGCACGCCTTCATCCAATTTGTACACCAGCGCCTGCGCCCGCCAGCAGTAATCCGACTGCGCGAAGTGGTCTTTGAGCTTTGCGGCAAGCTCGTGCGCGCGTGCTTTGGCGCTGTTGCTCTTATTATCGCTCCCATCGGCGGCAAACATATCCACCAGCACCGCCTGGCGGTACACAGCCTGGTAGAGCGCCTGCGCGGTGCGTGGCCCGTCCGGATATTCCGCCGCAAATTTCTCGTAGTACTCCGATTCCTTCTCAGGACATTTGGGCTGCCCCTGCCAGTCGCCGCACAGCTTGTTTTCAATCAGCGCAAAGGCCGCGAAATCCGCCTCCTTGGTGTGCGGATAATACTTGATCACGTGCTTCATCTCTTCTTCGTCCATCTGGTCGCGCATATAAGCGTCGCGCTCCTTGGCGGATTTACGCGTGGAGGCGTCAGCCCTCTGGATCTGCCACAGAATGTCGGCAGCGCGCCACGCCGCCTCGGCTGCCAGGGGCGAGTTGGGAAACATCTCCGCAAGGCGCCGATAAAGGAATCGGGCGCTCTGCGCGGCGTTGATGGGCCCGCGCGGTTCCGACGCCAGCTGCTCCTCATTGGCGGCTTCGCCCATCAGCACCTGGTCGGCGTTGGGCGTGTTTTCCACCACGATGCCGCGCGCCTCCACCCAGCCGGAGACGGGAGGCGGGGTCTCGTCGCGCCCAAAGGTCGGCTCGTCCTTGCCCTCCCTGATCTCCTCGATGTCGGTGTTGGCAAAGACCCGCAGCCACGGCCCGCTCTTCTCGGCCACCACCATCTCGCGGCCGATCTGCACCTTGTCTACCTTCTGCGAACTGGTGTCGGGCGCAATGTAGAGCCAGGTAACGCGCAGCGCGGTGGCGCGCGGCCCGGCCATGGGCTTGACCTGATTCTTCTGCGCGGCCACGGGCAGGGCCACGCAGGCCAGCAGGCAGGTCAGGATGAGCAGGCTCATTGAGAGTCGAGGTATCCCACCCTTGCGACAGAAAGAATAGTGCCCAGAGGGCGCCCAGATGGGGCACCCAGCATTTGGTTCATTCCGGCAGCTCAGGGTGGCGATGGGCGGGGAGGAGATTCGACGATTCATCACGAGGGAAATCATATTCCAAACGACGCCATCGGCGTTTTTCAGTAAGCAGGAGCGACTCAACTGCCATCGGGATACCCGCCACGGTGCAGCACCATTGGATAATGCGGCAGCAGCTCAGGCTTGCGCACCGAGGCGCGCCACCCGTCCGAATAGGGCGTCAGGCCGGCCCAAAGCGGCGATTCGCCGCCGTCCGGAGCAATAGCGAGCTGCTCCAGCGCCGCGCGCAACTTACCGATCTCATCCGCTCCAAACCGCGTTCTCCAGCCCTCTTCAATCGAGCGCAGCTTCTTCCCGTACGCATCCCGCGCCAGCATGCCCTGGGCCGTCAGCCGGATCGCCTGTCCACGGCCGCTTGCCGCATCGGGCTCGACGGTGGCCAGCCTGCGCGCCGGCAGATAGCTTGCCGCCATGCTGATCGCTTCTTTCGAAACGCCGGTCAACCCCGGAAGATCGCGCAGCGGGACCGGCTCCTCGCCCAGAACCCGCAGCACATTGGCAGCCATGGCCAGCGAAACGGGCGAATCGCTTTCAAACTCCAGTGTGAAGGCCAGCAGCACCTTGGCCAGCAGCGCCGCCAGCGTCCACTCCTCGCGCTCTTCCGGCGCACATTCCTCGCTCGCCAGCGCATCGGTAAAGAATCCGTAGCCCAGGACAGGGATGTATTCGGGCAGATTCCTGCCGAGACGGCTGACCAACCCTTGCAGCGAATCCCGGAGCCGGTGGATCTGGTCCTTTCCAAATCGCTCCTGCCAGCGTTCTTCGATCACGGCAAACAGCGGCCGCCAGATGAGCTGAGCGGCGCGGCCCTTGGCGGTCGGCCGCACCAGCCACGCATCTTTCCGCGGCTTGGCGCGCGTATCGGCGGCATCCGGACGCACCGTGATGTAACCCCAGCGCGCCATTCCGTGAGGCGACAACCTCGGCGTGCGCGTCTGGCGCCTCAACTCGGCGATGGTCAAGCCCTGCTCGGGCAACACCCGCATCAGGTTCGACCACATCACCATCGACGTCAGCCATGCGCCGTTGGCCGCGCCACGTGCTCGGCCGGATTGCGTGGTCCAGTGCGGGGACCGGTGCTCAAATTCGTTGTCGAACTCGATGGTGAACGCGATCAGGACCTCGGAAAGCAGCGTCGGCAAGGGCAGGGAACCGGACGTGTGCCCCGATTGAGTTCGCCTTTTCGATTGGCCCGGTCCGCGCATTGCAAGTCCTCCGTTTCGCCGGTTTCACCCTCAATTTAGCAAACCGCAGCCGAGCGCATACAGGAGCCGCTTCGGTCCGATAGCCTGAGTGCATGGGGATGAATAAAGCAATGCAACTCATCCGCTGGGGCGTCATCGGTCCAGGCAATGCCAGCGCCCGCTTTGCTGAGGGGCTGCGCGCGGTGCAAGACGC
>Ga0302324_100021468_pt1 | contig 12585 bp, 7 predicted proteins | sample Palsa_T0_1_FD_201949 | JGI IMG/M metagenome (GOLD analysis project Ga0302324, IMG submission 201949) | Peat permafrost microbial communities from Stordalen Mire near Abisko, Sweden - Palsa_T0_1 | ecosystem: Environmental > Terrestrial > Soil > Palsa > Peat permafrost | place: Sweden: Abisko...
ATCTCATAGAGAGTGATCTCGCGACCATCCGGCGGGGCAACCAGCATGTCAGTCATGCGCACGCCTTCCCGGTCTTCAAGCGGATAGCGGAGCAAACCAGGGGTCTTGTCCGTGGGCTCTTCGCCATAAGCCAGACCCGTACCCGCAAATGCCGCGCCGGCCATTTCGAGTTCGCGGACGACGATGCGCAGCACCTGCTCCAGCACTTCCTCTTCGCGAATGGTGGAGTGAACCTGGCGCGAGGCCTCAAGCAGGGCCTGCAAGCGCGCTACCTGCTGTTGCAGGTCAATCGTCTCGTCGTTGCCGGGAATCTGCAACCCCGTCGCCATTCCTCAATGCCCTCCGTGGATTTCCCACTCTAACATGGTCGCGGCAAAGCTTGCTCAAGCCCCCACCAATATCGGCCCCTTATGCGAGGCTGTTGAAGATTCGCCGGCGGCGAGGCGTGTGAGGGTGAGCACGGTGATGTCGTCATCCTGGCCGAAGTTGACGGCGGCTTCAGTGGCTTGGGCAGCGGTGGGGTTCCCGGCGAAAAGAGTCTTTAGGCGGGCAAAGCTGTAGAGCTCACCCGAGGGGTTGCGGGCCTCGAGAAGACCATCTGTATATAGAGCGCAATGGTCGCCTGCCTTGAGACTGACGGTGGTCTCGTCGTAGACGCTGTCAGGTGCGATTCCGAGAGGAAGCGCACCGGGAAGAACCAGCTCTTTATCATTCAGGAACGGCGCAGGATGGCCGGCGCTGGCGATGGTGCATTTGCCGTCGCGGTCGAGGCGCATGGCGACGCAGGTGGCGAAGCCGCCTTGAAGACGTCCATGCAAGCGGCGGTTGAGGCCGGCAAGGATTTCGGCCGGGCTCGTCGTGAATTCAGCCACCATGCGCGTGGCGCCAACGATGAGCGAGACAGCCATGGCAGCTTTGAGCCCTTTGCCGCTCACATCGCCGAGAATCACGAGAGTTGAACCGGCTCCCAGAGGTCCATCTACCAGCGGAATGATCTGAAAGAAGTCGCCGCCGACTTCCTGTGCCGGTTTGTAGGCGCTGGTCAGCGTGAAGCCAGGCAGCGATGGCAGAGCCTCTGGAATGAGGACCTGCTGCAGTTCGCGAGCGTTCTGGAACTCCTGCTCGAGAGCGCTCTGCCGATTGCGCTCTTCAGCCACGTAGCGGTAGACAGCGTAGATGATGGCGATGAGCAGAATGGTGTCGGCCAGCGTCGCGGGAGTGATGCGGTTGCCGTTGACGGTGAAGAGCGGGGCTGCGATCTTCTTGGCGATTGTCCAGTGGGTAAAGCGGACACCTTGCGAGAATGCAATGCGCAGGGTGGGGATCATGTCGTCGATGAAGGCACAGATGGCGACCAGCCAGCGTTCGAAACTGAGACGCGGGCGGACGATGACAGCATAAACGATCAGCACCAGCGGCAGCGTCTGTAGAACAGTAAAGATGGCGGTAAGAATCCCGTCCGCCCATTGGAAGTCCACAGTCCACTGCGATGAAAGGGTAGGGATCAATAGGACCAACAGGCCGTCGAGCGTGAAGGCTGTCATTTGGACGATGGCCAGAAAGCGGACCACGCGCATCAGCTTAGGGTGCTCGTCGAGCGAGAGCAGCAGGGCGAGCAAAAACCACATTGAGATGTTGATTATTCCGAAGAAGGGCTGCGCGACGCCCAATGAAACGATGAAGCCCCACGGAATCCTCAAACTTAGCAGGAGAAAAAGGGCAGACAGTGCACCGCTCCAGGTTGCAAGCCAGAAGATCAGCCGCTGGCGGCGGTCGCGCATCCAGGCGAGGAATGAAAGCACGGAAAGCAAGATGTAGAGCGCACCGATGCCAAATGAGAATTGGCGCTGGCGAAGCCACTGGTAATCGGAGGAGTCCTTGATGGCGGAGATCGCTCCGGGGCTGCCAAGAATGGGGGCTGCGACGAATCCGCCTACGTCGCTGGATGAGAACGAGCCGCCTGGAGCGAGCCAGACGCGCACGGCGAGTACGCCGGAGCGGGCCGGTCCAATGCCGAATGTCCTGGGCGGCGGATGGTAGTACCAAAGAGGATGGGGCGGCGGGTTGCCCAATGCGCCGACCAGCGTGCCATTCCAATAGAGCTGGTAGGTGTCGTCGACGCCGGGAATGAACAGGGCGAAATCAGGCGAAGCGCCAGGAGCAGGATTGACATTGATGTGGCGGCGATACCAGGCGAAGCCGTCGTAATTGGGATGGGTCTGCGCGCCCCAGGGCTTGTCGGCGGTGAGCTGCTCCCATCCGTTTTGACCGGCCGTGTCGTTAATGTCGGGATTGGCCCAGCTTGGGTCGTCACCAAGATGGAATTGCCATTGGCCATCCAGCGGGGCTGCGCCTTTGCCGAGGCCGTCGAGAACCAGCGTTGGCGCGACAGAAGGGGCCGGAGCCGGTAGCTGCTCTGCATGTGCGATGACGACGCTTGCGGCGAGAAGAATAAGACATTGCAAGAAAAAGGAATGCAAGCGGCGAGGAAGCATGCGGAAAGGATAGCCCGTGGCGGTGACTTGACGATAGCCGAAAATGTGCGCGGACTTTTGCGATGATTTTTGGCGGTGCTCGGATTTGTCGATCGGGCCTCTGTGGTTTCCCACCCATTTCGCAAAGTGCACGAAATGGATGGGGAACGGAGTGATTGCGCGATCCCAAGGCTCGCGCCGCTTTTCGTGGATCGACGGGCTTCTGTGCTTTCCCACCTTAGGCGCGATGAAACTGCGCCGAAGATGGGGCACCCAGAAGTGTGCTGACACAAGCAACGGCTTACTTGATGATGACTACGTTCATGCTCCACGGAGTCAGGGTTAGAGTCATGGGCAGGGTTTGTGCGCCCAGGCTGGTGGTGGTTGGCGGGGCCCAGGTGCTGGTGCCGGATGGGTCTGGCGGGGTTCCCGTGGGCGAGCCGGACAGGTCGTAGATGGCCTTGTCGTAGGTGATGACCGTGACGCCGGTCGAACTGGCCTGGCCGGTGAGGGTGATCAGAACCGACTGAGCCGTGGTTTCGTTGTCGTTGAACAGCACCAGAGCGGTTCCGCCGTTATTAGTTGCGGCATAGGCGCGAACGTCGGTGGTGTCGCCGGCTACCGTTGCGTTCAGCACGTTCTCGCCGTTGACAGCAACGTTGCTGAATAGCTGGAAGGCGCGCGCCGTCGGAGACATGGTGCCAAAGGCGCCAGCGCCCGGACAGTCAGGATCTTGAGCGCCGTCGGAGAAGACGTTGTAGGCGCCGAAATCCTGCCATCCGTAGAGCGAGGTGCTGTCATTTCCGGCAGTGCCGTTGCAGTTGCCGAAGCCGATCCACCAGGTAAGGCGCGAGATACCGTCGTTCATCATCTCGCCCAGCACCTGGCCTGCATACAGACCCTGAGTAATGGACCAGCTCTGCTTGCCCGGATTGCTATATGGCCCGCCGAGTTCGCCGACGTAGATCGGCGTATCCGGGTGGCCCGCGGTGGCCAATTCCGATTTGATGGTATTGATGTTGTTGGTCAGGTCCTGTGGGGCCTGCTGGACGATGAAGGTATCGCTCTCGCTGCCCGGGGCCTCGGGATAGGAGTGGTACTCGACGAAGTCGTAGGGCGCGCCGGCCAGCACGATCGGGTCCCATGTGGGCTGGTTGCCGGGATTGACGGACACGCCGACGAGCGTATTCGGAGAGGCGGCCTTGATGAGCGCATAGTAGCCGTCGGCGCCCGCCGTGGCGGCAGCGTAGGTTGTCGCGTCGTTCTTCAAGGTGTGATTGTCCGTCTCCCAGCTTCCGTACTCCTCATTGCCCACGGTCATATGGCTCACCGTGACGCCGAGGGTTGTCGCCTCCGCTGCCCATGCGGCTGCCTCGGTGGGGTCGCCGGGGCCGGTGCAATTCTTGCCTGTGCCGTAGTCCGCGATGATCGCCAGATCAAGGCCGGTTGGGATCACCAGGTTGTTGACGAAATTGCTGAAGGTGTCATTTGAGTTGGCGGTGCTGCCGCACTCGGTATTGGTCTCCCAGTTGTAAGCGTCGCCCCACGAACCGCCCGGCCAGCGTACTGCCTTGATGCCCGCATCCTGGAAGGCTGTCTGAATGAGGGGGGCATTGTCAGTGCCGGCCACGTCAAACCACGCGGCCAGATTCATGCCGAGAATCTGATCGGTGGTCGCCGGACCCTTGGTGGAGAGGTCAACCGTAACCGAGCTGGCAACGGTGACAGTGGCTGTCGACGTTACGGCAGGTCCACCCGCAGGCGGAGTGACAGTCAGCGTATACGTCGTGGTGGCTGTCGGAGTGACGCTGACGCCGGTGCCGCTGGTGGCGTCAATGGGGCTCGGAGCGCCCGTGATGACAGCCGCGCCATTGGCGAAGACGCCAGTGAGCGTCGAGCTGCCGCCCGCAGAGATAGTGGCCGGGGCCGCGCCAAAGCTGGTGATGGTGGGCGCCGGATTCACCGTAATGGTGAGGGTCGAGGTGAGCGGATTGCCGCCGCCGGTGGGCGTGAGGGTAAGGGTGTAAAGGGTGGTTGTTGCCGGAGAAACGGTGACGGCGGTGCCGCTGGTGGCAGTGATATTGCCGGGCGTTATAACAGCTGTGCCGCCTGTAAAGACAGCCGTGAGCGTGGTGCTCTGACCGGCCGTTATGGTGGCTGCACCAGCGACAAAGCTGGTAATGGCTGGCGGCGGGGGATTGACGGTAATGGTGGCTGTCGAGGTGATGGCGGTGCCCGCACCGTTGGTGACGGTGAGGGTGTAAGTAGTGGTTGCGGTGGGGCTGACGCTGACGGCGGTTCCGCTGGTGGCAGGAAGATTGCCCGGGGTGATGACGCCGGTGCCGCCGGCGAAGGCGCCCGTCAAATTGGCGCTCTGGCCAGCGAAGATGGTCGCCGGCTGGGCTACAAAGCTGCTGATGGTGGGTGCTGCATCCACGGTGACCGTTGAAGTTGCGGTGGCAGGCGAACCGGTGGTTCCGGTAACTGTCAGAGTGTAGGTGGTGGTGGTGGCTGGGCTCACACTGACGGCTACTCCGCTGCTGGCAGCGATATTGCCTGGGGTGATGACGCCGGTGCCGTTGGCGAAGACGCCTGACAAGCTGGCGCTGTTACCGACGGTGATGCTTGCCGGAGTTGCGGAGAAACTCGTAATGGACGCTGGGGGCGTCTGCATGCTGGAATTGCCGCCGCAGCCGGTAATGCCGGCGAGTCCCAGGGTAAGTACGGTCATGGCCAAAATTGCGAAAAGTGAAAAACGCTTCATGGGAAATTCCTGTGGATATGAATTTGCGCGCCTTTTTCTGCCTGCCAATGATACCGCTATCACATAAGGATTTGTCTATTGAATTCGACAGATGCCGGAATCGTTAGTGTTCAGGCCGGCGCGAGGGCTGGTGCGGTGCGGATCGGGGTGGATTGCCGGCCGGCAAAGGGCTGGAGGCCGGTGCGCTTCTCAGTGCTTCACCACAGCCCGAATATCCTTTGTCTCCAGGATGCGCTTCTCATAGCCGTGTTTAGCGACTGCGAGCATCGCCTGGCCGATCTCTCTTGTCGTCAGGACCTGATTTGGGAGCGCCCAGCGAAGCAAGGGCAGCAGCGGGCCAAGGATTTTATAAAAGATGCGATAGGAAGGCGTCTTCGACTGAATGCCATCCATGGGCTGGATGAATCCGGGGCGAAACATGTAGGCACTGAGCGGGAGTTTAAGAAGAGCGTTCTCCGTTCGCCCTTTGACGCGGGCCCACATGCTGCGGCCTTTCTCTGAGCTGTCAGTGCCTGCGCCGGAAACGTAGATGAACGTCATTCCCGGATTGATGCGGCTGAGGGCCTGTGCGGCGGCCAGGGTCAGGTCGTATGTAAGGCGCGCGTAGTCCGGCTCCGACATGCTGCTCGACGACACGCCCAGGCAGAAGAAGCAGGCGTCGAAGGCGGCTAACTGGGGCTCCAGCCCGGTGTAGTTCGACAGATCGCTGTGCACAATTTCGCGCAGCTTCGCATGCTTCGTTCCCGTGGCTGTGCGCCCGATGGTGGCGACTTCATCCACGTCCGGGTCTTGAAGACATTCCCGCAAAACGCCCTGGCCTACCATTCCGGTTGCGCCAAAAATCAGCACTTTCATTGCGCCCCCAAACTGCTCATCCGTTGCATGCAACCACAACTCAAGCTTAAGTCTCGGAGCCCGGTTCCGCTAAGCGTCCCTCGAATGGTGGATACTCGTGGAGTGCGCAGAGCAATGTTCATGGCGATAATTGTTTGTGGCCTGGGAGCCTTGTGCGTTGCCCAGACGCAAAGCGCTCCAGGGTGGGCAAGCGCCACGGCTCACGCGGCAAAGGTTGCTCCGCAGGCGCGCATTGTTGTGCTGGATATTGCGACTGGACGTCTGCTCGCCTCCAGCCACCTGGCAGATGCAGCGCGGACGCTGGCTGCTCCCGGCTCGACACTGAAGCCGCTTGCGCTTTATGGGCTGATCGCTGCCGGGCGCTGCGACCCGTCGCGGCGCATTGCTTGTGATCGCAGGCTGCGCATTGCGGGGCGGTCGCTGGCTTGCTCGCATCCTGCCATGGACCCGATGAATGCGCGGGAAGCGTTGACGTGGTCCTGCAACACGTACTTCGCTGCGGTGGGCGCGGCGCTCGGCCCGGGCGACCTGCGGCGGTTGCTTGCGCCTACTGGATTACTTGGCCAGACGGGACTTGCGTCCGATGAGGCGGTCGCGGAGTTTCGCGAGCCGCGGACGCGCGATGAAGAGAGCCTGGCGATGCTGGGCGTGGATGGGATACGCGTGACTCCGCTTGAACTGGCGGTAGCCTATCGGTGGCTGGCGATCCAGATTCAAGCGCGTCCAGATTCCGCTGCGTCGCGGGTCGCGGGGGCGGGGCTGAAGGACTCGGCGAGTTTTGGGATTGCGGCTTCTGCGTCGCTTGGAAGTGTTGCTGTTGCCGGGAAGACCGGGACGGCGAACTTTGGAGCTGGAACGCCTTCGCACGGCTGGTTTGCAGGCCTGGTGCCAGCGGACAAGCCGACCGCTGTCGTGGCCGTTTACCTTCCCGCCGGTCATGGAGCGAATGCGGCGCAAGTTGCGGCTGACTTGCTTGCGCATTCGCCTTTGAGGCAGACGCAGCCATGAGGAGTATTTCGCTGGCGGCTGCTCGCGTACTCATGGTGGTGATGGCGTGTGCCGTGGCGGGCATTGGCCAATCTTCTGGATCGCAATCGCACCCTGCGGCGACTCTTCGCGTAGGTCTCTGGACGCTGTGGCATGACAAGGAGGTCACTGCATCGCCTGCTTCGGGATCGATGGCGACGGTTCGCTTGTGCGACGGTTGCGTTTCTTCCACGTTTAGCCAGCCGTTGCAGATTCGCGCTAGCGCCGACGGCTTGAATCTGTCTGGAAATCGGCGGGCTGCCTCTATCTCGTTGAACGGCGCTTTCGTCCTGACTGCCCACGGTGAATCCATCACATTTCATAATGCCGTGCGCATCTCCGCGAATAAAAGCGAACTGATTCTCGTTGTCACTCTTCCGGTTGAGAGCTACGTGGAGCGCGTTGTCGCCAGCGAGAGCGGTAGCGCTGACAGTCTTGAATCGCTCAAGGCGCTGGCGATTGTGGTGCGATCTTTTGCGCTTCATCAGGCGCATGGCCACGCGAACTACGATCTATGCGATTCGACACACTGCCAGTTGCTGCATTGGAGCGGCAGCTCCGAGCGACGCGCGGCGGCGCATGTGGCTGCGCTGGCGACTGCCGGAGAGACGTTGTGGTTTCACGGGCAGCGCGCGGCGGCGTGGTTCCACCAGAACTGCGGGGGGCGCACGGCATCACCCGCCGAAGCGTGGCCATCGACGACGCAGGGAAGGGATGCTTCGCGGCAGGCAATGCCCTGGTTAGTTTCGCGGGCGGACCCCTATTGCACGGCCAAGGGGGCGCGCGGGTGGTCCGCCACGGTGTCTCTTGCCGACTTGACGACGGCTCTGGCTGCCGCGGGCCTGGCTCGTCCGGGATGGAAGACGATCACGGTGGCGCGGCGCGGTGAATCAGGGCGCGCAGTAATGCTACAAATTGGTTCCACGGCCGTTTCGGCCGAAGATTTCCGGCTGGCGGTTGGGCGCGCGATGGGATGGGGCAAGATTCTGAGCAATTGGTTTGAAGTGTCGGGGCAGGGTACCGAGTTTTTCTTTCATGGTCGCGGGTCAGGGCATGGCGTCGGTCTTTGCCAGGCAGGGGCTGCGGCCATGTCCGCGCTGGGCCGCGATTCGGATCAGATTCTCGCGCAATATTTTCCTGGAGCTTCAGTGGCTGACGAGGCGTCTGGACTGGCCTGGCAGACATTGTCTGCGCAAGGATTTACGCTGCAAACTTTGTCGCCGAGTGACGCTGCCTTTTTGCCGCAGCTGAGTCAGGCGGTCGCAGAGGCTGAAGGGCGCTCCGGGTTGCAGCCTGCTGGAGCGATCATCGTTCGTGGGTTTCGCACCACCTCAGCGTTTCGCGACGGCACACTCGCGCCGGGATGGGTTGCTGCGTTTACCGAGGGCAACTGGATTGGAACGCAGCCGCTTTCTACATTGGCCTCGCGAAAGCTTCTCGTCCCTATTCTGCGCCACGAGTTTTTGCATGCGCTGGTCGAGCGGCAGGCTGCGCCGGGCACGTCGCTCTGGCTGCGCGAGGGGCTGGTTGAAGTGTGGGCCGATGCTCAACCCAGAGGCGACGCAATGGTTGGCAGCCCAACGCCACAGCTCAAGCTCGATGAAGTGGACGGCGCGCTTGCTCACGCGACAAGCGAAGCTCAGTCTGAGGCCGCGCATCGCGCCGCTGGCTGGTACGCCCAGCGGCTCCTTGACGGCCATGGCCGTGCGCAGGTGCTCGACTGGCTGCACTCAGCATTGCCGCCCGCAGTTCTTGCTGACATCCGCTGAGGGATTTCAGCACCGCGCGCCACACAGCTTCATCTGCCCCGCAGGTGGTTTATCCTTCGATGGATGCGTCAAACGCTGTCGGTGGCCATGATTGCGATGAACGAGGAGGCCAACTTGCCTCGCACGCTGGAGTCGGTGCGCTGGGCCGATGAGATCATCGTTGTCGATTCGGGGTCGAAGGATCGGACGCTGGAAATCGCGCAGTCGTTTGGCGCAAAGACCAGCTATCATGCATTCGGCGGCCATGGCGAGCAGAAGAATGTGGCGCTCGATCTATGCGCCAGCGACTGGATTTTGCTGCTGGATGCGGATGAGGTGCTGACGCCGGAGTTGCAGCTGGAGATTCGTCAACTGTTGAGTTGTGCAGACGGCAACGAACCGCAGTTTGGGGCGTATTGGATTCCACGGCTGAATCTTTATTTCGGGCGATGGATTCGGCATGGCGGATTTTATCCGGATCACAAGCTGAGGCTGTTCCGCCGCGGCGCTGCGCGGCTGAGTGAAGGCGTGGGGCCGCACTCGACGCCGCAGTTCGCAGGACCGCGCGGCACGCTCAAGGGTGACATGCTGCACTACGCGTATCCCACCCTGGGAATTTATCTCGAACACATGGATCGTTACAGCAGCGAGATTGCGAAGCTGCTGGCCGCGAAGGGGCGCACGAGTGAATCGTTGGTGGCGTTCTTATGGAATGCCGTCGCGAATCCGGCAGCGACTTTTGTTTATAACTACTTTTTTCGGCTGGGATTTCTGGATGGGCGCGAAGGGCTCATTCTGCACATCAACCATTCCGTTTATATCCACTGGAAATTCATCAAGGCGTGGCGGATCGGGTTGGGGAAAGAGTAGGGCGTGTGCTTCGATTCCCGGGTGTGGAGTTCCCGAGTGACGACTCCCGCGAAGATGAGGACTGAGGTCTCCCACCCTTGGCACCAGGACAAGAACGTGCCAAGGATGGGGCACCCATGCGTGTCGGCTATGACGGTGTGTTTTCCGACGGCGGGATTTCAGCCCTCGCCTTCAGGTCGCGATCAGGCGGCCCAGCTAAGACAGGCACGGCTATCAACGCTTCCTCGGTTGGTGGCTTCGCCGGCAATCTGAACAGCGACGCCCACCAAGCCAGTAGCAGCACCCAAACGCCGACCACCAGCACATACGCGCCAGCCAGCTTCAAACTCACTGTCCACACCTGCGCGGAGACTGACCCGGCAGGGGCCTTGTCGAAGAACGAGCTGGGCAGCCAGACGCCGATGAGTGAAGCCAGCACAACGCCAAGCCACCAGCGCCAACTCCACAGGAAGCGGAGCAGCGTGCGCCACGGCAAGCGCCAGCCCGACTGCGCTGAAGCTGCCGCAAATGGAATAAGTTTCGCGGGGACGACGATCCAACGCAGCACCCACTCGGCAATCGTCATGTACCTCTGCAGGTGCTCGTAACTGAAAGTGGTGGCGCGCGCGTGCGGGGTCATCTTGCTGTTCAAATAGCCTGACCAAAGCGGAATCTGGTCGTCGCACCAGTCGAGCAGCGCCCATGCGGCAAAGTCGATGGCGATCCAGACGAGCAGCGTGACAGCGCCCCAGATTAGCTTGACGCGGTGGCCATCATCGTCGGCGAACGCGCGCACGGTTCCGGCCTGCAACTCAAGCGCGCTGATGGCCAGCAGGAGCGGAATCAAGAGAGTCATCGCGACTTGCCATATGTGCTTGTCAGGCAGGCGTGTCCACGCGAGCGCGATGAGGATCAGCAGCAGCGTCAGCAAGAACTGCGCAGCAATCCATTTCCAGTTGAGGCGCAAGCGGTGGAACATGTTTCTGATTGCGGTCATGGCTGCACCTCTCGGGGGTCGGACTGTGGATCGTGCTTTCCCACCTTAGGCGCGATGAAACTGCGCCGAAGATGGGGCACCCTTTGACGTGGCTCTCCGAGGTCGGTCATGGCTGCACCTCCAGGGTTGCGGGATCGGTTGTGGCTTCGACATTGGGCTGATACATGGGTCCAGCCTGCGCGGGGCTGATGGCGAACTTGCCGGGGTTCACGACCTTTAGCAGATATACATACTCGCGGCGTCCTTTGAACTCGGTATTGAAAAACGCGGCGCGGTCGTCGTGAAACTCCTTGCGCGTAAACCAGTCTGCCCACCAATCGGGCTTGTTGTTCAGCTTGTAAAGCTCAGTATGCTCCAGGAATTCTGTGCCCGACGGAATAGGGTCTTCGGCCAACAGATATTTCCACTCCGACCCGCTGACGGCGAGCTTGACAGCGACGATGTCGCCGACGTGCACCGGGCCGTTCAACGGAGCAAGATCATAGGTGATGGGATCGCTGGGTTTGGGTTGAGTCTTGACGAGCACGTAGTAGTCGCGCGTGATGTTCAACGAGACCTTGCCCTGCTGGGACAGGCTTTTATCCGCTGAGTACCACGCGCTATCCGCGGACCAGTAGGTAATGCCGTTGCCGGTCTTGCGGATCGTGATCTGTCCGCCTGCGCCTGCCTGCGTCGCCGTTACGTCGATCTTCCAGGGAAGGGCAAATCCATCGCCGGGGCTGAAGTGGCGGCTGCCCGCAACGGTTCCGTTGACCAGGACCTGCACGTCAGAAGAGTTGTTGAGCTCGCCGCTGAGAGTGAGGTAGTCGGTGAGGCCCTCGATGACCATGGCGGTCTGCTTTGTCGATTCCCAATAGCCGCCGTCACGATGTGCGGCCAGCCACACAGCCGCTTTGGGCAACAGGCCGCTGCGCTTGTCCTGCAGCACCAGCAGCTTCAGCGCCAGCGCCGTCGTCTCGGCAGAAGTGTCGTCCCAGTACTCGAGCAGGCCATCGTAGCTGCCCGCCCAATAGGCATCGGAGGCGGTTGCCTTGGCCTTCTTCTCCAGCAGCAGCGCGGCTTCGTGCGCTCGCGGGTCTTTCGCAGCGTCCAGAGCCAGACCAAGCAGCGCCAGGCCTTCGTCGCTGAGCGTGTTGCGGCTGCCCCAGGCGTCGTCGAGCTCGGTTTTGAGAGACTCTTGGGGCGCGTCGCCCGTTGCGGCAAGCGCGTACACCACATAAGCGCGAAGGTCACCAACCATGTCAGGGTGCCTGACCAGCGTGGCCTTGAGCCAGTCGCGGCCTTTGTCGAGATGCGTGGGACCGTAGCTCCTTACCGTTTCAATTTCGAACCCGGCGGCCTTGGCCTGGCCCAGGCCGCTGACCACATAGGCAGTCATGAAGACGCGGCTTGGATCGTCGGGCCACCAGCCCCATCCGCCGTCGTCGTGCTGGTAGCTGTACAGGCGGTCAAGCCCGGCGCGCACCATGATGTTGAGCGTGGGCCGGTCGACAGGCGGCTTGAGGTGCAGCTTGTCGACGGCCTGCACTACGATGACGTCGGGCAGGAAGCTGGACATGGTCTGCTCCGTGCATCCCCACGGATAGCTGGTGAGGTAGTCGAGCGCGTCGAAGACTGTCCCCGCCACGCTGGGCGCAACGGTGATGGTGAGCTTGCGCGTGCCTGGGTCAGAGCTTGCGGGATAGGTGTAATGCCAATCGCTGCTTCCATTGCCGGAGAAGACGACGCCTGAACCCGCGGCGCGTTGCTTGACGCCGAACGGCAGCACCGGCAGCGTCACCTCAAGAGCATCGCTCTCTTCATCGGTGAGCGCCTTGGCGGTGAGCACGGCGTTGCCGGTGACGCGAGCCTTCACGCGCCATTCGGCGAAGT
>Ga0302324_100021469_pt1 | contig 12584 bp, 15 predicted proteins | sample Palsa_T0_1_FD_201949 | JGI IMG/M metagenome (GOLD analysis project Ga0302324, IMG submission 201949) | Peat permafrost microbial communities from Stordalen Mire near Abisko, Sweden - Palsa_T0_1 | ecosystem: Environmental > Terrestrial > Soil > Palsa > Peat permafrost | place: Sweden: Abisko...
ACAGCATGTCGTAGCGCAGCGCCCAGGCGACGTGGAAATGGCCGACATCGATCCAGGTGGCGACCGGAACCACACCCGGGTCGGTGGCACCGGCAACCAGTTGGAAGCAGGCGATCGGGCCGCAGATCGCCGCGACGACCATACCGGTGACGGCGGCGCCCATCGACGCGCGATCGCCGATCGACCGGCCCAGCAGGCCGGCGATCATGGCGCCAATCAGCGGCGCGAAGACGGCAACGGCGTAGATCATGCGCGGCAATCCAAACGACGGGTCACTGCCTAGCCCTTCATCAACGTCACGTCCTCGACCTGGATCGAGCCGCGGTTGCGGAAATAGATCAGCATGATCGCGAGGCCGATCGCTGCTTCTGCCGCAGCGACAGTCAGCACGAACAACGCCATCACCTGCCCCGCCAGGTCGTTCAGGGCCGCCGAGAACGCCACCAGGTTGAGGTTCACCGCGAGCAGGATCAATTCGATCGACATCATCATGACGATGACGTTCTTGCGGTTCAGGAAGATGCCGAACACGCCCAGCACCAGCAGGATCGCGCTGACCACCAGGTAATGGCCGATGCCAACCGCCATCACGCCCATGCCATCACCTCCAGTTCATCGTCCTGCACCGATGCATCATCCTGCATCACCGCATCGCCCTGAACGGCCGCATCGTCCGGCATCACCGCTTCTCCGGGGCATGCGCGCCATGGCCATGTCCGCCGTCCTCGGCGTGCGCGGGTTCCGGCTCGGGCTCGGGTTCCTTCGGCCGGTAGATACCAAGCTCCTTTACCCCGGCGCCGATCCGGACGTCGACCAACTCCGTCGTTTCGGCGACGGTGCGCGAGGTCTGCACACGAATGTCCTGATGGTGCGAAGTGCGGCGATCACGCAACGTCAGCACGATGGCACCGATCATCGCCACCAGCAGCACCAGACCGGCCGCCTGGAACAGGAAGATGTAGTCGGTATAGACGACGTTGCCGAGCGCCTCGGTGTTGCTGATCGCCGGTGCCGGCGAGGCGCGCAGCGCAGCCGCACCAAGGGAGAACTTCCAGCCCCACGCGACCGTGATGATCTCGATGAACAACACCGCGCCGAGCGCCGCGCCGACCGGCAGATAGCGCTGAAACCCGCTGCGCATCTCGGCGAAGTCGACGTCCAGCATCATCACGACAAACAGAAAGAACAGCGCGACCGCGCCGACGTAGACGAACACCAGAACGAGCGCCAGGAACTCCGCCCCGGCGATCAGGAACAGCGCGGCGGCATTGAAGAACGCCAGGATCAGGAACAACACCGAATGTACCGGATTGCGCGCGGTGACCACCGTTGCCGCCGAGCCCAGCAGGATCGCGGCGAAGACATAAAAGAAGAACGTTGTGATCATCGATAGGGCGCATCCAATTCCAGCCGCTTGGCAAGCTCGGCTTCCCAACGGTCACCGTTCGCCAGCAGCTTATCCTTGTCGTACATCAGTTCTTCGCGCGTCTCGGTGGCGAACTCGAAGTTCGGCCCCTCCACGATGGCGTCCACCGGACACGCCTCCTCGCACAACCCGCAATAGATGCACTTGGTCATGTCGATGTCGTAGCGCGTGGTGCGCCGCGAGCCGTCGTCGCGCGGCTCGGCCTCGATGGTGATGGCCTGGGCCGGACAGATCGCCTCGCACAGCTTGCAGGCGATGCAGCGTTCCTCGCCGTTCGGATACCGGCGCAGCGCATGTTCGCCCTTGAAGCGCGGGCTGATCGGGCCCTTCTCGTACGGGTAGTTGATCGTTGCCTTGGGCTTGAAGAAATACCGCAGGGTCAGCGCCATCCCGGAGACCAGTTCGGACAGCAGCATGCTGCGCGCGGTGCGATCGATAAACGCCATCGCTCAGTCCTTTTTCGCCGGGTCATGGCCGGCCATGACGGCGGCATCGATCTCATGCGCCATGGCTAACCAAACACCCCTGCGTGGATCATGGTCATCACACCCGCCGTCAGCACCACCCACACCAGCGAGGTCGGCAGGAACACCTTCCAGCCCAGGCGCATGAGCTGGTCGTAACGGTAGCGCGGGAACGTCGCGCGCACCCACAGGAAGCAGAACAGCACGAAGCAGACTTTCAGGATGAACCAGATCGGCCCTGGCACCCAGGTGAACGGCGCCAGCCCGAACGGCGCCAGCCAGCCGCCGAGGAACAGCAGCGTCGTCATTGCACTCATGAGAATCATGTTCGCGTATTCGCCGAGGAAGAACAGCGCGAAGCTCATCGACGAATATTCGACGAAGAATCCGGCCACGATCTCGCTCTCGCCCTCCGGCAGGTCGAACGGCGCGCGGTTGGTTTCCGCCAATGTCGAAATGAAGAAGATGATGAACATCGGGAACAGCGGGATGCAGAACCACACGGTCTGCTGCGCCAGAACGATCTGGGTCAGGTTCAGGCTGCCGGCGGCAAGCACGACGGTGACGATGACGAAGCCCATCGAGACCTCGTAGCTCACCATCTGCGCAGCGCTGCGCAGCGCCCCGAGGAACGCGTATTTCGAGTTCGACGCCCAACCCGCGATCATCACGCCATAGACGCCGAGCGAGGAGATCGCGAACAGATACAGCACGCCGACATTGATATCGGCGATCGCCCAGCCGTCGGTCACCGGGATGACCGCCCAGGCGATCATTGCCAGCCCGAATGTCAGCATCGGCGCCATCAGAAACAGCAGCGGATTGCTGCCGGACGGAATGATCGTCTCCTTCATCAACATCTTCAGCGCGTCGGCGAACGGCTGTCCCAAGCCGAACACACCGACGACGTTTGGTCCTTTGCGCAACTGCATTGCCGCCAGCACTTTGCGCTCGGCATAGGTCAGGTAGGCGACAGAGATCAGCAGCGGCACCAGCACCGCGAGCGCCTCGATCACGACCAGCACGAGATGGCCGATGGGGGTTTGCAGCAGGGCGGCGATTTCGGCCATGGCGCTACTCGGCTGCCATGCGCGGGGCCGCGAACGTCGTCGTGCATGCGGCCATGGTCGGGCTGGCGCGGCTGATCGGATCGGTCTGGTAGTAATTGGTCACCGGGGCGGCGAACGGTGTGGCGCTGACGCCCGCCGCATCGCCGGCTGGGGCGGTGAGATCGGAGCAGCCGAACCGGGGGAGAAAGCCGAGCCGGCCGAACACCGGGTTTACCTGCTCCAACCGCCCGCGCAGGGCTTCGAGATCGTCATACGGCAGCGGACGGCCAACCACCTGGCTGAACGCGCGCAGGATCTTCCAGTCCTCGCGCGCCTCGCCCGGTGGGTAGATCGCGAGGAACCCGCGCTGCACGCGGCCTTCGGTGTTGACATAGGTGCCGTTCTTCTCGGTGTAGGCCGCGCCCGGCAGGATCACGTCGGCGCGCGCCGCACCGGCATCGCCATGATGGCCCTGGTAGACGACGAACGTGTCGGCGCCGATGCGTGCGGTGTCGAACTCATCCGCGCCGAGCAGCCACAGCAGATCGACACCGCCGCCCAGCATTTGTGACAGCGCCTTGCCGCCGGGTCCCGGAATGAACCCGAGGTCGAGCGCGCCGACCCGCGCGGCGGCAGTATGCAACACATTGAAGCCATGCCAGTCGGCCAGCAGCGCCCCGACATCCGCGGCAAGCTGCCATGCCGCAGCCAGTACCGCGGCACCGTCAGGCCGCGCCAGCGCCCCCTGCCCCACGATGACCATCGGCTTCTTCGCGTCGCGAAACGCCGTCGCAAAATCGTCGGCCGGGGTCGTCGGAGCGCTGTCCCGCCGCGCCGGCGCATCCGCGCCTTCGGCATTCCCCGCGGGCGCATCCGTGCCTTCTCCGTTCCCCGCCGGGGCATCCGGCGCACGGCCGAGGCTTGCCAGCACACCCGGCCCATCACCCAGGATCGTTACGTCGTAGGTGAGGTCCACCGCCTCGCCGATCAGCCCGATCTTGCAGCCGCCGGCAAACCAACGCTTGCGGATGCGTGCGTTCAGCACCGGCGCTTCCTTGCGCGGGTTGGTGCCGATCAGCAGGATCGCATCCGCCTCCTCGATCCCGGCGATCGAGGTGTTGAAGATGTAAAAGTCCCGTCGTGCGGCATCCAGCGCCGCACCGTCCTGCCGGCAGTCCAGATTGGCCGAGCCCAGCCCCGCCATCAGATCCTTCAGCGCCAGCATGCTTTCCGCATCGCACAGATCACCGGCGATCGCCCCGATCCGATCCCCGGCAAGACCCCGCGCCTTGTCGGCGATCGCAGCGAATGCCTCCGGCCAGGTCGCCGATTGCAGCTTGCCGTCGCGCCGCACCCAGGGATGATCGAGCCGGCGGCGTTTCAATCCGTCGAGCGCGAAGCGCGACTTGTCGGCCAGCCATTCCTCGTTCACGTCCTCATTCGTGCGCGGCAGAATGCGCAGCACCTCGGGCCCGCGCGCGTCGATGCGGATATTGGTGCCGACCGCGTCCAGCACATCGACACTGTCGGTCTTCTTCAGCTCCCACGAGCGCGCAACGAACGCATACGGCTTCGAGGTCAGCGCGCCGACCGGGCAAAGATCGATGATGTTGCCCGACAGTTCCGATGACAGCGCCTTTTCCACATAGGTGCCGACTTCCATGCCCTCGCCGCGCGCGGTGGCGCCCAGGTCGGGCACGCCGGCCACTTCGGTGATGAAACGAATGCAGCGCGTGCAATGAATGCAACGCGTCATCACCGTCTTCACCAGTGGACCAAGGTCCTTGTCCTTCACCGCGCGTTTGTTCTCCTGGTAGCGCGAGTGGTCGGAGCCATAGCCCATCGCCTGGTCCTGCAGGTCGCACTCGCCGCCCTGGTCGCAGATCGGGCAGTCCAGGGGGTGGTTGATCAGCAGGAATTCCATCACCGAGCGGCGCGCATTGCGCACCATGATGCTGTCGGTGTGCACCACCATTCCGTCGGCCACCGGATAGGCACATGACGCGAATGGTTTCGGGGGTGCCTTTTCGATCTCGACCAGGCACATGCGGCAGTTGCCGGCGACCGACAGCCGGTCGTGATAGCAAAAGCGCGGGATCTCCTTGCCGGCGGCCTCGCAGGCCTGCAGCACGTTGGAGCCGTTGGGGACTTCGACCGTGATGCCGTCGACAGTGACCTTTGCCATCATGCGGCCTTTCGATACGCGGCGAGCAGGTCGTCGACCAGCACGCCATCGATTCGCATACCCGAGAGTTTGCAACCGCTGATATTCAGGCCGGTCAGATTGGCGTCTTCGATACTGGCGCCCATCAGCGACACGTCGGAAAAACCGGCGCCCGCCAGGTTGACGCTCTCGAAGCGCACGCCCGGCATCGTGCCGTCGGTGAAGGCGGCGCGGGACAAATTGAACTGTGCGAAGCGCGCGTCCGATAGGTTGATGTCCTCGAAAGCCGTGCGCTGCATTCCCGCATCGCGGAAATGCGCCTGCTTCAGCAGCACGCAGTCGAACGACGACTGGCTCAGATCGGCCTTGGTCGCGGTAATCGGCTCCTTGAGATCGGTAATGTCCATCGCGCTACTCCGCTGCCAGCGGCACGGGTCGGGCGGGGCGTGCCCTGTAGGCGGCGATCCGCTCTTCCATCAACGGCCGGAAATGCCGGATCAGCCCCTGAATCGGCCAAGCCGCGGCGTCGCCCAGCGCGCAGATCGTGTGGCCCTCGACCTGGCGTGTCACCTGCTCCAGCGTATCGATCTCGGCCATTTCGGCGCGGCCCTCCACCATGCGGTACATCACCCGCATCATCCAGCCGGTGCCCTCGCGGCACGGCGTGCATTGGCCGCAACTCTCGTGCTTGTAGAATTGGCTGAGGCGCGCGATCGCGCGGATGACGTCGGTAGACTTGTCCATCACGATCACCGCCGCGGTGCCGAGGCCCGAGCGCACCGCCTTCAGACTGTCGAAATCCATCAGCACATCGTCGCAGATGCTCTTGGGCAGCAGCGGTACGCTTGCCCCGCCGGGGATCACCGCGAGCAGATTGTCCCAGCCGCCGCGCACGCCGCCGGCATATCTGTCGATCAGCTCGCGCAACGGAATGCCAAGCTCCTCCTCGACGTTGCACGGCTTGTTCACGTGCCCGGAGATGCAGAACAGTTTGGTGCCGGTGTTCTGCGGCCGGCCCAGCGCGGTGAACCAGGCCGCGCCGCGCCGCAGGATGGTCGGTGCCACGGCGATGCTTTCGACGTTGTTCACCGTCGAGGGCGAGCCATACAGGCCCATCGCCGCGGGGAACGGCGGCTTCAGACGTGGCATGCCCTTCTTGCCTTCGAGGCTTTCCAGCAGGCCAGTCTCCTCGCCGCAAATATACGCGCCGGCGCCACGATGCAGATACAGATCGAAATCCCAGCCGCTGCCGCAGGCGCTCTTGCCGATCAACCCGGCGTCGTACGCCTCGTCGATCGCAGCCTGGAGGTTCAGCGCCTCGTTGTAGAACTCGCCGCGAATATAGATGTACGAGGCATGTGCACCCATCGCGAAGCTGGCGATCAGGGCGCCCTCGACCAGCTTGTGCGGATCGTGGCGCAGGATGTCGCGATCCTTGCAGGTGCCGGGCTCGCTTTCGTCGGCATTGATGATCAAGTAGTGCGGACGACCATCCGACTGCTTCGGCATGAACGACCATTTCAGCCCGGTCGGGAAGCCCGCGCCGCCGCGCCCGCGCAGTCCCGAGGCCTTCATCTCATCGATGATCTTGTCACGCCCCAGCGCCAGGATCGCCGCGGTACCGTCCCAATCGCCGCGCGCGCGTGCGCCTGGCAGGCGCCAATCGTACTCGCCATAGAGGTTGGTGAAGATGCGGTCTTTGTCAGCGAGCATCAGGCCAGTCTCCCATTAGGCCAGTCTCCCATTAGGCCAGTCTCCCATTAGGCCAGTCTCCCGTTCGGCCAGTCTCTCTTTCGGCGAGCGTGCCAACAGGCCCGTCTCCCATCAGGCCAGTCTCCCATCAGGCCAGTCTCCCATCAGGCCAGTCTGGCATCTCGCTGATCTTCCACCGCACGGGTTTCCCACGGCGCCGTTTCCATGGCGTCAGTCTCCGGCTGGAAAATCGAGCGTGGTGAGCGTCGTCGGTCCGCCCTCGGGCGCCGAGGTCAGCCGCCCGGTCGTCGATCCCGGCTTGGGGCGTTCGCCGCGGCGTAGCGCCGCGATAAGATCCTTGGCGCGGGCGGCGTCCATGTCCTCGTAGAAATCGTCATCGACCTGCAGGATCGGCGCGTTGACGCAGGCACCGAGGCATTCGACCTCGGTCATGGTGAACTGCCCATCGGCGCTGGTCTCGCCGAAATGCACGATGCCGGTCGCCTCGTGACACGCTTTCACCACGTCGTCGGAACCGCGCAGCCAGCACGGCGTTGTCGTGCAAAGTTGCAGATGGAACTTGCCGACCGGGTGCGTATTGAACATCAGATAGAAGGTCGCGACCTCGTAGACGCGGATCGGCGGCATCGCCAGCCGTTTCGCCACCGTGTCCATCGCCACGCGCGGCACCCAGGCACTCCCGGTCTGCCGCTTCATCTGGCGCTGCACCAGATCCAGCAGCGGAAGGACGCCACTGGCCTGCCGGCCCGGCGGATATTTGGCGAGAATGGTGTTGATCGCGGCATTGCTCTCCGCGTCGAACTCGAAACTGGTCGGCTGGACGAACGCCGATGTGCTGTTCCCGGCCATGGCTACCTGTCGATCTCGCCGAACACGACGTCCAGCGATCCGATGATCGCACAGACGTCGGCCAGCATGTGGCGTTTCGCCAGCACCTCGACCGCCTGCAGATGCGCGAAGCCGGTCGCGCGGATCTTGCAGCGGTAGGGCCGGTTCGATCCGTCGGCGATCAGATACACGCCGAACTCGCCCTTCGGACTTTCCACCGCGGTGTAGGTGGCGCCCGCCGGCACGTGATAGCCCTCGGTGAACAGCTTGAAGTGATGGATCAGCGCCTCCATCGAGCGCTTCATCTCGCCGCGCGTCGGCGGCGAAAACTTCCAGTCCTGCACCTTGACCGGCCCCGGCTGCATCTTCGCCAGACACTGCTGGATAATCTTCACGCTCTCGCGCATCTCGGCCACGCGCGTCAGGTAGCGGTCGTAGCAGTCGCCGTTGCGTCCGATCGGGATCTTGAAGTCCACCTCGCCATACTTGTCGTACGGCTGCGCCTTGCGCAGGTCCCACGGAATGCCCGACGCGCGAATGCAGGGGCCGGTGAAACCCCAGGCCAGCGCATCCTCGGCACTCATCACGCCGATCCCGACCGTACGTTGCTTCCAGATCCGATTCGCCGTCAGCAACGACTCCAGGTTGTCGACGAACTGTGGAAACGTTTCGGCCCAGCCGGCAATGCGGTCCATTAGCCCCGCCGGCAGATCCTTCGCGACGCCACCCGGGCGGAAATAGTTCGCATGCAGCCGCGCGCCACAGGCGGCCTCGTGGAACTCCATCAGCTTCTCGCGCTCCTCGAACCCCCAAAGGCTCGGCGTGATGGCGCCAACATCCAACGCATAGGTCGTCACCGACAGCAGATGATTGAGCACCCGGGTTATCTCGGCGAACAGCACACGGATCCACTGCCCGCGATCGGGCACCACGATGCCCAGCAGCTTCTCGGTGGCCAGCGCGAAGCAATGCTCCTCGCACATCGGCGAGACGTAATCGAGCCGGTCGAAATATGGCACCGCCTGCATGTAGCTTTTGTATTCGATCAGCTTCTCGGTGCCGCGGTGCAACAGGCCGATATGCGGATCGGCGCGCGCCACCACCTCGCCGTCGAGTTCCAGGATGAGCCGCAGCACACCGTGCGCCGCGGGATGCTGCGGGCCGAAATTCAACGCATGGCTGTCGAATTCGACGGTGGTCAGGCCCTTCTCGGGAACGGCAGTCTCGCTCATTGCCAGCACTCCGTCCCGCGACCGGTGCGGCGGGGTTCACCGCAAAATTCCCAGGTCACGGTGGGCCATTCCAGGGTACCGATCGAGCGGCTGACTGGCGTCTCACATTCCGTCGGTCGTTTGCGTTCCGCTGACACTTTACGTTCCGTCATCAGGCCAAAAATCGTCGGCCAGGACCTGCTCGAATGACCAGGTGCCGGCCGATGCGAAGGTGGCGCGATCGAGGCCGGTTTCACGCGCCGCCACCAGGATCGCGCTGGCATGTGCCGAGGCCATCGCTTCGGGCAGCCGGTCCTTCAGACTTGGGTTGTCGGCCATGTGATCCGCGACCTCGCGTCGCTGCTCCTCGATCGTGAGGCGCCAACTCGTCCCGCGCAGCGTCGGTTGGAACCGCCACTTGAGGAGATGCGTGAGAAGGACCTTCAATCGGCTGACGAGTTCGCGCTTCTCGCTGCGTCCCATGGTCTCGATCTCTTCCGCGATATTCTCGATATCGGCCTCGGAGAGGCGACCGGCCCGCAGCAAGGCCGCCTGCTCATTGGCCCAGGCGAAGAAATCCTGCTCATAGAGGCGCGAATTGCTCATGCGTCTAACCTTTGGGGCCGCCGGCGCGCTCGGCGTGCACCTTCTCGTCGCCCGGCAGCGTGATCATCGCTTCCCATGGTGAAACGAAATCGAAGTTGCGGAAATCCTGCACCAGCTTCACCGGCTCGTAGACGACCGCCTTGCGATCCTCGTCATAGCGCACCTCGACGTAGCCGGTCAGCGGGAAGTCTTTGCGCAGCGGATGCCCCTCGAACCCGTAATCGGTCAGGATGCGCCGCAGGTCGGGCTGGCCGGAAAACACGATGCCGAACAGATCCCAGGCCTCGCGTTCCCACCAGGTCGCCACTGGCCAGATCGTGTGGACCGACGGCACCGGCATCGCCTCATTGGTGGTCACAATGACCCGCAGGCGCTGGTTCAACGACACCGACAGCAGATTGTAGACCACGTCGAACCGCTCCACGCGGTCGGGCCAGTCCACGCCACAGATATCCATCACCTGCTCGAACGCGAAACGCGGGTCGTCCCGCAGCGTGGCCATCAGGCCGCCCAGCGCATCGCGGCCGGCGTCCGCGATGACCTCGCCCAAGGCCACGCGCGCTCCAGTCACGCCCGGCAGCGTGGCAACAGCCGTGGCAAGCAGTTCGGCCGGCGTCGGCACCGGCTGCGACGGGGCGGCCGGCAAAGCGGGAGCGGTTTCCTCAGCCACGCAGAATCGTTCCTGTCCGTCGGATTTTCTTCTGCAGCTGCATGATGCCGTAGACCAGAGCCTCCGCCGTCGGCGGGCAGCCAGGGACGTAGATATCCACCGGCACGACACGATCGCAGCCACGCACGATCGCATAGGAGTAGTGGTAGTAGCCGCCGCCATTGGCGCAGCTGCCCATGCTGATCACCCAACGCGGCTCCGGCATCTGGTCGTAGACCTTGCGCAGTGCCGGAGCCATCTTGTTGGTCAGCGTTCCGGCAACGATCATCACATCGCTTTGCCGCGGCGAAGCGCGCGGAATGATCCCCAGGCGGTCCAGATCGTAGCGCGGCATGTAGGCGTGGATCATCTCCACCGCGCAGCACGCCAAGCCGAACGTCATCGGCCACAGGCTGCCGGTGCGTGCCCAGTTCACCATCCGGTCGATATTCGCAACGACGAAGCCCTTGTCGGCGATCTCACCGGTGATGCCCTTGACCACCGCTTCCTGTTCGGGTCCCGGCGGCAGCGCGTCGCGGTTCCATGCAATGTCGGGGGTGATGTCTGGGGCAACAACAGTGGCTTCGGTCATCGCTTCACTCCCACTCCAGCGCGCCCTTGGACCACTCGTAGACGAACCCAACCGTCAGCACGCCGAGGAAGCCGACCATCGAGAGGAACCCGAACACGCCGAGCCCTTTCAGGCTGACCGCCCAGGGGATCAGGAACGCCACTTCCAGATCGAAGATGATGAACAGGATCGCAACCAGGTAGTAGCGCACATCAAAACGCCGGCGCGCGTCGTCAAACGCTTCGAACCCGCATTCGTAAGCCGATAATTTTTCGGCGTACGGTTTTTGACGCGCAAGAAGCAACGACCCGCCAACCATCGCCATGGCGATCACGCCGGCGATGGCGATGAACACCAAAACGGGCAGGTATTCCGCAAGCACAGGCTGCATGACTAATTCCCGTCGTTCCGGCGTGAGGCCTTACGCGACAAGTCTGCCGCGCCGCAACACGGGCCGGACATTACCCCGATGTGCCGCATGCCGCCATAGGGCTACAGCCTTCGAATTCCAGGTTTCTCAGGGAAATGTGCATTCGGTCCAGCAACATGCCGGCGTGACTGGCGCGAGTGACGGGACTCGAACCCGCGACCTCCGGCGTGACAGGCCGGCGCTCTAACCAACTGAGCTACACCCGCGTTGCAGGCAGGGCGGACCGTGTAGGGCGGCGGTCCACCGTCGTCAAGCCGCACCCAGAGGAAGCAATGCCAGGGCAAATCCGCTCTTGCCTCAGTTGCTCTGGCCTCAGTTGCTCTGGCCTCGGTTGCTCTGGCCTTGGTTCCGCTGGCCTTGGTTCCGCTGGCCTAATCTCCTTGGGCTGGTGGGCGGTGACGGGTTCGAACCGCCGGCCCTCTCGGTGTAAACGAGACGCTCTACCGCTGAGCTAACCGCCCATCAGTGATCAGTGGCCAGTGATCACTCGCAGTGCCCGTGGGCAGTGGCCACTGGCCTGTGAGCAGCGGCCGGCGATCCGAGGCCAATGGTCAGAACTGGCCGGCGGCGGCAATTGGGAAGCGGCACCCCAATATGCGGCCGCAAGTCGGCAACCGTCGGCTGGTGCCCGCGGACACTACCTCCTGATCACCGGCAACTGATCACTGATCACTGAACAGCGTCCTTCAGGCCCTTCCCGGCCTTGAACTTCACCGAGGTCGAGGCTGCGATCTGCATCTCCTCGCCAGTACGCGGGTTGCGGCCCGTGGTCGCGGCGCGGTTCGCCGTCGCAAACGTGCCGAAACCGACCAGGCGCACTTCTTCCTTCTTCTTCAGCGCGCCCTCGATCGCGCCGAATAGCGCGTCGACCGCTTCGGTCGCCTTGCTACGCGGGAGTTCGGTGGCGTCGGCCACAGCCGCGATCAGGTCCATTTTGTTCACTGGCTACTTCCTTTTGCAATTCGTGGGGTGACTGGGTTTGTGAGGCGCCGCCCTACCCACCCCGGCGGCAATGGCCGGAGACACTAGGAGGGCAACTTCGGCGTCGTCAATGAAGCGGCCCGCCGAAGAGCCCCGGCGGGCCGCGTTGTCAAGCGCGAAACTGTGGCGTCAGTGCGGCAGCGAGGCCGTCGCCTCCGTCGGGAGCTTCGGCGTCACCGGGTCCGGTGGCTCCTCCCACTCGATCGGCTCGGGCCGGCGTGCCAGCGCCTGGGCAATCACCTCGTCCACGTCGGCGACGGGAATGAGCTTCAGGTGCTTCTTCACGTTGTCAGGGATTTCCGCGAGGTCCTTCTCGTTTTCCTTCGGGATGAACACCGTGGTGATGCCGGCCCGCAACGCCGCCAGCAACTTCTCCTTCAGTCCGCCGATCGGCAGGATGCGGCCACGCAACGTGATCTCCCCGGTCATGGCGATGTCGCGCCGGATCGGGATGCCGGTCAGCACACTGACGATCGAGGTCGCCATCGCGAC
>Ga0302324_100021470_pt1 | contig 12584 bp, 12 predicted proteins | sample Palsa_T0_1_FD_201949 | JGI IMG/M metagenome (GOLD analysis project Ga0302324, IMG submission 201949) | Peat permafrost microbial communities from Stordalen Mire near Abisko, Sweden - Palsa_T0_1 | ecosystem: Environmental > Terrestrial > Soil > Palsa > Peat permafrost | place: Sweden: Abisko...
AGTCCCTGGAACGAGCGTTCCGGGCGCATGTGTGGAGGCAGGGAATCCATCGTCGGTTCAGGTCTTCGCGAGGGGGTCAGAGGCGCGCGGGACCGTATCGGCGGCGGACCGGGGAATCAAGGCGACGCGGATCAGCCCGGGCGATAGGCGCCGGTGTTGGGATCCCGCCGCAGGGTTGGAATTTCGTGCGACCGGGCGGCCTCGGCCACCCTCGCGCGGCGGGCCTCTTCCAGTTCCCTGTTGACCCTGACGGCTGTCCGGTAAGCCCAGCGGACCACGGCTAGCCCACCCAGGGCGCCCGCGAATGCGATAAGCGGCGGCATCGGTCGATCCTTGTCCATTCGTCACGCCCCCAGTCACATTGTTGCGCAAGCCGGGCCGGCCCGCAATTGCCTTGTCCGGGACCAAATGGCGCGGGCTGCCCCGCCCTCAAAACCCGAATTTGGCCCAAATTGCCCTGGTCTCCAGCGCCGAAATCAGCTCTTCCGGCAGGCCCGGAATGGCCTCCAGCGAGGCCAGCGTTCCCGCCGAGCGGCGGCCCAGCAGGCCGGACAGCATGCCGGTCGCGGGCGCGATCACCGGCGTCAGCACCTTGTCGCCGTAGCGGGCCCGCAGCGTCGAGCGCAGATCGCCGATCGCGTCCGCCAGGCCGAACGAGATCGAGGTCTCTCCCGCCCAATATTCGCCGGTAAACAGCACATCATCGGCGCCCTTGAGGCGGGTGCCGCGGCTCTGTTTCACCAGCGCGATGAAGATGTCGTGGATCTCGCGCTGCAGCGCTTTGACCCGCGCGACGTCGTCGGGGTTTTCCGGCAGGAAGGGATCGAGCATCGCCTTGTGCGCGCCCGCCGTATACAGCCGCCGTTCGACGCCGACCTTCTTGATCAATTCCTGAAATCCGAAGGAGCCGCCGACCACGCCGATCGAGCCCAGGATAGAGGACGGATCGCAGAATATTTCATCGCCGGCGCAGGCGATCATGTAACCGCCGGAGGCCGCGACATCCTCGACGAACACCAGCACCGGCAGCTTCTTTTCCGCGGCGAGTTGCCGAATCCGCAAGTAAATCTGGCGCGACTGCACCGGGGAACCGCCGGGCGAATTGATCACCAGCGCCACGGCCCTGGCGTTCCTGGTCGCAAAGGCGCGCTCAAGCGTCCGTGCGACGCCTGCCAGCGACATTCCCGGCCGCAGCGGCGTCACCGCGCCGATCACGCCCGACAGCCGGACCACCGGCACCACAGCGGTTCCACGCCGCAGCCGCGCCGGAATCCACTCCATCAAACGCTCGATCAGGCCCGGCGATCTCGCAGTTATACCCGTCTGTTCCGTCATGCCGTTACCTCGAAGTTAACCATTTCTTATCACGCGACTGTCATTGAACGGAGGCAACACCTTTTGCATTGCCGTGGTAGCCAGGCTGCACGGTGCCGCGGAGCAAGACATGAAAATCTATCTGCTGATGGTGCTGATCGGTACACTTTTGACGGCGATTCACTTCACTTCAGCGCCAGAACAGCAGCGCTCGAAGACGCTGCCGCAATAACTCTGCCCACAATAGCCTGTCCGCAATAGCCTCGGCTGCGAGCGATCAGGCCATCGTCATTGCCGCGCCAGCGGCAATACCCCCTTCCCGGCCAGAACATCCTGCACCTGCTGATTGGGCAGCGCGGCCTCACTATTGAGGATCAGCGCGGCGTGTAGCCGCAGTGGCGCCCTGCCCCCCTTGATGGCGCGCACCAGCACGCGAATCGCCGGCGACGCCGCATCGCCATGGACCGGCAGGATCGCCAGGCTGCCGAAACCGCGATCCAGCGCCGCCAGCAGTTCGACCAGACCATCCGCGCGCCAGATCATGGTGAGGACGCCGCCGGATTTCAGAATCCGCCGCGCGGCATGAATCCAGCCCTCAAGCGTCGCATCGGTCGCCACATGAGCTGATACCCGCGCCCGGTCCGGCGAGGCGCGGTGCCGCGCCGAATCATTGAACGGCGGATTCATCAGCACGACGTCGACGCTATCGGGAGGCAACCCTGCTGCCGCAAACCCGGCAGCTGCGGACGTCACGTCGAGCACGACGACCTCGGCCGCGATGGCATTGGCGAAGGCATTGCCGCGCGCCAGTTCCGCCAGCGCCGTGTCGATCTCGACCAGAACGAGTTCGATCCCGGCCACGCGCTTGGCGAGCGCCAGACCCGCGGCGCCGACGCCGGCGCCGAAATCAACCACACGATCGCTTGATCGCGCCGGGGTGGCGGCGGCCAGCAGCATGGCGTCGTGGCCGGCGCGGTGCCCCGATTTCAGCTGCCGCAGACGCAATTTGCCGCCGAGAAACGCATCCTCGGTGAATGGGCGGGGCAGCTCAGTCATCGGCCCGCAGCTCGTGAGACAGGCCGGCATCCGTAAGAATCTGGCGCGCCTCGCGGTTGTCGTCCTCATGGACCAGAATCCGGCGCGGAAGCACCCCCAGCGAGCCCTCGATGATGCTCATGTTCTGATCCAGCACCAGATGATGGATATTCGCGCCGTCGAGCAGCGCGCCGATGGCTGAAACCAGCACGATATCGTTGGTCCGAACCAATTCCCGCACCTTTGGCTCTCCTTTGTCGACCGGGCGCAACAGTCTGTGACGCGTGTTATCGCTTTGGTGCCCTTGCCGCGCTAGCCGGCACTTTCTATTGTTATATCCGAGGATAGAGCCAATTGGGCAAATGTGGAGACCAGCGTGGCGGTTATTGTACCCTTCGAAAGCCCCTCGAACGCTTCGATAGATCAACTGGTCGGGCTTGTCGCCGCCGATATGGAGCGCGTCAACGCCACCATCCTGTCGCGAACCGGCTCGGAAGTCACCATGATCCCCGAGGTCGCCAATCACCTGATTTCCTCGGGCGGCAAGCGGCTGCGCCCGATGCTGACGCTGGCGATGGCCAACCTGACCGGCTATTCCGGCGACGGCCATATCAAGCTCGCCGCCTCGGTCGAGTTCATGCATACCGCGACCTTGCTGCACGATGACGTGGTCGACGAAAGTGAATTGCGGCGCGGCAAATTGTCCGCACGCATGCTGTGGGGCAATGAGGCGAGCGTGCTGGTCGGCGACTTCCTGCTCGGCCAGGCCTTTCGCATGATGGTCGAGGTCGGCTCGCTGCGCGCGCTCGACATTCTATCGTCTGCCGCAGCGACCATCGCCGAAGGCGAAGTGATGCAGTTGGCGGCCGCGAAGAACACCGCCACCACCGAGGACGAATATCTCGCCGTGATCCGCGGCAAGACCGCTGAATTGTTTGCGGCGGCCTGCGAGGTCGGCCCCGTGATCGCCAATCGTCCGAAGGCCGAGCAGACCGCATGCCGCTCGGTCGGCATGAATCTGGGCATTGCCTTCCAGCTGGTCGACGATGTGCTGGATTACGGCGGCAAGGCCGCCAAACTCGGCAAGAACATCGGCGACGATTTCCGCGAAGGCAAGATCACGCTGCCGGTGGTGCTGGCGTTCCGCCGCGGCAATGACAGCGAGCGGGCGTTCTGGGTCAACGCGCTGGAGCGCGGCGAGATCGGCGACGGCGACCTCGATCATGCCATCGGACTGATGACCAAGCACCGCGCGCTCGAGGACACCATCAACCGCGCCCAGCATTACGGGGCGATGGCGGTCGACGCGCTGGCGCTGTTTCCGGCATCGCCGATGAAGACCGCGCTGGAACAGGTGGTGGCGTTCTGTCTGGCGCGATCGCATTGACAAGGCGTCGTGCAGGATGGGTTGAGCACTTGCGAAACCCATCGCCACGCGGTTGAGTTGATGGGTTTCGCAAGAGCTCAACCCATCCTACGCAAAAATAACCTCAGCTCAGCACCCCCGCATGCACCCACCATTGCGGGTGATCGAGCCTTATTTTCTGCGCCGCGCGCTGCGCCTCGGCGGTGTTTTCAAAGATCGCGAAACATGTCGCGCCCGACCCCGACATCCGGGCCAGCCAGGCCCCGTTGGTGGCGTTGAGCGCCGCGATCACTTCACCGATCACGGGCTGAATGCGCGTAGCCGGGGCTTCGAGGTCGTTGGAGTTTGCAGCGAGGACTTCGACCCAGTCTTCGACCGAGGCGCCCGGTTCCGGCCAGGCGGTGGCCTGGAGGATATCGCCGGCGCCGACCAGCAGTTCACCGTTGCGCAGACCAAGCGCTGCAAACACATCCTTGGTCGCCACGGGAATGCGCGGATTGACCAGCACGCACGGTATTTTCGGCAAGCTCACCGGCAACAGGGTTTCACCAACGCCGGTCATATCGCAGGGGCTCTGGGCCAGACAAACAGGCACATCGGCGCCGGTCAGCAATGCGACCTCGCGCAATCGTTCGTCATCGAGCGCCAGATCATTGAGCCGCGCCAGCAGGCGCAGCGCTGCCGCGGCGTCGGCCGAACCACCGCCGATCCCGGCGGCGACCGGCAGCACCTTGTCCAGGGTGAAACTGCCGACCTTCAGATCGGCCACGCGCTCGCCCAGCAACCGCGCCGCCTTGAGCACCAGATTGTCGGCGGTCTCGCCGCACGCGGCGGCGAGCGGTCCGATGGTCTTGAGATCAAGGCTGGATCCGGGTGTCAGGCTGAGGCGATCGGCACAATCGGCGAACGCCACCAGGCTTTCGAGATCGTGATAGCCGTCGACGCGGCGCCCAACCACCCGAAGGGTCAGGTTGACCTTGGCACGCGCCTCCTCCGTCAGCATTAGCGACCAACCCTTCGATCAGCCGCCCTTGCCGTCTTCTTTTTTCTTGTCCGCGGAAGCTGCCGAGGAGGTGTCGTCGGGCAGTCCGTTTTCGATCTTGGCTTCGATCTTCGGCAGATCTTCCGGCTCGGGCTTCAGGTCGCGGGCATGGGCCCACTGGAATTTCGCTTCCAGCGTGCGGCCGATGCGCCAATAGGCGTCGCCGAGATGGTCGTTGATGGTCGGGTCCTCAGGCTTGAGATCGATCGCGCGCTCGAGATTCTTTACCGCATCCTCGTAGTTGCCGATGCGGTAATAGGCCCAGCCCAGCGAGTCCACGATATAGCCGTCGTCGGGACGCTGATCGACGGCGCGCTTGATCATCTTCATGCCTTCGTCGAGATTGATGCCCTGATCGATCCACGAATAGCCGAGATAGTTCAGCACATGGGCCTGCTCCGGCTGCAGCTCAAGCGCCTTGCGCATGTCGGCCTCGGCCTTGCTCCACTGCTTTGAGCGTTCCTCGCAGATGCCGCGGAAATAGTAATAAATCGCGTTGCCCTTGTCGTTGTTGGCGGGCAGGGCATCGATGCCCTGCGAGTAGGTCTGGGCGCAGTCGGCGAACTTCTTGCGGCCGCGCTCGACATTGCCGAGCGCCATGATGGCTTCGAGATCCTTGGGATCTTCGGTCGTGACGGCTTTCAGGATCTTGATCGCCTCGTCGCTGCGGTCGGCGGCATCGAGGTTGGTCGCGAGCTGAATCTGCGCGTTGCGCTTCAGCGGCGAGTTCGCCGGCATGCGCTCATAGACCTTGATCGCCATCGCCGGCTTCTTCACCGATTCGTAGAGATCGGCCAGCGACAGCAGTGCCAGCGGATGATTGGGCGCCAGATAGAGCGCGAGCTGCAGATAGACCAGCGCGAGATCCTCGCCGCCGCGGCGGGTCAGCGTCGCGCCGATACCGTACAGCGCCTCGGCCGCGCCGGTCTGCGGCGAATCCACCAGCGGCGACAGTTTCTTGCCGGCCTTGGTCTCGCGCAGGCCTTCCAGCACCAGCGGATGTCGCGGCAGCTTCTTGTCGAAGGCCTCATAGACGGCCAGCGCCGCGGGATCGTCCTTGTTGCGCGACAGCCAGCGTGCATAGTCGTCGGCCACGCGCAGCATGGAATCGTCGAGCTTGTAGGCCCGCTCCAGGCGCACGCCGGCTTCCTTTTCCTTGCCCGCGAGTTCGAGGATCATGCCGGTGTGCAGGTCCTTGAACAGCGGATACCATTCCGGACCGGTCAGCTTGTCGATGCTGGCGACCGCCGCCTTGGCGTCGCCGGCGCCGTAACTGGCCCAGCCCGACAGCAGCGTTGCGACCAGATCCGTGATCGGCCCGCGGATCGACTGGTTGATGTTGGTCTGCGCGGTCGCGTATTTCTTCTGCTTCAGATCACGCACACCGATGACCAGCCGGGCAACCCGATTGGATTTGTCGACCGTCAGAATCCGGTCGGCGAGCTTGACGGCCTCTTCGATGTCACCGTCCGCGAGCGAGGAGATGAACGCCCGATCGAGCAGTTCATTGTTCTTCGGATCGGTACGAAGCGCGGAGCGATAGAACGTCGCCGCCGAACTGGCGTCGCGCTCGACGCTGGCATGCCGGGCGGCCAGATAGCTGCCCGACATCGTCAGCGCTTTCAGATCGTGACTGGAGGGGAATTGCGCGGAGTTGTCGGCCGGATGATCGGGGGTCTGTGCCGAAACCGAGCCGGGCAACGCCAGCGCAGTGAAGGCAAAAGCGGTAATCGTCCAGCGATTGAAACGAATGGAAAACATCACGGTTCGCCCTAGCTCCAGGATTTACGGCAGGATCTTACGATCAATCTCGAATGCGAACCCGATCGGCGGCATCAAGCCGTGCGACAATGCCGCGTTTGGCGATCAACCGCAAGGATACGGGGTGACGAATCGATTGGCGAAAAGACCCGGTGGCCGCCAATCCAGCCGGCCCAGCCTGAAAACGCTTTCAGTATGGCGGTATCGTGGCCGATGGCTCCAACGGCCCCTCGGTTCCGATTGAATTCGGTCAGGAAGGGTTTCCTTATTTTGACGCGTTTTCCTGGCGCGGACCGGGTCCGCTTCGCTCGAAACCCCATCAGGCGCCTCACGCAATCGTGGTCACATCGCCTCGTAATTGGGCCCGCCACCCCCCTCCGGTGGAACCCAGGTAATGTTGCCGTTCGGGTCCTTGACGTCGCAGGTTTTGCAATGGACGCAGTTCTGGGCGTTGATCTGAAAGCGTGGTCCCGCGGTTTCCTCAACCCATTCATAGACGCCGGCCGGGCAATAGCGGTTGGACGGGCCGGCATAGACATCGTGCTCGGAGGTCTTTTGCAGATTGAGGTCGGCGACCTTCAGATGAACCGGCTGGTCCTCTTCATGATTGGTATTGGACAGGAATACTGACGAGAGTTTGTCGAAGGTGAGCTTGCCATCCGGCTTCGGCGGCGCGATCGGCGCGTGCGCCTTGGCGGGATCGAGCGTCTTGCGGTCGGGCTTGCCGTGCGACAGCGTTCCGAACAGGGAGAAACCGAGCGTGTTGCACCACATGTCGAAGCCGGAGAGTGCCATCCCGAGCAGGGTGCCGAACTTCGACAACATCGGTTTGGCATTGCGGACCCGGTACAAATCCTTGCCCACCGCGGAATCGCGCCAGGCATTCTCGTAGTCGACCAGTTCGTCGTTGGCGCGGCCGGCGCCAAGCGCTGCAGCGACATATTCGGCGGCGAGCATGCCGCTGCCCATCGCGTTGTGCACGCCCTTAATGCGCGGTACGTTCACAAAACCCGCCGCGCAGCCGATCAGCGCGCCGCCAGGGAAGCTCAGGCGCGGTACCGACTGATAGCCGCCCTCGGTGATGGCGCGCGCGCCATAGGCAAGCCGCTTGCCGCCTTCGAATACAGTACGGATCGAAGGGTGCGTCTTGAAGCGCTGGAACTCATCGAACGGCGACAGATACGGGTCGTCGTAATTGAGGTGCACGACGAAGCCGACCGCCACCTTGTTGTCGTCGTAGTGATAGAGGAAAGAGCCGCCGCCGGTCGAATTGTTCAGCGGCCAGCCTAACGTATGCTGCACCAAGCCCTTCAGATGCTTGGCGGGATCTATCTCCCAAACTTCCTTCAGCCCGATGCCGAATTTCTGCGGCTCGCTGTTGGCATCGAGAGAAAATTTCGCAATCAACTGCTTCGAGAGGCTGCCGCGGGCGCCCTCGGCGAACAACGTATATTTGCCCTGCAGTTCCATGCCGCGCGTGAACGAGTCCTTGTGCGTGCCGTCCTTGGCGATACCCATGTCGCCGGTCGCAATGCCGCGCACGGCGCCCTTGTCGTCGTAGAGCACCTCGGCGGCGGCGAAGCCCGGATAGATTTCGACACCGAGCGCCTCGGCCTTCGGCGCCAGCCAGCGGCAGACACTGCCGAGAGAGCCGATGTAGCAATGATGATTGTGCATCAGCGGCGGCATCGCAAAATTCGGCAGCCGGATCGTGCCGCCCGCCGTCGCCCAGTAGAAGCGGTCGTCCTTCACCTGTGTCTTCAGCGGGCATTCGGCGTCCTCGCGCCAGTCCGGAACCAATTTGTCGAGCGACACCGGGTCGATCACGGCGCCGGACAGGATATGCGCACCGACCTCGGAGCCCTTCTCGACCACGACAATCGTCAGATCGGCGTTGAGCTGCTTCAGCCGGATCGCCGCGGCGAGGCCGGAAGGTCCGGCGCCGACGATCACGACGTCGAATTCCATGGATTCGCGTGGCGGCAATTCTTCGGTGCTCATGATCTGGTCTCAGCCCGGTTGAGAACGTTTCCAAGGGTGGTTTGTTTCTGGGATGGTTTGTTTCCGATTTTTGCATCAAGAACAACCATGGAAATACGCAGTTCGGCGTTTCGTTGCGGTGCAGTTCGCTCTAGAATGGCCTGATGCCCCTGACCCCGCGCCATGACGCCTGATCCCGCCCCTACCGTCCAGCAATTGCTGGCCTTTTACCTGGAGGCCGGGGTCGACTGTGCGCTGACGGAGGCGCCGGTAGATCGGCTCGCCGATCCCGATATCGGGCCTGCGGTCCGCGAACCCGCCTCACCCGGCCCGCTGCGGACAATTCCTGCCGCCATTGCGCCTCCGGCGACGATCGCGGCCCCGCGCGGCGAGGCCGTGGCGCCGGAGGCCGCGATCATGTCGGCGCGGGAAGCGGCGCGAACAGCGCCTTCGCTCGAAGCCTTGCGCGCGCTATTGGAAAAATTCGACGGCTGTGCGCTGAAATTCACCGCCACCCGCCTGGTGTTCGCCGACGGCAACCCGCAGGCGCGCGTCATGTTCGTCGGCGAGGCGCCCGGACGCGACGAAGACATCGAGGGCCTGCCGTTCGTCGGGCGTTCGGGCAAGCTGCTGGACCGGATGATAGCGGCGATCGGGCTTGATCGTTCCAGCGCCTACATCGCAAACGTCATTCCATGGCGGCCGCCGGGCAACCGCACGCCGACGCCGCAGGAGACGCAAATCTGCCTGCCGTTCATCCAGCGGCAAATCGAGCTGGTCAATCCGGACGTGCTGGTAACGCTCGGCAATCCCTCGACCCAGACCTTGCTGTCGACCCGCGAAGGCATCATGAAAACCCGCGGGCGCTGGTTCGACTACGACACCGGCACGCGCGTGATCAGGGCGATCGCCACCTTCCATCCGGCCTATCTCTTGCGCTCGCCATCCTACAAGCGCATGGCGTGGCTGGATCTGCGCGCGATCGCCAAAGCGCTGGAGCAGAAGTCCTCATCCTGACGGGCGTCTTGCCTACGGTGTCTTCGGTCGCACGATGGCCCAGCCGATCCGCAGCAGCGGCTGCCGGCCATTCACCAGCCACTCGAACGCCCGCGGCACTTCCGGCACCAGTCCGGGGAAGCGTTGCGCGATGTCGGGCGGCGGCGTGCCCGCAGTATCGGAGGCGCGCCAAACCACGACGCCGCCGGATTGGTTGAATTTCGCCAAATTCAGCCACGGCGTGCGTTCCGGCGTCGCGGCGAGAAACAGATGCGGACGCCCCGCATCCAGCGAGATCAAGGTCGCAAGCTCGGCATCGCCGCTTACCGCGCGCAGCCGCTGGTTGGTCCGCCGCCCAAAGCTGTCATCGAAAAAATGCGCAATCGCGGTCGCAGGCAGTGAGGTCGCCACCTCGCCGGCTCCGGTCCAGGGCAATAAAAGCGTGGTCGCAATCACGGCAAGCGCGGGGGCAACGATCGCGGCCGCCCAGATCGTACGCAGCACGCGCTGACGCCGCAGATGAACCAGATCGCCGGTCGCGACAATCGCGGCCAGTCCCGACATCAAGAGCGCGATGCCCGCGCCGCCGACGACACGGTCGAGATCGAACAGGCCGGAGATCAGGCTTCCCGCAAGCGCCGGGCCAATGGCAAAGAAATAGACATAGTCGCGCGCGAGGGGATCGACCGGCGGCCGAAAAATGATCGGCGCCTCTTCCGGATTGCGGTTGAACCAGCCGGAATTGAACGCCACCAGCACCACGACGCCGGATAGTGCGAACAGCAGGCCGCCGAGCAGTCCAGCCCAGTGCAGCGCCCGGGCACCCAGATCCGCGACGGCCGGCCAGTGCGGCAGCGCCAACGTATCGGCGCGGATCAGCCAGACGATATAAGGCAGCGCCAGCACGATAATCACCAGCAACGCGAACAGCGGATCGAACGACATCAGCACCCGCCGTCCGCTGACGGTGGCGAGCGCAAATCCGGCTACCAGCAGCAGAAGACCCATCGCGGCCGACGTCGTCAGCAGCAACAGTCCGGCTTCGATCGACCACGCGAACCACGCGTTGCGCCTGTTCTGGCCGATCAGTTGCCAGGAATGCAGCAGCAGCAGCGCCCAGAGCGGGCGCGCCAGCACCAGGGGCCCGAACTCGACGCCGGGCGAACTGAACGCCACCACCGTCATCGTCAGCAGCACCGCGAGCACCGCCTGTTGTCCGCCGACCACGGCGCGCGCCAGCAGAAACAGCGTCCAGAACGTCGCGACGGAACAAAGCTGCGCCAGCAGATAGACCCCGACGATGTGATTGCCCGCGGCGCGAAACGCGATATCGGCGAGCCAGAACGCCAGCGGCGGACCAAGATCGGTCCCCACCTGATATTCCCGGCCATAGGCCAGCACCAGGGCCAGATCGCCGGGCGGACTGCGGTACAACAGCATCGGCACGATCAGCCACAGCGCCGCCTGGAGCAACACCACAAGCCAGACCACCAGCCGCGGCCGGGCGCGGATCAGTTCGATAATCAGGGAGGTGAAACGCATGAAACGTCCGAAATGCCCAAGCCGGTCTTGTAAGCCGGTCTTGCAAGCCGGCCCCGCAAGTCGGCCTATTCGATCTCGCACGTGTGATAAAGCGCGTGAGCCGCCGAGGCAACTCTCTCAAATTCCGACGGGAATCTCGAAATTGACCTGCGTTTCCATCGCGGTGACCGCGGTTTCGACCGTCATCGCCTGATGTTTTTCCCGTGCCGCCACCACCGGCGCAAAAAAGCGGCGGTGATGCACGGTGGGGCCAAGCCGGTTCAGCGCCGCGAGATGTTCGGGCACGCCGTAACCCTTGTGAGATTCGAAACCATAGCCGGGGCAATCCTGCGCGAGCTTGCACATCAGGCGGTCGCGCGAGACTTTGGCAATGATCGAGGCCGCCGCGATCGAGAGCACCAGCCCGTCGCCGCCGATCACGGCCTCACAGCCGCAGGACGTCTCGAGCCGGTCGCGGCCATCGACGAATACATGTTTCGGCATTTCCGGCAGCGCGTGCACCGCGCGTGCCAGCGCCCACAGCGACGCGCGCAGAATATTGTCGCGATCGATCCGCGCCGGCGACGCGAAGGCGACCGCAAACGACGCGGTGGCGCAAATTTCCTCGAACAGCTCTTCGCGACGCTCCGGTGTCAGCCGTTTGGAATCGTCGATGCCCCTGGGGATCCGTTTGGGATCGAGCACCACGGCCGCGGCGACCACCGGGCCCGCCAGCGGTCCGCGCCCGGCCTCGTCGCAGCCGGCCACCGGCCAGACCCCGCGCTTGAGCAACGCACGCTCGCGGCGAAAGCTCGGCGGCGCAACCGCGATCACCCCTTTTGGTAGCGTGACTGGATTTTTTCCGGATTTTTCGCGAATCATGCCGCGATGGTGCGCAAGCAAGGCCTGCCGCGCAACCGGGAACTCCGGCTCGTCGCCGACATTTCACCGCTCTCAACAGCTCCGCGACTTATCTCCCGCTTATAGCGAGCATCAGCTTAGAACAAACTCAGCTGCTGGCCGCATCGTTTGGGCCGCGCGAAATGATCGGTGGTCAATTTCGAGCGCCGCTTGTTGAGCCCGAGCTTTTCGCAGGCGATCTCGAAGCGGCGCCCGATCATCCAGGCCATCGGTCCGGTACCCTTAATCCGGGTTCCCCACTGCGAATCGTAATCGCGGCCGCCGCGCATGTCGCGGATCAGGGTGAAGACGTGGCGATAGCGGTCGGGATAGTTCGCCATCAGCCATTCACGGAACAGATCGCGCACTTCCAGCGGCAGCCGCAGCAGCACATAGCTCGCTTCCTTGACGCCGGCATGCGCCGCGGCATCCAGAATACGCTCGATCTCGGAATCGTTCAGGGCGGGAATCACCGGCGCGACCATCACCGTGGTCGGAATTCCCGCCTCGGACAGTTGCCGCAGCGCTTCGAGCCGCTTGGCCGGCGTCGAGGCGCGCGGCTCCATCGTCCGTGCGAGCTTGGGATCGAGCGTCGTCACCGACAGCGCCACCTTGGCGAGATTGCGTTTCGCCATCCGCGCCAGGATATCGATGTCGCGCGTCACCAGC
>Ga0302324_100021471_pt1 | contig 12584 bp, 9 predicted proteins | sample Palsa_T0_1_FD_201949 | JGI IMG/M metagenome (GOLD analysis project Ga0302324, IMG submission 201949) | Peat permafrost microbial communities from Stordalen Mire near Abisko, Sweden - Palsa_T0_1 | ecosystem: Environmental > Terrestrial > Soil > Palsa > Peat permafrost | place: Sweden: Abisko...
AAACGAAGAGTATCTCAAGGAACTTGCGGCGTATGTCGACGCCAAAATGCGGGACGTCGCGACGGCCACCCGCACGGTCGATTCGGTGAAGGTTGCCGTCCTCGCGGCGCTGAACATCGCGGACGAGATGTTCGCGCTGCGCGATCGCCAGCAGGAAATCGACGGGCCGCTGCGCAAGCGCGTCGAGAAATGCGTAGCGCTGGTGGAAAAGGCTCTCGAACAATCGAATTGATGCGCGAATCGCTTCACCGGCGTCGGGGTGTCCTTCTCTTTCTGCTCGCTATTTTCTGCGTGCATTCCTCGACTGCGCAAACGGACAAAGCACCGGTCGTTTCTTGGAGCTTGAGGGGGAACGCGCTCGAGCTTATCCAAACTCCCGCGCTGCCCGGCCACGAGCACCCGCTCGCAGAAATAATTCGCGAGAAGATTTCCGCGCTTCATCCTGTCACGGACAATATTGGCGACGTGATCGTGACGGTCGGCAGCGGCGCGCCGCACCGGCTGATCGTCACGCCGATGGACGAGCCGGGATTTGTGGTAAGCGGGATTACGGACGACGGTTATCTGCGTTTGCAGCGCCTGCCTCAACGCGGCCCTCTGCCGCCAATTTTCAACGCGCTCTATTCGGCGCAGCCCGTGAAAATCGGAACCACAAACGGGAAATGGATCGACGGCGTGGTGGCCGGGCTTTCCGTCCATTTACAGCCCGGGCGCGCGAATCCGCCGAAACCGGGAGACATTGAAAATATGTACGTGGATCTTGGCGCAAGTTCCGTCGCGGAAGCACGGAAGGCCGGCGTCGATATTTTGAGCCCCGTGGCGCTGGCTCGAAGAGGAGCCGAGCTCGGCGACGGCTCGAGGATAGCCGGGGCTTCCGTTGGGGATAAGTTTGGCGCCGCCGTCATGGCGGATTTGCTGGCGAGGATCGATCCGGCGGCGATCCAGGGCACGCTGACGGTTGCGTTTGTCGTTCAGCAATGGACAGACGCGCGCGGGCTACAGAGAATTTTGAACGGCGCGCACGCAGACGAGATGATTTACGTGGGCCGGATGATTGCTGGCGGAGCCGTGCCGGGAATCGAGGGTGTGCACCGCGCGCCACGGCGCGAGGTGGGTAGCGGCGTCCTCGTCGGCCTCGAGCAAAGCGGCGGCACGCTCACAGGTTTTGGAGGCGAGATCAAGCAGCTTGCGGACGCAAACAAAATTCCGCTCGCGAGCGACTACTCCGCGAGGCTGATCCCGCCGCCCTACGGGACCCCGCCGGAGTTTCCGGCAAAATGGGTGCATCTGGGCATTGCGACGGCTTGGCCAGACACGCCCTCCGAACTGATCGACAGCGGCGACCTCGCGAACCTGGAAAACCTCATTCAGATTTACTTGCAGTCCAGTTTGAGGGCCCCAAAGGAGCCCATGTTGACAGGGGGAAGCGTGCTTGGACCCGGCGAGCGCTCAGCCCCCAAGATGGGCGAAATACTTCGAGAGCTTGTCGCCACATACGGGGCGAGCAATCACGAATCGTCCGTGCGCGACACGGTCAAAAGCCTCTTGCCCGGATGGGCGAAGCCGGAAACTGATGACGCGGGCAACTTGATTCTGCATGTGGGGACGGCGCCTGCGGCTTCGAAACCTTCCAAGATTTTGATTGTCGCGCACATGGACGAAATTGGGTTCGAGGTGAAGTCCATCTCGAAGGACGGACGGCTCGAAGTTGCAACGCTGGGCGGAATGGATTTGAGTTTTTACGAGGGGCATCCGGCGCTGGTCCACACTTCCACGGGCAATAGTCGCGACGCGATTATGGAACTGCCGAACGGTTGGGACGAGGCGAATTTCAAATGGCCGGCGGAATCGGAGGCGGCGATCCGCGTGGACTTGGGAGCGCGCAACGCCGAAGATGTGGCGAAGATGGGCATCAAGGTGGGCGACTCGATCACGATTCCGAAGGAGTATCGTCCGCTGCTGGGGACGCGCGCCAACGGGCGCAGCTTCGACGATCGCGTGGGCGATACGGCGCTGATTTCCGCGGTGTGGGCGCTTGGCGCGCCGCTCAAGGACCGCGACGTGACATTCGTGTGGTCGACCGGGGAGGAACTCGGTCTCGACGGCGCGGAGGCGCTCGCGAAGCGGCTGGCATCGGAAGGCCACGAACCGGATTACGTTTTCGCCGTGGATACGCTGGTAAGCGCGGATTCGCCGCTGGAATCGAATCGCTTCGCGGATGCGCAGATTGGCAAAGGGTTCGCGGTCCGCGCGGTGGACGATTCAAACATTGTGCCGCGCGATCTGGTCGACAAGGTTATGAGCCTCGCGCGCGCAAATCAGATTCCCGCGCAGGTTGGTATCACCGGAGGCGGCAACGACGGCTCGGCCTTTGTCCCTTACGGTTCCGTGGATATCGCGCTCGGCTGGCCGCTGCGGTATTCGCATTCGCCTGCCGAGGTGATCGACACGCGCGACGTGGATTCTCTCGCTCGCATCGTCGCCGCGATTGCGAAAAGCTGGTAAACCGCTCTCCGCGTTCTCGCCGTGCTGCTTCCCTCGCTTCGCGCGGGATGACACCGAAAATCGAGCGACGGACCGTCCCAAGCGGACCAGGGCTCATCACGGTTTGGTATAATCCCGCCGCATGACCCAATCATTATTCAAACCGCTGCCGCCGCAAGAGCCTGGGTTTAAGGCGCCGCGCTACATCGTGGTCGAGGGGCCGATCCGCGTGGGTAAATCGACGCTCGCGAGGGCCTTGGCCGAGCAGCTTCACGCGCGGCGAATCTTCGATTGCGAAGACAATCCCTTTCTCGGCGATTTCTACAACGAAGAGCCAGGCGCGGCATTTCGCGCTCAAATGTATTTTCTATACGAGAGGCACCGCCGTCTGGCTGAGACACGGCCGGAAGATGCCGCTGCCCCGATCGTTAGCGACTTTTTATTCGAGAAGGACAAAATTTTTGCGTACGTGAACCTGGATAACGAGGAGCTGCGGCTCTACGAGAAATATTTCGACATGCTCGCTCCGTCCATTCCCGCCCCGGACCTGGTGATCTACCTGCACGCGAAACCGGAGATTTTGCAGAAGCGCGTATCGAAAAAGGGCGATCCTGCCGAGAAGGAGATTTCGCCCGAATATCTTGAGGCAGTCGCCAACGCGTACGGCCACTTCTTTTTTCGCTACTCCGCTTCGAATCTGCTGGTGGTGGATACCACCGAGATCGATTTCGTCGAAAGAAGCGACGATTTGCAGGAACTTCTGCGCCGCCTTCGCCAGCCTGTGAAGGGCACGCAGTACTTTCTTCCGCTGGGTCAGAGCTGAAAGATCGATCTCGCCGCTGGATCAGGCAGCCTGGGGCGGCTTTGTGAAGCGGTGGCGCAATTTTCCCAGAGTTCGATTCACGGGATGGCTGCGATGCAGAAATGTGACCATGGGTTCGCGGCGCGAGCCTATTTTCTGGAGCGCCCGGCGAAGGCGAAAATCGCGGCCGGCGGACACGAGGCCCTTTTCGAGCGTCGCTATCGCTTCTTGCGTTCGTCCGGACTGCTGATAGATCTCGGCCAGATTCAGGTAGAGCTGGGCGTGATTGTGTCTCATGCCCAGAGCTTCCTGGCAGAGAGTTTCGCCATCGGCATAGCGCTTCTCAGCGACCGCCGCAAGCAGACCTGTGTAGGAAAGATAGAAAGGGTTTTTCGGGGCAATCCCGAGCGCGCGGCGTGCGGATGAGAGAGCGTCGCTCGCATGGCCGTCGCGCAATTGCTTGAGACACTCCTTGAAATCCGTCATACCGGCATCCGCGGGAGACGTCGTTCCGATCCAATGGGACATGAGGTTCCTTCCTTGCTCCGCAGGGCAAACGCAAGTTGCGGGGCGATGTGATGAAGAGTAATGCGGCCATCCGCGCAGGGGAATAGCTCCCACGGCCAGATTTCGTTCAGCTCCTTTTGCCTGTACCGAGTGTCAGGCGAACGGTCGCGGCAGCCCATTTCGGAGACGATTCGCAAATACACGAGGGGCTGTCGGAAAGCATTTCCCGCTTTTCCTAACTTAGTGTACGAGGTCGGACGCGAAGACGAGGTGGATGCCTCGGGCCTCAATGGCGGGAACGCTTTCGGCGAGAGCAGCGATGGTGGCCGGGTGAGGGTGGCCGATGGCGATGGCTGAGCCGTCGCGCGCGGCGTCGCGTGCGGCGATTTGGAGCTGCGCGATCACCGCTTCCCGCGTGGGAGTATCGTCGAGAAACACTTTGCGCGACGCCGCGGGGACTCCCGCGCGCACAGCAGCGTCATACGCCACCGTGGCGGCCGTGGTACGGCTGTCGATGAAGAATAGTTTGCGGTCGCGCAGGGCGGGCATCAGAGCTTGCATCAATTGCGGATCGGCCGTGGCGCGCGACCCTTCATGATTATTCACGCCCGCGGCGTGGGGGACCGTTTCGAGCATGCCCGCGAGCGTCGCTCCCACTTGCTCTTCGTTCATCCCAACGCGCAACTCGATGTCCTCCGCTTTTGCGCCTTCGGGACTGCTATCTTCCGAATCAGGTTCCATGGGCAGATGGAGCAGAATCTGATCGCCGCGCCGGTAGGCCTCCTCGGCAACCTCGGCCGACAACGGCAGGTGAGGGAGAACGGAAATCGTGAGCGGGAACGGCAGTGCGAGCAGAGAGTCGGCCGCCGCGCGATCGTGGCCCAGGTCGTCGATAACGATCGCAAGCTGCGGATTTCCCCTGGCGCGCTCGACGGGCGGACGCGAGTGGGCGGCTAGCGGCGTGACGATGCGAATCGCGTGTGTCCGATCGTCGTGGAAGGAAAAATCGACGCGAGTGACGTCCCCGGCGGAAGTCTCCAGCACCGATAGTTTATGGCGGCGGGCGATTTCGGCGAGAGCTTGTGTCAGCCGCGGCAGGCGCGAGGCGTCGCTAAGCGATATATAAATGTCATCGACCGGAAGATGGTCCGGCTCACCGGGCCGCGAAAGCGGAGTTTCCGGCCGAATCGTGATTTCCGATTTACGTCCGGCGGCGTCTCGCGCGGCGCTGACAATTTCGCCGGTGACCGCGCGAAGCTCGGTTTTGGACGGAGATTTGTTCGCGCAACCAGCGAAAGAGATGAGCGCAGCCGCAATCATTGCGGCAAAACAGCTGCGGGCGTGAAGAGATTGAATGGAGTTACATCCTCGATTCGGGCGGAGAGGGTTGCTTCGATGGCCGCGGGACGGTGGTCGCGCCCCGCGCAAAGCCAACACGATTCTTAGGCGGCTTTCCCGACAGGAGTTGCGCCCTGCAATATCTCGATCGCCTTCTTCACGACAGGATCGTTGGGGGAGCTGGATGGAGGCTGCAAGGTATCGCTGTCCTCCTCGGCGAGATCGCCGGGTGCGGGACGAACTTCGCGCGTCGGTGTGACGCCGTCGACTGGAATCTCCTTGCCGGCCGGGGTGTAGTAGTTCGCTGTGGTGAGGATCAGCGCGGACCCGTCATCCAGTTGAATCAGCTTTTGTTGAGAGGCTGTTCCGTAGGTGCGGTCGCCGACCGTCTCGCCGCGATGATTATCCGCGATCGCGCTGGCAACAATTTCGGCGGGACCGGAAGTCCCGTTACCGATCAGCACGGTAACCGGCTGCGACCACGCCACTTTTGAAGGGTCGGCAGCAGAAACCACCGGGGTGATCGTCTGTCCCTTGAGCGTTGTGATGTTCCCGGAAGAGAGAAACAGTTGTGCGGTGGAAATTCCCTCTTGATCGTCGCCGACCGCGCAATCCCGCAAATCGAGAATGAGCTTGTGCGCGCCCTGATGATCGAACTGCACGAGATCGTCGTGAATTTGCTTCGTCGCACCCGCGTCGAATGCGGCGACGCGAAGATACGCAATGTCGCCTTCGAGCTTGTCCTCAACGAGCTTTGGGGGCGCCAGCTTCGCGAGGGTGATTTCCATGTCCTGGGGTTCGGTCTTGCCCCGGCGAATCACGGATAGCTTGACGACCGTCCCCGGATCGCCGCTGAGCAGGAGTTGCGCTTGTTCCACCGCCATTTGGCCTGTAGTGAAGCCGGCAATTTTTTCGAGCACGTCGCCGAGTTGCAGACCCGCTTTCTGGCCCGGGCCATCGGGAAGCGCGGCGATAACGCTGATATATCCGAACCGCTTGCTGAGCGCGAGTCCGGCCCCAGCTTTGGCGTTCGCGGCGCCTTTTTCCTTGTAGTCGGTATATTCGAGCGGGCTCAGATAGCTGGATTGAGAATCGAGCGAATCGAGCAGGCCGTGGAGGGCGCCGCTGGTCACCTGGTGCAAGTTGGGATCGTCTACGTAGTCGCGCTGGACGCGATCGAGCACTTCGCCATAGACAGCAAGCGCGCGAAACGCCTTATCGTCCGACGAACGGCCGCGGACATAGCCGACCGCAACAAACGCGAAAACGATGACGGATAGCAGAATGACGATTCTTTTTGTGACGGCACTCATGCTCGGTTCCTTTTCCCGCGCTGTTCTCCACGCTGGCGAAGCCAGCACCGGTTAACGCCTTGCATCCGCGCGCGCAAGGTATCGAGTGTTTGATGCTCCTCGCGCCCAACGGGAAGCCCCATTATAGCATCGGCCGGGTAAATTCGGCGGTTTTGGGGAGTGGCTTTCGGGAACCGCGCAGCGCTACTTGTGCGCGAGGCGCTGGCGGCTCGCGGGCAGGTCGATCCTGCCGGGTGCGTCGAGACCAGAAAGCGGGACGGCCGCAGTGATGTAGGTTTGCGAGATACGGTCCTGCCAGGAGAAGCGGTCCTCGTCCCACAGCGCCCACAGGAATCCGAGCATCAGGGTGGCTCCTGATAGGAGATAGCCGAAGTTGCGCCAGAGAAGCTGGCGCGTCTCCGGGAGGGTGCCGTCGAGACGAACGATGGTCAGGCCGCGGAGCTGCATACCGGGGGTGGCGCCGGCGAAGGTCGTGAAAATGAAAAAATACAGGGCGTAAAACAGGTAGGCCACCGCGAGATACACGATCGCATCCATCTTCTCGATTGCGATTTGACCGCCCAGCGAGCGGAACAGCGCTGCGAACCCCACGCAGGTAAGAGCGAGAAAAAGGGCATCCAGCGCGCCGGCCCAGCCACGGTCGCCGAGGCTCGCGACGGGAACCAGCGCGGTTTGAGGGCGGGCGCGGTCGTTTGGAGCGCTGGCGAAATCCAGCTCAGGCTGAATGCAGATTTCCATTCGCTCGGATTGGCGCAGGCGGACAGCGGGCCGGACTGGGGGGTTAAGACGGCGGCGCTCGCGCAGCTCGTCATCGATTCGCAGGTCTTGAGTGACCACCGGATCCGGATGGAACGGAAGCCCGGACTGAGAATCGTCCTGACGCAGGCGGCCGCGCCGGGCGCGATACAGCTCGAGACGTCTGGAGACTTCCAGGCGCCACTCGGGCTCGTCCGTTTCACTGGGACTCATCGCTCCCGCGATGACGGGTTCGAGAATTTCGGCATTTTCTGGCGCGGGAACATCGCAGAACGAGCAAGTTCCGGTGTCGTCGAGCAGAAGGGCGCCACACTTCGAGCAGATGCGTATCACTGGTGAGTTTTGCGCCGCGGAAGTCCCAGTGGAACGAGCGAATCATATCACGACGAAACGGCGCGCGGCAGCATCCGGTTGCGGGACAGTGTGGCTTATTCGATACGGTGCGCAATGGGCGCTGGAAGACAGCGAGCGTAAGTTTCTGAAAGGCGCCCGGAGCGCAGCCCGGCGATTCGCGCCTTCAGGCCGCGGATTGCGGGCGCGAGAGGCGCGTGTTAGGCTCAAATTTCCTTTTTTTCGGGCCTTTTCATTCGATGCCGAACGTTACGCTCTCGAAATTTGTCCGCGGAATCGCTCTCCACGCGGCGTTGCTCACGGTTTTGATCGCGGCTCCGCGCGCGTTAGCGGCCCAGGCCACCGCACAAAAGCCGCTCGCGCCCCTGGCCGGCGGCGGCGAAGCTACGCTCGAAGCGGACCAACAGCGCCAGGTTGGAAAAACATTTTACGCCGATGGCCACGTCGATCTGCGCTATCAAAACGCCCGCCTTCGCGCCGACCACGTGGAATACGACAGCGACACGCAGGTTGTGATTGCGCGCGGTCACGTTCAACTCGATTACACGACGCAGCACGTGGAAGCCGGCGACGCCCGCTACGAATTGCGCACCGGGCGCGGAACTTTTCACAACGTCAGCGGCACTTTCGCGTTGCAGCGGCGTCCCTCGGCCACGCTGCTCGTCAGCCCGAATCCCCTCTATTTCAACGCCGAGGAAGCGGAGCGGGTGGATGAGAACACGTATCGCGTTCGCAAGGCGTGGCTGACTGTCTGCAAACCCGGACGCCCGGTTTGGAAATTCTACGCGCCCGCCGCCACGATCCGGCTGCGGAAGTCGGTACAACTTGAGAACGGCAACTTCCGGCTTTTCTCGATTCCCGTTCTCTACTTGCCTTACGCCAGCCTTCCCGCCGAGCAGCGGCGCGATTCCGGATTCATGATTCCCGACCTTGGAAACACCTCTCAAAAGGGAACCGTCCTGGGAGATGCAGTGTACTGGGCTCCTCTGGACTGGATGGACGTGACGCTGGGGGCGAGCGACTTCAGCAAGAGAGGCTGGAGCCAAAAAGGCGATCTCCGCATGAAGCCCTGGGAAAACGCGCAGTTCGAATCCAGCTACTTCGGCGTAATCGACCGCGGGCTGAAGCAAGTGGATGCGCCGCCACTCAAGCAGGGAGGCCACGAAGCGAAGCTCCTCTTCACCGCTCTGCTGCCCGGCGGGTGGCGGGCCGTGGCGGATCTGGATCAACTCACGTCGATGACGTTCCGGCTCGCCTGGTCGGATACTTTCAAGGAGGCTGTGAACTCCGAGGTGCGCAACACCGCGTTTCTGACGAACAACTTCGATGGCTTTAGCTTGAATTTCGCGGCGTTGAGCTACCGCAATTTCTTGAGCGCCACGCCCCAAACTTCGATCCTGCTCCGAACCGCTCCGGAAGTGCGATTCGGCTCGGTGGACCAGAATTTTTTCAGCCGGCTGCCCCTGTATTTCTCCTTCGACACGTTCAGCGGGGCCGAGCACCGCGACGAAAACATCACGCCGTTCGAAACGCCGGGGTATGTGGAGCGCAGCGAGTTCGCGCCGACCGTGACGATGCCGCTGCACTTCGGCGAAGGGTTCGATGTGACGCCGAGCTTCACCTTCCGCTCGACGTATTACGGCGGGCAGTTGCGGAACGGCTCGTTTTTCGACGAGGGTTTATTTCGTGACACCGAGGAGTTGTCGGTGGACATCCGTTTGCCGACGATCGAGCGCGTCTGGGACAACGGCGACACCAAATGGAAGCACGTGATCGAGCCGGATATCGTCTATCGCTACGTGAATGGCGTAAACGATTTCGGGCGTTTTCTGCGCTTCGATGATGACGACACACTCACCGATACGAATGAAATCCAGTACGGTGTCACGCAGCGCCTCTATCGCCGCGATGCTTCGGGCGACACGGAGGAGTTCATCACATGGAGCATCGCGCAGAAGGTTTTCTTCGATCCGACCTTCGGCGGCGCGCTCGTGCCGGGGCAGCGTAACGTGTTCCAGACGCTCGATGCACTCACGCCGTTTGCGTTCGCGGACGTGCCCCGGCGCTTCTCGCCGATCGTGAGCGATCTGGGTATCGAGCCGGGAAAACGGTACGACACGCAATTTATCGTCAACTACGATCCTCAGCGCGGCCGGCTGACCGCAATCGGCGTCCTGATGAAGCTGAAGCCTTACAAAGAATCCTTCCTCACGCTCGCGGATTTTTCCACGCTGAATTTGCCGGTGAACCCTTCGCCGCCGCCTCTGAATTTCCAGCAGCGCTCGAATCAGGTCCGCACTCTTTTCGGCTATGGGGATCAGAACCGCCCCGGTTGGAATATCGCTCTGGGCGCCAGCTACGACTTTACGCAAGGAGCCTTTCAGAATCAGATCGTGGAGGCGTCCTATAACGGCTCATGCTGTGGTATCGGCTTTGAATATCGCCGGTTCTCCTTCGGCACGATCCGCAACGAGAATCAGTACAGCGTGGTCTTCCGCATCGCGAACCTTGGTTCCGCGGGAAACTTGCGCAAGCAGGAAAAAATCTTCTAGACCCGGCCGTGACCTCACATTCCGAATCCGAGCTGGCTTTTCTTTCGATCGGGCAGGCCGCGCGCCTGCTGCGGCGGAAGGAGATTTCGCCCGTCGATCTCGTGGACGCCGCGCTTGGGCGAATCGAGCGATGGAACCCTTCACTGAATGCGTTTCTGACGGTTCTCGCGGAAAGTGCGCGCCGCCAGGCCAAGGCGGCGGAGCGAGAGATTCGCAAGGGGCGTTCGCGCGGCCCGCTGCACGGCATTCCGGTTTCCCTCAAGGACAATTTCTGGACGCGCGGAGTGCGCACCACGGCCGGCTCGAAAATTCTTTCGGATTTTGTTCCCAACGCCGATAGCGACGTGACCCGGCGGCTCGCGCGCTCCGGAGCGATTCTGCTCGGCAAGACGAACATGCACGAATTCGCGTACGGCATTACCGGAGAAAACCCGCACTTTGGGAGCTCGCGCAACCCGTGGGCGCTCGAAAGAATTACGGGAGGATCCAGCGGCGGGTCGGCGGCGGCCGTTGCGGCTGGGATGGGTTTTGCCTCCGTTGGCACGGACACGGGAGGCTCGATCCGCATACCCTCCGCGTTGTGCGGAATTGTCGGGCTGAAGCCCACGTTCGAGCTCGTCAGCGTGGCTGGAATTGTTCCCCTCGCCGCGAGCTTGGATCATGCGGGACCGATCGCGCGGAGCGTGACCGACGCATGCATCCTGCTGGAAGCCATTGCCGGAGAGTATCCGCGCGGGGAGACGCGGCCGGACTATCGAAAGCTGGGCAAAATTCGCGTGCGCGGACTGCGCCTCGGCCGGCCAAAGCAATTCTTCTTTGAGCGCCTGGATGGAGAAGTGCGGCGTCTGGTTCAAGCCGCGGCGAAAGCCCTCGAATCGCTCGGCATGCGCATTCAGGACGTGTCTTTGCCCCGTCTCAGCGGCGCGATCGACACCGCCGTGAACTTGCCCGTGGCGGAGGCCAGCTATTATCACGAGTCGCAAGGCTACTATCCGGCGCGCGCGGCGGAATATGGCGATGATGTGCGAGGGCATCTCGACCGCGGCCACCGGCTGCTCGCTGTGGATTACGTTCGCGCGCTCGGTAAGAGACGCGAAATCGACCAAGACTTTGACGAGGCGTTTGAGCACGTGGATGCCATTGTGGCTCCCACTTCGCCGATCCCCGCGCCGGGTCTCGGCCAGATCTCGGTTCGCATCACGGGACGAACCGAAACGCCGGTGCGTGCGGAGCTGTTGCGGTTGGCCAGGCCCTCCAATTTCACCGGCAATCCTGCCATTTCCATTCCATGCGGGTTCACTCGCGAGGGTTTGCCGGTGGGGCTTCAGATCATCGGCCCGAAATGGAGCGAGGCGCGCCTGCTGGCCATCGCGCTGGCATATGAAGAAACCACCGGTTGGCATTCCCGGCATCCTAGGCTAGGCTGAGACAGGCACCTTCCCCGCAGGGTTGGCGATGGCCGGTGGCCGGGACTTGGTCTTATCTCCATGTATCCAAAGCCGAAAACCGGTGACGCACGTCTAATCCTTGTGGGAAAATACCTATGAAAAGCGCCTCACCGCGTTTCGATCATCCTGGGGAATCGAAATAATGGAAGGATTCTGATGGACGTATCCGTCTTCGCGGTATTCGTCGCAGGGCTGGTTTCGTTTCTCTCTCCGTGCGTATTGCCGCTGGTCCCGGGATACATTTCGATGCTTTCGGGGATAGGTGTGGAGCAGCTCCAGGAGGGCGAAGGTTCGAGCGGACATTTGCTCAGCTCGGCGTTTGCGTTTGTTCTCGGATTTTCGATCGTTTTCATAACCTTCGGCGCTTCGGCCAGCGCCGTGGGATCGTTTCTGGTTCGAAATCGCACGCTGCTTGCGCCGGTCGCGGGAGCGCTGATCGTTCTCTTTGGGCTGCATCTGGTCGGCTGGCTCGTGAAGATCAGCGTGCGCGTGGGATTGATCGCCGGAATCGCCCTTGTCGCTGCGGGGGTTTTGCTAAGCGTGCGCCCGATCGATGGCCTGCCGGTCAAGCCGGTGCAGCTGTACGCCGTCGCGCTGATTTTTCTTCTGGGACCGTCGCTCACGCGCTGGCTGAATCGCGATATCCATTTGCGAAACGTCGGCGGCAAGAAACCCGGCGTCATCAGCGGTTTCCTGATGGGTTTCGCGTTCGCCTTTGGCTGGACGCCATGCATCGGGCCGATTTTGGCGGGGGTGCTGGCGGTGGCGGCTACGCGCGAGACGATCGGCCAGGGAATCATGCTGCTGGCATGCTATTCCGCTGGCCTTGCAATCCCCTTTCTGCTGACGGCTATCGGCATTGGCAGATTTCTGCGCTTTTATAAGAAATTCCGGCGGCACCTGAACACGGTGGAAGTGTTTAGCGGAGTCCTGCTGCTGGCGGTGGGAGCGCTGGTGTTCGTCAACCGGCTGACCTGGCTTTCGGGTAAACTTACTTTTCTGAATAAGTTTTCTTTGTAATCGAGGCATTGGG
>Ga0302324_100021472_pt1 | contig 12584 bp, 10 predicted proteins | sample Palsa_T0_1_FD_201949 | JGI IMG/M metagenome (GOLD analysis project Ga0302324, IMG submission 201949) | Peat permafrost microbial communities from Stordalen Mire near Abisko, Sweden - Palsa_T0_1 | ecosystem: Environmental > Terrestrial > Soil > Palsa > Peat permafrost | place: Sweden: Abisko...
TTCTCTTGGATCGCCGCATTCAAGGGCGTAAGATCCCCGGATCAAGGCCAACCCACATGCAATTCGTCTGCGACGCGCCGGGCGGCAGGACCTGGTTTCGGATCGAAACCGAAGGAGAAGCCGTCGATGAGTCCCGGCTCATGCAGCACGCGGTCGAAAAATTCTTTCGCCGGGACCGCGAGAAAGCTGCTGCGAGTTTCAGGCCGGCCAACCCGAATTCCATCGAGCGCTATATCGGGCTCGAAGCGCATATCCAGCGCGCGATGCCGCTATATCTGACCTTGCGCGATCGCGAGGGCACGGCGCTTGCCACCGCCATGCTGCCGCCAGGCGGCAAGGACGATCGCGGCTTTCGCATCATCATCGTTGGCGCGAACAACGGCGATCCCTACCCCGCCAGCGCCGACGCGATCCACGCGCTCGGGATCCATTTCGGGCTCGAGCTCGAACGCGAGCGATGCTATCCGTATGGGCGTTACGGCGTGTAGCATTGCCTACAAAATGGCGCAGCCCGCTGAACGCGCCGTGGAGCCGGCCAGTCGGGGTCGTTATGAGCGCCACGACGAAAAACCTGTGCCGCTGGCTCCAAGGATGTCTTCTACCTCTTCGGTGCGGCCATTGGAGTGGATCAATTTTCCAATGATGCTTCCAGGCACTCCTCGTATCGCGGCCGGGTCTTGCGCGCGCCAGGTCAGAACCAGGAGCGCATCAGCGACGGAAAGAGATACGCCAGCACTTCGCGCGTCGTGAGCAGAGCAACAGCGGCACCGACCAGCACGTCGCTCACGAAATGCGAGTTCAACAGCGCCCGGGTCATCGCGAGATAGATCGCAATCGCGAACCATACCGGAGTCAAGGCGGGTATTGCTGCCGAGAGCACGGTTGCGACGCAGAAGATCGTCAGCGCATGGCCGGACGGAAACGAATCGCTCGCAAGATCGAAAGTGATCGGCCGGAAGCCGTAGAGGTTGAGTTCAAGCTCGTCACGCGGCCTTCGCCGGCCGAGCAGGATCTTGATCGAATGCAGGACGATGCTCGCGACCGCGAGGCTGGTGAGGAAGGCAACAGCGGTTTCCTCCATTTGGGCGAATAAGGGAGATTTTCCCCATACGCGCTGGATGACCCACGCGGCGGCAAACGCCACGCAGGAGATCACAAGCCAATGCGCGCCCTTGGCCCAATCCGTCGTGCGGTGGAGAACTCGTTCCACCCGGCGGTCCACGACGGCATGAAAGACATGTGCCGCCCGCCGGTCGATGGCGAACGAGGCGAGCCCCGCCAGCAGTAGAATCGTTCCAGCCCATAGCAGCATGCGCGCCTGCTTGCCGCGCCTGCATGGCGCTGTCAAACGCCTTCTGGAGGGTAGCCGCGGACTAGTGGCGGGGCCTCCCGCGCGCTACAGTCGCCCCATCGATATCGAGAATGGCCACGAGCCCAGGAGGACAAAATGGATTTCGACTATTCACCGAAACAAAAGGAATGGATGAAGCGCGTCGGCGACTTCATGGAACACCACATCTACCCGGCCGAAGAAGTTTACAACAAGCAGATGCAGGACGCGCGAGACAAGGGCAATCCCTGGATTGTCGTGCCGGTCGTGGAAGAGCTGAAGGCCAAGGCCAGGAAGCAGGGCCTCTGGAACATGTTCCTGCCGCACAGCGAACACGGCGCAGGGCTCACCAACGCGGAATATGCGCCTTTGGCCGAAATGATGGGCCGCGTCGGCTTTGCTTCGGAGTCCTTCAACTGCTCGGCACCGGACACCGGCAATATGGAAGTGCTCGACCGCTATGGCAGCCCGCATCAGCAGGATCAATGGCTGAAGCCGCTGCTCGAAGGGGAAATCCGCTCTGCCTATATCATGACGGAGCCGGCGGTTGCCTCCTCGGATGCGACCAACATTTCGACGCGCATCGAAAAGAAGGGCGATCATTACGTGATCAACGGCCGCAAATGGTGGTCGTCGGGCGTCGGCGATCCGCGCTGCAAGATCATGATCGTGATGGGCAAGACCGATCCCGAGACAGACAAATATCGTCAGCAGTCGCAGATTCTCGTGCCGATGGATGCCCCGGGAATCACCATCGAGCGGATGCTGCCGGTGTTCGGTTATGACGATGCGCCACATGGCCATGGACAGGTACTGTTCGAGAACGTGAAGGTGCCGGTCGAGAACATGATCCTCGGCGAAGGCCGGGGCTTCGAGATCGCCCAGGGCCGCCTCGGGCCGGGCCGCATCCATCATTGCATGCGCACGATCGGCGTCGCCGAACGCGCGCTCGAACTGATGGTAAAGCGTCTTCTGTCGCGCGAGGCGTTCGGCAAGAAGATCGCGGAGCATTCGGTGTGGGAGCAGCGGGTGGCGGAAGCGCGCACCAATATCGAGATGTGCCGTCTGCTCTGCCTGAAAGCCGCCGAAATGATGGACAAGGTCGGCAACAAGGTGGCGCGCACGGAGATCGCGATGATCAAGGTCGCCGCGCCGCGCATGGCGCTGCAGGTGATCGATGATGCGATCCAGGCCTGGGGCGGTGCGGGCGTGACCACCGACTCCGGTCTTGCGCGCATGTATGCGAGCCAACGCACATTGAGGCTCGCCGATGGTCCGGACGAAGTGCATAACCGCACGATCGCCCGGCTTGAATACGGCAAGTACATGAACCTGCCGAAGCGGGAAGCGGCGTAGGGCGTAAAGATGCTCCAACTCACCGTGGCCGGCCCGGAGGCCGGCCACGGTGAGGGCGGTGTGAGACTTCGCGACCGGTTCACATTCCGCCGCTGATCACAACTTGCCGCGTCTCACACGTGCCATTTCCAGTCGCACACTTCCGGCATGTCTTCGCCATGCTCGCTGATGTAAAGCTTGTGGCGTTCCATGGTGGACCAGTAGCGCTGAACCGCCGGTTCGACCTCAGCGGCGAAACGGGGAATCCGCCTTATCGCGTCAAGTGCGAGCTGATAGCGGTCCAGATTGTTGAGCACCACCATGTCGAAAGGCGTGGTGGTGGTACCTTCCTCGCGATAGCCGCGGACATGGATGTTGGCGTGATTGCGGCGGTTGTAAGTGAGCTTGTGGATGAGCGCGGGATAGCCGTGAAAGGCGAAAATCACCGGCCGGTTCGTCGTGAACAGCGCGTCGAAATCCTGGTCTTCAAGCCCGTGCGGATGCTCGTCCTGCGGCTGTAGCGTCATCAAGTCGACGACATTGACGACGCGGATGCGGATGTCGGGCACGTATTCGCGCAGAAGGGTGACGGCGGCCAGTGTCTCGAGCGTCGGCACATCGCCGGCGCAGGCCATCACCACGTCTGGATTGTCGACCGCGTTGCTTGCCCAGTTCCAGATTCCTGCTCCGGCCGTGCAATGAGTGACGGCCGCGTCCATGTCGAGCCACTGCCATTCCATTTGCTTGCCTGCAACGATCAGGTTTACGTAGTTGCGGCTGCGCAGGCAGTGATCGGCGACGGATAGGAGGCAGTTCGCATCGGGGGGAAGATAAATGCGGACAATGTCGGCCTTTTTGTTGGCGACATGATCGATGAAGCCGGGATCCTGGTGCGAAAAGCCGTTGTGGTCCTGACGCCAGACATGGGAGGTCAGCAGATAGTTCAACGACGCGATCGGCTTGCGCCAGGGGATGGGCTTTGCCGTCTTCAGCCATTTCGCATGCTGGTTGAACATCGAATCGACGACATGGATGAAGGCCTCGTAGGAGGAGAAAAATCCGTGCCGGCCGGTGAGCAGATAGCCCTCGAGCCAGCCCTGGCACATATGCTCGCTGAGAATCTCCATCACGCGGCCGTCGGTCGAAAGATTGGTATCGTTCGGGACGGTCTCGGCCATCCACTCCTTGTTCGTTACCTCGTAAACGGCGTCCAGCCGGTTGGAGGCCGTTTCGTCCGGACCCAATAGCCGAAAATTCCGCTTTGCCTGATTGAGCTTGATCAGTTCGCGCAGATAGCCGCCCAGCACGCGCGTAGATTCGGCTTGGACGCTCGCGGGACTCGACATTTTCACCGCATGGTCGCGGAAATGCGGCATCGCAAGCGGGACCAGCAACTCGCCGCCATTGGCGTGCGGATTCATGCTCATGCGCCTGTGGCCGGTGGGCGCGATGGCGGCGATGTCCGCGCGGATGGTTCCGTTACTGTCGAACAGCTGATGCGGCTGATAGCTTTTCATCCAGCTTTCGAGCTGCGTCAGATGTTCGGGATTGTCGAAGCCTTCGATGGGAACCTGATGCGCGCGCCAGGTGCCCTCGACGGGTTTGCCATCCACGAATTTCGGACCGGTCCAGCCTTTCGGAGTCCGCAGCACGATCATGGGCCAGCGCGGCCGCTCGGGCGGTTTTTTGCTTGCACGCGCTGCCGACTGGATCGCGCGGATGCTCGCGTGAACGGTGTCGATACAGACTGCGAATGCGCGATGCATCTGATCGGGCTCATGCCCCTCGACGAAATAGGGCTCGTAACCATAGCCCCTCATTAGACTGGCGAGCTCGTCATGTGTGATGCGGGCGAGCACGGTGGGGTTGGCGATCTTGAAGCCGTTGAGATGCAGAATGGGCAGTACCGCGCCGTCGCGGACGGGATTGAGGAATTTGTTCGAGTGCCAGCTCGTGGCGAGCGCGCCGGTTTCCGCTTCGCCGTCGCCCACCACGCAGGCAACGATCAGGTCGGGATTATCGAACGCTGCCCCATAGGCGTGCGCCAGCGAATAGCCGAGTTCGCCGCCTTCATGAATCGAGCCTGGCGTGTCCGGTGCGGCATGGCTTGGCACGCCATAGGGCCATGAAAACTGGCGAAAGAGGCGCAGCAATCCGCTGCGGTTGCGCTCGATAGCGGGGAATCTCTCCGTGTAGGAACCTTCGAGATAGGTGTTCGCCACCACGCCGGGTGCGCCGTGCCCCGGCCCGGCGATGAAGATCATGTCGAGGTCGTGCTGTTTGATCAGCCGGTTCAGATGCACATAGATGAAATTGATCCCCGGCACCGTTCCCCAATGGCCGAGAAGCCGCGGCTTCACGTGTTTTTTCTGAAGCGGTTCCTCGAGAAGCGGGTTGTCGCGCAGATAGACCTGCCCGATCGACAGATAATTGGCCGCCCGCCACCAGGCGTTCATCTTGTCGAGGAGATCGCGCGATAATTCCGGCATTTTGTGAAGATTCCGCGGGCGGGGGGCTCGCCTGACACGCTGATAACCTGCCTCAGGGCGACATGGTTCCGGAAGTGCCCTCCCGGGCCAGCGCTGGAGGCAGTATCGCGCCCGATTGTGACAGATGATCATCCCGGGCCATGCAGCGGGCTGGAATGCGGACAGGGGTACTACTACATGTCACCTCTCAGGGGCCATTTCAGCCGTCGGTGTCACCTGGGCACATAAGCGGGAGCGATGAACACAAACAATTCTCTCGCTTGCGGCTGTCCACGGATGCCCGCCGGCAATCGGCGTCTCGGTTCATTCGAGGTCCGCAGCAGCCGCTATGCGCCCTGTTGCGCGATCGGAACGCATCACCATCCGGAGGCGCGCATCGTGCTGCCGCTCGCCGGACGCTTCGAGACGCGATACGGCCGGCGGAGTTTCCCCATCCGTTACGATTCGGCGATTTATCGGCCGGTCGGCGTGGAGCACTCCGATGAATATGAATCTTCGACGGACTGCATCACGCTGGTTCTGCCCGGCGAAGGCACTCTGCCATCGCCGCGAAATCCTTTCGTGATCAGCGACGCCGGGCTCGGCGGCGCGGCGCGCGCGCTTTGGACCGAGTCGCGCGTAACGGATGCCGCAAGCACCCTCGTTCTCGAAGGCCTTTCTCTGCTCGTGTCGTCGCTCGTTCTCCATCGGTTGCCGCGTGCGGAAACGGACATTCCCCGCTGGATTCACACTGTCCGCGAACAACTCGATGCAAGCCACGCCTCCCCGCCGACGCTGACGGAACTGGGTTGTGGCGTAAATCGCGATCCCGCCCATGTGGCGGCGACCTTCAAGCGCGTCTACGGCACGTCCGTGGGAGCTTATCTGCGTCATCTGCGGCTGTGGCAGGCGCGCCATTACATCGATACCGATCCCGCGAGCAGCCTTTCGGACGTGGCGCATCACTGCGGCTTCTCGGACCAGAGCCATTTCACGCGCCATTTCAGGCGCCTGTTTCGCGTCACGCCCGGTGAATATCGCCGGCGTTACGGCGCGCGGCAGCCCGCCTCCCGTGCGCAGCCGGCATAAAGGCGCTCAAGAGCGGCGGTACGCCTGTCGATCAGTCCGTCTGCGGAGAACACCATCGCGCGCGCGTCGTTCATATTGATACCGAGGAATTTCTTTTCCAGCGTTTGCGGTGAATCGGTGAATCCGTTCTTCAGCAGCGCAACATATCTGCGCGAGAAGCCTTGCGGGTCGTTTTCGAACTGATCGAAATACTGCAGCGCCAGCAGCCCCGCGAACAGATAGTTCACGTCGTAAAGAGGGTCGGTGAAAAAGAGCCGGTTCCTCGCCCAGTAAACCCTCATCTCGGGCGCGAGCGCGGGCGGCGCCATATATTTCGAGAACACCTTCAGCGTCAGTGCGTCGAGATCGGCCGCATTGTGCAGGGCGTGGTTCCGCACCCCCGCATAGATTGACGCTTCCAGATCCGTCTCCCAGGCGGAGCCGAAGACCTGAAACGTCGCATCGTCGAGGAATTGGTGCAGGTAATATGCCCTTGCGGCCGGCGTCGGCGCAGTGCGGTACAGATGATCCAGCAACAGGAACTCGTTGAAGATCGCGAAGGATTCCGACATGAAATGCGGCCCCGCATTGTAATTGCTGTAGACGGCAAGGGTCTGGTTCTCGTTGATGAACTCGCCGTGCACCGCATGGCCTGCTTCGTGCGCCACAGCCCGGACACTGTCCGTCGTGCCGCGATAGCTGCCATAGAACAATCCCGATGCGACGCCCGCAGCCTCGACGGAGAATCCCGTGTCGTCGCATTTGGCGGCGCTGCACCATTCCACGCGATGGCTTGCGGGATCGAAGAGGCGCATGAACTGGCCGGAATACTCAGCGCCCATGGGCCGTTCTGCCGCCAGAATCAGCGGCACGGCTTCCGGGAACGCAATCGCGCGCGGCTGATAGGTGTCGACGGCAGCGAGGTCCCACGCATGCAGCGTTGCGGCCGGCACGCGCAAGCGGCGCGCAGCCGCAGCGGAAACGACCATCTCGTATCGCTTGTAGGAGTCGGATGTACTTACGGCGGCGAGTGTTGTGTCCACTTCCGATGTCGAAAGCGCGGCGCGGAAATAGGCGGCGTCCGGCGCTCCCGCAAAACCCTGCAGCCGCGCCTGGCCCTCACGCAGTTGAACGATCGGAATAAGCAGAGCGGCCAGTGTGGTCTCGTTCTTGACGAAGGGAGTCCATTTATTGTCGAACGTCTGCTTGGCGGAAAGCGTTTGACCCCGGGTGGACGGTGCGGCCGGACGCAACGATTTATATCCATCCGCCAGGCTGTCCAGGGCGGGCTGCGTTGCGAGTTTGACGGATTGCTGGTTCTGATTGTCGTGCGCTGCCTTCGCCAGCGCGACGTCGAGAAAATGTGCGTAGGGCGCGAGAGCGTTGTTTTGCGCGAGCAGCGCGTTCAGTGCAGGGCGTCCCAATTTGGCGATGTTGGCTTCTGTGGCGACGTCGACCCGGTCAAGCGCGTCGCTCAACGTGGAATCCGCCGTCGCATCCGCATGATCACCGGAATCCTCTTCGGCACGAAGGTACACGTAGGTATCGTGTTTCTGTATCTCCCGGGACAGAGCGTCATGGGCGGCGAGCCACGCGAGCAGCGCCTTCGGCGTCCGAAGCGAGGCTGCCGGAACTTTCGTAAACGCGTCTGCCTTCGCCAGCATCGTCGCGCATTGCGCCTGCTCGATGGCAGGTGAGGGAAAATACCGCCCAAGATCGATCGTGAAGGTTGGGTTGGCGCCCGCCAGGGCCGCCGCAAACAGTAGTGCTTTCATGCGCCGGAAGCTCGGCCTCTTCCGCGCTGGCGTCTAGAACGTTCTTTAGATCGCGGAATCATCCGCTGTCCGGTTATGCCACCGCACCCGCGCGCTCGGCGTAATACCACGCGCGCTGGGCGAGCGGGCGAACGCCATCGGCGTTCATGGCCGCATTGGCATTCGCCGCCGTGCCGTCGCGCACGCGGCCCACGATTCCCTGCAGGATGCCCGCCAGCCGGAAGAAATTATAGGCGGCGTAGTAGTCCATGTTCGGCGTCGACGTCCGGCCCGTGCGGCGGCAATACATCGCGACGTATTCGTCGATCGAGGGAATGCCCAGCGCTTTCAGGTCCTGTTCGGCAAGGCTGGCCGAGCCGCTCGTCGACATGCCGGGCGGCATCTGCCACTGCATGAGATGATAGGTGAAATCGGCGAGCGGATCGCCGATCGTGCATAATTCCCAGTCGAGCACGGCAAGAACCTTCGGCTCCGTCGGATGCAGGATCATGTTGTCCAGCCTGTAGTCGCCATGGACGATGCAGGAGCGGTCTTCGGGCGGCAGATGCTTCGGGAGCCAGTCCATCAGACGGTCCATCTCCACGATCGTCTCGGTCTGCGAGGCCAGATACTGCTTGGACCACCGCGAAATCTGTCGCGCGATATAAGCGCCAGGCTTGCCGAAATCGGCGAGGCCGAGCGTCTCGTAGTCGAGCATGTGCAACCGCGCGAGCGTCTCGTTCATGGCGTCGTAGATCGCCGTTCGCTCCTGCCGGTCGCAGTCGGGCAGGAGAGGGCCCCAATAGATGCGCCCTTCGACGCAATCCATTACATAGAACATCGTGCCGATGATGGATTCGTCCTCGCACAGCACGTAAGGCTTGGCGACGGGAAAGCCCGTCGGATACAGCGCCGCGATCGCGCGATATTCGCGGTCCACCGCATGCGCGGAGGGCAATAGCTTGCCCGGCGGCTTGCGGCGCAGAACGTAAGTCCGGTTCGGGGTAATGAGCTGGTACGTGGGATTGGACTGGCCGCCCTTGAACTGGCGCACGGCGAGCGGTCTGGTGAATCCCTCGATGCGCTCAGCGAGATATTTCTCGAGCTTTTCGACATCGAAGCGATACGCCTCCACCACCTCTTTCGTGCCGGAAAATTTCTCCTGGCGATCGTCGGCCGCCTCGCTCATGGCCTTCTCCCTGATGTTATCTGGCGTCATTGTTGGATGCCTGCGGCCGCCGCACAAGCGGTCAGGAGGTCTGTTCCCGGGCCACGGCGCGCCAGCCGATGTCGCTTCGATAAAAGCCTTGCGGCCAGTCGATCCGGCCTGCCGCCTGGTATGCGCGTGCCTGCGCCTCGGCGACGTCACGGCCGATCGCGCAGATGTTCAGCACCCGCCCGCCGGTTGCGTAAAGCTTGCCGTTGCGACGCTCTGTGGCGGCGTGGAATATCTGCACGCCCTCCACGGCAGCAGCGGCCTCGAGTCCGCGGATTTCCGTGTTTTTCTCATACTCTCCAGGATAGCCGTTCGCCGCCAGCACGACCGCGAGTGCCGCCCCGTCGCGCCAGCGCAGATCGATATTGCCGAGAACCCCCTCGCGGGCGGCGAGCAGCGCCGTTGCGAGGTCGGATTTTAGGCGTAGCATCAGAACCTGGCACTCGGGATCGCCGAAACGGCAATTGTATTCGATCAGGCTCGGCTCGCCGTCCTTGATCATGAGACCGGCATAGAGCACGCCCATATAAGGCGTGCCGCGCGCGGCCATCCCGGCGATGGTCGGTCTGATGATGCGCGCCAGCGTTTTTTCGACGACCGCCGGCGTGAGCACGGCCGCCGGACTGTAGGCGCCCATGCCGCCGGTGTTGGGACCCGCATCACCGTCGAATGCGCGCTTGTGATCCTGGGCGCCAGCAAGCGGCAGAATATGTTCGCCGTCGGTGAGCACGAAGAAGCTCGCCTCTTCACCATCGAGACATTCCTCGACCACGATCTGATCGCCGGGCGAGGTGAGCATGGCGTGGATCGCGCCGACGGTTGTCGACCAGCTCTCGGACACCACGACGCCCTTGCCGGCGGCTAGTCCGTCGGCCTTGATGACGGCCCGCGCGCCAAGCGTCTGGGCAAACGCCGTTGCCGCTTTGGGATCGGTGAAGCGTCCGAAGGATGCAGTCGGGACATTGAGCTCCCTGCAAAGCTCCTTCACGAACCCTTTCGACGCTTCAAGCTGCGCGCCGGCCGCGCTGGGGCCGAACGCCCTGATGCCCGCCGCCTCCAGCCGATCCCACAAGCCGGCGACCAGCGGTGCTTCGGGCCCGATGACGGCAAAGTTGATCTCTCGCTCCACGGCGAAGGCAACCAGACGGACCATGTCCATTGCCGCGATCGGCACACATTCCGCCACCTCCGCGATCCCGGCATTGCCCGGCGCGCAATAAAGCTTCGTGACGAGGGGGCTCGCCGACAGCGCCCAGGCCAGCGCGTGTTCGCGGCCGCCCGAGCCCACCAAAAGTACGTTCATGTCACCTCAGCGACCCTCGCCTCACGGGAAGGCAAAAATCAGGTCTCGATCCGAATCCGTTTCCTATATCATCCCCGAGTCATGTCGGAACCGGCCAGACAGGCGAATCTGCCTGAATTCAGCGTCAGCGAGCTTTCCTCCGCGCTCAAGCGCACGGTCGAGGGTGCGTTTCCGTTTGTGCGCGTGCGCGGCGAGATCAGCGGGCTGAAGAACCATTCGTCGGGACATATCTATTTCGACCTCAAGGACGACAAGGCGGTTCTCAATGCCGTGATCTGGCGCGGCGCCGCGCAGACGCTCCGGGTGAAGCCGCAACAGGGCTTGGAGGTCGTGTGTACGGGGCGGATTTCGACCTATTCCGGCTCTTCGCGCTACCAGATCATCGTCGAGCAGGTCGAGCTTGCGGGCATCGGGGCGCTCATGGCGCTTCTCGAGGCGCGCAAGAAAATGCTGGCGGCGGAAGGGCTGTTTGCGGAAAGCCGCAAGAAGAAACTGCCGTTTCTGCCCGATGTTATCGGTGTCATCACCTCGCCCACGGGCGCGGTGATCCGCGACATCATGCACCGGCTGAATGAGCGGTTTCCGCGGCGCATGCTGCTGTGGCCGGTTGCCGTGCAGGGGGAACGCGCGGCGGCGGAGGTAGCGAACGCGATTCGCGGCTTCAATCAGATGCGTCCTGGCGGGCCCATTCCTAGGCCTGATCTCCTGATCGTGGCGCGCGGCGGCGGCTCGATCGAAGACCTGATGGCCTTCAACGAGGAGATCGTGGTGCGGGCGGCCGCGGAAAGCGAGATTCCGCTGATCTCCGCCGTCGGCCATGAAACCGATACCACGCTCATAGACTTTGTCGCGGACCGCCGGGCTCCGACGCCCACGGCCGCGGCAGAAATGGCCGTTCCCGTCCGCACCGAGCTGCTGGCGCAGACCCTCGATCTCGAGCGGCGAGGCTTGCGTTGTTTTTCCCGCAGCCTCACCGAACGCCGCAAGCATCTGCTGGCCCTCGCCCGGGCGTTGCCGCGGGCAGACAGCCTTTTTGCCCAGCCCCGGCAACGTTTCGACCGGGCGGCGGACAGCCTTGCCAATGCGCTGCGGAGCAATCTCCAGGAACACCGCCGCGCCTTCATCGAGGCCGCTGCCCTCATCCGTGAGGCATCGGTCGCGCGCCGGATCGATACCGGCAAAGAGCGGACAAACGCGCTCGCGCACCGGCTGGACCGTTCTTTTCGCGCCGGTTTGAGCGAATTGTGGAACCGGACGAACAGCGTCTCGCGCGTGCTCGAAACCGTAAGCCACAACTCCGTTCTGGAACGGGGCTTCGCCTTCGTACGCGGCGCTGATGGCGTCATCCGGCGGCGCGCGGCCCAGATCGTTGCAGGCGAGCGTCTGACGCTTACATTTGCCGATGGACCTGCAAACGCCTATGCGGAAGGCGGCTCTGCGGAGCCTGGCACTGCGCCGAAGGGCAAGACACGCAAACGCGAAGGGCAGGGGAACCTGTTCTGAGCACGAACCGCGATCATAGGTGTATGCAATGAACCATATCGAACGTGATTTCCGGCCCGATGGTCAGGCCGATCTGGAATATCTCGACGGAGAGTTCCGGGTGGTGAAAGCGGGCTCGTTCGTGCAGTGCGCGGTGACGGGAACGCCCATTCCGCTCGAAGCCTTGCGCTACTGGAGCGTCGATTTGCAGGAGGCGTATGCATCGCCCGCGATCGCGCTCAAGCGTCTGCAGGAAGCAGGCTTCACGCCCAAATGATCCGGCGACGGTGTTTCCTCGCGGGCGCGACTGTCGTCTTTGCGCTTCCCGGGCGCTTGCTCGCGGCACCATCACGGCTGGCGCTTTCCGGAGCACTCGCGGAAGGAAGCCTGGTTCCGGGGAAGACCGATCCGCGCACCAGGATCACGCTCGACGGCGCACCGTTGAAGGTGAGCGCGGGCGGCGCCTTTGTATTCGGATTGACCTATGATCAGGCAAGACCAGCGGTTCTGGTTGCGACATTTGCCGATGGCTCGACCGAAACCCGCAACGTCGTTCCCGCCACGCGCCAGTATGAAATTCAGCGCATCACCGGCCTGCCCGAGAAAATGGTGACCCTGCCGCCCGACG
>Ga0302324_100021473_pt1 | contig 12582 bp, 8 predicted proteins | sample Palsa_T0_1_FD_201949 | JGI IMG/M metagenome (GOLD analysis project Ga0302324, IMG submission 201949) | Peat permafrost microbial communities from Stordalen Mire near Abisko, Sweden - Palsa_T0_1 | ecosystem: Environmental > Terrestrial > Soil > Palsa > Peat permafrost | place: Sweden: Abisko...
GCCGAGTACAAGCGGCGGCAGATGCCCCCGGGCGTGCGCATCTCGGCCAAGGCCTTCGGCAAGGACCGCCGCATGCCGATCACCAACCGGTACCGGCCACCGGTGCCCGGCGAGGCTTCCCGTGGGTGAGACGTCGCTCGCCGCCCGCCCGCCCGGCCCCATCTTCCGGACCATCGGCGACCTGGCCGAGCGTTGCGGGAGCTACTGCTGGCTGGAGAACCGGCTCTTCGAGCTCACCGGGAGCTGGGCCAGTGCCCCGGCGAGCGGCGACCCCGAGCTCCGGGTCTTCTTCGCCGAGATGTCGGTCCGGCACGCCTTCCTGGCCGCCCAGTGGGCCGACCGCCTTCCGGTCCGGGCGGACGTCGACCCCGCCGCGCTCGTCGTCCCTCCCACCGATCGGGCCGTCGAGGCGCTCGATCTCCTGCAGGCCGAGCCCGATCTCCGGGCGCGTCTGCGCGGCCTGGTCGAGCAGCTCCTCCCGAGCCTTCTCGGTGCCTATGCGGGCCACCGGGCGGACGCCTCCCCGGTGGCCGAGGCTCCGGTGCGGGCCGTCCTGGAACTGGCCGGCCACGGGGTGGAGCAGGAGATCCGGCGGGGGCGGGACCTTGTGCGGCGGACCACCGGTTCTGCCGGCGAGGAGCGCTTGACGGCCGCCCTGGCGGCCCGCCTCCACCCCCTCGTGGGGGGTGCCACCGGCCTCTTCCCTGGTGCTCGGGCATCTTGACACGCCCACTATGATGTTTCTGCAGCCCTTGTGCGCCGGAAACGACGCAGCGCAGGCTGCACATTGAGAGTGAGCGCCGGGCAATCCCGTGTTGCTGCGGCCCACGGTGAGGGAAGGTTCGGCACATCTTGGCCAAGGAACGTATTGAGCGAGACGACGAGGACCTCGTACGTCTCTATCTGACCGACATCGGCCAGTATCCGCTACTCACAAAGGACGATGAGGTCCGCCTCGCCCAGGCCATCGAGGCCGGTCGGGAGTCCGAGGCGGCCGTCGCCCGGGCGCCCAAGGGGCTCAGCACGGCCAAGAAGCGCGAGATGCGACGGGCGGTGATGGAAGGTGAGCAGGCCCAGCAGACCTTCGTCCAGTCCAACCTCCGTCTGGTGGTCTCCATCGCCAAGAAGTACCAGGCCTCGGGGCTGCCTCTGCTCGACCTCATTCAAGAGGGCAACCTCGGGTTGATGCACGCCGTCGAGAAGTTCGACTGGCGCAAGGGCTTCAAGTTCTCGACCTACGCCACCTGGTGGATCCGCCAGGCCATCACCCGTGGCATCGCCAACACGGGGCGCACGATCCGGCTGCCGGTGCACGCCGGCGACACCCTGGCCCGGGTGCAAAAGGCGCAGGCGCGTCTGGAGCTCAAGCTCGGCCGCCCCGCCACGCTGGCCGAGTTGGGGATCGAGGTCGAGATGCCCGAGGACAAGCTGGTGGAGGCGCTCCGCTTCCGGGCCGAGCCGCTCTCCCTCTCCGAGCCCCTGCGCGAGGACGGCGACGCCGAGCTCGGCGACGTGGTCGAGGACCGTTCGGCCGAGTCGCCCTTCGAAGTCGCCGCCGTCTCGTTGCTGCCCGACGAGATCGGCCGCCTCCTCTCCCCACTCGACGAGCGCGAGCGCGAGATCCTGCGCCTGCGCTTCGGACTCGACCGGGGTGAGCCCCGGACGCTCGAGGAGGTGGGTGAGCACTTCAACCTCACCCGGGAGCGCATTCGTCAGATAGAGGCCCGCGCCATGTCGAAGCTGCGCCACCCCTCCTCGGACACGGGCGCCCGCGATCTCCTTACGGTCTGAGTCGACCGCCGCGGGCGGATAGGCTCACTGCTCATGAAGAAGCTTCTACTGCTCCTGTTGGTCGTCGGACTCGGTGTGGTCGCGGCGCGACGCCTGCGCGACGCCTGACGCTCACCCGCTGATCCGGTCCGCCTGATCCCGGAGTGCCCGGGAACCTCAGGGACGCCTCATGCGGCCGCGCGCCCTCCCGACGAGTGGCGGCCCCGCATGCCGCGCCGCCAGAGGATGAGGGCGGCGCCCGCCATGGCGAGGCTCGTCGTCACCACCGGCGTGGTGCGCCCGACCCGGTCGCGTAGGCGGACGGGCTTGGTGAAGCGCTTCGTCTCCCACCCCCGCTCTCGGGCCACCTTGGCCAAGGCGCGATCGGCGTTCACCGCCACCGGCCGGCCGACGGCCTCGAGCATGGGGAGATCGGTCATCGAGTCCGAGTAGGCACTGCTCGACGCCAGGTCGATCCCCGTGCGCGCCGCCAGCTCCCGGATGGCGATCGCCTTCTCCGGCCCGTAGGCGTAGAAGGCCATGCGCCCCGTGTAGCGGCCCTCCTCGTCGATCTCGCCGCGTGAGCAGATGGCACCGTCGACACCCAGCATGTCGGTGAGGGGAAGGACGATCTCCTCGGGCGACGCCGAGACCAGGTAGACCCGGTGGCCGGCCGCCCGGTGCAGCTCCATGAGCTCGAGGGCCTCGGCGTACATGATGGGCTCAATCGTCGCCAGCAGTGTCTCGCGCACGATCTGGCGCACCTGGTCCCGGTCCCAGCCCTTGGTCATGGCCAGCATCGACTCTCGGACCCGTACCAGCCGCTCCTCGTCGGCCCCGAAGTAGAGATAGATGAGTTGGGAGAAGGCGGCGCGGGCCACCACCCGGCGGTTGATGAGCCCTCCCCGCATGAAGGGGCGGCCGAAGGCGGCGATGGAGGCGCGGTCTATCACCGTCTTGTCGAGGTCGAAGAACGCCGCTTCCATGCCACCCATGCTAAAGCGGTCCAGGTCAGACGCGTCGTCGCCCGTGACCGTTCGCCAAACGGTGCGCGACGGGGAGGGGCGCGCCCCTGGCCCACCGGGGATGGATCGGTCAGTCCCGGATGAAGAGGGTGTGCACGGCGTCCTCAGTGTCCGCCGTGGAGAGCACCAGCACCTCGTCGCCCGACAGGAGGACGGTGTCACCCCGGGGCACGATCAGGCGGCCTTCACGGACCACGGCGACCACCACCCCGTCGCGGGGAAAGGCGAGGTCGGCGATGGCCATGCCGTTGGCCGGCGAGTCCTCGGCCAAGGTGATCTCCACCAGGTGGGCGGCGCCCCCCTCGAACTGCAAGAGCCGCACCAAGGCCCCCACCGACACGGCCTCTTCGACCAGCGCGGTGAGCAGCTGGGGAGTGCTGACCGAGACGTCGACCCCCCAGCTCTCGTTGAACAGCCACTGGTTCTTGGGGTGGTTCACCCGGGCCACCACGCGGGGCACCGCGAACTCCTGCTTGGCCAGCAGGGAGATCACCAGGTTGTCCTCGTCGTCCCCGGTGGCCGCCACCACCACGTCGACCGTGGCCAGCCCGGCCGCGTCGAGCGACGACACCTCGCAGGCGTCGGCGGCGATCCAGGTGACACCGAGCGTCGGCCGCAGGCGCTCCACCAGTTCGGGATCCTGCTCGAGGACCAGGACCTCATGGCCGTTGGCGAACAGGTCGGCGGCGATGGCCGTGCCGACGCTGCCGCCCCCGGCGATGGCCACCCTCACGCGGTCACATCCGAGCCCAGCACCGCATCGAGGCCCCGCCGGGCGTCGTGCATGACGGCCAAGTGGAGCACGTCGCCTTCCTGGCCCACCAGCTGGCGGGCGTCGAGCCGGGGCACACCGGCCCGGGTCACCGCGACCAGGGTCAGCTGGCCGGGCACCTCGAGGTCCGCCAGCGGCCGCCCGGCCCAGGCGTCGGGCAGCGAGCGGTCGAGCAGCGTGAGCTGGCCGGAGGCGTCGGACCAGTCGTCGGCGTCGACGTCGGGGAGGAGGCGCCGCCGGACCTGATCGATGGTCCACGTCACGGTGGCCACGGTCGGGATGCCCAGGCGCTGGTAGATCTCGGCCCGGCGCGGATCGTAAATCCGGGCCACCACGTTGGGGATGAGGTAGGTCTCGCGGGCGATGCGTACCGTCAAGATGTTGGTGTTGTCACCGCTGGTGACCGCGGCCAGGGCGTCGGCTCCGATGGCCCCGGCCCGCTCCAGGTCGTCCCGGTCGAACCCCGATCCGACGATGCGTGGGCCGTCCCAGTCCTTGAGTCTCCGAAAGGCGCGGGCGTTCCTGTCCATGATGGCCACGGAGTGACCCTCGGCGGTCAGGGAGACGGCCAGCCCGGAACCGACCCGGCCACACCCGACGACGATCACGTGCACGCCACAGCACAACACGTGACGCCGGCCTGTGCAAAGGGGCGCCCGTCCGAGGACGCACCGCGACGAGGTGGGAGTTCCCCGCCGTTTGCTCGTACTGTGTGCGGGTGCCCAACCCAGGCCCCACTCCTCCGGCTTTCATCCGAGGCGCCACGGCGGACAGCATCCCCGAGCGGCGCCGCTACCGGTTGAAGAACAAGCTGCTCGGGCCGCCGCTGGTCACCGAGCAGCTCGGCGACGAGCGTCTCGGTCGCCCGACGGCCCTCGGGGTGCTGGCACCGGACTGCATCTCCTCCTCGGCCTACGGCACCGAGGAGATGCTGACCCAGCTGGTCCCCGCGATCGGGCTGGGCGCCTTCATCCTCGTCGTCCCCATCACCCTGGCCATCCTCGGGGTCCTGTTCTTCGTGACCCTCTCGTACCTCGACGTGATCCAGTACTACACCAAGGCCGGCGGGGCGTACGTGGTGGCGCGGGACAACTTCGGGCCCAAGATCGCCCAGATCGCCGCCGTGGCGCTGCTGATCGACTACACCGTGACCGTCGCCGTCCAGACCTCGGCGGGGACGGCCGCGCTGACCAGCGCCGTGCCGAGCCTGGCCAACACCTTCGACACGGTGGCGATCACCGTCGGGGTGATCTTGGTGCTCCTCTACGGCAACCTGCGCGGCATCCGTGAGGCCGGGAAGTTCTTCGCCTTCCCCATGTATTTCTACGTGTTCTCCCTGGGCATCGTCGTGATCGCCGGGTACATCAAACAGGCCTTCGGAGATCTCCACTACATTCCCCTCCCGCCCCAGAACGAGATCTTCGGGGGCGGTCTCGGCACCCCGGGCCAGGGCTGGTTGATGGGGCTGGCCTTCATCACCCTGCTGCGCTCCTTCGCCAATGGCGGCTCATCGCTCACCGGCCTTGAGGCCATCTCCAACGGGGTGGGCAGCTTCCGCCGACCCGAGTCGGTGCACGCCCGCCAGACCCTGGTGGTCATGAGCTCGGTGCTGGCCTTCCTGGTGCTGGGGACCACGCTCCTGGCCCGCTGGACCCACGCCGTTCCCTACGCCAAGGGCTCGCCCACCGTCGTGTCCCAGGAGGTCCAGGCAGTCTTCGGCCGGGGCGCCATCTACTTCATCGTGCAGCTGGCCACCATGCTCATCCTCTACACGGGCGGCAACACCAGCTTCAACGGCTTCCCCTTCCTGGCCAACTTCGTCGCCGAGGACCACTTCCTTCCCCGGCAGCTGACCAGACGGGGGCACCGCCTCGCCTTCTCCAACGGGATCCTGGTCCTCGCTGCCGTCTCGGTCGCCCTGGTGCTGGCCTACCGGGCCCAGGTCGACGGCCTGGTGGCGCTCTACGCCATCGGCGTGTTCACCGGCTTCACCATGGCCGGTGCGGGGATGGTGAAGCATCACACCACGGAGAAAGGGGCGCACTGGCAGCGCAGCGTGGTGGTCAACGGGTTCTCGGCCTTCCTGTCGGCGTTGGTCGTGCTGATCTTCGTGGTGGCCAAGTTCAAGGAGGGGGCGTGGCTGATCGTCGTCGTGGGCCCCCTGCTCTACGTGGGTCTCATCCGCCTGCACCGCCAGTACCGGCGAGAGGAGGAGCTGCTCGAGTCCGGCGCCGTCGAGGCGTCCGAGGCGCCCATCCTGCGCCGCCACGTGGTGGTCGTCCTGGTCGACCGGCTCGATATGGCCACCGCCCGAGCCCTGCAGTACGCCCGCACCCTGACGCCGGACGACCTGCGCGCCGTCCACTTCGACATCGACTCGGCCGAGGCCCGCGCCCTCGAGGAGGAGTGGGGGCGGGTCGGCCTGGCCCGGCTCCCGCTCGACATCATTGAGTGCCCCGACCGCCGGCTCGGCCGGGCCGCCATTGAGCTGGTGGCCGACGCCACCCTGGACGGCGACACCGAGTGCACCGTCCTGCTGCCCCGGCGCGGCTACGCCCGCGTGTGGCAGCGCTTCCTGCACGACCGCACCGCCGACAAGATCGCTGCCGTCCTCTCCCAGGTCCCGCACGTCAGCGCCACCATCATCCCCTACAACCTGCCCGGACGCTACGGGGAGAGGGCACGCCGCTACGGGCAGTCGGTGCAGCGGGAACGGCGCACCGAGGCTCGGCCATCGGCCGCCGGCGGTGACGCCGCGACCACCGAGGCGGCGGGCCGCACCCCCGGCGACCGGGCACCCGTTCGCCGGGAGGGCCAGCGCAAGGCCACCGCCATGTCCCTGGCCGACGACGCGTTGGCCCGCCGGGCCGGGGTGGTCACCTACATCGCCGACGCCGTCCCCCGCCAGCGGGTCAAGGTGGCGGGGCGGGTCAGGTCGGTGCGCGTGCAGCCCCGGGCGGGGACCTCGAACCTCGAGTGCGTGCTGAACGACGGCACCGGCGGCCTGCTCCTGGTCTTCCAGGGACGCCCGAAGATCGCCGGGATAGAGCCGGGGGCGCGCCTGGTGGCCGAGGGGATGGTCGGGGCATGGGGCCGGCGGCCGGCCATGCTCAACCCCTCCTTCGAGCTGGTGTCGGGGGCGGCCCAGGACGCCTCCGGGGATTGACGCCCTACGTCGAAGCTTGCTCGCCCACCCCACAGTCGCTAACGTGCCCCCGGCCCGTCGTCGGGCGCACACGGGGCCGCGCGCCTCCGACCAGGGGGTACAAGATGGACCACCTTCCCGGGTGCGACAGTCGGCGCCCCCCGGTGGCGCATACGGCTCGCCGGAAACGCCACGCCGGAAGTAGACGGACCGAAGAAGAAAGGGCACTCCAGGAATGATCAACCTCCTCGCTGCGGGCAACGGTGGGTACCAGGCCTTCCACCTCGGTGGAAACGACAAGACCTGGCTCTACATCTGCCTGGCGGCCGGTGTCGTCGGCATCGCGGCCGGCCTCCTGCTGGCCCGGAACGTACTGGCGGCCGACACCGGCACTCCCAAAATGCGAGAGATCGCTCTGGCCGTCCAGGAGGGCGCCGAAGCGTTCCTCAGGCGTCAGTTCCGCACCATCGCCATCATCGTGGTGCCCCTGGCCATCCTCATCTTCTTCACCGCCACCAAGGTGGTGAAGCCTGACGGGGACATCGCCCTCAGCTTCGCCCAGGACGGCCTCTACCGTGTGATCTGCTTCCTCTTCGGGGCGGCCTTCTCCGGATTGACCGGCTTCATCGGCATGAGCATCGCCGTGCGGGGCAACGTGCGCACCGCCGCCGCGGCGTCCCAGGGGGGTGGCATGGCCGGCGCCCTGCGCGTCGCCTTCCGCACTGGTGCGGTGACCGGCATGCTCTGCGTCGGGCTGGGCCTGGTCGGTGCCACTGCGATCGTGCTGATCTTCCAGAACTCGGCCACGGCCGTCCTCATCGGCTTCGCCTTCGGTGCCTCGCTACTGGCGCTCTTCATGAGGGTCGGCGGCGGCATCTTCACCAAGGCGGCCGACGTCGGCGCCGACCTGGTGGGCAAGGTCGAGGCCGGCATCCCCGAGGACGACCCCCGCAATGCGGCCACCATCGCCGACAACGTGGGCGACAACGTGGGCGACTGCGCCGGCATGGCGGCCGACCTCTTCGAGTCCTACGAGATCACCATCATCGCCGCCTTGATCCTGGGCTACTCGGCCTTCAGGACCATCGGCCACAACCCGACGCCGGCCGTGCTGTTCCCCCTCATCGTCCCCGCCATCGGTATCTTCGCCTCGGTGATCGGTGTCCTGGTGGTCAAGGCCCGTGTCAAGGACCGCAACGCCCTGTCCCCCATCAACCGGGGCTTCTGGCTGGCGGCGGCCCTGACGGTCGTCGGCGCCTTCTTCGTGGCCCAGTACTACGTGCACGACCTCAAGGTGTTCTGGGCTGTGCTGACGGGGGTCGTGCTGGCCCTGGTGGCCAGTCAGATCACGGAGCAGTTCACCTCCACCGAGCGCGGGCCGGTCAAGGAGATCGCCGCCTCGACCCGGACCGGTCCGGCCACCGCCGTGCTGTCCGGTATCTCCATCGGCCTGGAGTCCTCGGTGTGGGCCATCATCGCCATCGCCATCGCACTGGGCGTGGCCATCGGCCTGGGCGACGGCAACATCGAGCTGACCTTCTACCTGGTCGCCCTCATCGGCATCGGCCTTTTGGCCACCGCCGGCATGGTGGTCTCCGAGGACAGCTTCGGCCCGGTCTCGGACAACGCGGCCGGGATCGCCGAAATGTCCGGCGAGTTCACCGGGGAGGCCGAGCGGATCATGGTCAGCCTCGACGCCGTAGGTAACACCACCAAGGCCATCACCAAAGGTGTGGCCATCGGATCGGCTGTCATCGCCTCGGTGGCCCTCTTCGCCTCCTTCATCGAGACCATCGGCGAGCAGATACCGAGCCTGCACGCCACGGGGGAGAAACTCTTCTCGGCGATCCAGATCAACGTGGCCAACCCCACCACGTTCATCGGGCTGCTCATCGGTGGCTCCATCGCCTTCCTCTTCTCATCGCTGGCCATCCGGGCCGTCGGGCGTTCGGCCGGCACCGTCGTGCTCGAGGTGCGGCGCCAGTTCCGTGAACACCCCGGGATCATGGACTACTCGGAGAAACCCGAGTACGGCCGGGTCATCTCCATCTGCACCGCGGCGGCCCAGCGCGAGTTGGCCACCCCGGCCCTTTTGGCCATCCTGACCCCGGTCATCGTCGGTTTCGGCATCAACTATCTCGCCCTCGGTGCGTTCTTGGCCGGGGCCATCCTGACCGGGCAGCTGATGGCGAACACGCTGTCCAACTCCGGTGGGGCCTGGGACAACGCCAAGAAGTACATTGAGGACGGCAACGAGGGCGGCAAGGGCTCCGAGGCCCACAAGGCGGCGGTGATCGGTGACACGGTGGGCGACCCTTTCAAGGACACGGCCGGCCCGGCCCTCAACCCGATGATCAAGGTGATGAACCTGGTCTCGCTGCTGATCCTGCCGGCCGTGATCTCCCTGCGCCACCACAACGGCGAGCGCTACGCCATCGCCGCCGTCGCCCTGGTGATCCTGCTGGGCGCGCTGGCCTTCTCCAAGCGCGACACCGAGCCCATGGACGCCGACGCCGCCCCCGCAGTCGAAGCGCCGGCCATCGTGGCCGTGGCCTCGGGCGACTGACCTGGTCGCCGCCCTCCACCCGCCCGTGCGCCGGCGTGCCGGTGGCATCCCGGCCTTGACAGGCGGGTGGCGGGCCTTCAACCTTGCTGGACCATGCGAACCTTGCGATGCGACGAGCCGATGACCGGGCGTAGCCATGGGTAAGGCGCTGGTCATCGTGGAGTCGCCGGCCAAGGCGCGCACCATCGGCGGGCTGCTCGGGCCCGACTTCATCGTGGAGTCCTCCATCGGCCACGTCCGCGACCTTCCCCGGGGGGCAGACGAGGTGCCGGCGGCCTACAAGGGGGAGGGATGGGCCCGTCTGGGGGTCGATGTGGACAACGGCTTCAAGCCGCTCTACGTGGTCTCGGGCTCGAAGAAGTCCGTGGTGGCCAACCTCAAACGGTTGCTCAAGGGCGCAGACGAGCTCTATCTCGCCACCGACGAGGACCGCGAGGGCGAGTCGATCGCCTGGCACCTCTTCGAGGTGCTCTCGCCCACCGTCCCCGTCAAGCGCATGGTCTTCCACGAGATCACGCCCGAGGCCATCGCCCGGGCGGTCGAGGACTGGCGCGACCTGGACCGCCGTCTGGTCGATGCCCAGGAGGCCCGGCGGATCCTGGACCGGCTGTACGGCTATGAGGTCTCACCGGTGCTCTGGCGCAAGGTCATGCCGCGGCTCTCGGCCGGCCGGGTGCAGAGTGTGGCCACCCGCATGGTCGTCGAGCGGGAACGGGCCCGCATGCGGTTCCACTCCGCCACCTGGTGGGGGGTGGACGGAACGTTCACCCATGTCGAGGCTCCGGCGCCCTTCGGCGCCGCCCTCGTCGCACTGGGCGGCACCCCGGTCGCCGCCGGCAAGGACTTCAACGACGACGGGGTCTTGACGAGCAAGGGGCCGGTGCGCGTGCTGGCCGAGGAGGAGGCCACGTCGGTCGCCGGGGCGCTCGCCGGCCAGTCCTTCACGGTCAGCTCGGTCACCGAGCGGCCGTTCCGCCGTTCGCCCGCCGCTCCCTTCATGACCTCGACGTTGCAGCAGGAAGCCGGGCGCAAGCTGCGCTTCAGCGCCCAGCGGGCCATGCAGGTGGCCCAGCGCCTCTATGAACAGGGCTACATCACCTACATGCGCACCGACTCCACCACCCTGTCGGACCAGGCGCTCACTGCGGCCCGGGCCCAGGCTCGCGAAATGTACGGCGACGCCTACGTGCCCGACGCGCCGCGGCGCTACGAGCGCAAGGTCAAGAACGCCCAGGAGGCGCACGAGGCGATCCGCCCGGCCGGCGAGACGTTCCGCACCCCCGAGCAGGCGGGACGTGCGCTGTCGGGTGACGAGCTCCACCTGTACGAGCTGATCTGGAAGCGCACGGTGGCCTCCCAGATGAACGATGCCACCGGTACCAGCGCGCAGGTGCGCCTGGTGTGCCCCGTCCCCGACGGCGTGGCGGCCGGTGAGGAGGCGGAGTTCTCGGCCAGCGGACGGGTTATCGCCTTCCCCGGATTTCTGCGGGCCTACGTCGAGGGCCAGGACGATCCCGACGCGGAGCTGGCCGACCGGGAGGTCGTGCTGCCCGCGCTGTCGGTGGGCGACGTGGTGGAGGGGAGCGCCTTCGAGCCCGGATCGCACTCCACCCAGCCTCCCGCCCGCTATACGGAGGCGTCGTTGGTCAAGGCCATGGAAGAGCTCGGCGTGGGGCGGCCCTCGACCTACGCCAGCGTCATCGCCACCATTTTGGACAGGGGCTACGTGTGGAAGAAGGGCACGGCGCTGGTGCCCAGCTTCACCGCCTTCGCCGTGGTCGGGCTGCTCGAGCGCTACTTCGGCGAACTGGTCGACTACGGCTTCACGGCCAGCATGGAGGACGACCTCGACGAGATCGCCTCGGGTCGCGAGGAGGCCCTGCCCTGGCTGTCACGTTTCTACTTCGGGTCCGGAGCGACCTCGTCCGGCACGCCGGTCCCGCTGGACGGCGGCCTGAGCGGTGACGGCGCGTCCCTGGGACTCAAGGCCAGCGTGGCCGCGCACCTGGGCGACATCGACGCCCGGGAAATCAACTCCATCCTCATCGGGGAGGGGAACGACGGGACCCCCATTGTCGTGCGCGTCGGGCGCTACGGCCCGTACCTCCAGCGGGGCGACGACCGCGCCTCGCTGCCCGAGGACATGTGTCCCGACGAGCTCACGGTGGCCCGCTCCGAAGAGCTTCTGGCGGCGCCGACCAACGACCGGGTGCTGGGCACCGACCCGGCGACCGGGCTCGACATCTCGGTCAAGGCGGGCCGCTTCGGGCCCTACGTCCAGCTGGGCGAGGCCGGCGAGGGTGCCGCCAGACCGCGCACCTCGTCGCTCTTCTCCACCATGGACCCGGCCACCCTCACCTTCGCCCAGGCGCTCGAGCTGCTGCAGATCCCCCGCACCGTGGGAGCCGACCCAGTGAGCGGCGAGGAGGTGGTGGCCTACAACGGGAAGTTCGGCCCGTACCTCAAGAAGGGGACCGACACCCGCAGCCTGGCCAGCGAGGACCAGATCCTCACCGTCACCCTCCCCGAGGCCCAGGCTCTCTTCGCGCAGCCCAAGCAGCGCCGTGGCCGTACGGCGGCGGCGCCCCTGCGCGAACTGGGGCCCGATCCGGCCACAGAGCTCCCGGTGGTGGTCAAGGAGGGTCGTTTCGGGCCCTATGTGACCGACGGGTCGACCAACGCATCGCTGCGCAAGGGCGACGCCATCGACTCCATCACCATCGAGAGGGCGGGCGAGCTCCTGTCCGAACGCCGGGCGGCGGGGCCCTCCACGCGCAAGAAGGCAGCCAAGAGGACCACCGGGGCCAAGAAGGCCGCCAAGAAGACGTCCGGGACCAAGAAGGCGGCGGCGACGAAGAAGGCCGCCCGGACCACCAAGGCGGCCAAGAAGACGGCTGGGGCCACGAAGGCCGCGGCCGAGAAGGCCGAACCCGCCCAACCGTTCTGACATGCCCGGCCCGGGCCGCTTGCTCGCCTTGGAGGGGATCGACGGCTGCGGCAAGTCGACCCAGGCTCGCGCCCTGGCTGCCGCGCTGGGAGCACGCCTCACCCACGAGCCCGGTGCGACCGCCCTCGGGGCGGCGCTGCGGCAGCTCCTCCTGGCCCCCGAGTCGCCGCCGCTCTCGCTGCGGGCCGAGGCGCTGCTGATGGCGGCCGACCGGGCCGAGCACATCGCGGCGATCGTGGCGCCCGCGTTGGCGGCGGGTGAATGGGTGGTGAGCGACCGCTTCAGCGGATCGACGCTGGCGTATCAAGGCTACGGGCGAGGACTCCCCACGGGTGCGTTGCGGCAGGTGGTGGAGTG
>Ga0302324_100021474_pt1 | contig 12582 bp, 8 predicted proteins | sample Palsa_T0_1_FD_201949 | JGI IMG/M metagenome (GOLD analysis project Ga0302324, IMG submission 201949) | Peat permafrost microbial communities from Stordalen Mire near Abisko, Sweden - Palsa_T0_1 | ecosystem: Environmental > Terrestrial > Soil > Palsa > Peat permafrost | place: Sweden: Abisko...
CAAGGAGATAGAAGGACTTGGAGCCCTGCGTACGGGTTACCCAGTCGAGCCCGGCCAGGATCTGCTGGGTCGCTTCCTGTCCGGTGTAGATCACGTTTTTCGACTGCTCGAGACCTTCATAGAAGGTCGGGTAATAGAGCATGCCATTGTACTGCTCGAACACCGGCAGCACCGCTTTGCGGGACGCCGATGTCCAGCAGCCCATCACGGCAGCACACTTATCTTGCACCAGAAGCTTCTTCGCCTTTTCGGCGAAGGTTGGCCAGTCACTGGCGCCATCCTCTTGGATGAACTTGATCTTGCGGCCGAGGACGCCGCCTTGAGCGTTGATCTGTTCGATTGCCAGCTTTTCGGCCTCGACCGAGCCGGTTTCGCTGATCGCCATCGTGCCGGTGACCGAATGCAGGATGCCGACTGTGACCTCGGTGTCGGTCACCGCTAGACCGGTGGTATTCACCTGGGCAGTCGGGAAGTCAGCGGCCGACGCTCGCCGTGGCAGCGCCGCGCTAGCCGACAGCGCCGCCGCGCCTACCAGAAGCTCGCGGCGAGTGGGGGTGAGGATCTTGCCAGTACGCTTTTCGGAAGACATGCGACGCCTCGATTCAGCGATGGTTGTTTGTCGGTGGGAGCGAGGGAAGCTCGTTCCTGGAATTTGAGACTGCGCCGCTTTGTTGCGCTGCAGCATACGTCGATTGACGTATATGCCTACGTCGCTTGCCGTATCAAAATGCCGATGAATGCTGGAAATTGTAAGAAATGCGCGCAATGGAAGGACCACTGCCCTGTATCCATTCTTTTGCACTGCACGCTGCTTATTATTTCGTCACTTGCAGGGCGGGGCACGACGCTAGAATTGGGCAACCAAGGTTCGGAAACTTCGACTCCGGACCGAGCCCACCCGGCCGAACTGATGGGAAAAGCGGCGTCCTACGGGGAAGGAAGCACGAGGAGAGCGCAGCAATCGCCAACGGGCGAATTCGAAATGGTGAGCGCCTATGACTGCGCAACAACGTATTGTTCGTGTCCGACGGAACTACAATCAATGGGTCGCAAATCAGACTCTTGAGGACTACGCGCTTCGCTTCACCGCCAAGACTGCGCGCCGGTGGTCGAGCCTGCGCGTTGCGAACACGGCAATCGGCGCGGTCTCGTTCCTGGCGCTGGAGGCGATCGGCGGTTCGATCACGGTAAATTACGGCTTCGTCAACGCCACCAGCGCCATCCTAGTCGTCAGTGCCCTGATCCTGCTTACCAGCCTTCCGATCGCCTATTACGCGTCGACATTCGGCGTCGATATTGATCTGCTCACGCGCGGTGCCGGTTTCGGTTATCTCGGATCGACGATCACGTCGCTGATTTACGCGTCCTTCACTTTCCTCTTCTTCGCCATCGAAGCGACGATCATGTCGCTCGCCTTCGAAATGTGCTTCGGGATTCCTTTGTTCATCGGCTACGTGCTCAGCTCCTTGATCGTCATTCCGCTGGTGACGCACGGCATCACCTTCATCAGCCGGTTTCAGTTGTGGACGCAACCGGTCTGGATCGTTCTACATCTCGTTCCATTCATCTATATCGCATTTGCCGACACCGCGTCATTCGAGCGATGGACGAATTTTTCGGGGCTCGCCGGCGAGCACGGGCGATCGTTCGACCTCGTGTTGTTCGGCACCGCCGCGACTGTCGTGTTCTCGCTGATCGCCCAAATCGGCGAGCAAGTCGATTTCCTGCGGTTTCTGCCGGAGCGTGAGAGCGGCCACGCGGCGACCTGGTGGATCGCCTATCTGGCGGCCGGTCCGGGCTGGATCATCCCTGGTATGTTGAAGCTTCTGGCCGGATCGTTCCTGGCGGTCCTTGCCATCGAGCACCTGGTGCCACTGGCAAGAGCCGCCGAACCGACGCAGATGTATCTTGTCGCCTTTCGCTACGTATTTTCGTCGCCGCAGATGGCGCTCGCCTTTACCGGCGCCTTCGTCATCATATCGCAGCTCAAGATCAACGTGACCAACGCCTATGCGGGCTCGATTGCCTGGTCGAACTTCTTCTCCCGTCTCACGCACAGTCACCCCGGCCGGGTAGTCTGGGTGGTGTTCAATGTGACGATTGCGCTGATGCTGATGGAACTCGGCATCTTCAAGACACTCGAACACACCCTCGGCTTCTATTCAATTGTCGCGGTTGCCTGGGTGAGCGCGCTGGTCGCCGACCTTGTGGTCAACAAGCCGCTGGGCCTCAGCCCGCCTGGCATCGAGTTCAAGCGCGCGCACCTCTACGATATCAATCCGGTCGGCGTCGGCGCGATGCTGACGGCGACCGTTGCCGGAATCACGGCAATGTCGGGCGTGCTCGGATTAACCCTGCAATCGCTGTCGGCTTTCGTGGCGCTAGCGGTCGGATTCGTGATGGCCCCCGTCATAGCCGCCGCGACGAAGGGCCGATTCTATATCGCGCGCACACCGCGTCAGAATTGGAGCGGTCAGCAAATCATCCGCTGCTCGATCTGTGAGCTACATTTCGAGGCAGAGGACATGGCACATTGTCCGGCCTATTCCGGATCGATCTGCTCGCTGTGCTGTTCACTGGAGACCCGATGCCGCGACTGCTGCAAGCCGGAGGCGCGGATCTCGCGCCAGTTCGTCGCCTGGTTCGGGCAGGCGCTGCCGCAATCGCTCATCCGAACCTTGAACACGGATATCGGCCACTATCTCGGAGTATTGCTGTTGTTCGTTGGCGCGATTGGCGCGGTGCTTTCGCTCGTATTCTTCCAGGTGTCGCTCGATATTGGCGGCTCCAAGGATGTGTTGAAGTCGACGCTTTGGACCGTGTTCTTTATTCTCACCATCATCGCCGGCGTCGCGGCCTGGCTGTTTGTGCTTGCGCAGGAGAGCCGACGGGTAGCGGAAGAGGAGACGCGGCGCCAGACGGATCTGTTGATGAACGAGATCGAAGCGCACAAGCGCACCGACGCCAAACTACAGGAGGCCAAAGAGGTTGCGGAGGCGGCGAACAAGGCGAAGAGCCGCCACGTCGTCGGTCTCAGTCACGAATTGCGGACGCCGCTCAACGCCATCCTCGGTTACGCCCAACTCCTGGAACGCGACCCGACGATCCCACCGCTGCGAATCAACTCAATCAAGATCGTGCGCCGCAGTGCCGAGCATCTGTCCGGCCTGATCGACGGGCTGCTCGATATCTCCAAGATCGAAGCCGGCCACCTTCAGCTCGACCGAAATGAGATCCGTATTGCCGATTTCCTTGACGAGCTTGTCGACATGTTCCGCCTTCAGGCGTCCGCCAAGGGCATCGAGTTCCATTATGTCCGGGCCGGACGCCTGCCGGCGGTGGTGCAGAGCGACGAGAACCGGCTGCGCCAGATCCTGATCAATCTTCTTTCTAACGCCATCAAGTTCACCGATGTCGGCCACGTGACGTTCCAAGTCAGCTACCGCCACGAGGTCGCCGACTTCACGATCGAGGACACCGGCGTCGGCATTCACAAGAACGACCTGGAACGGATATTCCAGCCGTTCGAGCGGGCCCGCACCGCACGCGCTAAGGCAACGATCGGGACCGGACTGGGGCTGACAATTACCAGCCTTCTGACCAAGATTATGGGCGGAGATATCACCGTCCGCAGTGAAGTCGACAAGGGCAGTACCTTCCGCGTCAAACTCTTCCTGTCGGAGATGTCGCGGCCGCGCATCGCATCGACAATGGAGCATCGCGTGCGCGGCTATGTTGGGCCGCCGCAAACGATCCTGGTCGTCGACGACAACGAAGTTCAGCGCGACCTAGTCGGCGAACTGCTGGCGCCGCTCGGTTTCAGGGTCATCATAGCCGCGACCGGTAGGGAATGCCTTCTGCTTGCCAAACAGCACAATCCGAATCTCATCCTCCTCGACATCGCGATGCCTGAAATGGACGGCTGGCAGGTCGCGCAACGACTTCGCCGCGAGCCAGGCGAACGTGCCGCGATTATCGTCCTTTCGGCCAATGCTATCGACCCCCATCACATGCTGGAAGCGGAACGGCTTTACGACGAAACTCTGATGAAGCCAATCGATCTTCGCCAACTGCTCAAGAAGATCCATGCCCTCCTCAACATTGAATGGATTTACGACGTAGAAGCGGCGCCGGTGTCAGTGCCGGCGGCGTTGTCGTCATGCGACCTTCCTGCCGGTGGCGATATCGATGAACTGATACACCTTGGCGAGATCGGGCATGTCAGCAGGATTCTTGAGAAGCTGAGCGAGATCGAAAGCGGCGCTCCGGAATGCCACGATTTCATCACACAGATTCGCTCCATGGTGAACGCGTTCGATTTCAAGCGATACGGAGCCGCGCTGGAAGGGATTCGTGGCACTGATGCGTAAGCGCGAGACGCGGGACATCGTGCTCGTGGTCGATGACTCGCCCGAGACGCTGAGATTGCTGACCGAAGCACTCGAAGACGCGGGCATGACAGTTTTGGTCGCGCGCGAAGGCGAGCATGCGCTGTCAATTGTGGAAAAAGTGCTACCCGACGTTATCCTCATGGACGCACTTATGCCGGGCACCGACGGCTTCGAGACTTGCCGCCGGCTGAAACAGAACAAGGCGCTCATCCATGTGCCGGTCTTGTTTATGACCGGCCTCAGCGATACCGAGCACATCATAGAAGGGCTTGAGGCTGGCGGCGTCGATTACGTCACCAAGCCGATCGTCCCGGGAGAACTTCTGGCGCGCATCCGTGTCCATCTCGCCAACGCCCGCATCGCGCATAGTGCGCGTACGGCACTCGACGCTTTCGGCCGGTTCTTGTTGGCGACGAGCCGCACCGGTAGCGTGCTGTGGTGCACACCTCAGGCCGCAAAACTCCTCGGCGATGCCTTCCGCGATTTTGACACGGAGGATTATGTCCTGCCGCATGCTGCCCAGGTCTGGCTGCAACAATGCGTGGTCGCCGCGGCGGCCCAGCCGGCTTCGACACCGGCGTCGATCGGTCTCAAGACAGATAAGGCATCGGTCAAATTGCAGCTAATTTACATCGCTCAAATCGGCGCGGACGAATATCTGCTGCGGCTTATCGAAGGCGAAATTGGCGACGACCAGACCTTGCTCAAGCGAAAGCTGGCGGTAACCGAGCGCGAAGCCGAAGTGCTGCTGTGGATTGCGCGCGGAAAGTCGAACCGCGATATTGCCGAAATTCTCGATCTTAGTCCGCGCACCGTCAACAAGCATCTCGAGCAGATCTATGCCAAGCTCGGGGTCGAGAACCGCGCCTCTGCCGCTGCCCTGGCCGTTCGGACGATCGGCATTCGCTGAGCTTGTTATTGGCAAGCGCCGAAGAACCTCTGCTCCGCAGGGTGTTACGCTGCTGATAAACAAAACTTCGCAAGCGGCGAGATTCTCCAGGTCCGACTGAAATTGTCCGGCGTTTCCTAGCACAACTATGTCATAGCCCTGCGCTCGCAGCCGCTCGATGGCAGACTCCACAAGGCTCGTTACGGCATGATGGGAAACTGCCACAAGCTTCGATAACTGAGGAGTTCGTTGGGCATTACTCACGGAATCATCATCTTCTACCAGGGTCAGAAGTTTGTCCGATCGGCAAGACGGTATTCATCGCAGCTTGAACAGTCGATCGCGCTCATGGCGGAAATGGTCGTACCCCGATTACCAATCAATTCAAACAAGAGGTAGCATCTTGCTTGGCAAACTCATCAACTACCGGCCTACCCATTACCTCTCCACCACAATCGTAATGCTAAGCGAAGCAACCATCTGATGTCAGGGCTTACACTGAGAAGGTGTTCTGTAATCTGTCACTATGCGAATGAGAGTTGGGATTTTGCTCAACTCACGACCTTTTCCGACCGGCGACAGATGACTTGCTCGGTCTATGGGTGAGATTATTCTCTTTCCCTTTGTGAAGCGCCACCAGCCTTGGTCGCGCACGCTTCAACCGTTCACCCGGCGAGACCGCGTCTCGCGAAGCACGACATCGCCAGCGACGCGACCTGGGCCGATAAATCGCGACCTGGGCCGATAAATATCGGGACCAAAACAACAGGCAAGACCACTATCAACACACCCAAAGCTGGCATTTCACTGATATCGAAAATCGCTGCTCCAGACCTAAAGGCTGCCTGTTTTGTACGCACACGCCCGCCCCACGTACCGTTGCCTCGAATAGTCCCGCGCAAGCCTGTGTGCCGTCGACTAGGTCGAAAACTTTTCTTCTAAGTCAAAGCAACTACGGCGCAAAATTAGGCTGCGGCTGTCGCTCTTTTGCCCGAGGAAAGCTCGCTCGCGACCAAAAGGCTCGGTACACGTTACGGAATTCCGACTAAATTTGGCGGATCGTGTTGGTTTCACCGAACATTTCTGCGATGATGGGCCACTTTATGGGATAAATCCCAACAGCCGAGCAAAACAGGCCGGGCATATCCAGGGAGGATTTAACGTGAAAGTCGAATCGCGAGTTCGGAAAGCAAAACAAGCCGGAAACGTAGACCGGCTGCGGCGCAGATTGGTCAAGTTGATCGCGGCAAGCGGTGCCAGTGCTATCGCCTCGCCTTGGACGTTTCAATCATCGCGCGCCGCGGCAAAGACCATCAAGATCGGAATGATCACGCCAGAGACCGGCCCGATCGCAGCGTTTGGCGAGCCCTCGAAATGGGTCGCCGAAGAGGTGAGCAAGTTTCTGGGCGACGGCATTATGGTTGCCGGCGACAAGTACCCGGTGCAGATCCTCAACCGGGACAGCCAATCAAACCCGAACCGCGCTTCGGACGTGGCGGCAGATCTCATCAACAACGACAAGGTCGACATCATGATCGCCTCGTCGACCTCCGACACGACCAATCCGGTGGCCGACCAGTGCGAACTTAACGGCGTGCCCTGCATCACGTCGGACGATCCGTGGCAGGCCTGGTTCTTCGGCCGCAAGGGCGACCCCAAGAAGGGTTTCGATTGGACCTATCACTTCTTCTGGGGCTTCGACATGGTCGCCAACATGTTCGCCGAGATGTGGCTGACGCTGGAGACCAACAAGATCGCAGGCGTCATGTTGACCAACGATCCCGACGGTATCGCGGCCAGCGACCCGGTGCACGGGCTGCCGGCCACCGTGAAGAGCCACGGCTTCGATGTGCATTATCTAGGGCTCTACCCGCCACTGACGGACGACTTCACGGCACAGATCACGCAACTGAAGAACATGAACGCCGACATCGCTTGCGGCATTTTCAACCCGCCGCAATTCGCGATCTTCTGGACCCAGTGCGCCCAGCAGAGCTTCAAGCCCAAGATCGTGACGCCGCCCAAGGCGCTGCTGTTCCCGACCGCCGTCGAGGCTCTCGGCGACCGCGGCGCTGGCATGTCGACCGAGGTCTGGTGGTCGCATCACCATCCCTTCAAGTCGAGCCTGACCGGCCAGACGGCGCAGGAATATTGCGACGCCTACGAAAAGGCGAGCGGTAAGCAGTGGACGCAGCCGCTGGGCTTCAAGCACGCCAACCTCGAGGTTGCCATCGACGCGCTCAAGCGTGCGAAGAAACTCGACGCCGCCTCGATCCGCGATGCAATCGCCCAGACCGATTACAAATCGATCGTCGGCCCGATCACCTGGAAGGGCGGCCCGACCAATCCGGTGCCGAACGTCTGTACGACGCCGATCGTCGGCGGGCAGTGGGGCAAAGGTACAGGCAAGTGGAAGTACGATCTGAACATCGTCTTCAATAAGAGTGCGCCCGAGGTTCCGCTCGACAAACCGTTCACGGCGATTTCGTATTCCTGATACGGTTAGAGATAAAAGCGAACGGCCGCCGTCTCCCCGAACCCTCCCCGCTTGCGGGAGAGGATCCGGGCGGGACCGGTGACGGCAGTAAGTTGTTCATGACGGTCCTTCTCCAACTCAGCAACGTCTCCAAACATTACGGCGCGCTGAAAGCCGTCGATGACGTGACCATTGCTGTCGAAGACGGCGAGGCTCTCGCCGTCATCGGCCCCAACGGCGCCGGCAAGACCACCTTGTTCAATCTGATCACTGGCGACGCCGCAGCGAGCAAAGGCCGCATTGAATTCGGCGGTGCCGACATGACGGCGCTGGCGCCGCACGCGCGTTCGCGCCTCGGCATCGGCCGCTCGCATCAAATTCCGCATCCGTTCGCGAACATGAGCGTGTTCGAAAACGTTCTGGTCGGCGCCATCTACGGCGGCGGCATGTCCGAGCGGGACAGCTACAAGCGCTGCTGCGGCGTGCTCGAAGTCACCGGACTCTACGACAAGGCCAACAGGCCGGCGCGCACATTGACCCTGCTGCAGCGCAAGCGGCTGGAGCTGGCGCGGGCGCTCGCCATCGCGCCCAGACTTCTGCTGCTCGACGAAATCGCCGGGGGGCTCACCGAGTATGAATGCGGCGAACTGGTCAAGACCATCAAGGACATTCACGCCCGCGGCACGACGATTGTCTGGATCGAGCACATCGTCCACGCGCTGGTTTCGGTCGCCAGCCGGCTGGTGGTCATGAATTTCGGCCAGGTGCTTGTGCAGGGCGAGCCGCACCAGGTGATGGCGGACGCCAAAGTGCGCGAAGTGTACATGGGCATCCCGTTGTGACGACGTTGCTGCAAACGCAAAACCTGTCGGCCTTCTACGGCGACTTCCAGGCGTTGTTCGACATCAACGCCACCGTTGCGGAAGGCGAGACGGTTGCCATCATAGGCGCCAACGGCGCGGGCAAGACAACGTTTCTGCGCGCGGTCGCAGGTGCCTTGGTGACTCCCCCGGAAACCGTGCTGTTCGACGGCCGGCCAATCGGCGGCAAGGCTTCACACGAGATCGTGCGGCTCGGCATCGCCATGGTGCCGGAAGGGCGACGGCTGTTTCCAAGCCTTTCCGTGGAGGAAAACCTTCAGCTCGGCAGCCACAGCGAGCGCCGCGGCCCGTGGACGCTGAAACGGGTCTATGAGCTGTTCCCCCGGCTCTACGATTTGCGACACCTGCCGGCGCCGTCGCTGTCGGGAGGCCAGCAGCAGATGGCCGCTGTCGGCCGCGGCCTGATGTCCAATCCGCGGCTTCTGCTCTGCGACGAGCTGTCGTTGGGGCTCGCTCCGGTCATCATCCGCGACATTTACAAATGCCTGTCCGCGATCACCGCCGAAGGCACCACGGTGATGCTGGTCGAGCAAGACATCAATCGGGCGCTCGATGCCTCGGCGCGATTCTATTGCTTTCAGGAAGGCCGGCTGGCGCTGAGCGCGCCGACCAGGGGTTTCGACCGGACCGCGATTACCGCGGCTTACTTCGGCTTGTAGGGCGCGCTGGGATGATGAATTGGCTCAACATCCTAATTCAAGGCAGCCTGCTCGGCGGATTCTATGCTTTGTTCGCGATCGGCTTGTCGATGTCGTTCGGCATCATGCGGCTGGTCAACATCGCGCACGGCGATCTCATCGTGCTGTCGGCTTATGTTGCGCTGGTCGTCACCGAAAACACCGGTCTCGACCCGTTCGAGAGCCTGATCATCGTCGTGCCGGTGATGTTCGTGCTTGGCTACGCGTTGCAGCGCGGATTGTTGAACCAAACGCTCAGCGGCGGGCTGTTGCCGCCACTACTGGTGACCTTCGGAATTTCCATCATCATCCAAAACGGGCTGTTGCAGAGTTTCGGCGCCTACGACCACCGGCTCAAGGAAGGCGCGATCGAGACGTCGAGCCTGCACCTGCCTGGCGGCATCGATATAGGAGTCTACCCGCTCCTGGTGTTCGTTGTGGCGATCCTGGCCATCGCCGGATTGCAACTTCTGTTCTATCGGACGCGGCTCGGCCGCGCCTTCCGCGCTGTGTCCGATGATGCCGACACGGCCGAACTGATGGGCATCGACAACCGCAAGCTCTACGCGCTCGCGTTGGGGATCGCGATGATCTTCACCGCGATTGCCGGCGTGCTGTTCGGCATCAGAACGATTTTCGCGCCGCTGGCGGGACCGATCCGGCTGATCCTGGCGTTCGAGGCCGTCATCATCGGCGGGCTCGGCAACATGTGGGGTACGCTGATCGGCGGCATAGTCCTCGGCGTTGCTCAAGCGGTCGGTGCGGCGATCGACCCCAACTGGCAGATTCTCGCCGGACACCTGGCTTTCCTCGCCATCCTGATCATCCGCCCCAGCGGGCTGTTCCCACGGACAAGGGAATGACGTCGTGGCAATGAACTTGGACACCGTTCGGGTCGAGCGCGGAACGAAAGCCAGCCGGATCTTCGCCGTTGTCGCGGTGTTGCTGCTGGCGGCGCTCGTCGCCATGCCATGGTGGGGCGACGCCGGCGACATGCGGCTGGCCGGCGAAATGGCCTATTACGTCGCGCTGGCGCAGCTGTGGAATCTGCTCGCCGGCTATGCCGGTCTCGTATCGGTTGGCCAGCAAGCTTTTGTCGGCCTCGGCGGCTACGCGCTGTTCTATCTGACCGGCCAGATGAACATGAACGTCTATCTGGCGCTGTTGATCGCCGGGCCGTTCGCCGGCCTGATGGCGATACCTGTTTCGTTTGCGGTGTTCCGACTGCGTGGCGCCTATTTCGCCATTGGCACCTGGGTTGTGTCGGAAGTGTTCGCGCTGCTGGCAAGTCTGATCGCCGTGCTTGGCGCCGGCTCCGGCCTTTCGCTCACCGTCAGCATTTTGCGCGAGGTCTCCCCGGATCGCGGCAGCCGCGATGCCATCCTTTATCTGATGTCGTTGGGCGTCGCGGTGCTGGTCTTTGCCGTCGTCTATCTGCTATTGCGCTCGCGCCATGGACTGGCACTCACCGCAATCCGCGATTCCGAGCCGGCCTCCGCCAGCCTTGGCGTCAATACGTTTCGCACCAAATTCATCATCTATATTGCGACCGCGGCTTGTACCGGCTTGATCGGCGGATTGGTCTTCCTGCAAAAGCTCCGCATCTCGCCGGAAGCCGGATTCAGCATCAACGACTGGACGGTCGTGGTGATTTTCATGGTGGTGATCGGCGGCATCGGTACGTTGGAAGGACCTTTCATCGGTATGCTGGTCTACATCGTCTTACGCGAGCTACTGGCCAATTACGGCACGATTTATCTGATGCTGATGGGCGCGATCGCCATTGCGGTCATGCTCAAGGCGCCGTTCGGTATTTGGGGCTTTGTCGTCCAACGCTACGATCTGCAATTGTTTCCGGTCGGACGACGCCTGGTGTCCGGGCAATCGGAGCCACCGGCCGGGTCTCAGTAAGCCTGGAATTCCGGCGGCGGGGTTTTCACGTCGCTTCGCGCCGGACTAATAAGCGCTTCGCAACACCTGGCGCGCGTCTCAGCGCAAGCCGGCCTGCTGCACCAGCGGATAGACATGATTCTTGAACCACCGCTGGTCCTCGATATAGCGCGGCCAGTTCAGCAGCGTTCCGTCGAGCCCCATCTTCGACATCCGGATCAGACCGTCAACGATCCGCTCAGGGGTGCCGACCAGCGGATAGCCGCCCCAGCCGGCGATGAAGTGCTTCTTCATCTCGGCGAGTACCGGAGCCGGCAGGGTCTTGGCGTTGGCGATCATGGTATCGACCAGATTGGTGACGGCGACCCAATCGCCTTTCTGATGGACGTATTCCTCGAAATAGTCCCTCGCCTCTTTCTCGGTTTCGGCCTGCACCACGTAGCCGTAGCTCCAGACCTGAATCTCGCGGCCGTATTCCTTGCGCGCGAGCTGGCGGTAGGAGTCGACCTTGGCTTTGCACTCGTCGAAGTCGTGGGAACCGAACACGACATAGACCATGTCGCAATATTTCGCGGCGAAGTGCTGACCCTTCTCGGAGCCGCCGGCGTTCATCACCGCCGGGAACGGCTTCTGGATCGGCTTCGGCTCCAGAAACCCTTTCTTGATCTGGTAGAACCTGCCGTCGAAATCGAACGGCTCGTCACGCGTCCACAATTGCTTGAGGACGGTCAGCCATTCGGCGGCGCAATCGTAGCGATCGTTGTGCTCCATAAGCGGCGAGCCGAACATCTCGATCTCGGGCCGGTTCCAGCCAGTGACGATGTTGAGCGCGAAGCGCCCGCCGGTGACGTGATCGATGGTCGCCGCCTGCTTCGCCGCCATCACCGGATGGATGGTCGGGACATGAGACGTGGCGAAGATGCCCGAATAATGGGTTGAGGCGCCGATGGCCGCGGCCCAGGAGAAGCACTCGAAGCCGGGCCCGTTGAAATTCGTCACCCCGCCAAAGCCGTGCCAGCGCCCGATCGGCACCAGCGCCTCGAACTCCATCTCCTCGGAAGTTTTGGCCAGTTCCAGCGTGTTTGGCCAGTTGATCTCGAGCACACCGTCGATCGAGGAAATGGCGCAGCCGCGATCGAGATTAGTGCCGAAAGTTCCGAGCTTGAGCTTACGATCGTTGAAGACCGGATTGGTCCGCCGGCGCTCGTCCACGAGGGCATCCATGGCATCCGCTCCCTGATTGTTTTGGCCAAGCTTAAGGACGCAATCGCACTGTGGCAATCGCCGCTCCGTCGTGCACAATGCAGGGTCACAGCGACGCCAAATGTGCTGGAGCGAGCTATGTCGATCTATGCCGTCAACTATCTGTGACGCGAAG
>Ga0302324_100021476_pt1 | contig 12582 bp, 14 predicted proteins | sample Palsa_T0_1_FD_201949 | JGI IMG/M metagenome (GOLD analysis project Ga0302324, IMG submission 201949) | Peat permafrost microbial communities from Stordalen Mire near Abisko, Sweden - Palsa_T0_1 | ecosystem: Environmental > Terrestrial > Soil > Palsa > Peat permafrost | place: Sweden: Abisko...
CTCGGCCAAGTTGACCATCTGGAAGTACAGGCCGAAGGCGCGGATCACGTCGATCGCGTCCTCGACCTCGAGCGTGTCGAGCACCGCGTCGATCTCGGCGTCGTGGTGCGGGCCGGGCGCGTTGCGGCGTGCCCGCGTCACCGCGCGCAGCCGTTCGACCAGCGCGAAGGTCGCCGGCCGCGCGTGCGAGCGCAGCACGTCGCCGACGAGCCGCCCCAGCAGGGTGACGCGCGCGCGGAGCGGTGCGGTCGCGTCGGTGTCGGCGCGGGAGACCATCGGCGGCCTTTCGGTCGCCTCCCCGGTGCGGCCTCGGGCCGTTTGACTAACCGGCGACCGCGACGGGGACCGGCAGATCGAGCGTGGTCACGCGGCGCAGATCGCGCCGGAGCGTCTCATCGAAGGCCAGGCCCCGGTGCATCGTGCAGCGATTGTCCCAGATGACGAAGTCGGCGGCGCGCCAGGCGTGCCGGTAGACGAGCTGCGGCTGGGTCGCCAGCGCGATCAGCTCGCGCAGCAGCAGCCGGCCCTCGGGGACCGGCCAGCCGACGACGTGGGCCGCGTGCGAGGCCAGATAGAGTGAGGCGCGCCCGGAGCCCGGGTGGACGCGGACCAGCGGCTGCTCGGCGCCGGGGAACTGCGCGCGCTCGGCCTCGGAGAAGTCGGTGAAACCGATCTGCTCGCGCGAGTAGAGGATCGAGTGGTAGGCGCGCAGGTCGGCGATCTGTGCCTGCAGCTCGGCCGGGAGCGCGTCGTAGGCGGCGCGCAGGTCGGCGTACTCCGTCTCGCCGCCCGTCCCCGGGACGCCGCGCGCCGAGAGCATCGAGTAGCGCGCCGAGGGGTCTTGGAACGAGGCGTCGGTGTGCCAGAGCCGGTTGCCCAGCGAGTACATCCGGCGCCGGTCGCTCCGCTCGAACGGCGCGCCGTTCTCGTCGAGGTTCGAGATGTCGGCCATCGCCTCGTGCGCGAGGCGCCGCTTCCCCTCGACCATGCTGCGGGCGATGGTCGTCACCAGCGCGCCGTCGAGCCGCTGGGCGAACGCGATCTGCTCGGCGTCCTCGAACGGCTGGTCCCGCACCACCAGGACGGCGTAGCGGTCGAGCAGTGCACGGAGGTCGGCGAGCGTCGACTCGTCGGCGCGGCGGAGGTCGACGTCGCGTAGCTCGCCGACGAAGAGCGGGTGGAGGGGGCGGACCGAGAGCGCCATTCTTCGCCTTTCGACAAAAGTAGCAGCGGTTCCCAAGGCCGGCCGCCGTGGGGAGAAGCACCGCCTACCGAGAAGTCGGGATGGTCATGGCGTCCACGGTGGTCAACCCGGGTCTCGAGGGAATCGTCGTCGGCGAGACCGTCCTCAGCAACGTCGAGGGCGAGCTCGGCCGCCTCACCTATCGCGGGTACGATATCCACGACCTCGCGCCGAGCGTCTCGTACGAAGAGGTCGTGCACCTGCTGTTCTACGGGGTGCTGCCCTCGCAGGGCGAGCTGGAGCGGTTCGCGGCCAAGCTCGCCGGCCTGCGCGAGCTGCCGGCGCCGACGCTGGCGATCCTGCGCGCGATCCCGCGCGACGCCTGGCCGATGGACGTGCTGCGCACGGCGATCTCGTCGCTGGCGCACGTGCTGCCGCACCAACCCTCCGGCGCGCACGTCTCCGACGTCGACGCGGCGTTGGGGCTGGTCGCGAAGACGACCTCGATCGTCGCCGCCTGGGACCGCCTGCGCCGCGGGCTCGAGCCGGTGGAGCCCTGCCCCGACCTGCGCCACGCCGCGAACTTCTATGCGATGTGTGCCGGCCGGGACCCGACGCCCGCCCAGGCGAGTGCGCTCGACACCTACTTCGTCCTCCTCGCCGACCACTCGTACAACGCCTCGACCTTCTCGGCGCGGGTGACCGCTTCGACCAACGCCGACCTCTACTGCGCCATCACCGCCGCCGTCGCGACGCTGACCGGCGAGCTGCACGGCGGCGCGCCCTCGCAGGTGATGGACACGCTCGAGGTGATCCGGACACCCGAGCGCGCCGAAGCGCAGGTGCGCGAGCTGCTGGCGGGCGGCAAGCGCGTGATGGGGATGGGTCATCGCGAGTACAAGGTCCGCGATCCGCGCGCCCAACATCTGGACGCGAAGGCCAAGGAACTCAGCGAGCAGACCGGTTCGAACTGGTACGAGCTCGCGGTCGCGCTCGAGCACGCCGCCAGTAAGGTGCTGCACGAAGAGAAGCCCGGCAAGCGGATCTACGCCAACGTCGATTTCTATACCGCGCCGCTCTTGGCCGACTTGGGGTTCCCGAAGGACGAGTTCACCTGCGTCTTCGCTTGCAGCCGCGTCGCCGGCTGGTCGGCCCACGTCCTCGAACAGTACGCGCACAACCGGCTGATCCGGCCGCAGGCCGCCTATGTCGGGCCGGCCGTGCACGCGCTCGAGCCGCTGGCCGAGCGCCCCACGCACGACCTCGGGGCCGGCGGCTCGACCAACGGAGCCGTGCGCTGAAGGAACGGCGCGCGCACCGCACGCGCAAGACGCGCGAGACGTGGATCGACCTCCGCCTCGCACTCGACGGCGGCAAGATCGCGATCGCGACCGACGTCGACTTCTTCGACCACATGCTCAACGCGCTGGCGACCCATGCCGGCTTGGGGCTCGAGCTCGAGGCGCACGGCGACGGGATGGACCACCATCACCTGGTCGAGGACGTCGGGATCGCGCTCGGTGCGGCGATCGACGAGGCCCTCGGCGAACGGCGCGGCATCGTGCGCTTCGGCTCGATCGCCGTTCCGCTCGACGACGCGCTGGTGCAGTGCGCGGTCGACTTGAGCGGCCGGCCGTATCTCAACTACGACGTCCCGCTGTCGGCACCGTCGCTGGGCGCGCTGCCGACCGAGCTGGTCCCGCACTTCTTCCGCAGCATCTCCGACCACGGCAAGTTCAACCTGCACTTGCTGCGCTGGGCGGGGACGAACAATCACCATCTGGTCGAGGCGACCTTCAAAGCGTTCGCCCGCGCGTTCGCCCAAGCGAAAGTGCGCACCGGTTCCGAGGCGATCCCCTCGACGAAGGGCTCTCTTACCGAGGGCTGAGCCGTGACGCCGCCGACGCCGCTCGACCTCGGCTTCGTTCGTACGCGTACATGATCGCCTACCAGTGGGTGCTCGTCGGCTGCGTCCTCGCGCTGTGGGGCCACGAGCACCGGCCGTGGGGGACGTTGTTGCTCGGCGCGCCTCACCCGCTCGGCTTCGCCGCCGTCACGGCGATCGCGATCGGTTACGTCGCGCTGGCGCTCGTCCAGCGCCGCGCGCTCGCGCGCCGGCCCGACCTCTTCGAACGCGTCCGCGCGCAGCTCGGCGGCATCGAGGGTCTGCTGCCGCACACGGCCGAGGAGCGGCGCTGGTGGACCGTCGTCGCGCTCACCGCCGGCTGCTGCGAGGAGGTGCTGTTCCGCGGCTTTCTGCTGGCGATCGTCACAAGCATCACCGGGCTGCGTCCTTGGCGCCGCCGAACGCTAGTCGTGTCCCGCGTGCGCCGCGTGGTGCTTGTGATCGTGGTCCATCGGATGGCGGCGGGCGAGCGCGAACAGCCAGACCGCGAGCACGCCGAAGGCCAGGTTCAGCCAGAACGTCGCGTTGATGCCGAACGTCTCGAGGTCGGCGCGCAAGTGCGGGTTCGGCCGCGGCACCAGATGCAAGGCGGAGAACAGGCCGTCGATGAGGAGCGCGGCGAGGACCATCGTCGTGAAGAAGACGGCGGCGATGTAGAGCATCATGCGCCAGCCGTAATACTTGCGGTAGACGTCGAGCAGCGGCAGCACGATCAGGTCGGCGTAGAGGAAGGCCAGCACGCCGCCGAACGAGATCCCGCTGGCCCACAGCACGGCCGCCAGCGGGACGTTGCCGATCGAGCAGACGAAGCTCACCACCGCGACCAGCGGGCCGAGCAGCGCGTCGCCGACGGTGCGCAGCACCGGGTTCGCGCCGCTGAAGAAGAACAGGCGCCAGGCGTGCTCGGGGACGAAGGCGGCCAGCGCACCGGCGATCAAGAAACCGCCGATCAAGTCCGTCCACAACATCGACCAGTCCATCGCGAAGTTCTGCGCGATCGCGATGCGCGTCGACGGATCGCGCAGCCGTGCCATGAGCGTGCGTCCCTCGCCCTCCATCGAGCCGTGGTCGTGCCCCCCCGCCGCGTCGACGTGGCGGCGTGCCGCTTCGACCAGCCGGCGCGGGTACGTTAGCTTCACCAACACCGACATGATTGCGATCAGGACGAGCCCACCGATCCATTCGGCGGCGGTGAACTGCCAGCCCAGCAGCAGCCACAGAACGATCCCGAGCTCGACGACCAGGTTGGTCGAGGCGAATAAGAACGCCAAGCTCGGGATCAAGGCCGCGCCCCGCTTGAAGAGGGTCTTGCTCATCGCCGCCGCCGCGTACGAGCAGCTCGAGGAAGCCGCGCCCAGCCCGGTCGCGAGCGCGATCTCGCGCACGCCGTCCCGGCCGAGCAGGGCCCGCATCCGCTCCTTGGAGACCAAGGCTTGGACGGCGGCCGAGATCGCGAACCCGAGCACGAGGCTCCAGCCGACCTGCCAGGCCATCCCCGCCGCGAGCAGCAGCGCCTCGCCGAGCTTTGTCCAGGCGACCATCCGTCCACCTAACCGGACGCGGCGCGGACTGGCTTCACCGAGAACCGCCTTCACCCAGACGGGTGTCGTGGGATTTGCGGGAATAGAGCCACGAGCGTGCACGAGCAGATGAGGGACGACGACGATCCGCAGACGCCGCCGACCGGCGGGTGGTCGTTGCGTGCCGACCAACTCGGCTTTTCGTTTCGGATCGCCGACGCGGCGCTGGCCCACAACGCCCGCCGGATGTTCGGCGCCTACTTGGCGGCCCAGGCCGAGCCCGGATCGGACTTCCACGCCGCCGAACTGATCTTCGGCGAGCTGCTGGGGAACGTTGCGCGGCACGCCCCGGGACCGGTCGACGTCCAGCTACGTTGGGACGGCACACGTGCGATCCTGGAGGTCATCGACCGCGGCCCCGGCTACACCGTCGACGAGCCGACGCTCCCCGACGACCTCTCCGAGAGCCGCCGTGGGTTGTTCCTGATCGCGACCTTCGGGGCCGAGCTGATCGTGCGCTGCGAAAACGGCGTCACCACGACCTCGGTCGTCCTGCCCGTCACCCGGCGCCCCTGGCGGCGGCGCTGAGCGTCGCTCAGCGACCCGTTGGGCGGATGCGCCAGATCGTGCCGCCCAGGTCCTCGCTGACGAAGAGCGAGCCGTCGGTGCCGACGGCGACGCCCGTCGGCCGGCAGCTGCGCGTCCCGTCGGCGGCCTGACAGCCACCCAAAAAATCGCGCCACTGCGCGGCGGGGTCTTGCCAGTTCACCGACACCGCGGGGCGGTCACCGGCGAACGGCACGAACGCGACGCGCGGCGGAACCGGCGGCTCGTGCCACGAGCCGTGCAGCGCGACGAACGCGCCGCCGCGGTACTCGGCCGGGAAGGTGTAGCGGCCGGCCGGTCCGGTCGGATAGAACGCCGCGCCGATCGGCGTCGCGTAGGCCGGGAACACCGCCTCCGGCACGAGCACGCCGGCGCAGCTCGCGCCGCCGATCGGGACCAGATCGTCGTAGCAGCGCAGCCAGCCGTAGTCGGGCACGCCCGGATGCGCGCTGACGTCGTCGAAGATCTCGTAGGGATGGCCGTGCTCGAGCTCGTCGCGGCCGGCGACGCCGGCCCACAGCGCGCCGGTGCCGGGCTGCACGGCGAGCGCGATCGCGTTGCGGATGTCGACCGCGCGCGGCCGCATCCCGCTGCCGTCGGCGGTCATCTGCTGGATCGTCGCGCGCGTCGCGTCGAGCTCGGGGTCGCAGGCGTTGCACGACGAGCCGACGCTCGCGTAGAGGACGCCGTGGGTGAACGCGACCGACGTCGTCGAGTGGTCGCGGCTCTCGCCGCTCGTGCGCACCGCCGCGATCTTCTGCGGGCTGTGGTCGCCGACGCGATAGGCGATGCGGTAGACGCCGAACTGCGTGCCGACGTAGAGCCAGTCGCCCGCCAAGGTGACGCCGGCGGCCGGCTTGTCGGGGAACGTCGCGAAGACGCGCGGTTCCCCGGGCTGACCTTGCGCGTCGGGGACGATCGCGACCGTGTTCCCCTCGGTGCCGACGAACAGGTCGCCGTTGGGGGCGACGGCCAACTCGCGTGCGCCGGCGACGTGCGCGATCGGTTCGGCGACGAAGCCGGGCGGGACCGTCACGCCGAGCAGCGCGACGGCGAGCGCCAGCAGCAGTGGGTGGGGGCCTCGCATCGGGCTACCGTCTTCGCCGCGCGCCCTGCGACCCCGTGCCGACCGGCCGAATGCGATAGATGACGCCGTTCTGATCGTCGGCGACGAACAGGCTGCCGTTCGGCCCGACCGCGATGCCGGTCGTGCGACCGAGGCGACTCCCGGACGCGGTCTGGAAGCCGGTGAAGAAATCCGTCCACTGCGTGGTCGGGTCGCTCCAGTTCACCGCCGTCGCCGGCGCGGCGCCGCTGAACGGGACGAACGCGACGTGCGGTGGATCGATCGGGACGCTACTGCCGGCCGGAGTATGCCACGAGCCGTGCGCGCTCACGAAGAGTCCGCCGCGCCAGGCGCTGGGGAAGACGTACGCGCCGGTCTGCGCGGCCGGGTAGAACGCCGCGCCGATCAGCGTCGAGTAGGCGGGAAACTCGATCGCCGGGACGATCTGGGCCGAGCAGTTGGCGCCGCTCGTGTAGGCGACTTGATCCTCCTCGCACTGCGGCCAGCCGTAGTTCGCCGGCGCGCTGCGCGTCGAGACCGGATCGAGGTACTCGTACGGATGGTATTCCGGCAAATCGTCTTGCCCCGCGCCGCCGGCCCAGACGTTTCCCGTCACCGGGTCGGTCGCCAGCGCCATCGCGTTGCGGATCTGCGTCGCTTGGGTCGTCATCCCGCTCCCGTCGATTCCCATCTTTTGCACGGTGGCGCGGGTCGGATCGACTTCGGTGCAGGCGTTGCACGACGAACCGACGCCGACGTAGAGCGTCGTTCCGGTAACCGCGACGGAGCTGGTCGTATGGATGTCGCCGTCGCTGTTCGGCGCGACGCTTCCTTGGCGGACCGAAGCGATCTGCTGCGGCGTGCCGCTCTGCGCGCCGGTCGTGTACGGGATGCGATAGACGCCGTGCTGCGTCGCGACGAAGACGTAACCCGCGCCGAACGCGACGCCCTGCACCGGCGCGTCGCTGATGGTGGCGAACGTCCCCGGTGTGCCGGCCGCGCCGGGCCCGTCGGCGCCGGGGACGATCGCGACGGTCGTGCCGCTCGTGCCGACGATCAGGTCGCCGTTGGGCAGCGCCGCCAGCTCGCGCGCGGAGCCGACGCTCGCGATCACGCTGGCCGCGAAACCGCCGGGCAGCAGCAGGGAGCTGTTCGCGGGCGGCGCGGTCGCGCCACCGCCAGGGGTCGGCGTCGGCGTGCTCGTCGGGGCAGGGGTAGCGGCGCTGGCCGGCGCACCGGCCGAGCCGCCCCCGCCGCTGCACGCGGCCGTGACGGCAAGCAATATCGACGCCGCGAGCGAAGCGGCAAGGCGATGGCGACTCCTCGGCTCGCGGTGATCGACTACGGCGGCGGCAACGTCGGCTCGCTGATGGCTGCGCTCGAGCGCCGCGGCGCCGACGTCAGCTTGACCGGCGATCCCGACCTGATCGCCCGCGCCGAGGCGGTCATTCTGCCCGGCGATGGGGCCTTCGCGGCGGTCGTCGACGCGCTGCGCGCGCGTGGGCTCGATCAGGCGGTGCGCGCCACGATCGGAGGGGGTCGACCCTTCCTGGGTATTTGTGTCGGTATGCAAGTGCTCTTCGATTCGAGCGACGAGTACGGCGGGGCAACTGGCTTCGGTATCTTACCCGGCGAAGTACGCCGCTTCGCGCATGCTCCCCGTCTACCGCATATGGGTTGGAACGAACTCGTGATCGAGCGCACGCATCCGTTCGTCGACGGGTTGGCGAGCGGTGCCTGGGCGTACTTCCTGCACTCGTATCGCGTCGCCGACGGCGAGGACGTGCTCGCATCGTGCGCGTACGGTGAGCGCTTCGCCGCGGTCGTCGCGCGCGACCACGTCATGGCGACGCAGTTCCATCCCGAGAAGAGCCGGCTCACCGGCGCGCGCCTGCTCGACAACTTCTTGCAGATCGCGGCCGCGTGAGCCGCGCGCTGGCGCTCTACCCCGCGATCGATCTGCGCCGCGGGTACGCCGTGCGTCTGCAACGCGGCGATCCCGCCAGCGAGACGCGCTACGACGCCGACCCGGCCGCGCGCGCGCAGGCCTTCGTCGCCGCCGGCGCGCAGGCGCTGCACGTCGTCGACCTCGACGGCGCCTTCGGGACGGGCGAGAACCAGGATGCGCTGCGCGCGATCTGCGCGGCGGTCGACGTCCCGGTGCAAACGGGCGGCGGGATTCGCAGCGCCGCCGACGTCGCGGTGCGCTTCGCGGCCGGCGCGCACGCGGTCGTGATCGGAACGCTGCTGGTCGAGCAGCCCGATCTCGCCCAGGCGCTGGTCGACCGTTTCGGCGAGCGGATCGTGGCCGGGATCGACGCGCGCGGCCACCGCGTTGCGACGCGTGGTTGGCTGGCCGAGAGCGGCGCGTCGCGCGACGATCTCATCCGCGCGGTCGCCGGCTGGGGCGTGACGCGCGTCGTCTACACCGAGATCGCGCGTGACGGGACGGGCACCGGCTACGACGTCGCGGCGCTCGCGCACGTCGCCGACCTCGTGCCGCTGCGGTTCACCGCGAGTGGAGGCGCGCGCACGCTCGACGATCTGCTCGCCCTGCGGGAGGCGACGCCGGCGAACCTCGACGCCGCGATCGTCGGCCGGGCCTTGTACGAAGGGACGATCGACCTCGCCGAGGCGCTGGCGGCGCTGGCCGGCGAAACCCGCAGCTTGGGCACCGCGTAGGTCGAGCGTGGTTCCGCCGGCGCGGCAACTCTCGGCCCGTGCCGCGCTCATCGATGCGGCCTTGAACGCGGCCGTGCCGACCGCCGTCTATCAGATCGCCCACCACCGCGGGGCGGGCGACGTGCTCGCGCTCGGGCTGGCCGCGATCTTCCCCGCGCTCGTCGCGCTGGTCGGGATCGTGCGGCGCCGCACGCTCGACCCGATCGCCGGCATCGTCTTGTTCGGCCTGGTGGTCAGCGCGCTCGCCTTCGCCGTCGGCGGCAGCGCGCGGCTCCTGCTGGTCCGCGAGTCGTTCGTGACCGGCGCGCTCGGCCTGACCTGCTTCGCCTCGTTGCTCGCACCGCGCCCGCTGATGTACTACTTCGGCCGCTGGTTCGCGACGCAGGGCGAGGCCGAAGCGATGCGCATCTACGACCTGCAGTGGGCGAATCCGCGCTTTCGCGCGGCGAACCGCCGGATCACCCTGGTCTGGGGGGTGGCGTTCAGCGGCGAGTTCGCGTTGCGCGTCACGATCGCGCTCACCCTGCCGACCGCCGTCGTGCTCGCCGCCGGGCCGCTGGTGCTGGCCGCGATCACCGCCGCGACGATCGCCTGGACGTTCTCGTATGCGCGCCGCCTGCGCGCGCGCTACGGCGGGCTGCCGACGTAGCTGCGCGGGACGTGCGCCGGGAGGCGCGCCACGATCTCGTACCCGATCGTCCCGCTCGCCGCACCCAGCTCGTCGGCGGTGATCGTCTCGGCTCCGTCGTCACCGATCAGCGTCACCGCGTCGCCGACCGCGACGTCGGGTAGCTCGCTGACGTCGAGGAAGGCCATGTCCATGCAGACGCGACCGACCAGCCGCACGCGCCGTCCGCGGACGAGCGCCTCGGCGCGCTCGCCCGCGCTGCGCGGGATCCCTTCGGCGTAGCCGATCGGCAACGTCGCGATGTGGGTCGACCGCGCGGCGCGCCAGCTGCGGCCGTAGCCGACCGTCTCGCCCGCTTCCACCGTGTGCAGCGCGACGATGCGCGTGCGCCACGCCAGCGCCGGCGCGAGCGCGACGCCGCGCGGGCGCAGGGCCGCTTCCGTCTCGGCACTCGGCCAGATGCCGTACAGGCCGATCCCGCAGCGCACGCTGTCGAGTCGCGTTTGCGGCCACAGCATCGCCGCGGCGGTCGCCGCGAGGTGGCGTTCGACGCTCGGCGGCAGCGCACGCGTCGCCGCCAGGAAGCGTTCCAACTGCTCGTCGGTGAAGGTCGAGTCGAGCTCTTCGGCGGCGGCAAGGTGGCTGAACGCGCCGGCCAGCACGAACTCCGGCGTCGCGGCGTAGCGTTCCAGCGCCGCGGCCGCCTGCGCGTGCGGGATCCCCAGCCGCGCGACGCCGGTGTCGATCTTGGCGTGCACGGTGAACGGGCGCTGCCGGCGCCGCGCGACGCTGGCGACTTGGCGCGCGTAGAGCTCGCGATCCCACAGCGTCAGCGTGACGTCGGCGGCGTGCGCGACCTCGAGCTCCGCGGCCGGCATCGGCCCGAGGACGAGCAGCGGCGCCACGATGCCGGCGTCGCGCAGCGCAACCGCCTCCTCGAGCGCGTAGACGCACAGGCGCGCGGCGTGCGGCGCCAGCGCGCGCGCGACCGGCACCAGGCCGTGCCCGTACGCGTTCGCCTTCACCACGGCCGAGAGTCGCGCGGGCGCGGCGAGGCGCGCCAGCGTCTGCGCGTTGCGCACGACCGCGTCGAGGTCGACGCGCAGCTCGGCGATCACGCGCGGCGCAGGAAACGCGAGATCAACAGCGCGACCGGGATCCCGTAGAAGACGACGTGCGCGACCAGCCCCACCGCGACCACACCGGGCGTGGCGGGGACGTGCCACGCGCCGTTGAGGGCCAACACGATCTGCCGGAACACGTAGACGATCACCCCGAAGACGACGCCTGAGATCCACGGCTGCTCCAGCAGCTGCGGCCGCGATTGGACCGAGTAGACGTAGCCCAGCGCCCAGCCGATCGCGACGAGGAACAGCAAGACGACGTCGGGCAACGCGCCGAGGCCGGAGTTCACCACCAGCGCGGAGCCCCCGGCGGCCTGGACCGCCAACAAGAAGAGGGCGAGGAGGATGCCCCCGGCGAGGCCCGCGAGGAGCCCCACCGAGAGCCGGTCGCGCAGCGTCACGGTCCGGTTCACGGCGCCCGACCTTCGCGCCGGCTAGCTCTCGCTCCCCGACCCGCTGCCGGCGAGCTCGGCCAGGTAGGCCTGCTCGCGGGCCTCCAGCCCGACCGCGATCCGGCCCAGCATCTCGTCCATCGTCGCCCGGGCGATCCAGCGGCCGAGCACCACGTCGAAGAGGGCGCCCAGCGCACCCCCCGGCGGGCGATAGGCCCCTTCGAAGGTCAGCCGGGTGTGCTCGACGTCGGCGATCCGCAGCCGCAGCGTCCCGTGGAAGTGGGGGAAGAGGCGGGTCCCGGCGCGCCACTCGACCAGCATCGCGTCGTGCAGCCGGCCGTCTTCGGTCTCGTCGGGGTGGAGGGCGAAGACCAACCGGACCGGCCGGCTGACCTCGCCCCGCAGGCCGACGACGAAGTCGCGCAGCGGGACGTGCACATCGACCGAGCGCTCGGCGTCTCGCAGGAAGTCGACCGTGTAGTCATGGGCGACGGAGAACGGGCAGGCGGCAATCCGCTCGACGACCACCCGCGTGACTCGGGCCATGCCCCGTCCTTACCCCGGCGGGCCCCTGGCGCCTAGGTCCCGACCCCCGACCTCTCCCCTTGCACTCTCGCCTCGGGTCTGCTAACGTTAAATTCCGGGTCTGGCACTCTCGTGCTAGCAGTGCCAGGCGCTTTCTTTCCCCCTAACACCCGTCAGCAGAATGCTCTCGGAGGAACGGTTTTCGTGAATCTCAAGCCACTTGGTGACCGCGTCGTCGTCGAGCACGTGGAACAAGCCGAAAAGAGTGCCGGCGGCGTCTTCCTGCCCGACACCGCAAAAGAGAAGCCGCAGGAAGGCCGCGTCCTCGCGGTCGGCACCGGACGCACGCTCGACAACGGCACCAAGTTGCCGATCGACGTGAAGCCCGGCGACCGCATCGTCTACTCGAAGTACTCCGGCTCGGAAATCAAGATCGACGGCAAAGAGTACCTCATCATCTCAGAAAAAGACGTGCTCGCGATCATCACCGATGCGCGCGTCGCCGTCGGAGTCTAAGCAGAAAGTTTATGGCAGCGAAACAACTAGTTTTCGACGAGAATGCTCGTCGCGCGCTCGAGCGGGGCGCGAACATCCTGGCCGACGCGGTGAAGGTCACCCTCGGGCCCAAGGGCCGCAACGTCGTCCTCGACAAGAAGTTCGGTAGCCCGACGATCACCAACGATGGCGTGACCATCGCCAAGGAGATCGAGCTCCCCGACACGTTCGAGAACATGGGCGCCCAACTGGTCAAGGAAGTCGCGTCTAAGACGAACGACATCGCCGGCGACGGCACCACGACCGCGACCGTTCTGGCGCAGGCCATCATCCGTGAGGGCCTCCGGAACGTGACCGCCGGCTCGAATCCGCTGCTGATCAAGCGCGGCATCGAGAAGGCCGTCGAAGCCGCCGTGGCCGACATGGAGAAGCTGGTCCAGAAGGTCGACTCGACC
>Ga0302324_100021477_pt1 | contig 12582 bp, 15 predicted proteins | sample Palsa_T0_1_FD_201949 | JGI IMG/M metagenome (GOLD analysis project Ga0302324, IMG submission 201949) | Peat permafrost microbial communities from Stordalen Mire near Abisko, Sweden - Palsa_T0_1 | ecosystem: Environmental > Terrestrial > Soil > Palsa > Peat permafrost | place: Sweden: Abisko...
ATTTTCTTTGCTCAGCGGCGCATCCGGATGCGCCGCATTGTGCGCGTCAATCAACTGGGCCAGCCGTAACCCGCACGCCATCCCCGCCGGGCCGCCCCCGACGATCACCACATCGGCCGGCATCTGCGGCCGCTCTATGCCTTCGAGAGGTTTGCGAAAAACGATCATTTATTCCTCAGTCGCCCTCACCGAGAAGACCTTGGAACGCACGGCTTTTCGTCTCGTCGCTGTCTTTAAACATATTGGTGTGCAAGTCGGCAGCAGCGCGATACTCGCTAAAATGAATGTGCGAAGGACTTTGCATTTGCCGGTTATCGATTAGCAAGGCTGGCGATTTCGCCAAGACCAAGCAGCTTCTGATCTGCAGTCACTAATGTGAGCTTCAGGATCTTCGCGGTCGCAGCCAGAAATCTGTCCGCCGGGTCGGCGTGCGGCAGCGGCAGAGCCATTCCTACACTCACGATTTCGCGCGTGAGTGGGGCTTCACGCATTTGCTCCGCCGCCCGTTCAATCCATACAAAAGGATTGTCGACCTGAATTCGGCCCTTCCGCATCAACACCAGAGCTTCCCATACGCTCACCGGCGATAACCAGAGTTCGTTATTGACATCCGACAACTCGGAGATAATTTTTCGCCCCAAGCGCTTCGGTTCCAGCTTGCTCCATAACCAAATATGTGTATCGAGGAGGAGTTTCAATCCCGGTAGACCTCGAATTCATCCAGGTCGATGACCGGAGAAACCACGTCACCCACAATCTTTGCTGTCCCGATCATGTCGCCCACGAATTTGCGAGTGCGGTCTGGACCGGCTGGAATTACCTCGGCCACGGGCTTTCCATGGCGCGTGATACGCAGCGGTTGACGCGTTTTGTGGACCTGCTCGATGAGACCCAAACACTTGGCTTTGAATTCGGAGATGGAAATATCGGCCATGACCACTATTTTACCTATAGTCATAATAATGGTCAATATGCATTTCTAACCGCCTGCCTTCGCCTTCTTCACTTCCTCGATCAGCGGCGGAACGATGTCGAACAAATTTCCCACGATCGCATAATCCGCGATCTCGAAAATCGGCGCTTCTGAATCTTTATTCACCGCGATGATCGTTCGCGAACCCTTCATCCCGACGATGTGCTGAATCGCCCCGCTGATGCCCAGCGCCAGATAAAGCTTGGGCGCGACGGTTTGACCTGAAGATCCAATCTGGCGATCCATGGGCAGCCAGCCGGAATCGCAGATCGGACGCGACGCCGCCAGATCACCACCCAGCGCGTCGGCCAGTTGCTTTGCGATCTCGATATTCTTCTGCTCTTTTATCCCGCGGCCCACGGACACGATGATCTCGGCCTGGGTCAAATCGACCGCTTGCTTAGCCTCCTTGAAAACTTCCTGCGGCTTGGTACGAATCACTCCGTCGGCAATTTCCACGTTCACGGTTTTCACCGGAGCCGCGCTGGCCCCGGCCTCTGCCTTGTCGCCGCGAAAAGCTCCATTCTGAAAAGTCGCGAACCACGGAGCGTCGCTGGTGAAGCTCACGTCCGCCGCCAGCTTTCCCTGAAACATTTGCCGCGTGAACACTAACTTGCCGGCGTCGAACTTGAATCCGATGCAGTCGCTGATCACCGTGCGTCCCATGGCCGTGGCCAGCTTGGGCACAAAGTCGCGCACCTGGTAGGTGTGGGGCATGAGCACAAGCTTAGGTTGCTGCGCCGCGATCACCTGCTTGAGCGCGGCCGCGAATGCGTCGGGCGTGTAGGGCTCAAGCTTCGCCGACTCAATTGCATAGACCTTCGCGACTTTTTTGGTTGCGACCTCTGCGGCAATCGACGTAGCCCTGCCACCTACCACGGCCGCTTCGAGTGTCCATCCGGTTGCAGCGGCGATCGCTTGACCGGCAGTGATGGTTTCCCAGGAAACGCGATTCATTTTGCCTTCGCGCTGTTCGAGAATGACTAAGATCGTATCCGCCATGATGAAATTCTCAGTTCTCAGCAAAAGCTGCAGCGAAGTTTGGCGGCCAAGCCCGAGCTACGCTCGGCGGACAGCCGAGGGCGGCTATCCCCACATAAATCTTGCCCGCAACAATCCTGCCACCGAAATCTTCTTAATACTGAATTCTTACAGCACCCTTAATTCGTTCCGCAGCTTATCCACCAACTTCTTCGCAATCTCGCCCGGCGAGCCTTCAATGTGCTCCGTCTTCTTCGTCTTTTGCGGCACATACAGGCGCTCGATCTTCTGCAGGTTCTCGCCCACCGCCGACTGCACCTCGGCCAGCGCTACCTTTCGCATGGGCTTGTTCTTGGCCTGCTTGATGCCGATCAGCGTGGCATAGCGCAGCTTGTTGATACCGGACTGAATGGTCAAAACCGCCGGGGTCGGCATGTCGACAAACTGAAAGTATCCGGCTTCGAGTTCGCGCTTCACCCGAATCCCACCCTCGGTCTTTTCGATCTGCATGATGATGGTGGCGTGCGGCCAGCCCAGCAACTCGGCCAGAATCACGCCGGTCTGGGCATAGCCGTAGTCATCGGATTGCAGCCCGGTAAAGATCAGGTCAAATTTTTCGTCTTTGATTGCGGCGGCAAACGCCTTGGCCGTGTTGAACGCGTCGAAGCCCACGAACGCGTTATCTTCGAGATGGATGGCGCGATCCGCGCCCTTGGCCAGCGCTTCGCGCAACACCTGCTGCGCCCGCGCCGGCCCGCTCGTGATCACGACCACTTCACCGGTATGTTTTTCCTTCTGGCGCAGCGCCTCTTCGAGCGCGTAGGCGTCGGGCTCGTTCACTTCGTAGGAAACGTCTTCGCGGATCCAGGCACCGGTTTCGTTGAGCTTGAGCGGCGCATCCTTCTGCGGCACCTGCTTCATGCAGACCAGGATTTTCAAAACAAGACTCCTCCCCCATGCGGCTTGCACGCGGCATGGGAAACTGACCAGTATAGATGACTCGAAAGGAGTGTGGCGTGGAAAGCAATAAATCCTGGGTGGCCCCATTCCTCGCGTCTTTCGCGAAAAAGCCTGCCCTGACCTTTGTCGAAGGGTGGGAATTTCTTGCGAGAAGTGGGATTCCTTTGACTAGACGGAAGCCGATTCGGCAGGCCGCCGACTTCAGTTCGGGTTCCCGCCACGCTGGCAAGAGAAAAATCTTAGAGTCGTCCCCAAGCCTCTTCTGTCGTCCTGCCCTCGAAAGGCTGCACCAGGACCCAGACGGTCTTGTCACGCTCGTTGTAGAACAGGGTTACAGTCACATCGCGCGGGTTTCGTTCGAAAGCGAAATGAAAACGGAAGGTGCAGTGCAGTTGCCCGGCCGCAACCCCGCCGCGGAAACGCCCATAGAACTGCTGAATATCCGTGCACGGAGCGATCTGCTTGAAGAAGTTCTTGCCCAGAACCTTCGGCTTGGACAGGCCGGAAAGCCCAGACTCGAAAGCGTTGTAACGGAGAACGACGCCCTCAGCGTCAAGCTGAATAACGCCGTGGGGAAGTGAATCCAGCTCCTCTTCGCTGATGGAGTCGACTCGCGTGAAAAAGTAAGTCGCGGATGCGGCAGCGGCGGAGCCCATGGACAATCTCCCGAGACGATAGATTCTGCGGCGAGATAATCTTCTAGGCCGAGACCTTCGCGAGCAAGTCCGGACTTGGGATCAAGCTAGAAATCTGGAGGCTGATTCCCGATTCGATGGACGCCGCCAAAATGGGAAAGCAGAAATGCGTCGGGCGAAAAAAATCGGCCGCCCCGAAAGCTATTCCGTAATGACCGTCGACTGCCCGGAGATCTCGAAACGCTTGCGGCAGCGCATGTTCTTGCAAGCCATCATGTCGTCTTTGCGCACCATATACGACCGGAACTTGGCGAAACGCGCGCGGTCGCGCTCATCGGCGCGCCCCGGAAGCTGGCGCTTCTTGGTGCGGACAATCCAGGTCACTTCGTAGTCGGCCGACTGACGGCAGTGAGGACAATTCAGCGAAGCCGGTTTTCTCTCCGTCTTCTCATCGAAAAAATCACGCTCTTCCATAGGCTTGATCTGGCGTGCTGAGCGCAGCGAGGAGCGGAGCAAAGCGATCCTCATCACGAAGTCGAAGCATCCCTGTCCTTCAGGGCGCCCAGCCTTGGAACTTATCCAACGTGGATTATTGCACATTTAGAGAAGAGCCAGTAAAGAGTAGCGAGGAAAGAAGCAGCCGTAAACGATCATCACCGAAGAGGAGCGCTTGTCAGAGGGCGCACAGTTCGTAAACTGTTGGCGTGGCATGATGGAGTTACACTCGGTTAAAGCTTGAATGACCGGGATAAAGTGGGGGACGTTGGATGGCGAGAAAGAAAAAGAAGAAGCGTTTCCGTGCCGTCACCGCCGTCAAGGAATTAGCCCGCGAACGCGTGGGATCGCCCCCGGCCGGTCAGATCGTGATCGAGAAAAAGAAGAAACCTGAAAAGCACAAGCCCACGTTCGACCAACTGCTGGAAGAATGAATGAGGGTTGACTGAAGAAAGCCCAGCCTTTAGGGACAGGTGCCGTTCGCAAAAGCCACGCTAATGGTAGCCGAGCCAACCACTGCGCTTCCCGCCGAAGGATCACCAGGTTTGCTGTATAGAGTGGCGGTCACTCCAAGGTTGGTTCCGCATCCTTCTCCGGTAGTGTTCACCAGGCCGGGCTGATTCGGGACCAGCGCAATAATGGTCGGCGAGTCCGTAGCCCACACTGCCGTGCTCGTAACATCCTTATTCTCGGGAGGATGAATATAGGTCCCAATCGCAGTAAACTGCGTACCCACCACCTCGCCCGGACCACCCAGAGTAATCGTTGTGCCTTGCGGGGTGAGCGAAATCCCAACGAGTTGCTGGCTGTGGGCGCAGCTCGGCAGGTTGAGCAGCGCGGCCGCGCAAAGCGCAAGACCAGCCAGCCTTAACCATGTTCGGCGTAAACCGGTTTGGCTTAACCAGTTCCGCTTCGTCGCAAACACATTCCTGGAAGACTTATTCACGACCCACTCATTCATCGAAAACTCCTGGGACTAAGAGCCGGACGACCGCGCGCAGCGGGGGATGCGTCAATTTAGCCAAATGACCGGAGAAAAATCAATATCTCCGACGTAACTCCGGATCAGTCCTTGACTGCCTCCGCCACCACTCTGGCGAAGTCGCGAACGTCGTCCTCGGTGGTGTCGAAGGAGCACATCCAGCGCACAATGCACTCATCCTCGATCCACATATAAAAAAAGTATTGCTCTTTGATCTTTGCCACCGCTGGCCGCGGAATCTGCGCGAAGACGCCGTTGGCCTCAACTTTCCACACGACTTTCACCTGCGGAATGCCGCGCAGTTCGGCTTCGAGAAGCTTCGCCATACGGTTGGCATGCTGGGCGCTGCGCCGCCATAAGTCGCCAGTCAGCAGGGCTTCGAACTGCACCGCAATGAAGCGCATCTTGGAGGCCAGCTGCATGCCCTGCTTGCGCAAATAAAGAAAATCGGGACTCAACTCCCGATTAAAAAATACCACTGCCTCGCCGCCCATGATTCCATTCTTCGTTCCGCCGAAGGAGAGTACATCCACGCCCAGGTCACGCGTGGCCTGCCGCAGGGTCTGGCCCAGGCTGGCCGCGGCATTGGCGATGCGAGCACCATCCATGTGCAGAAACATTTTGTGCTCGTGCGCGAACTCAGCCAGGGTGCGAATTTCTTCGGGTTGGTACAACGTCCCCATTTCGGTCGATTGCGTAATGGAAATCGCGTGCGGCTGCACGTGATGCTGGTCGCCAATGCCGTGGTAGGCGTGCCGCACCGCATCCAGCGTGATCTTTCCGTCCTGATGCGGCAGCGGGATCAGCTTGCATCCCGTAAGTTTTTCCGGAGCGCCGCACTCATCGCAATAGATATGCGCATAGTCGCTGCACAGCACTGCGTGGTAGGGCCGGTTCACCGCCTGCAACCCCAGCACATTGGCCCCGGTTCCGTTGAACGTAAAAAAAACATCAATACCGGCGCCGAAGTGCTCCTCGAATTTGGCCACAGCCGAGCGCGTGTACGCATCGTCCCCGTAAGCGATCACATGCCCGTGATTGGCGCGCGCAATTGCCTCGAGCACCACGGGATGCACCCCCGCATTGTTATCGCTGGCAAAACTGCGAATCGGCTGATCGGACTCCTGCGCCATAGAAATCCAATTTAACAGACTGTCCGTGTAGTGGCGGACGCAGCCTGCCCTGAGCGAAGTCGAAGGGTCCGCCCAGCGAAGCGAAGCGAGCGTCTTGCGGGAAAGCTCAGGCTCACGAAAAGCCCCCGGACGAGGGCGTCCGGGGCTCCACGATTCTCCGGGCGTCCACAATTCTTGGTCGCCCTTCAGTTTGGCGCTCGCGCCGACCACGCATTACAATCCATAATCTTTGGAGGTTCCGCACCTGCGCGCTCTCATCATTCGTCGGTATGTGATTCTTCTCTTTCTCTCCGCGCTCGCCCCGGGCCAATCCGCCGAGCAGAAAACCTCCCGCTACCTCGATTCCATTCGCAAACAGCCTTCTTTGTTGCTCGGCTTCCTGCAGGATTTGCCCAAGGGAGCAGATCTGCATAACCATCTCGACGGCGCCATCTACGCCGAAGATCTCATCGACTTCGCTGCCTCTGACAACTTTTGCGTCGACCGCACCACTTCACAACTGCTCGGCGCTCCCTGCGACTCATGCGAGAAATACACCGCCAAGCCCGCCGCCCGCTGCGCCTACGCCGACCATGTGCTCTACAACCAGATCATCGACGCCTGGTCCATGCGCAACTGGCGACCCGGCGACGAGTCCGGTCACGACCATTTCTTCGCCACATTCGACAAGTTTGAACTGGCCGCCGACAATCATGTCGCCGAGGCCATCGCCACCGTGATCGACCGTGCCGCCCGCGAGCACGTGCAATACATCGAGTTCATGCACACAGCCGACGGCATGGCGTCGGCACAACTCGGCATGAAACTAGGGTGGGCCGGCAATAGCAACGACGACTTCGGCAAAATGCGCGAGCAGTTGCTGGCGTCCGGCTTGAAAGAAATCACCTCCGCCACTAGCAAGACACTGGCCGAAGACACTGCCAAGTCCCGAAGAGAATTGAAGTGCGACACTCCTGACGCGCAACCAGGATGTAATGTCACCGTTCGATACCTTTACCAAGTGCTGCGCGGGCTTCCCCGCGAAGCCGTGTTTGCGCAGATCGTACTCGGTTTCGAACTCGCGTCCACCGATCCCCGCTTCGTTGGCCTCAACCTGGTCATGCCGGAAGACTGGTACGTCCCCATCCACGATTTCAACTTGCACATGGCCATGCTCGACTTCCTGCACGGCGTTTACCCAAAGGTCCACATCAGCCTGCACGCCGGCGAACTCGCCATGGGACTGGTCAAGCCGGAAGATCTGTCGTTTCATATTCGCGCCTCTGTCGAGCGTGGCCACGCCGAGCGAATCGGTCATGGCGTCGACGTGATGCTCGAGAAAGATCCCATCGGCCTGCTGAAAGAAATGGCCGAGCGCAATGTGCTGGTCGAAATCAATCTCACGTCGAACGACGAGATTCTCGGCGTCAGCGGCGACGACGATCCGCTTCCGGTTTACATCAAGTATGGCGTCCCGGCCGCGATTTCCACCGACGACGAAGGCGTTTCGCGCTCTAACATGACCCACGAATATTTGCGCGCCGTCCAGGTTTACGGCCTTTCCTACACCGAGCTCAAACGCATGACGCGCCAAAGCATTGAGCACAGCTTCTTGCCGGGCGACAGTCTATGGGCAACGACAAAAATCGTATTCCGCCCGGTAGCCGCCTGCGCCAGCGAGACCTTGGATGGCGAGAAGCCCTCGGCGACATGCGCGAGCTTTCTCGCCGCCAACGAGCGCGCGAGAGAACAGTGGAAGTTAGAGGCTGAGTTCGCAAAGTTCGAAAAAAGATTCTAGGAACGAAAGTCCCAGGAACAGCGTTCTTCGAACAACGACCGTGGGTGCCCCATGTCTCGCTTCTTTTGCGAGACATGGGGATTTTGATCTGAGGAATCCAACAAGTACGAAGACGAAACCATGCCCCGCAAACGAATCCTGATTCCGTCGCCCCTCGCATGGAGCACGGCGTGGATGAAAACCACGCCCGTCCCTCCCCCCGCGCTTCCTGTAATTCCCGAGCGCGGAGGCACGCAACTTCGCACTCCGCTGCCCGTCGCCATCATCGACACCCGCGAACAAAATCCGCTGTCCTTTCGCCGTTTCAGAAAGTGGTTTGAATCCATTGAATACCGCGGCCTCCCGCTCGGCGACTATTCCGTCGCGGGTATGGAAGACTCCTGCATCGTCGAACGCAAAGACCTCGCCGACCTGATTCAGTCGTTTACGTCGAATCGAAAAGTATTCATCAACCGCCTGGCCCGAATGGCCGAGCGTCCGCACAGTCTGTTAGTAGTCACCGCGGCGCTGAGCGAAATCAAATCTGAATATCCCTACCGCGCAGCGAACCCGAACCGCATCACGCAATCCCTGATCGCCGTGCTCGCCGGTCTCCGCCTGCCCTTCATCTGTACCGAGACCCACGAACTCGGAGAAGAAATCGTCGCGTCCTACCTCTACCAGACATTTCTGTATGATTGGCTGGACCGCAACGGCCACGTCCGCTACCTGGCCGACTGCGATCTGTAGAATGGAGCCCCGGACGCCTCGTCCGGGGAATCACCGCAAAGGCATTGCGCTCCGGTGCGGACAAGGGCGTCCGCCGCTCCACGAGAAGAATGGCCGAACGAAGAATGACCGATCACTTCACCCTCGCCGAATTCGCCGCTCAGCTAATTCTGCAACGCACGCCGCTGCGCCCGCGCATCGGCCTCGTCCTCGGCTCTGGCCTGGGCGGATTCGCCGACTCTCTCACCGACGCAACCCGCGTCCCCTACGCAGAAATTCCCGCCTTCCCGCAATCGACAGCCATTGGCCACGCCGGACGCATGGTCGTCGGCAACGCCGGCAGCGTCCCGGTCGCCGCCATGCAAGGCCGCGTGCATCTCTATGAAGGATATTCACCTCAGGAAATCACCTTCCCCATCCGCGTCTTCGCCCGCCTGGGGATCAAAGCCGTAATCCTCACCAACGCCGCCGGTGGAATCAATCTCAGTTATTCGCAAGGCGCGTTGGTCCTTATTCGCGACCACATCAACCTGCAGGGTTCGAACCCGCTGGTCGGCCCGAACGATGATCGCTTCGGCGTTCGCTTCCCCGACATGACCCATGCCTATGCCAGGGAATATCGGAAGATCGCCCGCGACCAAGCCGCCAGACTCGACATCACGTTGCAGGAAGGTGTATACGCCGGCCTGCTCGGCCCCAGCTACGAGACGCCCGCGGAAATCGAATATCTGCGCCGCATCGGTGCCGACCTGGTAGGAATGTCGACGGTTGCCGAAGTCATCGCCGCTCGTCACATGGAAATGAAAGTCCTCGCGATCTCCTGCGTCACCAACATGGCCGCCGGAATCCTCGACCAGCCACTCTCCCACGCCGAAGTCATGGAAACTGGCGAGCGCGTGAAGTCTACGTTCGAATCCCTGCTCCGCGCTGTACTGCCGCGCGTGGACCAGGAATTTGCCTAGCTGTGTTTTTGGGTGGCGCAGCGCTTCAGCGCTGCGGTTAACGACCAGAGTAGAAAAAGGCTTTAGCCGAAGAGGTATCTCTGTGGCTAAAGCCTAAGAATTTTTTACAGGAATTTTTTCGCAACGCTGAAAGCGCTTCGCCACCCGGCACTTCATTTGCGCGGAATCATCACTCCCACCGGCGGCTTCACTCCATAAACTGTCGCAAAACTTCCCTGATTCACCGCCAGCGCCATATGCCCCCGTGAATCCACATAAAGCAGAACGTGCCCGACCGGCACATCGCTAAAAGTCTTGACGAACGGAATCTTCATCGCCTTGCCCGCCACCGTCACCGGAACCTCCTGCCCGCGCTCATACCCCAACTTGAAAAAATCCTCCGCATCAATATTGGTCACCAGGTTTCCGAACGGCCCATCCGTCGCGATGACGGTCGCATTCAGCCCGTGCTCATCCAGCGTGGCCGCCTTCAATTCGAGATGCACCAGATCCTTCACCGCCATCTCCGGCCCGACGGTGGTCCAGTCGTCGCCGCGCGCCATGTGCGCGCCCACCGGAGAAAAAATGTCGCGCCCGTGAAACGTCGACGACAACTTGCTGCCGATCATCCAGTCCGTATTGGTGATAATCCGCACGGCCTCGATTCCGTCGCGCTGCTCCACCAATGTCAGCAGTCCATTATCGGGCAGCACAAAATATTGTCCGCGCTTCGAGCGCGCCACTATCGCCTTGCGCGTGCTCCCCACTGTGGGATCGATCACCACTACAAAAACCGTCCCCGCTGGAAAATACGGCGTCGCCCCGTACAAAAACCGCGCCCCGTCGAGAATTGAAAACGGCGTCACTTCGTGCGTCAGGTCGACAATGCGCACATCAGGCATAATTCCGTACATAACGCCGCGACACAGCGCCACCGAATCGTCGACGACTCCGAAGTCGGTCATGAACACAATGGTCGGCGGATATTTCTGCTCTGCGCTTGACGCGGCTGCCCCATTTCTCGCGTCCTTTGCGAGAAGTGGGGAAGTCGCATATATCAATAAGAACAAGAGAAGGGTAACCCGAGCGATCACGGGAAAGGAGTTTCGCCTGCGTCCAAATGTCGTGGAGCTTTCTGTTTTCATAGGGCCACAATTCTACCCAAGACCCGAGCGGCCCACCACCGCCGCCCGCCGTTCTATAATTGCTGCTGCAATCGAAGCCTCCGGAGGATTCTTATGTCCGCAGTCATCCCCGAGAAGTACCGTGATTTATTTCAGAAACGCGCTTTCGCCAGCCTGGGCACGCTCATGCCCGACGGCCGCCCCCAGGTCACGCCCGTTTGGGTGGACTTCGATGGCGAACACGTCATCTTCAACTCCGCCAAAGGACGCCAGAAAGACCGCAACGTCCGCCGCGATCCGCGTGTCTCGCTGGCCATCGTCGATCCCGAAAATCCCTATCGCTACCTCGAAATTCGCGGCAGCGTGGTGGAAATCACGGAAGACGGCGCCGACGACAGTATCGACAAGCTGGCCAAGAAATATCTGGGCGTCGACAAATATCCCTACGCCCAGCCCAGCGAAATCCGCGTCATCTACAAAGTCAAGCCCGAACACACCACCGTCATGGGATAACCATTCATGTGTAGGGACAGCCGCCCCCGGCTGTCCGGCGGCCCAGGTCTATCGGGCCGCGGCCCGCGGTACGAGATTTGACTGAACCAGATTTGTGGAACGAAATTTTGTCTGGATGAAATTTGCAATGTTAATTGCGCCCAGATTTTTCGGTGGCGCAGCGCTTCCGGCGCTGCGATAAACACCGTTCCTTCACATAGGCCTTAGCCCCAGGGGTCCTTTCGATAACCGATCGACTGACGCGAGGAAATCCCATCACTCACAACCTCTGCTTCCTCGGCTTCGGCAACGTCAATCGCACCCTGATCCGCCTGCTCGAAGACCGTCGCCAGGAACTGCAAACCCGCCACGGCATCTCATACCGCATCACCGGCATCGCCTCCCGCCGCATGGGCTGGATCGCCAACCCCTCAGGGTTCAATACGCCAGCCCTATGTGGCGCGGGCACTCCTGCCCGCGAACTGCCGGAGATCGCCTCAATCGCAAACGCCCGCACCGAATCAAATGTGAAAGCGTGGCTCACCGCTGCTCGCGCCGACATCCTCTTCGAAGCTACCTCGCTCAACGTTGAAACCGGACAGCCCGCCATCGACCACATCCGCGCCGCCCTCGAGCACGGAGCCCACGCCATCACCGCCAACAAAGGCCCCATCGTCCACGCCTACCGCGAACTCCGCGACCTGGCCGCCGCGCGGAAGAAAAAATTCCTCTTCGAATCCACGGTCATGGACGGCGTTCCGATTTTTTCTTTCTTCGAGCAGATGCCTGCGATTCACCTGCAAGGCTTCCACGGAATCCTCAACTCGACAACCAATGTGATCCTCAGCGAAATGGAGACCGGCCTTACCTTCGACGAGGCCCTGAAAAAAGCACAGTCCCTCGGTGTAGCCGAAACCGACGCCACTCACGACATCGACGGCTGGGACGCCGCCGTTAAAACCGCCGCACTCATCAATGTCCTCATGGATTTTGGCGATGCTCGTGGAGCGGCGGACGCAGCTTGCCCTGAGCGAAGTCGAAGGGTCCGCCCTGCGGTGGCCCCAATTCGTCTCGAGCAAATTCAGCGCGAAGGCATCCGCGACCTAACCCCGCAGGCCGTGCGCAATGCCCGCCGTGACGGCTGGCCCTTCAAACTAGTCTGCCGCGCGAAGCGTGTAGGCGATCGCATCGAGGCAAGCGTCGCACCGGAAAAAGTGCTGGCCACCTCGCCCATGGGCAAAATCACAGGTTCTTCGTCCTACATTTATTTCGAAACCGATATCTTCCCCGGCCTGGCGATCACCGAAGAAAATCCCGGGTTGTACGCCACGGCATATGGAATGCTGGCGGATTTTGTAAGGGCGACGGAGTAGAGTACGAG
>Ga0302324_100021478_pt1 | contig 12582 bp, 8 predicted proteins | sample Palsa_T0_1_FD_201949 | JGI IMG/M metagenome (GOLD analysis project Ga0302324, IMG submission 201949) | Peat permafrost microbial communities from Stordalen Mire near Abisko, Sweden - Palsa_T0_1 | ecosystem: Environmental > Terrestrial > Soil > Palsa > Peat permafrost | place: Sweden: Abisko...
ATATCGGGGCTAATCAAATGGACCTTACATGGGTGTTGGTGCTCGTGCCCTTTATCTCCGCAGGGGGTGGTGCCTTCCTTGGTTCCTATCTGAAAAAGAAGGCCGAGAACCTTGCGACACACGAGGACCTTGGAAAGATTCTGGTGGAAGTGCGTGCTACAACGCAGGCCACAAAGGAAATCGAAGCGAAAATATCAGATGCAACGTGGGACAGGCAGAAGCGTTGGGAATTGAAACGCGAAGTGCTATTTAAGACCGCTGACAAGATCACAACTGCCAAGGCCGCGCTGATAGCTTTGTCTGCTCACTACACCGGAGAGAGGGAAGAGCATCATCCTCCGTACCTTCGTAATGAGAGAGCTAGGGTAGGTTGTGAATGGAGTGAAGCAGAAGAGGGATTGAACTGGGCAACACTGCTTGTGGGTCTAGCGTGCGGGGAAGAGTTGGAAAGGTCCCTGCTGTTGTTCGTTCAGTTCACCTCGCACCTCGCAGGGGCGATAAGCAACGAACAGCCTGAAGCGTTAAATGAGCTAGATGCTCGAATGAACGCCCTTCTGGACGCGATGCGGCAGGAACTCAAACTGTAGGCAAAATTTGTGTGGAAAATTCTTAGGCGGATCATGTAGAACCCACACGGCTTTTCCCAGAGCGTGCCCGTAGAATTTTCCCGATTGGCTCCCGTGCGACCCTTCCCTCAGGTCGCCTAAGCACCGTTCCACCGTGATCTTTAGTGTCGCCGCGCATCAGAAACCGCGGTTTTTTGATCACGCGCCGGTTGGGGAGTGAATCATCCTCATCATCGCCGAAGCGCAGCGGAGGCAGAGTCGATGCGCCGAAGAGTGAAAAACTCCCGCGCGGTTGGAAAGTGAATCCCTCATCGTCATCCTCATCATCGCCGAAGCGTAGCGGAGGCTCTCTGGTAAGTTAGAGTCGACGAGGCGAAGAGTGAAAAACCCCGATCGCAGCAACGATCGGGGTTTCCGTTTCGAGTGGCCCCCGTAGAGTAAAGAGAACCACAACAACCAAGTTCAGCGTTGCACAACGGGACGGCCATTGTCCACTCCTGCCTTGGGAGGCAATGGCTGCTGCGCTTGTCTTTCGACAGTTGTTTTGCCGCGCTGCGAACTGCGGGGAGATGTTTTTCATCTGCCTCTCGTGCTATCGAGGACAGACCTACTGCAGTACAGAATGTCGGCAGAAGGCCCGGCGGGAACAACTGCGGCAGGCCAATCGACGCTATCAACGAAGCTTGGAAGCACGACTGGATCACCGTGATCGCCAGCGCGAGTATCGCCGCCGGGCATTTCTGCCGCGTGACAGATCAATCTTCCCCTACCCCATCTTCTTGCGGCAGGATCGGCAGAGCACTGGCTCTGGTATCTACACCGCCAGCCTCCGAGGAGTCGGATGACCTGCGCCAACGTAGCCGGCAAGCGGGTTTCCATCGCATCTTCTGCATCGTTTGCGGACGCTGGGGGCATTTCATCGAGATCTTCCGCGCACGCCGGTGAGACATGATTGATCCCGAATTGGTCGCGCAAATCCGTCTTCTGTTTTTCGCCGAGCATTGGAAGATCGGCACCATCGCTACCCAACTGAACTTGCATCGGGATACCGTACGCGCGGCTCTGGAAACCGATCGCTTCAATCGCCCCAAGCAAGAGCGCACAAGTTGCAAGACCGATCCCTATGTGGACTTCATCCGCCAGACCCTGGCGCAGTATCCCCGCCTGCGCTCCACTCGGATTTTTCAGATGATTCGCGACCGTGGCTATGAAGGCGGTTCCTCGCAACTGCGCCGTCTGGTGGCTCGCCTCCGCCCCGTGGTTCAGGAACCCTTCTTACAGCTGCGAACTTTTCCCGGAGAGCAAGGACAAGCCGATTGGGCCGACTTTGGTGAAGTTCGCATCGGGCAAGCCTGCCGTCGTCTCTCTTGCTTTGTCATTACCCTTTCCTACTCTCGCGCCCTGGCTCTGAACTTCTTTTTCGATCAGAGTTTGGAAAACTTGCTGCGCGCCCACGTCGAGGCCTTCCAGCAGTTTCAGGGTTCTCCACGCACCATCCTCTACGACAACATGCGCTCGGTGTGCCACAGTGCCCACCGGACACACAACGTCGAAAACTTACACCGGAGGATTCGCTCGGTTCCATCCGATCTCACGAACCATTTTTCTGACTCCTACAGGCAAAGACTCTCTCTTGATCCTCGGCTTTGCGCTATTGGCCGTGGGCATCGCAGCTATGAGAATACTTTCAACGTCGTTTCGATCACCGGCATCCTCGACTACGAACGCCGAAAAGAAGTTCCAGAAATTGAAATATCGGGTATCGGGAGAACAAGCGTGCTGCCATAAGCGAGAACGTAGCTTTTTCGCTTGGCCTACGTAGTACGGTACGCCATCTCGATATAGCACGTACACACCGGGCTTTGCCAGTAATTCAATGTGGCGGAACAACAACTTTGCGGTCCTCTTTAGCTTCTTTCCTTTGGCTTTGCCTGTCTTCTTCTCCACTTCCGTAGGAGCGAGTCGATAAAAAACCTCTCGCGGCCACATGCGTGCGTACTGCGTGAGAATTCGATCCCTAGCTGGCATTCAATCCTCCAATATTTCAGGTCATCCATTCTCAAATCAATGCGGTGCGCAGTCTCATGATCTGTCGAGCGAACGGGACAAACAGTTGGAGATAAACATAAACCTGCTCACGCTGGAGTTGCATTGCAGTGGGATGACCAGCGTCGTTTCGTGCGATCCGCAGCACCGATTGAATCATGGTGAAGTTTGTGTCAACGTCCTCGATAGCCTCGCGTGGTAACTTCTTCGCGTCTATCAGAGGTTTAAGACACTCCTGGAATTTTGTGATCTTCCTCCGAATGAATACTGGTTGAACCGCTGGTGCGAATACAGGGCCAAAGGCTTTGCTACTCGCAGCAACGTCAACTAAGCGCAAGAACTCTGCCTCTGCCGCAACACCGATCATCACGCAACATGCCAGTAAGCAATCCGCAAAGTAGGCAGCAACAGCCTCGTCAAGGTAGACTAAGGCCTCAGCCGAAATATCGGGCACTTCTTTTTTGACGATGTTGAGGAAAGAACTAGTGTCATGGAAGCGGAATGGGCTTTGAGTGCCAAGCGTCTGTCCACCAATATGACTGAGACGGAAGAAGGGCCACGCATCATTGCTGTCATTCACGCCTAGTGTTATGAATCCCTGCCTGAACAGGTCCCAGAAGATGTCGCGCACCAATTCTGCATCATTCGTATCAAGGTGCGGTTCAAGGTAGCCACGATTTTGTTTCAAAATGCCAGCTCGTCGAGCCAACACTTCCGCAACGCCCGCCGTTAAGTTTCTAAATTGGTTGGCCTCATGGCCAAGTCTTTCACGCCCAAGCAGAATGTCAATGACAACTGCGCGGAGTTCTTCGTATGAGTGGCTTCCTTGCTGGTTCACTTCTTAAGCCCACCTTCATGATGCTAAATTTACGGCGAAAGAAAACAAACCACTGACTAATAAAAAGCAGAAATACGGAGAATCAATGTGCGACTTGCATCGTTTTGCGAGGACGCCTGTCAATCTTAGGTGCTTCCGATCTCTCTTTCTTGATCCGCTCTAGCAATACCGAAGCAGGCTCGTACTCCCGGCCTTCGCGTCGAGCCAGCTCAGCTTCAGTCGGGACGAGTTCTCCACGAAAGGCTTTGGCGAGGATGGATTGGGTGAGTTCATCGGAACGGACAGTCGCAGCGGAGACGTATTCTTCGACCGTGTCGGCTAGTTTGAAACTGGCATCGATACGCTGGGCGATCTCTTCTTGCTCCTGAATTGGTGGCAGGGGCAATGGCATCGTTCGCAATATACTGGCGTTGATGTTGGATTGGCTAACGCCATCCGTTCTCACGGTTCTAGCCCACCATCTGCCCCAAGGAGAGCTAATCCACGATGCGACATACGAGCTGCGTGCAATGCGTTCATCGCAGCGCAGTCGGATGAGATAAGACGCAAAAACAGCCTGAAGGTCGGTATCGTACACTGCCGTCTTGCCTACCAGTTCAGGACTATTCGTGCGATTGAACAGAATGTCACCTTTTGTAAGTGTGAACTCCGAAAGGTTTTCTGTTTCTCTCGAAATGTACTTGAGACTGGTTAGGTCGATCCGACCGTCTTGAATGTTGCCCATACGGAGTATCGGCACACCTTTGTCGTGGGCGGCGTCGCTCTTGACCGATGTGCCGTATTGGACAAAGGAAATCACATCGTGAACAGAAACCCAAGTCCAAGTTTCTGGTATGTCGTAAAGTGTTACTGGCTCGGGTAATACAAAATTCACCCGTCGCAAATTGTCTGGTTGCTTCGGAACGTGCTGACATTTCGTTTGTGCGTCGCGGCATTGGTCTTCATAGACTTGCGTACGGTCGGAAAGCAAACAACCCAATAGCTCAGTAGCGGACTTGACACTAGGCTGGCCTTCACGCCAATCCTCCGTCAGCCTCCCCGAACAGGCCGCCGCCAATACGGCTTGGCGAAAGCGTTTGAGGATCGCCGGGACTCGGGATAGGTTGTTGCGTGCCGAGTCAACTTCGGAGAGCAGTTTTTCAATCTTGGCGACAATGCGGTCCTGTTCGCTGAATGGGGCCAAAACGATGGGCGCGTCTCGGACATTATCTAGATTTAGTACGGGACGACCAACGCCGTATGCACTTTGCTGGAGTGGGGTGTGTTCATCGTCCGATCCGGGCGATATGAGCTGTCGGTGTACAAAACGACCGCTGAACCCCTTTGCTAGTCTCACCAGTGCTACTGATTGGCTCACGTATGCTTCTGGAAGCGGGATGTCAACATGAGCGCACTTGCCTACATTTGCGCCTGTAATAGTGATCAGAAGATCACCTTGCCTGACGAGCGTCCGTTTTCCTTCGGTCTGCTTGGGCAGGTCCACGCGTGCGATTTCATCAACAGATGCTAGTCTATTCTGATTTATATCTTGGGTGCGGATGAACAATGCGCCGTGGTCTGAGTAGAACTGCGACCAGTCACGCGAACCGCTCGTCACGTACATTGACAGATCACCGAGCGTTGTGAAGGCCCAGCCCTCGGGTAAAGTCTCGCTCAAACTTATGCCTCCGCTTCGAGTTGCGTCAGAACCTCTCGCAAGTTGGCTAGCGCCATCTCCAGTTCACTTATCGCCTCCTGCGCTAGTTCCTCAGGTTCAAGCAGACCATTGCCACCGTCTGCACTCTCTTCCTTTAGCCACTTGAGGCTATCGATCTTGTAATCACGCCTCTTTACGTCGTCGATAGCGAAGCTGCGCCAGCGGTCTTCCTTCGAGTCGCTCGATTTGCGTCGCGCACCACCGTTAGGATCGGCTCCGTAGCACTTCTCAAACTCATCAAAATGTTCTGCTTCAAGTGGGCGATCCTTCTTCGTGATGTGTGGCACATTGCTGCGTCCGTCGTAGAGCCACATGGTTTCCGTCTTGTAACCCTTAGTAAAGAAGATCACGTTTGTCTTTGTGCCGGGACTGTAAGGAGTGAAGGTGCCATTCGTGAGCCGAAGCACGGTGTGAAGATTGCAATCTTCGGTCAGAATCTTGAAGACTTCGCCAGCCTGATCTGCAAAGAGACAGTTGTCCGGTACAACAACAGCAGCACGGCCTCCCGGCTTCAGGATCGTCATGACATGCTGGATGAAGTTTAGTTGTTTGTTGCTGGTGCTGATGGTGAAGTCGTCTCGCGTAGGTGCCTGATTCGCGCCTTTGGTTCCGAAAGGTGGATTGGTCATGACCACGTCGAAGCGTTCGCCAGACGGAATCGTGTAGATCGAATCCCCAAGCGCGATGTGCGGCTCCAGACCGTGCAGGTATAGGTTCATCAGCGTGAGGCGACGAGGCCGCTCCACCAGTTCCTGCCCGAAGTAGGTCTTGGACTTCACACGCTTCGCCAGATCACGCTCCAGTTCGCCCTTGGTCTGCTCGATCAACCACTCGTAAGAAGAGACGATAAAACCGCCCGTCCCGCAGGCTGGATCGCAGATCGTGAACTCTTTGTGAACGCGAGGATCAGGCTTCATGCAGCGAACGATGGCCTTGATCAACAGGCGTGGTGTGAAGTACTGTCCTGCGCCCTTCTTGCCCTCGCTCGCAGCCTTCTCCAGCAGTCCCTCGAACGCGGCTGCCTTAACGTCAATGCCCAGTGCGGTCCACTCCGTCTCGTCAATGACGCCCAGCAGCTTCTTCAAATTGACTGGATTGTTGAACCGCGATTGCGCTCCCGCAAAGATGTCGCCTAACAAACCTCGCTGTTTACCCAACGTGCGAAGAATGTCAATGTAGTCATCGCGTAATTCTGTGCCGGACTTGCTGATCAACGTTGGCCAGTCGCAGCCCTTCGGCAACTCGATGCCACGCTCATCGGCCATCTTCAGGAAAAGTAGGTACGTCAACTGCTCGATGTAATCGCCGTAGTCGATACCATCGTGACGCAGCGTATGACAAAAACCCCACAGGGTCTGGACGACATCACTCATGATGCAATGGCCTCGTTGAGTTGTTCGATCATATGTGGCAGTTTACCTTCAAACACTCGATTGGCTCGACTCCAACCTCCGGCCAGCGTGAACACGGGGATCGTGTGGAAATCGTCCTGGTCAATCGTCAGATTCTTAACCAAGTGTCCTTCAATTCGATTGAGCCATTGAACCTGCTCAAGCGTAAACCCGGTTCCTGCGGTCATCTTCGCAATGGCAAGCTGGACTCGTTCTCCTGCCGTGTAGAGCGGCTCCTGCTCGTTCGCTGCATGTTTCACCATGGAGATGATGTCGATCAGCGCCTTGTGGTAGTGAAGTTCATGGGCTTTCCGCAAATGGTCGCGTGTGAACCTTTGAGGAGTTGCGGCCAGTTTTTGTTCCAGTTCGGTGAGTGCCTTCGTGCTCCAGTCCCGAGGACGATTGAGAAGTATGCGAATCGCCTCGACCTGTGCCGGATTTGTACGGACGAATTCCGCGAAGGCTGTAAGGTAATCTTGGGGCTTGTATTCCTTGCCATCGCTTCCACGGACCAGCCAAGAGGAACTTACTTCGTCGACAGAGTCATGCGCAACCCAAAAAGTTCGCTTACGCCGATCATAGTTCACGAGCAAGTCTTGGAAGGTTTTGTCACGAAGAAGCGCCATATTACCAGTAAAGTCGGTCTTCAGTTTCTGTGGCAGATCATTGGCGTATTTGGCCATATCACCCTGAGGGATGTACGCAGCAAACTGCTCCCGACCTTCGCCTGACATCTCCTTCTCGATCCGCTGTAGCCGTTTCACCAGTCGCCGGATGTTGTAGTCCCGATCTCGGTTGCTCCAGATGTCGTCGATTATCTCGGCAATGGTACGCGTCTCTCGTTCGGGCGGTTCAGCAGTGATCGCCGTGACTGTTTTGAAGTATTCCAACAGTGTTCCATCAAAGCAGTCGAACACCACGAAGTGCGACTTGTCAGGAAACTGGTATCCCTTGCGAGTGCCACGCCCCAGCATCTGCTCGAACAGGATTCTAGACTTTACAGGTCGAAGGAATACGATGCCTTCCAGATCGGGGATGTCCACGCCTGTGGTGAGAAGGTCGACCGTTACAACAATCCCAGGCGAAGGACGATTGCGGAATTCGCGTATGTGCTGAAGCGGACGATCCACGCGGCCCGTGATCTTCTGAACGAAGGAATCGCCTCGCTCGAAAACATCACGTCCGATATTAACGAGTTGATCAGCATGCGACGTGTGGGATAGATCATTGACAGCGAAGATCAGGGTCTTAGGAAATCGCCCATAACGTTTCTCGTGGGCGTCAGCCCACTGCTTCACTTCCTGGAGAATCTTCTTGTTCGAGTCTGGCGAGGTGATTTCCCGCTCGACTTTCGTGCTGTCGAACTGTCGCTCATCTTCCAATAGATCAAGCTGCTGTGCTCCAGACTCTGGATTTACGACAGCTATCTGTTCGCCCTCTTTGAGGAAGATTCCGTTCACGCGCACATCAGACTTCACGGCCACAACGTCATAGTCCACCAAATGGCCCTCTCGGACGGCCCGTTCGTACTCGTAGCGATATACGATGTCTTTGAAATACGCTGTCGTGTGAGCGGCAGGAGTCGCAGTGAGTCCAATCTTCACTGCATCGAAGTGGTCTAGGGTTTTGCGCCAGATAGAATCTTCAGAAGATGTGTACCCTCGGTGACACTCGTCAGCAATGACCAAATCGAAGGCGTGAATCGGAATGTCCAATTTGGTCGCATCTTCATCCAGTTCCTCGTCTCCAGCAGCGAAGATCGCATCACGGCCAAAGAGGTTGATAGTCATGCGCTGGATCGTGCTGATGTACACGAAAGCGTGACTTGCGGTTGGGTTTGTCAGATATGAATTCGGTAGCACTCTCGGATCGAACTTCTCATCTTCATCAAAATCCCCGGCCTGAAATCTCTGACTGTAAACCTCATAGATTTTGTCGAACTTCAATCCCGGCTCCGGCTCGAAAGAAGCGAAGGCCAGCACAGCCTGCGCAGCCAACGCCCGACGATCCACCAAGAACAGAATGCGTTTTGCCACTCCTGCTTTCATCAGTCGGTAAACTTCGTTAACCATCGTGAAGGTCTTGCCCGTCCCGGTTGCCATGGCAATAAGCATTTGCTGCTTGTGGTTGGCGATTGCCTTCTCAATAGCCTCGTTCGCTTCGATTTGATAAGGGCGTAATCGAGGATGATCGTTTGGCGTTTGTAGAAGCGTCTGGCAGGACGTGTCAGCGTCCTTTTGGAGCCGCTCAATCAGGGCCTCAGGCGTGTGAAACCGGGCGATTACGTGAGACCTGCTGAGTTCGTGTCGGATGTCATGGTGCCAAATGATCTCGCCGTTTGTTGAATAGAGGAAAGGAACCTGGAACCCTCGATAGTTGAAGGGACTGTCTGTGAGCCCTTTGCAGTATCTCTCGGCCTGCGTGAGAACGCTTTGTGGGCCAAGAGTTAGCTTCTTTGCCTCGACAATGCCGAGAATCTGGCCGTCAACGCAGAGTGCGTAGTCCGCAGGCCCATTGGCTGTCTCGAACTCTGTGATTGCACAGTTCTGGAGGGAGGAGAGGGACATGCCAGGAGAGTACGGAACAATCTTCCACCCTGCTGCCTTCAACTTTGGGTCAATTAGGCGCTTACGGGTCAACCACTCGGAGTTTTGTTCTGAGGCCTTCACAGACATCAATAGGGGAGCATTGCATTATAGCGATTCACGAGCACCAAGTCTGTGCTGTCCTCCTAAGAGTGCGTTGCTGGTTTGTCTGAGTGAGACTGGCGGCTCAATATGTAGATTAAGAGAAAAATCCCCAAACCGCCGATAACAGCGACCCACCCCAAAGCCGCGCCTGTGACGCCGTGACCTTTCAGGAATGTAACAATTCCAAACATAATGGAGAGGCAGCCGACAATCCCCCCGGTAGCTTGGAGGAACTTACGGCTGAATAGATTCTCAACCTTCTCTAGTACTGTGTTTTGGGCATCGTCTACTTTTTCGGACAATTTCTGGGTCTCCTCCTTTATTGCCGTTCTTAACAGCAGAACATCGCTAGAGACAACTTCCCATTTGCCTTGAAGATCGGTCAATTCCCGCCCGATATGATCGAAAGGATATCCAGCTTCCCGAAGTTGCTTATTCGGGTCAAGGCGTTCTACTGAAGACGCAACGATCTGTCGCTTAGGGATGCTGGCTGGAATCTTGCGGGTGGATCGTGCGATGCCATCGACACTTTGATAACGATCCTGCGGACGTTCGCCGTAAGGAATCTCTGGAATCTCATCGCCTTCGAGCAAGAAAAACGTCAACTTAAATATTGGCTCACAGTAGCCGAGAATGAAGTCTTTGATGGAGCTATTCCGCAGTCCCCAGTTGAGCGTCCCATCCCAGCCGGAATCCACTTTTGTGGTCGACTGCATAATCCCTTCGCGCATCATTGTCGTTGTTGGGGTAATTAGAGCCATCATGTCACAACCGGGGAATACCTTGCCGATGGCTTCTTTATGGAAGTCGAACTTTTCAAAACTGGAGATCGTTACGCTTTCACCCGGTAACACCTTGAGAAACATGTCTGGGCCAAGTTCCCTTTCTTCATCGGTGGATTGAAAAAGAACATACTTGCCAAGGCGAATCTCTATTCCGTTTGGATTGATCCTATGTTCATCGGCATTGAAAATCACGGTTCCAAGCAACTTGCGAACGTCTCTGTCGGCGAGAATTTTCGCCACGCGTAATTCCTTTGCTCCTAGATTTTGGGCTTGCATCCGGCACTAGCGCTGTCAGACGCGACATCTCAGAAGGCAAAACCACCGCCAGCCAGCAGGTCGTTCTGTCTGCGGAGAAAATAGTACTCCTAGCATAACAGTTCGTCTATTACCCAGACGTGATCTGCCATGCCAGCTTCAATCGTTCAACACACTACCGGAATCAGGTAGGTGCCTCGGTGAATTCTACGGGCGTTGAGCATTCCTCGTCGTCATTGGCCACGTGTTTGATCCTTGTGCTGGACGCTGCGCATCGACAGCGCGTCGTAGGGCCTCAACATCTCGGATGTCGCGCCGGTCTGGACCATCGGTAGCGGCCACACATACTGGAAGCAACAATTAGACTGGAGAAGTCTGGTGTCCCAAGAAGCGTTATAGTGTCGATCTGGAAAGGTTCACCCGTCCTAAAGCCTGTGGCCGATTTTCTCTTTCCTAAATCAAAGTAGCGTACTACTGTCGGGCGGAAGCGTGCTCCTTAACAAAGTTCCGGTGCTAGAATGCACGGCATGCCTGGATACACTGGCCGCTAGGCTGACACCGTGCATGGCCGCCGGAATCACGAGCATGATCTGGACGATGCGTGATCTGCTGGCAGACGCAGCGCAGGAGTAGCCGAAAATGGCACGTCTAGTTGTAGGGAAATCAGACAAGTTCGAGATTGCAGGGTTGGCTAAGAATAAGCGATTTTCCACACTTAGCGAGAAACGGATCACGATGGCAGTTCGTGAAACACTTCGTCGGAACCGTGGCAACGAGGTGAAGGTGTCTTGCACGGCGCATTGGTATCAGGGCATGTGGATGGGAACATGCTGGATAGACGGGGTGAAACGCATGTATCAGGTACACTCGGCGTAGCCAATGAGCGTGGCTAAACAGGTCAAAGGCTTCCTATTCCTGTTCCAAGACAGGTCATTCTGTGACGATTGCATAGCGGTGGAGTTGCGCTTAAAACGTCGTCAGCAAGCCCAGAGCGTAACGGCGTCGATAGCATCGACCGGGAATTTTAGGCGGGACAAAGGGCAGTGTGTCACGTGCGGCAAGGAAAAACTAGTGACAAGATTTTCAAAGTAGCCCACAACCAAGTTTTCCTGGGTCAATGCTTAGGCCGCAGCAGGAAAGCCCGTAAGGGAATGCTAGAATTCGCCGCATGCCTTTCAGTCCGTCCGATTTGCCGTGGTGGGGATGGCTGCTTTGTTCGCTTGGAGCATGGACTGTCTCGGTTATTGCTTGGGGGTTCTCTCATGCACGTTTTGACTCCAGCGATAAAGGCGGAGGATGTCTCTTGGCAATCGTGGGCACTGCGTCAGGTCTAACTGGACTTGTCACTACAGGCATGGCCGTTGTCCTCTTTGTTAAATGGGTTTGGTACAGTTAAATATCATGGCACATTTCAAGTTTTACGGAAGGATTCTACCGCCATCTCCGATCATCAGACTCACGATGAGAGACCTGCCTTCTGTTCATTGGGAGGATAAGGAACTCGGTCTCGTACTAGATGTAAACATGACCATCATAGATTCCGAAGTGAGCATAACATGTGAATCGAATCTGTACTCTACACAGGACGATGTCAGCGAAGTCTATAAACGAGTTTTTGATATGGCAAGGACCGCTGTTGACTGTTTCTCTTACATCAAGGGGATGGGGCTGGGTGTAGTGCTCGAACGGGTCATTCCGCCCAGCGGGATTCAACACAACATTTTGGTGGAACGTCCTGAACTTGCAAAGCTAGTTACCGCATTTGATCTCAATCGAGAGAACAAAGGCAACAATTTCGACGCTATGTACCAAATCGTGATCAGTGATCCGAATGTATTCTTGGCGGTTAACGATCTTATTGCGGCGATTGCTGTCTCACACCTCGCAGCAGTCAATTGTGGACGAGCGGTCGAAGCAATAAGAGAAGTTATTATGCCAAGCGGTTCGGACACGGCAAAAAGGAATCGAGGATGGGAGCTAATGCGGCAGAACCTAAATCTCGGTTTCACGTATTTGAATTTCATCAGTAACGTATCAACGGCACCACGACATGGGAAAAGAGTAGCTGCCACGTCGAAACAAGATTTCAACGAAACGATAAAGCGATCTTGGATCATTATGAACAGGTTCTTCGAGTACAGAAAACGCGGCAGTGTGCAACTTCCGCTAACCGAGTTCCCTATTTTGTCGTAGCGATTTCTCGTATTCCTCACCACTACCCATGTGCCTCGATCTTGGGGATTGTGCTTTTCAGGTTCCTTCATAACCTGGAAAGCACCTCTCGCGTGACAACGATGTTTGTGCGAATCTTTATG
>Ga0302324_100021482_pt1 | contig 12581 bp, 14 predicted proteins | sample Palsa_T0_1_FD_201949 | JGI IMG/M metagenome (GOLD analysis project Ga0302324, IMG submission 201949) | Peat permafrost microbial communities from Stordalen Mire near Abisko, Sweden - Palsa_T0_1 | ecosystem: Environmental > Terrestrial > Soil > Palsa > Peat permafrost | place: Sweden: Abisko...
GCTGCTGATCTGATGGCCGATGCTGAAGCTCGTCTTCGCGAAAACGGTGTCCGAACTGCCTGGCTTACGTGCGCAATCGGCAACGATCGGGCCGCAAGATTCTACGAAAAGAGTGGCTGGCCAAGGGCTGGGACGGTGACTGACAATGTAGAAGTGCCGGGCGGCACTTTTGCGCTCGTAGTGTGGCGCTACGAGAAACCACTCCGGTAACGGTTGCGCTCGCTCACAGATTGTACTCGTAGACGTAGAAGTCATTATCGCGGACCCACCCCTCGCGCTCATACAGACGTTGCGCCGAGAGGTTCGCGACGCCAGTCTGCAGCATGAGTTGACCGGCGCCCTGCTCGGCTGCATAAGCGACCGCGGCGCGCAACAGTGCCGTGGCCGCGCCACAGCGCCGCGCTTGGGGCGCGACGAAAAGATCGTACAACACGAACATTCTTGCTAGGGAAACCGAAGCGAAACACGGGTAGAGCTGGGTGAAACCGATCGCCGCGCCCTGCCGTCGCGCGACGAACACCACCGACTCGTGGCGCGCGATGCGCTCCTCCAGAAATGAGCGCGCGCGCGGATCATCGGCGCGGCCGTAGAAGCGCCGATAAGCGCCAAACAGGGGCGCGATCTCATCGATGTGGCGCGGCTCGGCTCGTTCAATACTGACTTGAGTATTCATGCCAATTGTCTCGCACCCGACGGCAGCCCTACTTGGTGTTGAAGCCTTGTTTCAGCTCATTTGCCCCAAGGCGAGAAAAAAGTGGCGGAAAATTTCGCTGCGCTGTGACGCTCGCATCCTGATTGACCAGCAGAAACTCCTTTTCTTCATCGTTCCAGGCCGGCCAATTCGGCAAACCCGAAGCGTTTGGGTTACCTGTCTTCGCGAAGTTGGTCCAATAGGTTTGCAGCAGCGCGGACAGCGACGCATCATCAGCAGTTGACGGAAGCCACTGCCATTCTCGGTCTCGCAGACTACCAAAAACATAAGGTACTTCTAGACTATGAAACGCCCCTAAGCTTGTCTCCCCCTTCCCTGGAATCGCGCGATCAAAACGGTATACAAATACATGCTGACCGGCGGCATGAGTAAGGCTTGCCATGGCGCCAACCGGGCAAGCGCCAATCAAGTCATTGGCCGCCCCGTCCAGCCCAGCATTCTTATTCAACAGTATTCTGCCAAAGTAGATCGCGATAGCGGCATCGGTCCAGCTTCCGAAGTAGGGCCGGGCAGCCTCCGCAAATCTCCTTAAGCCTGCCGATTCTGCGACGTTACTCGCACCCCCTGAAGATTTGGCCGCGGCCGCAGCGGCGAGACGAAAAGCGCTAAGTTCCCGTCCATTGAGACCGATCAGCAAATCCACTTTTTGGATGGAACCCGTAAGAAAGGCCTGCTGCGGCGACATCGGAAGCACCCAACCGTCCGCGGTCGCGGCGGTGATATCGGTAGGGAAATGTTCCTTAGTCTTAAGTACCAGTGCTTCAACTTCGTCAGCGGGCAGCGCCCGCAATTTCTCCAGCGCCGTCGCCTGCTCATTGCCGGCCGCCAACGCGCTCACTGCGCTGCCAAAGGCTTCCGCCTGGGACAGTGTTTGTCCCGACTCAAACGCAGGGCCGCTTTCTGATATCACCCGTTTGAATAGTCCCGCAGCGAGCGGCGAAGTCATCAGTCGAGCTGCGTCAATCGCGCCGGCTGACTCGCCGAACAGGGTAACGTTATCGGGATCACCGCCAAACTGAGCGATGTTTTGCTTCACCCAGTTGAGCGCGGCTAGTTGGTCTAACAATCCGTAGTTGCCCGAACTGTGATGCGGCGATTCGGCCGTGAGCTCAGGATGACTGAAGAATCCCATTGCCCCGAGTCGATAATTCAAGGTAACTAACAATACGCCGTGCTGCGTTAAGGAAACTCCGTCATATGTCGACTGGGTGCCGCTGCCCACGGTGTTGCTGCCGCCGTGTAGCCAAACCATCACGGGTAACGCGCGTCGCACTGGCCACTCCGGCACCCATACATCAAGATAAAGGCAGTCCTCGGACGATTTGATGGGAGGTTGCTCAAAATTTGAGCCATATGCTTGGGCCATCGGGGCGAAAAAAGGAGTGAGGCCCGAGATTCGCTGCGTGCAGGCGCTTCCTGGTTGCACAGCTTCTCGCATTCCTTGCCAGGGTATTGGTGGTTGAGGCGGCTGCCAGCGCAACTCACCCACTGGCGGCCGCGCGTAAGGTATACCTCTGAACGCGATTGCGGATCCAGCTTGAGTACCACGCAGAGTTCCGGCGCCTATCTGCACCTCCGGTGCGCTGGTAGACCCCTTGCTCGTGATCGGAAGCGTAAGGTGCGAAAAACTCGAGGCTTTATAAGCGGGATAGTGCCCACCACGATTCTCGATAAAAACTGCAGACGCAACGATTGCGAGCAACAGCGCGCCGCTAATCCAGAGAACCCACTTCTTCACTTAAGGTATTTCTCGGGCAGCGCCAAGCCGGGCCGTTCTTCATCCCAGAGCACGCTGGCAATCCAGAAGCGTCCTTGGGCGCGCACAATCTGGATCGAGTTGATGCCTCGCGTGAATGGCTGGCTATCATGCTCCGCGTGCCGGCTTTCGTAAGTACTCCACACGTGGACGAGATTACCGAACTCCTCGACGCGGTTTGCAATGCTTCGCTCGAAGAAGCCGTGGGTCTTGAAGTAGGTGTCGTCACGTTGGACGTACATGTCGGGTGTAAGGAAAACGGCATCGCCTTTGTGCGCGGGTGCATCTTTTGTGGCGGCGATTTCCGGGCGGATTACGCCAAGCCGGCCGTCCGGCAGGAACAGCGAGCGGAAGCGGTCCCAGTCGCGAGGCTTGCCGGCGTCCCCCGAGATCACGTCATAAAGCGACGAGACGAGGTGAACCACGGTATCCACATCGCTCGGGTGCTTGCTCGCAGGCCAGTCCGGATGCGCTGCGAGAGTTCCCACCAGCGGAGGCGGCGTTGGAGCCGCCGCAGGAGCAGACTGCTGCGCGCCCGCCTTCAGCACCAGGCCTGAAAGAACTATGCCCAAAGTGAGATAGCAGCTACGATTCATGAAATTGGCTCCTTCGTCTCGCTCATAAATCACCCTAACTGCAGCGCTCAGGTGAGCTGGATGACGCCCATTGCTGTCAGCTTCGATCCCAATGATGTCACATCAACTCGATCGTAGGTATCAGGTCTACGCGGGCACCCGTGCGGCTGGTCACGGCTCTGTTCTTGCTTGACGCGACCGACTGCCCAACGCCGCCGAACCCTTCGTGACTTCACACAACTTTGCGTGACTCGCGCTTGTCTATACGCTGAATAGGATTTCACTATGGCGGAATCCGATGGTGAAAAGGAATGGTCTAACCCAAGAGAAGGAATCGCAATGATGCTGATGACGGTTGCAGCTTTACTTTTTCGTGGCAGTTTCGCGCAGGCGAACGACGTAGCGGTTTCAAAGCCTCCCACGGCGCCTTCGCCGGGCTGAATTGTATGGGAATCTTGTCATCTTTAAGGTCTCGCACACCGAACCCATCCCAAAGCATCCTTGATTTTGCACCCGGCCTGAAGCTGTCGCCTTATGTCGGCGAATACCTCGCAGCCATCGATCGCACTGAAAAGTTCGGCTTCGACGCGCCGCCGCGCCTCCTGGTAAGAAAAGACCGTGTCGACATGCAAGCCTTGCGGCCCGTGTTACTCGACTGCTTCGGGCGCAGCCCGCCCGATTCGATGGTCGGCCAAACCGCCGCGATACATTTTGCATTGGTGCCGCTGTTGTTCGACAAAATCGGCATACCCTTCAATTTGACGATCGGCTGGATTGTGCGCAACGGCAAAGCGATCTATCAGCACGACGAGCGCCTCATTCAGCGTTTCATCGAAGGAAATACAGACGCCTGGCTGGAGGAAGGCTGCCCCTTCCATCTGTGGCTGACCTCGCCTGCGTGCGAGATTATCGACGTGACCTTTGCCGTGAACCTAGGCTGGGCCAAGAACCGTGAGGAGTGTGCCGACTTCATCGTGTATCAATCCGCGCACGAACCACCCGGCGACTCGATTTATCACCCGACCCTGGTCGGACCTGACTTCTTTCACAAGACCGGTGGGGTGCTGTAGCCGCAGCTCCCTATCTAGCCCATTCGCGCGTGTACGAATTGCTGAAGCGCGTCAACCTCCAAGGCGCGCTCAGGAGCGTGCCAGAGATCATCCATGATATCGAGCAGTCTATCCCAGGCAAAACGTGCCTCAGGAAACCCCGCCAATGTGCCCGGCGCCTCCTCTTCGTACGCTTCAAGCACAGATGAGACTTCATCGAGCGGAATGGCTGCGAAGTCCATAGCCGGATCACCCCAGCCAGCGTCGCCCCAATCGATGATCGCCAGCAGTTCGCCGTCCGGCGTGCACATGACGTTCATCGAGTGCACGTCGCCATGAATGAACCGGGTCGTCACGCCCTCCATCAAATGCGGGCGGAGTCTATCGATCAGCCGCTCTACGCTTCGTGCCGTGTTCTCATCGGTCCGCCGCGACTTGACGAGGCGTTCCAGCAGCGTCCCCAAGTCTTGTTCGCGAGTCGGACGATCCAGCCAACCACGGGGATCCGGACACTCTCGAACGCGTAGGTGGAGACGCGCCAGTTCACGGCCGACGGCGCGCCAGATTTCGCCTCGTCGTCTCTGCTGCGGATTGATCAATCCGAGTGTCTGTCCATGGACACGCTCCCATAGCGAGAATGGCCGGTCAATCAGAACTCGTGTGTCGTCAAACGCGATGAGGCGCGGCGTAAGAATGCCCGTCGCGTAGGCGACGGGCGCGGCGACCGCCTCGGTTCGCGCATCCGATACGGCGTCTCGGTGCTCAGTGGCGACTCGAAGTACGACATCGCGCGTTGCGTACACGCGATTCGCTACGCCTGTCGATGGTAAAGTTTCCCACGGCCCGGACACGCCATACCTGGCGAATAGCGCGTCAATCAGGGCCGGATCCCGAGTCATTGGTTTCCGTCGTCGTTTCAGGTCTTTAGCGCCTGGGAATCGTCCTTGTCATTCTCTATCCCCGCCTTCGGCGTCAAAAAATGCCCTTGAATCTGAATTTTGCCACCGGAAGGCTTGAAGATGATCATCTTCTCCGACACTCGACAGTTTGTATACCGAACCTCGTACACAAGCGTTGCAGTCGTTCCCGCGTTCGTTCCAAACGAGCTAACGACATTCCATGAAACAAGGGGATGAGTTTCGGGCTTGCCGCATCGAGCCCGCTGGTTCTCAAGAAAGGCGAGCCACTCCGCACGCGACGTGACTTCATAAAAGCGCGCTGAATAAAGCGAAAGAGCACCCTCGATGTCTCCGCCCTGCATCTTCGTAAAGTAGCGTTCCGCCAGTTGCTCTGCTTCCTTCCTATCCTCAGAGAAACTGCAGCCAAGCGCTCCGCACAGCGCAACCAGCATCAAGACAACTCGCGCCGCTCGAGCGGCGATCCTAATGTCCACAGCGTCAAGTCGTTTAACCGGGCGTTTGTCGCCTTTTTCCACTGGTCGTGAATCAGCCCTCATTCGTTTCACTTCTGTTGCACCTAATCGACGAAACGCTGCATTTGAGTCTCAAGCAAGCCATCGCGTTCACGAACCCCTTCGAGACCAGTAGGATAAAAGCCCATGCGTTCGTAGAAAAGCCGGGCGCGATCATTGCCCTCAATTACCTTCAGTCGCACGCATTTTGCACGCTCTGATTGCGCCCAGTTGATCACCGCGATCACGAGTTCATCCGCGGCTCCCGACCCACGACTCTCAGGATGCACCCACATTGCCATTAGATTAACGACAGCAGGATCAGACGGATTATGCGCCGGTCGTTACCAACCTTCGCGTGAGGCGATGTCCTACGTCAATCGCTTGAAGCATCTGGCTGTGCCTTGCATGACTTTCGATAATACTCTCGCCAGCCCAGAACCCACGCGCGTCGATGCACGCGCGCACCACCTATGCCAGTAGTAGGAAGTACATAATGAAGACCATACCCACCGACACCGTCATTGCTGCCGCTCTTCTAATCGCGCTTGTGATCGCGCTTGTCGCATGGCTGGTCATGCAAAGGAAACGATCTGCGAGGCTCAAAGAGCGCTTCGGGCCGGAATACGACCGTGCCGTAATCGACTTCGGCGGCCGGACACGGGCGGAAGCAGAATTGCAGAAGCGCGAGCAACGAGTCGCTCAATTGAAGATTGTGTCGCTAACGCCGGCGGAGTCGGCACGGTTCTCACAGGCATGGAGCACACTTCAAAGCCGCTTCATCGATAACCCGAAAGGAGCCGTCGTGGAAGCCGATCAACTGGTTCGGGAATTGATGGAAAAGCGCGGTTATCCAATGGGTGACTTCGAGCGCCGCGCCGCCGATATTTCCGTAGATTATCCGGGCGTTGTAGCAAACTATCGCGCGGCACAGGCCGTTGCGACTCGGGATGCCAGTGGTGAGGCGGACACCGAGGAGCTGCGAAAGGCTATCGTTCACTACCGTACGCTCTTCGATGAACTTCTGGAGGTCAAACCGCCCGTGGTATCCACCACCGTGCCAGCCGACCACCGACTCCCGGTGCACTCATGAGCCCGCAGATGAATGGCGAACCGCGCGACGAGGCATCGAGCGCGTCGGATCATGCGGGCGCTCCAATCAGCCCAGCATCGGCCATGCATGAAGCGGATCGGCCTCTGCTGATGGCGATCAATACTGACGGCGTGATTAAGACAACAGTAAGCGACGACGCGAAACTCGCGCCGCTCTTTACTCAAGAGGCGGCGACGGATTTCCGCGCCCGCTGGGACGTGGTGCAAAAAAGTTTCGTCGACGATCCCGGAAAAGCAGTACACGCCGCGGATGAGCTCGTTGCTCAAGTCACTCAGAGTTTGGCGGATACCTTCGCCAATCAACGTTCGGGACTCGAAAAGGGTCTCGATAAGGCCGAAGCGCCGACGACCGAAAGCTTGCGAATCGCGCTACGCCAATACCGCTCCTTTTTCGAGCGGCTACTGTCGATCTAGGTACCGCGACGGCGCGGCTTCTGTTCTAGTCAAAGCGTTCGCCGACTAACTCTTCGCTCTTCTGCCACAGTGCCTGTGCGTGTTGCGGATCGAGGGCGTAGGGCCGCACACCCCCGCGCAAGCCGGGGGTTGAGACGACCTCGGCCACGTGACAATCCTCGCAATAGCGACCGCCAATCGCCTCGGCGTTCGCGATACAGGCGGCCCACACAGAGGTCGCGGCGCCCTGCGGAATGCTCTTCCAGCTGAATGGCGAAACACCCTTGGGCTGACTGGCATTGATACTCGCGATCAACTTTTCGCGCACTTCGGCGGTCATGTAGCGGCCGAGCTCGGTCTGGATGCCCCCGGGATGCACCGCCGTTGCCCGGACCCCGCGCGATTTGTGCCGCCGATCGAACTCGACGGCAAATAATACATTCGCCGTCTTCGAGCGGCCGTAGGCAATGAACTCCTCGTAGGGCGTGTGTTCAAAGTTCGGATCATCGAGATTGACATCGGCATATCGGTGCCCCGCGGAGGACAGGTTCACCAGCCGCGAACCGGCTTTGAGCAGTGAAGCGATGCGGTTCACGAGGACAAAGTGTCCGAGGTGATTCGTACCGAACTGCGTCTCAAAGCCATCAACCGTTTTGCTCTTGGGGCACGCCATCACACCGGCGTTCGCAATAATCAAGTCGAAAGGCTCACTCGCGGCAAGCAATCCGTCGGCGCAGCGGCGCACACTCTCGAGTGATGCCAGGTCGAGCTGGACCAACCTAAGAGAGCCCCCGCTCGCCGCCTGAGCTCGCACCTGCTCGGTAGCTGTTTGCGCTTTGGATAGATCGCGCGCGGCGCCCACAACTTCCGCCCCGTGGGCCGCCAGTGCGCGCGCGGTCTCCACGCCTAGGCCGGCGGAGACACCGGTGACGAGCACGCGCTTGCCACTCAAAACGATGCCCTGCAACACCTCGTCCGTCGTCGAGGTGGCTCCAAAAACATTGCTCATGGTCAAGATCCTCGCTGTTTCCCACACCGCCTTACCGCTGGAGCCGGCAATAGTGGTCTAATCGCAAGCGGAGCGTATCTCTTTTTAATATACGGAGGCGCCCTCCGCTTGAAAAGAAAACCAATTGTCCCCGCATCGTCGCGCTCAAGAGTCGATAAACGTTAATCCCAGTAAAGAGGCCCCCATGGCTAATCGAATCTGTTTCGTGGAACTTCCGGTCGCAACTACCGGCCCCGTAAAATCGTTTTACACGGACGCGTTCGGCTTTGCGATGACCGACTTCGGCCCCACCTATTCGTGCACGATGTCCGGAGACGTAGACCTCGGGCTTCAGGCCGATGCCAAAGAAGCTTCGCGCGCTCCCCTGCCCGTTATTCAAGTCGAATCGCTCGAAGCAACTGAAGCGCTCGTCAAGAGAGCGGGCGGCGTTGTCACAAAAGCCACTTTCAGCTTTCCAGGCGGCAGGCGCTTTCACTTTCGTGACCCTGCCGGCAACGAACTCGCCGCCATGCAGCCGGACTGAATCATGACATCCCGATGAACTACATTGGAGACCAATTGGTACAATGAATTTATTCATGACGATAACTGCGCGCCAACCTGATGACCATCGATGTCCCTGATTGCGCCGCGATTTACATGCGAGCTAACTTATCGGACTGTGCGATCCTCGCGTGCAATGAAATGCTATCCGGAATGGTGTCTTTCGGGCGCCTTCCCAGTCCGCACTCGGTCGCGATCCCAAAGTGTCTGGCGAACGGTAGGGCAGCTGCAATGCGATCTTCGGCCCCTTCTAGACCATCAGCGAGGTGTACAAGGCCAAGGTACAGGTCCGTATTGCTCGAATGCTTGAGCTTCTGCAAGGCGGCAAAGTATGCGGCGTCTGTGCGTGAGGCAGGGACGGGCATGTGAAGCCACGCAATCGGGTGGCGCGCCTTCTTGATCACGGCATTGGCGAGTTCGACCAGCAGCGACAGGTCCTTCGGTTCGATGACGTGTTTGCCGCCTGGATCGCCGTAGCATAAATGCAGCCCTACTTCGCTGCCCGCGGGTACATGGTCCACGGCCCGGCTTAGAGCTCCGATCAATTCCTCTCGGGGATAGAACTGCAACAGCTGCGGAGTTTCAAGCACCGTTACTTCTGCGGCGATGTCCCACTGGATCGAAAGCTCTTCCTCAGGAATCACGCTGACCATTGCATCGATTTCAGCGAACAGCGCCGCCTCATAGACAGGCCAAATCGACCGCATCGCTTCCGGTACAAAATAAGCCCACGCAACGACAAAGGGTGTCGGCAGGCTGACCTGAAAGCGTAACTGTGCCTCGATTTTTCCTTCTGCCTGGTATGCCTTGAACAAGCGATAAGAATCAATAGCCGCTCGGGCATAACCCAACGCAGGAAATCGCACATCTGCGGCGCTCAACCCTGGCTTGAGGCGGTAAGTCGGAAACGGCGGGATATTCGGAATGAATCCTTGGCCGCCAATTTCGAGTTGCTCGGTTCTGGGTAATACCTCGGTCGACTGCCACTGAATCCAATGACTCCGGATTCCAGGTTCACCGTCGGGCAGGCGCTTGAGCAGGCCGGTCAGCCGCGATCCGCAAAGATCAAAGACCTCGGAAGACGAGTTGAAGGGAAAACTGCCGACTAGGTGCACATTGCGCTTCGCTGTCATTGAGTTAAGGATTTCAGGCGCTCCTTGTTGATCTTGAGCACAACTCCCGCATTACGGTCAGCCACTTCACTCACTCTGTACTCGGCAGCGGTACCGAATAACTCTGCAATTTCGGCAGGTGTCAGCTTATAGTCCTCGGCAATCCAGCCCGCCATGTTTGCAGTAGCGCTCTTAAAAGCATCATCGAGCGATCCTCCCAATCCCATCGCCATGATGTGAGTAGCTGATTCCACCCTCGGCCCAGGCGTTCGCCGTGCGGGAATAAGATCGACGGTAAATTCGACGTCCAAGGATGTCTCGAGCGCATTGCCGTTCAACTCGCCGTCACCCTGCGCCGCATGCCCATCGCCCAGATATAGGAGAGCCCCCGGCACCGAAACCGGCAGATAAATTGTCGCGCCCTCGACGATCTCGTTGAAATCCATATTGCCGCCATAGCTTCCTGAGTCGCCCGTGGGCGGTGCGCCACGCGATGGCGGGGGCGCCGTCGCAATACAACCCAGCATCGGATGGACTGGAACCGTATAAGCCGCCATGTGAGCACCGGGCTTTTCCGGGGAGGCTAGACCCTGCCCTATATCAATGTGCCACAACACCGTCTTGCCGCCATCCTTCATTTTCACCGCAAGATAATTGTCTGTTCCTCGACCGACGAGACCATCATCGCTGATCGCATAATCCCGGTTGAGTCGCAGGCGCGTCAGGTGAACCACTAACGTATCGCCTGGCATGGCCGACTCAATAAGAAAAGGTCCAGTCTGAGGATTCCCACCCAAGACGCGTCGATGGCCGTCCTGATCCGTTCCCGCCGCATCCACAGTTGTAGTGTGGATCGAGTCTCCGGGAGCGACGGACAGTACCGGCTTGTTCGATGCAGAGAACTCGCGGTAGAACACGGACGGCGAAAACTCATGATGAACGGGCGTAACGCGGTGCAGTGGCCGCACCGGTGTCGCCGTAAAGGAATAGCGGGTCATGTGAGACTCATCCGCCGCATCGGTCTCAACGACTGTGCCGGATAGCACCCCGTTCTTGAGTGCTCCATCTACCCTCGAGGTCCCGCCCGAATTGTCCTTCGAAATGAAATGGACTGCGCTGCCGTCGAGGGAGCCCTCAAACTTGTCTCCATAAAACTGCCCAGTAATCTTTTGGCCCTGCTGTTCGATATCCAGGCGACCGTAGAGAGGCGTGCCGTATAGGTCCGCAGTCACCAGCCAATGACCGTTAACAGGCTCAGCCGAAACTGCGATTTTGCCTGCCAGCGTCGGTGATGCCACGGCCAGGATCAAAAGGCTCGCTCCAAGTGTTTTTTGCTTCATTCGCCCATCCGCCTCGGCAGAATTATACCCGCAGACCTCTTAGTGTCGTCTTAAGTTCAGATTCCGCGAGCTATCGTATACTTGCGAGAATGACTCCCGTAAATTTTAAGCCGAAAGGATAACAATAATGCACGCAAAGCGACTCGGACTCTTCGTCATTGGCTTTATGAGCATCGCCCAGGCGTGTGCCGCGGACCAAGCGATGGACCAACTCTTCGCCCAACACCAGCAGCAGTGGATAACCAAACCGGAGTTCACAAGCCCGCTCGTGGATCACCTGCCGACATCTACCACGGTTCCGTCGCCTCGCGACGTGCTGGGAGATGACGTTGGAGCCCCACGCGTGCTGCACTACTACGCTGACATTCTGAAATACTACCGGGCGCTGGCCGACAAATCGCCTCGCGTGAAAATGATCGTTACCGGCAAGACCGAGGAAGGGCGCGAAACCGTCCTCGTTCTGCTTTCTTCTGAAGAAAATATACGCAACTTGGACAGTAACCGGCAGAATCTGGCGAAGCTGGCCGACCCGCGCAAGATCAATGAGGCTCAGGCGCGCGAGATCATCACACAAACCAAGCCGATGTACGTGGTCTTGGGGGGACTACACAGTTCGGAAACCGGGCCGCCTGAGATGCTGATGGAATTGGCCTACCGCCTTGCCGTCGAGGATAGTCCGGTCATCAACGGAATTCGCACGAACGTGATCGTCGCGATCAACCCGGCAACCGATCCCGATGGACGCGACCGCTACACTGACTGGTATTACCGCAACAAGATCGACGACACCGACGATCTTTCGCCAGTGCATAACGTGCCCTACTGGGGAAAGTATATCTTTCACGACAACAATCGCGACATCAATTTCACCGGATTGAGCCCACGCAATCTGCTCGGCTTCTATCTCGACTGGCATCCCCAGATCATTCATGACCTGCATGAGTCAGTCCCATTTCTGTACACCTTCAGTGGACAAGCGCCGCAAAATCCCGCGCTCGACCCGATCCTGTACGGTGAAATGCCGTGGTTCGCCAACTTCGAGGTGGCGCAATTGGCTAAGTACGGCATGCCCGGCGTCTGGACGCACGGTTTTGTCGACATGTGGTCGCCTGGCTACGTTGCCTTTATGTCTTCCAACCACAATGGCTTGGTCCGAATGTACGAGACCTTTGGTAACGGCGGTGCCACCACCATGTTGCGTCACGTGAAGCCGGTCCCGGGCGCGACCGACAGCCTCCATCCCGAGGATCAGACTACCCGCGAGTGGTTCCGGCCTTCTCCCGCCTACGATGTGGTGCAGTGGTCGATGCGCGATAACACCAATTATATGGAAACCGCATTGCTCACCGGGTTGCAGCAGACATCAATGTTTCCTCAGGCGGTGCTCGAAAACTTCTACAAGAAGAGTCGTGACGCTCTGACGGAGGGTCAGACGCGGGCACCTTACGCCTTCATTATTCCAGGCAGCCAGTCTGACATGACGCGCGCCGCGATACTGATCAACCTGTTGCGGCTGCAAGGTATCGAGATCGGCCGCTCGACGGGAACGGTCAAAATTAAGGAAGGCA
>Ga0302324_100021484_pt1 | contig 12581 bp, 10 predicted proteins | sample Palsa_T0_1_FD_201949 | JGI IMG/M metagenome (GOLD analysis project Ga0302324, IMG submission 201949) | Peat permafrost microbial communities from Stordalen Mire near Abisko, Sweden - Palsa_T0_1 | ecosystem: Environmental > Terrestrial > Soil > Palsa > Peat permafrost | place: Sweden: Abisko...
GGGCGGCCTATCACTATAAGGAGGCAGCGAAATACCATGCCTCCGAGGAATTTGAAAAGGCTGCCCACCAGGCGTATCTGGCCCACGGACATAGTCAACACGCACTACTCCATGATGCGGAGGGTGCGCGTCTCTTTGCCGAGCAATGCGACGGTTTGGCGACTTCAGTTCTTGAACAGGTTGGGGATGAAAAGACCGCTGCGTAAGAGAGAGCGTTTGGTCCTTGCTCGCGGCGGCGAATCCGATCGCGAAGATCGACCGACTACACAATGGTAAGACCGTCCAACCGGCGGGAAAATAACCATGCCCCGAGCACACACAGTCGACTCGCAGAACTTCACAATCTCGCGGTGCACGCTCACTCGGCGCAGCGGTCGCGCACGAAAAAGAGGATCATCTAACCGCTCACTGACAAACAGGCGCACGAGCATTCCATAAACTGCCATAAGCTCGGCGAAGAACTCCTCTCCAAGGGAGAGCAAGCCGGCAAACCGCAGAATCGGTAGAAACCGCGACAAAATTCCGCGAAAGTGACAAATAAATTACCGAAGCGGCAAGAAGAGTGGGGACAACGGATCAGCTAGAGGCTGAGCAAGAGTGAGCACTCTTGCTCAGAAGAACGAGAGAACCGTTGTTAGGCTCGAATCTCAAGGGACAACCCATTTTAAGGAGGAGAGATCCATGCCACACAAGATGAACGCTGCGGTTGTAGAGCAATTCGGAAAACCCTTGGAACTGGTGGAATGGGATGTTCCTTCTCCCGGAGCAGGACAAATCCTGGTGAAAACCGAGGCCTGCGGAGTATGCCACACCGATCTCCATGCGGCCCATGGGGACTGGCCGGTGAAGCCCGCACTTCCGTTCGTTCCTGGGCATGAGGCCATCGGTCTTGTCGCTGCCGTTGGATCAGGCGTGAAGATTGTGAAAGAGGGCGACCGGGTCGGGGTGCCATGGCTCTATTCGGCCTGTGGTCACTGCGAGTACTGCTTTACTGGCTGGGAAACGGTGTGCGCTCAGGCGCAATTCGGCGGCTATACCAGGAACGGCGGTTTTGCAGAATACCTACTAGCCGATCCGAATTATGTTGCTCATATTCCTGCCGGCCTCACAGCCCGAGATGCCGCACCATTAATTTGCGCTGGAATTACGACTTACAAGGGGATCAAAGAGACAGAGGCACGGCCCGGCGAGTGGCTTGCTGTCTCGGGCGCCGGTGGACTCGGTCACCTGGCCATTCAATATGCGAAGGCGATGGGACTACTCGTCTGCGCAATCGATATCGACGACGGCAAGCTGGCCCATGCTACGCGTCTTGGTGCCGATTTTGTGATCAATGCCAAGACGGGAGACCCGGCAGCCGCTGTTCAGAAGGCGAGCGGCGGTGGAGCTCATGGTGTTCTGATTACCGCTCCTTCGCTCATCGCATTCAAGCAGGGCGTTGGCATGACCCGGAAGCGCGGCACTTGCGTCCTAGTCGGGCTGCCCCCAGGCGAGTTCCCAGTTCCACTCTTTGATGTGGTGGCGAACTGCATAACCATCCGGGGCTCATTCGTCGGCTCTCGCCAGGATATGGCGGAAGCCCTTGCTTTCGCTGTCGGGGGGAAAGTCAAAGCCGATATCGAGCTAGAGCCTCTATCTTCGATCAACCAAATCTTCGACCGGCTCGAACACGGCGATGTGCCGTCACGTGTGGTCCTCGATTTCGCGCCCGCGGCAACGAAGAACCAGCATTCGGAAGTTGCTCAGCATCTCGCAGGTGCAGCTTCCGCAAGAGATCTGTAAATGGTTTTGAGAACCTCGGCAAGTGGCCGAGGAGACTAGAAAATGTCCAAAGAAGATTCGGTCGTCGCGGTGCATCAAACGCATGCAGAAGCGGATCGAGGAGTGAAGGACCTTCAGCGCGATGGAGTGATGGAGCCGACATGCGCCAGTTATCGATCGTTGGCAAAGGCTACCACACAGATGAGCAGGTCGTGGGTTACTACAACACCGGCGACCGGATGAAGTATTGGGGCAAGACTGGCGCATTCTGGGGCGGCTTTGGGGGCTTCTATTCGGTTCTGCGCTATTCATGATTCCTGGACTCGGCCCCATCCTGGCGGCTGGGCCCGTGGTCGCCTGGATCGTGGGTGCGTTGGAAGGCGCGGTGGTAGTGGGAGGATTGAGCGCCCTGGGAGCTGGCCTCTACCGTTTTCGGCGAAAGTCGTCATGCTGGACCGATTCCGCATTTCACTTCACTTTCGGCCACAAGGGGTCGAGCGTTGCCGGTCCCGGGAGAACCGGGCAGTAGGAAAACGGGGTTCGCGCCAATTCAGCCCGAGCGAACTACCGCTGCCACCAAAAGGTGCCCGTTTATTTTTCCAACGATATCGGTAAGATAAATCTGCGCTCGGTCGCAAGTGACTGGTAGCGTTGGTGGTTAAAGCAGAATTTTGCCATTGTTTATGGCAAAACAAAGGCGGTGGATTTCTCCACCACCCTCAGGCTCTTCTCCGGGCTCATCCTTCAATTGGAAAAGACTGTCGTGCCGGGCGCTTCGAGAAACGCGGGGGACGGGAGGGGATGGAAATAAATATTTCATCCCAAAGGGTCGAAAATTTGACATAATCCTGGGCACCAACGAAGGATCATGCGCCCGACGAATCCCCAGACTGAACCGGCCCGTTTTGCTGTCGTCATCGTTACCACGGACGAAAGGGTGCGCCCCGAAGCCGAAACCTATTTGGCCGGAGAACATGACCTGCTCGTGCTTGAGACCTGGGATGAACTGATAGCGCTGATCCACCAGCAGCCGCCGGATGCCATACTGCTAGACCTCGATACGGTCGGAGAACGCAGCAAGGACGGAATCACCGCGTTGGGCGAATTGCGCGCCCTGGGGCCTGACCTGGTGTTGGTGGGGTTGACGCGCTCGAACAGCCGCAATCTGCGCCTGCAGGCGGTCGGCGCCCAGGTCGATGAATATTTTGTGGCGCCCATCAACTTCGAGGAAGTTCGTGGCGTGCTACACCGGGCACTGGAGAAACGGGCGCTCGAGATCGAATGCCGCCAACGTCAAAGCGAGCAGAGCCAGCAGGAGTCATTCTGCGAACTGATCGGCGGCAGCGAACCGATGCGACGCGTGTACGACGCGATTGCGCGGGTCGCCGAGAGCACCAGCACGGTGCTGATCCGCGGAGAAAGCGGTACCGGCAAGGAACTGGTGGCGCGGGCGATCGTTGCGCTGGGGTCGCGCGCCCAAAAGCCTTTTGTCAGTATCAATTGTGCGGCTTTACCGGAACACCTGATCGAAACCGAGCTCTTCGGTCACGAAAAGGGCGCCTTTACCGATGCACGGACAGCGCGGGCCGGTCATATCGAACTGGCACACACCGGCACACTCCTCCTCGACGAAATTGCGACTCTCGGTCTTTCCCTGCAGTCCAAATTGCTGCGCGTGCTGGAAGACCGCGCTGTGACCCGGATCGGAGGACAGCACGCCAAAAAGATTGACTTCCGACTCATCGCGGCCACCAACGACGACCTGGAGGAGATGGTCCGGGCCGGGCGTTTCCGCGAAGACCTGTATTACCGCATCAACGTTGTGCCCATCGCGCTCCCGGCGCTGCGCGACCGGCCGGGGGATCTCCCTCTGCTGTTGAACCATTTCCTGCGCTTCTACTGTGCCTCGAACAAGGTTCCTTTGAAGCGGTTAGACCCTGACGTCGTGCAGATTCTGGAGGAGGATTCCTGGCCGGGCAACGTGCGCGAACTGGAAAATCTGGTGCAACGGCTGGTGCTCATGGTGGATGGACCGGTGATCAAGGTCCAGCATCTGCCGCAGCGGCTTCTGTACAGCAGTACGACCAGCCAGGAATCTCTGCTGATTCCCGAAGGCGGAGTCAGCTTTGATGAGGAAATCGCGAAGATCGAGGTTGCCTACCTGACCGCAGCGCTGCGCCGCTCCGCGGGCAGCAAGATCGGAGCGGCGCGGCTGCTGCAGGTCGACAAGCAGAAAATGCACTATCTTTGCCGCAAATATCAGATTGGGAGGGATTGAGAATTTACGCTAAGCGCCTTTGGATTAAAAACTAATATCTTATGGATAAATATTTAATACATCTCCCCTAGGCTGCGAGCTCGATGGGTTTATGGTTTTCACAAAACAACGTCCAAGTGTGTGACGGGAATGGAGAATCGGGTTGCGGAAGAGGGCTTGTGGCGGTTTGGTACAGGACTTGCTATATACCTATGCGAGTCACCGCAGCCAAAACCTAAGGAGAACCTGAATGTCGATCCAAAAGAAATCACTGATCGGTAACCTGACAGCGGCCAAGAAGGCCATTGTTGCGGCGTTAGCTTCAGCAATCGACGAACCTAAGACTTTCGCGAGCCAACCTCTGGCCACAAAGACGCTGGGTGGAAAAGCGCTGGGCGGCAAAGCCCTGGGCGGCAAAGCGTTGGGCGGCAAAGCGTTAGGTGGCAAAGCGTTGGGCGGCAAAGCCCTGGGCGGGAAAGCGTTAGGTGGAAAAGCGTTAGGTGGCAAAGCCCTGGGCGGCAAAGCGTTAGGTGGGAAAGCTTTAGGTGGAAAAGCCTTTTAGACCTTGACCTTGCACTCCAAGAGATCGCGTTCTCAAGACGCGATCTCTTTTCATTTGGCGAGCCAATCTCACCAAAGCTTTCGTTGCGCGAATTCACGCACGGTTAGCCAGACGAGTCCTGCGACACTTCGCGTTCCGGTTCTGATCTTTGCGTCGCCGGACATACCTGGCCTCAATTCGCCATGATTCTCCACCAGCACGGCGGCGGCGTAATAAGTTGGGGGCGCGCTGCCGTTGTATTTTTCCATGGAGATCAAACCCGGCGGGAGTTCCGACGAAGCGGGCGCGATCGATTCTATTTTGCCCCGGATTGGCCAAAATAGAGACTGCAATTTCAGCGAAGCGCGGGAGTCCAGATTCACTTTGTGAATTTGGAACTCGGGGAGGAAAATGCGCGCTCGAAGCGCTCTAAGATCGTCGACTTCAGCGAGTTCGGTCCCTTCGCTGACAAAGGATCCCGCCAAATTCCTGAGTTCGGGGGTCACCAGCGTGCCCGTGATCGGACTAGAAATCTGCAGCGCCGCCACTTGTGCGGCAGCGGAGCGGTAGCGCGCGAAGCCAATCATGCGCCCGGCGCTGGCGGCGGCTAGACCGTCATAGCTCGATTGCGCTGCGCGCAGTTGTGCTTCCGAAGCATCGAGGTCAGCTTGTGCCTTAGCCACATCGTGTCGAAAATCCACATTGACCAATCGGAGGACGGGCGTGCCAGCCGCGACCGATCCTCCTTCGTCGATCAATACCTCGCTCACCTGACCGGAGACCGGCGTTCGAAGGACGGCGCGCTGCTGTGGCTCCAGGACAAAGCGTCCGCTGACAGTCTCGGGCCACAAAGGGGCAAAAATCGCCAACAAAGCTAGAGCGGCCGCGCCAAATCTGCCTCGGGGACCGATCGATCGCTTGATCATATCTGCTTTGTCCAGATAAAAATCCTTCACGAATCTTCTCAGCAAGCGCAATCGCCCCCGAAAAATCAGCAACGCCAGCAACCCCGCAGCTAAGAAAGCCCACTGCGGACTAAAGCGTCCAAATACGTTGTACGCCAAACGCACAATCGCGAACAGAAGAACGTAACTGTACAAACTCGAGAGCAAGGCATAGCCGGCGAAGAACACCCGCCGCCGTGGTGAGAGGTAGGGAACATCGACTGGCAAGCGAAACACGTTCCGCTTGACCCAGCTCGTCAGGTATTCCGTAGAGTTCTCTTTGATGTTCGGGATGCCCGACAGTTCGCCAAGCAAGTAATAGCCATCGAGCTTGACCAGTGGATTCAGGTTCATGAGAACGACGGCGATGCCTGTAATCAACATGATCTTGTAGGTAAAGTTGTGGACAAAGCTGCCCGGTGGCGTACCCCACCAGACCACGGCAGCGACTGAACAGAACATTAGTTCGACCCAAATTCCGGCGAAAATAGCTGCCACCCGCGGCCATTTTGTGCCATACACATAGACCTCCGACATGTCGACAAAGAAGCAGGGAGAAAAATAGATGAGCATAAAACCCATGTTGCGGACCTGCCCGCCAAAATGCTTGCAGGTCAAGGCATGGCCGGATTCATGAAAGAATCCTAACCCGCAGAAAAGCAGCCAGAATTCCACCAGGTCGGCCGCGCCCTTGTCGGTGAAAGTGTAGTATTTCACCGTGTCGCGCCAGATTTCGCTCCAGCCGCTGATGAAGATGACAGCCATAATCGCGAACATTCCCAGGGCGCCACATACGAACCAGCGGCTATAAACAAATTTCACGGCCTCATGAAAGCTGGTGACATGGGCATCGGGATCCCATTTCGCAATCACCATCTGACTCATATCCAGAGTCTTCTTCTTGGTGCGTCGGCGACGCTGCTCCTCAAGTTTTTGCGTCGCGGTGACATTGGTCTCGATCGGCGTTTTGTACCAGAAATCCATGTCATCCAGCGCATCCGCAAGTTCGACGACCTGGGCTTCGTCGACGGCCATCCCCGTCTCCTGCTGAAATAACTCAGCAACCTCTTTATAGGACCGATGCCCGTTAAACAGTTGCACCAAGGCCCACTGCTCGCGGTTGAGACGATAAAGATAGATGCCGCCCGAGACCACGCCCAACATCATGGGAATGCCGTCTTCGATATGCTCCCGCATGATCAGCTTCGGATGAATCTGCAGATACCCCTTGGCCCTGCGTGCAGGCAGTTCCGGCAGCGCGACGTTGAGGACTTCGGAGAGATTCATTGTGGGTTCCGCAGGCGGATGTTGGCGGTCATTCCCGGACGCAGGCGGGCAGAGGGTCCCTGCAGTTCCGCGGTAATGTCAATCGTGTCGCTCGAGGGGTCAACGACCGGACTCACCAGCATGACTCTCGCTTCGTGGACTTCGCCCGGAGTCACAGATGTCACGACGATGAGTTCGGTGCCCTTATGCACCCGGCCCAGATAGGATTCCGGCAGCGCGAATTTCACGCGCAGCGGCGAGACTGCCGAGATCCAAAACAGGTGATCGTTCTTTGCCACCTCCTGCCCTATATGAAGGTAGCGCCGGGCGACGACGCCATCAAATGGGGCCGTGATTCTGGTTTTTTCGAGTTCGAGCTCCAGCGACTTAAGCGTCTCCTGCGCGTACTTCATGTCCTCTCGCTGGCGGTCCACTTCGAACTCGGTTGCGTCGTACTGGTACTGCGTTTTCTCCGCTTGTTCTTTGGCGATGATGTTCGCTTTCCACAGTTGTTGGGACCTGTCGCGCTCCGCTTCAGCCACTTTTGCGCCTGACTCCCAGTTCTTAAGGTCAGCTTCGGTGCTCCGCGCCTTGGCTGCCGCAGCATCCCGGTCGGCGGTGAGCTGGCGGTCATCGAGTCGGGCAAGAAGTTGGCCCTTCTTTACCGGCGCGCCGGTCTCGACGAGAACCTCGGCCACGACTCCGTCGTGCTGGGCGACCAGTTCGACTTGGTTCTCCACTACGATCGGTCCCGAGGCGATGTAGTCGGCGGGTGCGGTAGCGGTTGGAGGCGGGCTGGCAGGCTCAGCCGGCGCCTTTGAGGTGACGGGCGCAGGCCCCGCGGTCGTAGGGCCGGAGCTGCACCCGGGCACCAGAACCATGAACCCAAGCATCGCTATTAGCGCCAGGCTGGAAGACTTCTGCATAACCGACTCCCCAAAATCCCTCTCTGACTACCAACCAAACCACGACCACAACTTGCCCCAGAGCCACATCGCAGGACCGCGGAAGAACACATAGCCGGCGGGATGCCAGCCTACGGACAGCTTGCCGAGTCCCTGCATGCCGGGACGGATCAGTCCGTCCTGATTGGGCACATTCACGCGGGCCATAAAGAACCGCTGTTCGGACTCGACTTGGCTCTGCGGACTGATGACCGTAACCTCGCCCAAGAAAGTACGCAAGGGGAAGCTCTCGAGTTTGATGGCTGCGCCTTCACCACTCCGGAGCAGTGTGGCGTCATCTTCCGGAACGGCAACGTCGACGATGACATGAGAACTTTCAATAATCTCCGCAAGCGTGTCGCCATGCATGAGGCGGCGCCCCACAGAATTCTGTACTCGCGGGGTGGTGACGATGCCGTCAAAGGGAGCCCGTATCGTGGTGCGATCCAATCGTTCGCGAGCGCGGGACAGTTCCGCCTTGAAGTACTCCACTTTCACCCGCTCGGTTCCCGCCACGGTTCCGTCATTCAGTGAAAGCGCACGATTCATCGTGGCCATGGCTTCGCTGTACTTGGCCTCGGCGGCAGCCACGTCAGCGCGATAGTTCCAGTCTTCCAGTTCCGCCAGCACCGCGCCCTCGCGTACATGGTCGCCTTCGTGGATGTATACATTCTTCACCACCCCATCGACGCCAGCTTGCACCTGCGCGGTACGTGCGGAAGCCGCGGTTGCGCTTCCGGAAACACGCATGGGCAACGGGCAAAAAATGAGGAAGAGTCCCACGAGGACGCCAGACCCGATCGTCAACACCTGCCGGCGCTTTTCCATGGCCAGGAAGCGCTTCTTCCTTTGCAGCAGTGGCTCGAGGAGATTAATAAATGGAACTTCCCGATAGAGTGTGGCATTCCGCAAAGCAACCGTCGCTTGCCCCGCCAGCACCTTGATCATTTCCAGATGGGCCACGCTCAGGAAATCGGGATCGCTGCTCTCGAAACAAAGCACCCCCAGTCGCCCCTGATCGTCGATAAGCGGCAGGGCATAGAACGCTTGCATTCCGGTAGAAGAGAAATAGGCGGCAAACTTGGCCTGGGTTTCCGGACGCGGGTCATCAATCTGATCGCCATGCTGGGTAACGTGGGTCTCTTCATTCGAAATGGAAGCCCACTCCAGCATCTCCAGTAAACCGGAGACGGCTGGGTCGGAGTGGTTGATCTTGGTCATCCCCGAGACCGCTTTAAGCTGCAACGAGCCGCGCTCTTCGAGCGCGATCGCAGCACGCTCAAAGGCGATGATGGCCTGGGTTTGGTTCACGACCGCTTGCAGCACGCGATCCAGGTTCAGTGTCGAGGTAATCTCGCCGCTCACCTGCACCAGGGCTTGAAGAATCTCGACCTTGCGTTCCGCCTGCAGCAGGCTGGCATTGTGCAGAGCATTGCTCGCCGTTTCGCAAATGTTGGCGAGAAGGAACTGATCGTCCTCGTCGAATGGCTCGCCATCCATCCGATTGACCGCCTCGACCACGCCGACCAGACTCTCATGCTCCATCAGTGGGGCCGCCACAAAGGAGAACACCGCACCATCTTCGTACCCCGCGTTGCGCTTCTGAAGACGCTCGTCAGCCGGATCGTCGATCAGTACGGGCTCGCCATTGTCGGAGATGTCCCCGGCAATGCCTTCTCCCGGCTTCTGCGCGCTCCCCAACTCTACGGTGGGATCCAATCCCGCACTCCTCACGAGTTCGACAGCGTCGTTGTTGACCATCCACAGATTGACAGCCTGGACGCCCATCACCTCCTGGAATTTCTTGGCAATGATTTCGAGCAACTCGTCCATCTCGAGGGTTGAGTTGAAGACCTTTTCGAGGTCATACATTTGGGTTACGCGGCTGATCGAGTGCAGACTGGCATTGCGTTCGGTTTCATAGGACCGAGCGGCGGCGAGCGCCGGCGAAGCGAGTTCGGCAATCTCTTGCAACGCCTCCAACATCGCTTCCGGCAGAGCCTGTTCGTAGCTGATCAATTCGATCGCTCCGAAAAGGATGTCGTCCACGATGAGGGGGACATAGGCTAGAGCACTCACCGTACGCCGGATGTCAAGGTGAGCGTAATCTTCGCGCTGAAGTTCCCCTCCCTCGAAAACCATGAGCGTTTTGTTTTCAGCCACAGCGCCCAGCTTGCCGGCTGCAAACTCAAGCTCACCGCCTACCTCGACCTCGCCGGCAACCGCTTTATAGGTCCACGCGGGATTATCCAAATCCTCGATGATGTAGACCACAACTGCCGTGCCTGGCAGCAGTTGCGCCACCTGCTGCGCGGTTGCTTGGGCGCGTGGGGGCACCTCCGATCGGGACAGCAAGGCCGCCGCAAATTCCGCCACCGGAACAACGAATGAGGATCTTCCAACTGCCATGAGCCGAGCCCCTAACGCTGGAAGATTCGTCGCGCCGCAAATCGACCGCATTGGAGATTGCCCGACAACCTCGGGCGAGTGCGAATCTTAAGCTGCTCGCGCAGACAGGTCAACCTTTCTTTTTGAGTCTCAATAGAGCGGAAGACGCAATCCAAGTTCGTGAGTGGGCAGTCCTGCAAGCTCCACGATCTGCGATACCTCTTGAGGCAGGCCGTCGATGAACTCCGCCCCCAGTTCGAGCGGCGCTTTGGTCAAGTGGGATGTATGGTTCCTACGCCTCCAACGATTCGAATCCGCGCTTCGAGGATCGTTACCCGGACACCTGCCGCGCGCGCAGAGCGCCTGCGCCATGCGAAGTCCAGCGACACCGGCCCCATCAGACCCGGGTAGTGGTGCTTTTGATTATGGTTCCGTATATGAGCTTTCGCGGAACGGTGGCGGAGGCTGGAACGAGACCACACTCTACAGCTTCTGCTCTGCTCCGAACTGCGCGCACGGAGCGCGTCCGAGTGGCCTTGTGATATTGGACTGCTTGGGAAACCTTTACGGAACGGGGTCCTACGGTGGAAACCATGAGCGCGGCGGCTCGCCCCAATTCGCGAAGGTCTTTCCTGACGCTTTTTTTTCGGAGGAAGTCAGCAATTCTTGCTTGCAAACTCTCGGAGCTTCCTCTAAGTTGAGCGAGACTTTAGCAAGAGGGTCGGGAGGAGGGTGTCAACACTCCCTTCGGCCTTGATTTAGGTCGTTTTGGACAATTGAGGTGACACGGTGGACATCGAAGTTCGCAGTCTCGGCCAGGTAAAGGTGATCAAGTTGCGCGGCAAGCTGAGCTTGGGCCCCTCAGTGGACCGCCTCCGGGCAGATTTGTATGAACTGATGAGCAATGGTGATACCCATATTGTGCTGGACCTGAGCGAGGTTCCCATGATCGATTCTAGTGGGATCGGGTTGCTGGTCAGGAGCTTGACTACCGCCAAGCAGGTGGGAGGATCGATCAGGCTTCTCGCTCCCTCAAAGTTTGTCATCCAGACGTTGAAGATGATCGGCCTACTCAATCTATTCGACGTCTTTGAAGACCCCCAACAAGCGATAGCCTCGTTTGGTTAAGTTGGATTGGCTCTATTTCAATGTGAATATGGGGGTGAATCCAGGAAGGTCGGCGCGCGCTCGCTGGGAATTTTCGCCCCCCAACTAGGGCCTTGGCCGGCTTGGGAATGGTCCCACCGTCTGGAACGACCAAGCTCCTCGATGAATCGTTCCACGTCCAAAAGCTTCAACCCCGCGAGCGATCGCTCCCGTCGCCAGCTGCGAGCGGGACTTTCGGTGGACCACGATCAATCCGCCCCCGACTCTCTGGCCAAGGCTCGACGCATGGAGACTAGAGAACCGGACCTATCTCTCCGCGCCGCGGGCACTTCGCCCCGGCTGAGGAGCCAGCGCATCTGCGAAGCTCCTGTGCTGCAAATCCAACAACCAAATTTTTCAGAGCAGGATGCAATTGTTTGCAGATTGACACGGCAACGGCCGCCAGACATAATCATCCGCTACGTTTTGGGCACAACCATCCTTCCTTTGGTGCCCTAGGCCTTATTTCCGTGCCGGAGTCTGGCTGTAAGGATTTGGCCCTATTCTGCAATTAAGGCCTTTGCGAACTAGGTTCGAGTCTCGCGAAAAAACATCTGGAGTGTGCCAGAACTCAAAAATCAAGAAATGTGGACCTTTTTCCGCGGTTTCTTCGCGTTACCAGATAGAGGCCGAGTCTGGGTTCGTGGAACCAGGACACCGCCGGGAAATTGGCGGCAAGGCGCCCTATCAAATTTCAACTCAAGGAGCAGGGTATGAATCGTTTGAGCATGAGCCAGGGAAACAATGTGCGCCGCTCGCGTGAGGCGCTTTCGGTTTTTGCCGTGATGCTTTTCGGACTCGTAGGTCTGGGTTCGGCCACCGCCAGCGTCTCGCGTTACGCCTATGTGCCGGGCGACAATGGGATCTCCGTCTACACGGTCAACAGCAAGACCGGCCAACTGCGGAGCAACGGCTATTTCTTTCCGGGATCGGCACTGGGCTATGCGACCCTTGATCCTTCCCAAAAATTTGTTTACGCTCTCCGGTCCGCTCTTCTCGGACCCAACTCCATCTCGGCGTTCACCGTCAATGCCACGACCGGCGCACTCACCGAAGTCGATGGTTCTCCATACCCAACCGGAGACGGGCCTGTGTCGGTGACGGTCGATCCTTCGGGCAAGTTCGTTTATGTTCCGAACGGCAACTCGAACAATATTTCGGCGTACACGATCGATAGCGATACCGGCGCGCTGACGCAGTTACAAGAATCCCCTTTTGCGGCTGGCCAGGAGCCTCTATCGGTGGTCATCGATCCCTCGGACAGCTTCGCCTACGTCAACAATTTCAACGATAGTCCGGGTGGCGACATTTCGGGCTATACGATCAACGCCACG
>Ga0302324_100021486_pt1 | contig 12580 bp, 13 predicted proteins | sample Palsa_T0_1_FD_201949 | JGI IMG/M metagenome (GOLD analysis project Ga0302324, IMG submission 201949) | Peat permafrost microbial communities from Stordalen Mire near Abisko, Sweden - Palsa_T0_1 | ecosystem: Environmental > Terrestrial > Soil > Palsa > Peat permafrost | place: Sweden: Abisko...
CCCAGCACGTCGGGAGCGAGATGACTCAGCAACAACCGCCTCACCCCACTCGATTGCGCGGCTTCGCCAATTTTCCTGGGCGGGGTATGCAGATCGTATAACTGGGAGGGCGAAACAGGAGGATCCGGTACGGCGCAATTAAAGATCAGCAAATCCGCATTCTTCGCCAATTGCACCAGATTCGGCAACGCCGATGCGTCCATGTCTCCCGAGAAAACCACCACTACGCCCTTATACGAAATGCGATAAGCCACCGACGGACAGTCGCCGTGATGGGTTGCAATTTCGTCCACCACCAAACCATTCTCATCCACAATCGTGGTGCGCGCTGAATCCAGGCGGATGGCCAGATCGCGGACGACGAACGATTCGTCCGCGCCAAACGTCTTCTGATACGCAAACGCCCCATCTTTTCCCACTAGCAGATCCACAAATCGCGAGGTCTTGGGGAAGAGTCCAGCCCCGTCCGGCCCAAAAATCTGGTAGCTGATTGCTCCGTCGCTGGTCAGCGCTCGCTCGTTGAAGAAGGCCGCAAGGTCTGCGCTGTGATCGATGTGCAGGTGGGTCAACAAAATCGTATCTACTTTTTCTACATCCAGATTCAATTCTCCGATTCGCAGGAAGGCTCCGGGCCCTGCATCCACCAAAATCCGCGGTGTCCCCTCGAGCTCCACGATAAAACTTGACCCACCTCTCCCGAACGCCCGTGGCCCGCCAGAACCCAGCACCACAACTTCCAATGCGGGCTTGGCAGGAGTAGCCGGCACGCAAGTGGGGAGGAAAACAACAACCGCCAGGAGCGGCGCCATCAGCGTCTTCGTGAGAAGCGTCAAGCCGTAACTCAAAACACCCACCCTTCCCAAACCCAGGGAAGGATGGGGCACCCATGAAGCCGGGATCCGTGGGGCATAGCCGAAGATCATAGCAGCTCGCGGCGCTTTTCCGCTTCAAGCGCCTTCACGATTTTACCTACGTCCTGGGCGCGGCCGCGCGGGCAAATTAGGATGGCGTCGTCGGTTTCCACCACCACCAGGTCGTGCACTCCCACCGCGGCGACGAATTTCTTCGGGGACCAAAAATAGTTCCCGTGCGCGTCGTGGGCAAAATGCGAGCCGGCCGAAACATTTTCGCCGGCTTTCTTCGCCAGAAGTTCGTACACCGCGGCCCAGGAACCGATGTCGCTCCAACCCACTTCGGCAGGCAGGACGAATACTCCGCCGCCGTTGCTGGCCGCGCCGTCCGAGGGAAGGGTGGCCGGCTCCATGACCGCGTAGTCCACGGAAATATTTTCGAGCGTCGGATAAATCCGACGCAGGGACTTTTCGTAGCCGCGCCTTCCGATGCTGCACGAGAGTTCCGCCAACGCGGCGCGTGTGGCGGGAAGGTAGCGTTGCAAATTTTCCAAAAAGGTGGAGACGCGCCAGAAAAACATCCCGGCATTCCAGAAATATCGCTTGGAACGCAGGTATTTTCTCGCCACCGGCAATTCGGGCTTCTCGGCAAAGCGGCGGACGGCGAACGCCGTGCATCCACGGGGTTTCGCGCTCGCGGCGCCGCGTTCGATATATCCGTAGCCGGTCTCGGGATGGGTGGGAGGGATGCCGATCACCACCAGATTCCCGGGTTTGCGCGCCAGATCGAGCGCCGCATGCAAAATCTTGCGATACAACTCCGGCTTGCCGATGTAACTATCCGCCGGCAGCACCGCCATCAACGCATCGCCGTGCTGGTGGGCTAAATGGATCGCGGCCAAGCCGATGGCCGCGGCGGTATTGCGCCCGGCCGGCTCGGACAATGTGTGCGAGCGCGGGACGCCCGGCAGTTCCTTGCGAATCGCGGAGATCTGCTGGTCGTTGGTGACCACCCAAATATTCGCGGTTGGAAACAACGGATGGAGCCGCGTGGCCGTCTCGCGGATCATAGTGTCGGGTCCGGCAATATTCAAAAGCTGCTTGGGTGTGCGAGTACGGCTGCGCGGCCAGAAGCGGGTCCCGCGGCCGCCGGCGAGCAGCACCGCGCACGCCGGAAGGTTCGCGATCTTCACGGATACACCAAGCGCGACAATCTTTTTTTCGGAATTCCCTGCCCCGCGAGCCTCCCCACCATCTCGTCCGGGCTGGAGGGCACATAGGTGCGCAGAAGCGCGGAACGGCCTTCCGGAACAATTTTGTAACTGCCCAGCGCAGCGGGCAGCAGCCAGACGTGCGAAGCGCCAAATGGAGCCGATTCGCCACCGGCCCATTCCAGCCGTCCGTCACCTTCCAGGAAAATAAGCAAGTCGAAATGTTGTGGCACGGTGGCGGCGTCGATCGGCAGATGAAAATCCCATCGTTCGGTGGCGAAGTACCGGCAGGATACCAGATAGGTTTCGGTGATCGGACCGCGCTCGATGGTAACCGGCTCGAGCTTTCCGCCGGGCTGCTTGCCGAACTTGAGGACGTCCAAAGCCTTGTCCACGTGCAGCGACCGCGGGTTTCCCTGGGCGTCGCGCCGGTCGTAATCGTAGACGCGATAGGTAAGATCCGAATGCTGTTGAATCTCGCAGAGCACCAGCCCCCCGCCAATGGTATGCGCGGTTCCCGCCGGGACGAATACCGCTTCGCCGGTCTGCATGGGAATGCGTGCGAGATGGTTTTCCGCCGTGCAGTCCTCGATCGACTTGCGAAATGATTCGCGGGTGACCCCGGGCTTCAGACCCACCAGCACTTCCGCGCCCTTGCGCGCCGACACCACGTACCACATTTCCGTTTTGCCGGTACCGCCTTTGTCCGCTTCGTGCCGGGCCGCATATTCGTCGTGCGGATGCACTTGAACCGAGGGCTTATCGCCAGTAAAAAGGAATTTCACCAGTAATGGAAAAGTTTTGTTGTTGGCGAGCGAGGTGCCCGCCCACTCCGCCGGCAGTTCCGGCCAAACTTCGCCCAGCATTTTCCCCGCGAAAAGGCCGTCCGCAAACGTGCATTGATTTCCGGTCAGCCAGGCTTCCCCGATGTTTTCTCGGAAGCCGGTTTTGTCCGGGTAAAGCGGCAAAAGGCTGCGAGTGCCCCAGGGGCGGGCATCGAAGACGGGTTCGAGACGAACGGGGCGGAGGTTCACGTTTTCAGGAGAAAAACTTCGTCAAACGGCGAATACCTTCGTCGAGCTTCTCGATCGAAGCGGCGTAAGACAGCCGCAAATAACCGGGAGCGCCGAAACCGTCGCCGGGCACCAGCGCGACGTGGGCACGTTCGAGCAGTTCGCGCGCCACCCACGACGAATCGGCTTCGCCCGCCGCAGTCCGCGGGACCGGTGCGCCGATCGCTTTGCAATCGGCGATATTCGGGAAAACGTAAAACGCGCCCTGCGGATCGTTACAGCGAATCCCCGGGATCGCGCGCAGTCCCGCCACGATGTGCTTCCGGCGGCGATCGTATTCGGCCAGCATCGCGGCTACTTCGTCCATGGGGCCACTCAGGGCGGCGAGCGCGGCGTACTGGGTGATGGAATTGGGGTTCGACGTGGATTGGCTTTGCATCTTGATTACCGCGTCGATCAGCGGCTTGGGCGCCAGCACGTAGCCCAGGCGCCAGCCGGTCATCGCGAAAGTCTTGGAAAACGAACCGATGATGATGACGTGATTTTTCGAATCCGGCTGCGAGGCGATCGAGAAGGGTTTGGCGTCGCCGTAGACGAAATGCGAATAGCATTCGTCGGAAAGCAGCCAGATCCCGCGCGCGCGGCACAGCGCTAGTATTTTCTGAAATTCCTGCGGGGCCACCACCGCTCCCGTGGGGTTGGAAGGCGAATTGATAATCACCATCCGCGTCTTCGGGCTTAGTACTTTTTCCAGGTCGGCCGCGCGCACACCGAATCCATCGTCTTCCCGCGTTTGCAAAAATACCGGCGTTCCTCCCGCGTACTTGACGATGTCCGGATAACTCACCCAATACGGCGCGGGGATCACCACCTCGTCGCCGGAATTGATCAGCGAGCAGACCACGTTGAAAAGCGCATGCTTCCCGCCCACGTTCACCACGCACTCCGCCGGCTGGTAGGACGATCCCAATTGGGCTGCGTGCCAACTGCAAATAGCCTGGCGCAGCGGCGCGATTCCCGCGGTGGCGGTGTATTTGGTGCGGTTCTCGTCGAGGGCGCGGATGGCGGCCTGCTTAATGTGTTCGGGAGTGGCGAAATCGGGCTCGCCCATGCCGAAATCGGCCAGGTCGACTCCGCGGGCCTTGAGCTTTTCAGCTTCGTTCACCACCGCAGCGGTCGGCGAAACGGCGATGCGGTTCACCCGATCGGACAATTGGAAGATGGTCTCTGCTTTGGTTTCTACGCCACTCGACATCGTTTGCTCCCCCTAACCCTTTAATGGAGTGACTGCGTTTTTCGCGCGTAGCCGTTCTTCCACGGCTGGCGGCACCAAGTCTTTCACCGGCCCGCCCAGTTGCGATATTTCGCGAACCAGGCGGGAACTCAGGTAACTGTACTTTTCGCCCGGCAGCATAAACACCGTCTCGATTTCCGGAGCGAGCTTACGATTCATCAGCGCCATCTGCAATTCGTACTCGTAGTCGGAAATCGCGCGGATGCCGCGCAGAATTACCCGGCCCTTTTTCTGCCGGGCATAATCCATCAGCAGGCCGTCGAAGACGTCCACCTCGACGTTGCCCCATGCGCGGGTCGCTTCGCCCAGCATTTCCACGCGCTCGCTCACCTTGAACAGCGGCTCTTTCTCGCGGTTTCGCAGCACCGCCACGATCAAGCGCTCGAAAATCCTTGCGCCGCGCTCGATCAAATCCAGGTGGCCGTTGGTAACCGGGTCAAACGAGCCGGGGTAGATGGCGGTGACGGGTGTCATCTCGTAGGGTCTTCAACTCGCAATTCTAACCTATAACTCCGGAGCCCAAGGCGAAAAATGAGTTTCCGGGCGGCTCGCGGTTTCGTTGCAAAATCGGAGACCGGACACTATGCTGAACGTCTAATCATTTGCGTTTATCGGCGGTCAGGAGCTGGAATGAAACTGGGTCGATCCCTTGTGATGGCTGCGTGCGGGATTTTGGCGTCGCTCGCGGCTCCGCGTTCCGATGCCGGCGACGGGGCTGCGCTCCCGCAGGCTGCGGCGAAAGCCCCGGCCCCTGCGAAGCACTCGGCCGCGGCGAAACCATCGGCGGCGGCATTCGAGCCCCTGGCTCGCTGGAGGGCTGCGGTCCTCTCGGGCGACAAGGCGGCGATGGCGGCCTTTTACAGCACTGCGCCTCCGGCGGACACCAAGGCGCCCGAGGGTGAATCGCAAGATCCCAACCAGGAACCGGAATATTGGTCCGAATTGCATGCGCGAGGTATGAGCAGCTTTGAAGTGAAAGTTCTGGAGATCCGGCGGCCGCAGCCTGACGTGGTGCAGTTGGTCCTGCGATTCGCGCTGACGTTTCACACCAGCACCGGTGAAGTGCCGTATGTCAACGGTGGCAGCCAGGCCTGGGTGAAGCAAGGAAGCGATTGGCGGATCGTCGCGACGCAACGCGGCAACGTGGCCCCCAAAACCGCGCGGCGCCTGCCCGAACCAACCACTCCCAACACCAACCTGTACCCCGATCCGAAGGAAGCCGGACTCGAGATTAGCTCGGCGCTCGACGCGGCGACCAAAGACCACAAGCGGGTAATCCTGGTTTTCGGCGGTAATTGGTGCTACGACTGCCACGTTCTGGACGCTACATTCCACTCCAAGGCGATTGCGCCGTTGGTGAACGCGAATTATCACGTGGTGCACATCAACATCGGTGACTACGATCAGAATCTGGACCTCGCCGAGAAATATGAAGTGGCGCTGAAAAAGGGTGTTCCGTGCCTCGCGGTGCTCGACCCCAACGGGAAGCTGGTATTTAGCCAACAACAGGGCGAATTCGAGTCCACTACGCGGATCGGCCCCGAAGACGTCACGAAGTTTCTCGATCAATGGAAGCCGGAGCGGTAAAGGCATGCTATTTCGAATCGCGGCCTAATGTGGTCCGGATTTAAACCATTGCTAGCATAGGGCTTGTGCCACCAGGAAACGGTTTACAAGCTTGACAACCCCCAAGACTGAGCATAGTATTTGAACTGCGACTGATTTAGTCGTACATTACCGTGCTCAAACTTTCTAAGAAAGCGGACTACGGACTGATCGCTCTTCGGCACTTGGCCGTCCATTACGAGGGTGGCTCCTTCAGCGCGTCCGACATTGCCGAGGCTTACGGTATTTCAAGCACGCTCATGGCTAAGATTCTTCAGAAATTGGCGCGCGAAGGGCTGGTAGTGGCCCGCTACGGTTCGACCGGGGGATATCAATTGAACAGGCACCCCTCGAATATCACCATTTTGGAAGCGATTCGCGCGGTTGAGGGGCCGTTATTCATCACGTCTTGTGTGACGTCCCACGGTGAGTGCAGCCAGTCGATTAAGTGCACCATCCGCCAGCCGTTGCGGCGCGTGAACGAGAGCATTCTGGACGTGTTGAGGAAAGTAACGATTTCGCAGATGGCCGAGGACGCACCAACGTCCGAAGTCGTCGAGCTTACGATCTAGGAGAGCAAGAATGGCCATCCAGCTTCCGGTGTATTTGGACAATCACGCGACAACCCCCGTCGATCCACGGGTATTGGACGCCATGCTGCCGTATTTCCGCGAAGTTTTCGGAAACAGCGCTAGCCGCAATCACGAGTTTGGCTGGAAAGCGGAAGAAGCGGTGGAAAAATCCCGCGCCCAGATCGCCAAGCTGATCAACGCCTCGCCCAAGGAGATTATCTTCACCAGCGGAGCGACCGAATCGGACGGCCTGGCCATCCGAGGCATCGCGGAGATGTATCGCGAGAAGGGCAACCACATCATCACCCAGGTGACCGAGCACAAAGCGGTGCTGGACACCTGTAAACGGCTGGAAAAAGAGGGATACGAAGTCACCTATTTGCCGGTGCAAAAAGACGGCCGGATCAATTTGGACGATCTGCGCCGGGCGATCACCCCGAAGACGATTCTGATCACGATCATGTACGCGAACAACGAAATCGCGGTGGTCCAGCCGATCAACGAAATCGGCAAGATCGCCAAGGAAAAGGGCATTTTCTTCCATACCGACGCGGTGCAGGCGATCGGAAAAATTCCGGTCGACGTTCAGAAAGACGGGATCGACTTGCTCTCCATTTCCGCGCACAAGATTTACGGCCCCAAGGGCGTCGGCGCGCTGTACGTTCGCCGCCGCAACCCGCGCGTCCAGCTGGTAGCCCAGATCGACGGCGGAGGCCACGAGCGCGGCATGCGTTCGGGCACGCTCAACGTTCCGGGGATCGTCGGGTTGGGCAAAGCGTGCGAACTGTGCATGAACGAAATGGCCGAAGAATCGGTGCGCCTGAAGGCGCTGCGCGATCGGCTGACCAAAGCGATCATGTCGCAGCTCGACGAGACGTTCATCAACGGCTCGATGGAGCATCGTCTGCCGCACAGCGTAAACATCAGCTTCGCGTACGTGGAAGGCGAATCGATGTTGATGGGCATCAACGACATCGCGGTTTCCAGCGGTTCGGCGTGCACTTCGGCCACCCTGGAGCCCAGCTATGTGCTCAAAGCTTTGGGCGTGGGCGAAGATCTGGCGCACACCTCGATCCGCTTCGGCATCGGGCGCTTCAACACCGAAGAAGAGGTGGATTACGTGGTGAATCGCGTGGTCGAAACGGTGGCGCGCCTGCGTGAACTCTCCCCGCTCTACGAAATGGCCAAAGAGGGTGTGGACGTCGCAAAACTGAATTGGAAAGTGGAAACCGCTTAGTCAGCAGCTTCCGCGAGTTTATAGCAGGTAGCAGGACGGCAATTCTATTCGAGTTCGAGACGGACAGGAGAATCTCATGGCTTACAGCGACAAAGTGATCGAGCACTACAACAATCCCCGCAACGTCGGATCGCTCGATAAGAACGATAAGAACGTGGGCACCGGCCTGGTCGGGGCTCCCGAGTGCGGGGACGTAATGAAGCTGCAAATGAAGGTGAATCCGTCGACGCACATCATCGAGGAAGCCAAGTTCAAGACCTTTGGCTGCGGCTCGGCGATCGCCAGTTCCTCGCTGGCCACCGAATGGGTAAAAGGCAAGACGGTGGAGGAGGCGCTCTCGATCAAGAACACGGATATCGTGCGCGAACTCTCCTTGCCACCAGTGAAGATCCACTGCTCGGTGCTAGCCGAAGACGCGATCAAGGCGGCGTTGACGGACTGGAAGAAGAAGCAAGGCATCGAAGTGAAGCCGGAAGCGGCCCCTGCCTCCGCGCATTCCTAGTTCGGATTGGCTCTTCGCGCAGCGGCGCGGGATGTGTGCCGCGGAACCCAGCGGAGAGCGAGCCCGTGAAATGCAGTAACGGAAACCGAAGATGATCCACGTAACCGAAAAAGCGGCAGCTAAAATTCGCGAACTGCTTCGCAAGGACGGCGTGCCCGAAGACGCGGGAGGTCTGCGCGTGGGAGTGCAAGGCGGGGGCTGCTCCGGGCTGACCTACGCGATGCGTCTGGATACCCAGTCGCGCGATCGCGATAAGGTGATCGAAGAGTTTGGAGCGCGCCTGTTCGTCGATCCAAAGAGTTATCTGTACCTCAACAACACCGTCCTCGATTATCACGAAGACTTGATGAAGCAGGGGTTCGTCTTCCAGAATCCGCAAGCCACGCGAAGCTGCGGGTGCGGCAGTTCGTTTACCGCTTAACCGCACTCCGACAGGGTATCGCTAACGGACCGACGGTGCCTGGCGCGAGCCCGCCTCCATATGAGGCGTGGCAGAAGTCTTGGGAAATGAATGAACGCACCTTCGACTACAATTCGTGAACCGGGTCGCGAACCTGGTGGGACTTGCTGGCAGTGCGGCGCGGCCGCTCCCGGCGAGCATTTTTGTCCGGCCTGCGGAAAAATTCAGCCCCTGCCGAAGCGGGCTACTTACTTTGATCTGTTCGGAATGCCTCCCCAGTTGGTAATCGAGAGCGCTGCGCTGGAGGCTCGCTTCCACAAGCTCAGTTGGAAGCTTCATCCCGATAATTTCACCCATGCGACCGAATTCGAGCGCAATCTCTCACTGCAGCGGTCGTCCGAACTGAACGACGCTTATCGCGCATTGCGCGAACCGATTTCCCGGGTTGAATACCTGCTGGCGCAGAGAGGCATGCGCCGCGAAGGTGCGGCCAAGCAGAAAGCCCCGCCGGAGTTGCTGGAGGAAGTTTTTGAATTGAATGAATGGCTCGATGAGCTGCGCGAAAATCGCGCGGCGGCTTCTGGCGCCGTTCCCGTGGAATTGCTGCAGCGTCTGGAGCAGGCGCGCGACAATTTCCAGGAAAAACTGGGCAACGTGGACGCCGAGCTCGAGCAAGTTTTTCAGCAATGGGACCGGACGATCGGCGCAGACGCAGCGAGTGGGCCGGATGCGCAGCAAGCGATCCTCAATCGGTTGAACGAAATACTCAATCGCCGCTCGTACATTCGCAATCTGCTAGCGGGTGTGCAAAACGAATTAGCGGGAGCGTAGCACAGAAGACGGGCGCGGGATGATGCGCGCTGAAAAGCGTCTTCGGCGATTTGGGATTCGAAAGATCAAAGAGGAAACATGGGACGCGTAGTTGGAATTGACCTTGGCACCACTTACAGCTTGATTGCCTGGCTCGATCCAGCCACAGGCGCTCCGCGGTGCATTCCCGGGCCATACGGCTCGGCGCTGTGCCCATCGGTTGTGAGCGTCGACGAAAACGGGAAAATCCTGGTCGGCGAGCCGGCGCGGCAACGTCTGCTCACCCATTCCGACCGCACCATCTACTCGGTGAAGAGATTGATGGGGCGCGGCGTGGCCGACGTGCAAGACGAGCTGAAGATATTTCCCTTCCGCATCGATGCCGACAGCCACAACGTAATTCGCGTTCGCCTGGGCGACCAGCGCACTTTCACTGCGCCGGAGATTTCCTCTTTCATCCTGCGCGAGCTCAAGGGCTGGGCCGAGGCATTTTTCAAGGAGGCGATTGACCGCGCGGTGATCACCGTCCCCGCGTATTTCAACGACGCTCAGCGCCAGGCCACTAAGGACGCGGGACGCCTGGCCGGCCTGGAAGTGCTGCGGCTGGTAAACGAGCCAACCGCCGCAGCGCTGGCGTACGGCTTGCATAAGCAGAAACGCGGGCACGTGGCGGTGTATGACTTCGGCGGCGGAACGTTCGATATCTCTACGCTCAAGCTGATCGCCACCGATGAAGGCGACATCTACCAGGTGCTCTCCACCAACGGCGACACCCACCTCGGCGGCGACGATATCGACAACGTCCTGCTGGCGTTGACGCGCTCCGAAATTCAGCAAAAGTTTTCGGTCTCGCTGGCGGATCATCCCGAAGCGGTTCAGGAACTGCGCAAGGCGGTGATCGCGGCCAAGCATGCGCTTTCCAGCGAGGGATCCACCACCGTTCGCTTTCCACTGGGCGGCAGCCGCGGCGCCGAAGCTTACGAACGGCGGATCACCCGCGCCGAATTCGAAGAGTTGATTGGTCCCATCGTCGCTCGCACTATGGCGCCGGTAAAACTAGCGCTCGCGGATGCCAAGCTGGCGCCCAATCAGATCGATGAAGTGGTCCTGGTCGGGGGCTCCACGCGAATTCCGCTGGTACGCCGCACGGTAGACGAATATTTCAGGCGAGCTCCGCACACCGAGCTCAACCCCGATGAGGTGGTAGCGCTTGGCGCCGCGGTCCAAGCCGATATTCTCGAGTCCGGCGTGAAAACGATGCTGTTGTTGGACGTCACTCCGCTTTCCCTAGGCATCGAGACGATGGGCGGGGTGATCGCCAAAATTATCCCGCGAAACTCCACCATACCGGCCAGCGCACAGGAGTTGTTTACCACCGGGGTCGAGAATCAGACCGGGATCGACGTCCACGTGCTGCAAGGAGAACGCGAACTGGCTAAGGATTGCCGCTCGCTGGCGAAATTCCAGTTGCGCGTGCCGCCCGGCCCGGCCGGTTTGGCGCGCATCGAAGTGAAATTCCTGATCGACGCCAACGGAATTCTGCAGGTGGCGGCTCGCGACATGCGGACCGAGGCGCAGCACTCCATCGAAATTCAGCCCAGCTACGGGCTCACCGACACCGAAATTGAAAATATGCTGGAAGCGTCGATCGATTTCGCCGAGCAGGATTTTGAGGACCGCCAGCGCATCGAAGCACGGATCGAAGCCGACGCTATTCTTATCGCAACAACCAAGGCGCTGCAGAACGCCGGCGACGGGGATCTGCCTGCGGCGGAACGCGCGTCCATCGAGAAATCGGCCGCAGCGCTACGCACGGCGGCCGCCGGACAAGATTACAAACTGATGCGCCAACGCATCGACGAACTGAACCAGGCCACCAATCATTTGGCCGAACTGGTAATGAACGGCGCGCTGCAATCCGCATTTGAAGGCAAGCGCCTCGACGACGTATAGACATTCGCAGTAGCTAGCTCCGCGTTCGCGGGAAGGAGCCGACACATGGGCGGCACGAACCCCTACATCGAACAAGCAAAGTACGTACCGGCGACGAAGAAATATAAGGTGAACTTCATTCGCGAGGGCAAGACGGTAGAAGTGGATCCGGCCAAGATTCCTTACGGGCGCGAAGGCCTGCCCGGCAGCATCCTGGATCTCTCCAGCGGCTTTCACATGGGCCTGGACCACGCGTGCGGCGGCGTTAACGCCTGCTCTACCTGCCACGTAATCATTCGCGAAGGCTTGGAGTCATGCAACGAACCAACCGATGCCGAACTGGATGAGTTGGACATGGCGCCCGGCGTTACCCCAAAATCTCGCCTCGGTTGCCAGTGTGTTCCGGACGGCACGCAGGATCTGGTGGTGGAGATTCCGGAGTGGAATAAGAACTACGCGAAGGAAGCCGACCACTAGAACCGGTTGGGCAGGACGCGAATTTTTAAATTTTGCGGAGGTTTTCTGCGAAATGCCTGAGACATTCGACTGGAGTAACATCGAGGAGATCGGCATTCAGCTCGCCGAGAAACACCCTGACACCGATCCGCTGACCGTTCGATTTACCGACCTTCTGCAGTGGATCGTCGCGCTTCCCGGCTTCATCGGCGACCCGCTAAAATCAAACGAGGCAAAACTGGAAGCGGTGCAGATGGCCTGGCACGAAGAATACAAAGAGAATCACAGCTAACCGGGAATCCCGCGACGCGGTCCGAACATCCTATCGCTATCGGCCCAATCCACATACGAGGTGAGCATGCCCGAACCAGACCTGCGCTATCCCATCGGAAAAAGACAGAAGGACGATTCGCCCAGCCCGGAAAACAACCGCCGTCACATCGCGGAAATCGAAGCCGCGCCTGCCCAGCTGCGCAAAGCGATCGCCGGACTCACTCCCGAACAGCTCGACACGCCCTATCGTCCCGAAGGTTGGACGGTCCGCCAGTTGATCCATCACGTTGCCGACAGCCACATGAATGCGTTCGTGAGGTTCAAGCTGGCCCTAACCGAGGACGCACCCACGATCAAGCCGTATTCCCAAGTTCTGTGGGCGCAAACCCCAGATAACCAGGAACCGGTGGAAACCTCATTGGCT
>Ga0302324_100021488_pt1 | contig 12579 bp, 13 predicted proteins | sample Palsa_T0_1_FD_201949 | JGI IMG/M metagenome (GOLD analysis project Ga0302324, IMG submission 201949) | Peat permafrost microbial communities from Stordalen Mire near Abisko, Sweden - Palsa_T0_1 | ecosystem: Environmental > Terrestrial > Soil > Palsa > Peat permafrost | place: Sweden: Abisko...
GACGACGACATCCCTCGACTGAAGAAGTTGGGCGTGGCCGAGATTTTCACGCCCGGAAGCTCGACCCAGGACATCGTCCAGTGGATCCGAGGACACATCCAGGGACGCCTCTGAGCCTGGTCTCTCGGCTACCTTCGCGCGTCGACGTCTACGAGGTGGGACCGCGCGACGGGCTCCAGAACGAGCTCCGTTCGGTGCCGCTCAAGGACAAGCTGCGGTTGGTCAACGCGCTCGTTGCAGCGGGCGAGCGGCGAATCGAACTCACCTCCTTTGTCAGCCCGAAGTGGATTCCGCAGCTGGCGGATGCCGACCAGCTCTTGGCGCAAGTCGAGCGCCCACCGGGTGTCACCTTCTCGGCGCTCGTGCCCAACCTCAAGGGCCTGGAGCGAGCCAAGGCCGCTCGACTCAGTGAAGCGGCCGTGTTCGCCTCGGCGACGGAATCCCACTCTCGGAAGAACATCAACAAGTCGATCGCCGAGGCGCTCCACGTCGCCGGGGCGGTGGCCAAGGGCGCCCTGGACGTCGGAATGCGCGTACGCGCCTACCTCTCCGTCGTGTGGGGTTGTCCCTACGAGGGGACGACTTCGCTCGAGACGGTCGTCGACTTGGCCCGGCGCATGGTCGATTTTGGCATCTACCAGCTAAGCCTGGGCGACACGGTCGGCGTCGGCATACCGACCCAGACCGAGCGCATCCTCGAGGCAGTCCTGAAGCACATCCCGGTGTCGAAGGTTGCTCTTCACCTGCACGACACCCGCGGTACGGCACTGGCCAACGCGCTCGTGGGGATGGAATACGGCGTGACGACTCTGGACGCCAGCATCGGAGGCCTGGGCGGTTGCCCCTACGCCCCGGGAGCTGCAGGCAACCTCGCGACGGAGGACTTGGTGAATCTCCTTCACGGGATGGGCGTGGAAACCGGAATTGACCTGCCCCGGCTCGTCGAGGCTGGCGAGGTTGCCCAGGAGCTCATTGGCCGGAAGCTTTCCGGGAAATACCTCCAGGCCGCGCTTGGCGAACGCGATCGCCAGGCGTCCCGGAATCGCCAGGCGCGCGAGCTGAGCTAGGCCGAGTCCTCCCGCGCGGAGAGCCTACCCGGTCGTGCCTGCACCGGAGTAAGGGAGGACCATGGCCGAGTTCCTGGACGAGCGTCGCGGCAGCACCGAGTTGTGGACCATCAACGGTGAAAAGCGCCGAAATGCCATCAGCCGTGCAGCGCTGACAGAGTTCGAGGAACGGGTGGCACGCGTCAGCAAGGACCACTCGACCCGGGCCGTCGTCCTGACGGGAGCGGGCGACAGAGCATTCTGTGCCGGGGCGGACCTCAAGGAGCGGGTTGGGATGTCCGACGGCGATGTGAGGTCCTTTCTCGGGCAGCTCGGACGGACGTTGCGCGCGCTGGAGCTGAGCGACTGCGTCTTCATCGCTGCACTCAACGGCGCGGCATTGGGCGGTGGCACCGAGCTCGCCCTCGCGTGCGACTTCCGCGTCGCCGCCCCGACGGCCGAGCTCGGTCTCACCGAAGTCCAACTCGGCATCATCCCCGGCGGTGGCGGCACCCAACGACTGCCACGCCTGGTGGGTCCCGCCCGTGCCAAGGACCTCATTCTCACTGGGCGTCGAATCAACGCCGCCGAGGCTTTAGCCATCGGACTCGTCCAGAGGCTCGCGCCCGAGGGCAGACTTCTCGAGGTTGCTTTCGGTCTTGCGGAACAGGTCGCTGCCAATGCGCCGCTGGCCGTGGCTGCTGCCAAGCACGCGGTGGATGAGGGACTCGCGCTGCGCCTCGATGACGCGCTCGCGCTCGAGCACCGTCACTATGAGACGGTCCTCGCTTCCGAGGACCGCCTGGAGGGATTGGCCGCCTTTGCCGCCAAGCGGCCGCCGCAATTCCGAGGGCGTTAGCCGGGCTGAAGGCACTCGCAATGGGAGCTACCCGCTGGGAGGCGTACCGGGAGCGTCCTGTGGCGGGCTGGCTATAGTTGCTTGGGTTGGGCCGCCTTTACGGTCGCCTCTGTCGAGAGAATCCGTTTGGAGTTTGAGATCATCGCTGTCGACCACGTGCAACTGGCGATGCCGCCAGGGCGTGAGGCCGACGCAGAGGCCTTTTATTGCGGCCTCCTCGCCTTCGAGCGAGTTCCAAAGCCGCCGCCACTGGCGAAGCGGGGTGGGAGCTGGTTCGTCCGCGGGCCCGTGAAGCTCCACCTGGGCATCGATGCAGAGTTTCGCCCCGTGCGAAAAGCCCACCCGGGTCTGACGGTCGTGGGTTTCGACGCGCTCTGTTCGAAGCTGCAGGCGTCGGGAGTCGCCGTCCGACCGGACAACGACTTGCCAGGGGTCCGCCGTTGCTACATCGAGGACCCATTCGGCAACACCATCGAGCTCATCGAGGGCTGACCCTCGGTAGGGTGGACGCTTCGGATGAGAGGGTTGGCGCACACCGCTCCGCACCTCGACGTCCATTGTCCGACAGAACCGCAGATTCACTCAGCTCGCGGAGGCGCCGGACGGGGTTTTTGGAGAGGGCGCGTTTTTCAGATTTCGACACTCGGCTACACTTCAGTGCGTGGTCGACCTGAGACGACGTGTGTTGGTGATTGACGATCAGCCGGGCTTTCGGGCCTTCTTGCAACGCATTCTCGAGGTGGACGGCTATCGGGTCGAGGTCGCGGACGACGGCGACTCAGGCCTTGATGCGCTGGGCACTGCGCCCGACCCGTGCGTCGTGCTGGTCGATCTCCTCATGCCGCGCGTCAATGGCATCACCTTCATCTCGCGGCTTCAGGCACGCTTCGGCGCGGGACGGTTCCCCGTCATCGTCATCTCGGCTCTCTTCGGGGCGGATGATGCCGAGCCTCCGGACTTTCCGGGCGTGCGTGGTGTCATCGGCAAGCCATTCGAGCCACGCGTCGTTCGGGCCGCCGTGCGCCATGCATGGGCAGCCCTCGAGGAGCAGGCCGCCTAGCGGGGCGCAACGACGCGCCGCAGCAAGGTGCCCGGTGCGCCAGCTTTTCTGGTAGAGCCCCCGGCCCACCATGGGTTCCGACGACAGTACCCGCCAGCGCCGCGACCGCATCCGGCAGGGTGGGGCAGCAAAGTACCACGCCAAGAACGCGGAGGCCGGAAAGCTCTTCGCTCGTGAGCGCCTGGCGCGTCTGCTCGACCCGGGCTCTTTCGTGGAGGATGGCACGTTCGCCAACGGATTGGACACGGAGCTACCGGCCGATGGCGTCATCACCGGGCTGGGGAACATTGCCGGTCGTCCAGTTGCCGTGATGGCCAATGACTCCACCGTCAAGGCCGGAAGCTGGGGTGCGCGCACCGTCGAGAAGATCCTACGCATTCAGGAGACCGCGACCCGCGTGCGTTGTCCGTTGCTCTATCTCGTCGATTCCGCGGGCGCCCGCATCACGGACCAGGTGGAAATGTTTCCTGGCCGGCGCGGAGCCGGCCGCATCTTCCGCAACGAGGTGCTCCTCTCGGGCGAGATCCCCCAGGTCTGTTTGCTCTTTGGTCCCTCTGCCGCTGGTGGCGCTTACATCCCCGCATTCTGCGACTTAGTCATCATGGTTGATGGCAATGCCTCGATGTACCTGGGCAGCCCGCGCATGGCGGAGATGGTGATTGGCGAGAAGGTCAGCTTGGAGGAGATGGGCGGAGCAAGAATGCACTGCTCCGTCTCTGGGTGTGGCGACATGCTCGTCAAGACCGAGGACGAGGCCATTGCCGCTGCTCGAGCCTACCTGTCTTACTTACCCACGAATTTTACCCAAGAGCCGCCGATGAGCGAGCCGCGAGAGCCGGACCGGAGCGGCCGTTCGGTGGAGGAGATCATCCCCGCCGACCAGAACAAACCGTTCGACATGCTCTTACTGGTACGCGAGTTGGTCGACGGTGGCTCGTTCTTCGAGGTGAAGAAGCTCTTCGCGCAGGAGCTGATCACGGGATTCGCGCGGATCGCTGGCCGCCCAGTGGGCATCGTCGCGAATCAACCCAAGTACAAAGGTGGAGTTCTTTTCGTCGACTCCGCCGACAAAGCAGCGCGCTTCATCTGGCTCTGCGATGCGTTCAACATTCCCTTGCTCTTCCTGGCCGACGTTCCGGGCTTCATGATCGGCACTAAGGTGGAGCGAGCAGGCATCATCCGGGCTGGGGCGAAGATGATCTCCGCCGTCTCCGAGTCGACCGTTCCTCGGATTTCCGTCGTTGTACGGAAGGCCTATGGAGCTGGCCTCTATGCCATGTCCGGCCCGGGTTTCGGTCCTGACTGCACGCTGGCTCTGCCCCAGGCGATGATTGCGGTGATGGGACCCGAGGCCGCGGTGAATGCCGTGTACTTCAACAAGATCCTCGAAAAGCCCGAAGCGGAGCGGCCCGCCTTCGTCGAGCAGCTTCGCACCGAGTACCGTCTGGACGTCGATCTCTCCAAGCTCGCCTCCGAGCTGGTCATCGATGAGATCGTTCCGGGAGATGAGCTTCGGGATCAGCTGGTACGCCGGCTCAGCTTCTATGCCCGGAGCTTCCGTCCGAGGGAAGCGCGTAAACACGGCGTCTGGCCGGTTTAGACCGAGCGTGGGGCGTCTTCCCCGGCACGGCCCGTCGGTGTAAGCACCGTCTGGAACAAGGATGACCACGGAGCTTCCAGAGAGCCATCGCGCGCTGCAGGCTTCGTTGCGGGCGTTCTGCGAGGAGCAGGTCAAACCCCATGCCCGATCTTGGGACCGCGCCGAGCGGCTTCCGATGGACGTCGTCCGAGCTCTCGGAGAGTTGGGTGTTCTCGGGATGCAGATCCCCGAGGAGTATGGTGGCGCCGGGCTAGATACGCTCGCGGTCGCGGTCGCCGTCGAAGAAATTGCGCGTTACGACGGCTCGCTCGCGCTCACGGTGGCCAGCCACAATGGGCTTGGGACGGGCCATCTGCGCCTCTTCGGCAATGCCGAGCAGAAGCGCTGCTACCTCCCTCGCCTGGCCACCGGCGAGTACCTTGGGGCATGGGCGCTCACCGAGCCCGGTAGCGGGTCCGACGCGGCCGGCATGAAGACGACAGCGGTGCGAAAGGGTGATGGCTGGGTGCTCAACGGCTCCAAGATGTTCATCACCCAAGGGTCGCTGGCTCAGGTCTTCATCGTGCTTGCGCTCTCGTCGCCTGAAAAGCGGCAGAAGGGCATTAGCGCCTTCCTGGTGGAAAAAGGAACGCCCGGATTCACCCAGCGTCCGATCCACGGCAAGCTTGGCATGCGCTCTTCCGACACCGCCGAGCTCATCTTCGAGAACGTCGTTATTCCCGGGAGCCAGCTGGTAGGCGAGGCCGGCTTGGGGTTCGTCAATACTCTGCAGATTCTCGACAAGGGACGGATCACCATCGGAGCTCTGGCCGTGGGCCTGCACCGGGGGGCGCTCGAGGAGTCGGTGCGTTACGCGCGGGACCGCCAGGCGTTTGGCCAAGCGATAGCCTCCTTCGAGGGCATTCGCTGGATGCTCGCGGACATGCAGACGGAGCTCGAAGCCGCGCGTTTGCTGGTCCATCGTGCCGCGGTGCTTGCCGACTCCGGCCGCCCCTATACCCGTGAAGCGTCGGTCGCGAAGCTCTTTGCCAGCGAAGCCGCGACACGGGCGTGCAATCGCGCGGTGCAGATTCATGGCGGCTACGGGTATACCCGCGAGTTTCCCGTGGAGCGGTACCTCCGGGATGCGAAGCTTTGTGAGATTGGTGAGGGTACGAGCGAGATCCAGCGGACAATCATCTCCCGCGAGCTGCTCAAGGTGTGATGGCGGACGCGGAACGATTGACCGAGTTGGGACTCGGCGTGGCTGATGCAGGGGCGGGCCCGGAGGCGGTCCTTCAGCTCGGAACACCGCTTCACAATCCGCTCGCGCAAAGGCCCATCCCATCGGGGGTTTTTGCTTTCGCCGAGGGCCGGCTCATTCCCCTGGAGCCTCCCGAGTTGGTTGGGCTTCCGCCGCTCTCGCTCGAGGGTGTGCGGAGCCGGTCAGAGCTGGAGCAGCAGCTCGCGGGAGCCTTCCACGCGCACCTCGTGGCCTTGCAGCGGCGAAGCAGCGAGCTTCGGGCTTTGGGCTTCTCGTCCCAGGTCGATCCGGAAACGCTGGAGCTCGTGGCGCGCATCGAAGACCCGCCTTTCCGCTTCTTGCTCGGCGGGGACAAGCGGGGGCAGGTGCGGGTGGTGGGCGCGGCTCGGAGCGATGAGCCTCCAGTCGCCAACATTGGCGAGCCGTTCGACCTCTCGGAGTTTCCCAACCGAGCCGGACTGCTCGCTCACCTGCGTGCTCTCTTCAGCCCAGAGGCGGGGTCAACGGGCTCCGCAACCGAAGTACCGGTTGCGCGCCCCATTGACTATCGAGAGCTTCTCGAGCACTTCGGAAACAGAGCTTGGGTTCCAGCCGCGGCCGCAATCGATGTGGTCGTGACCCTTCGGGCGCGTGGGACCACCTACCGCTTCGCCGCGACACGTGTCGGCGATCGGACCTTTCGAGCGCTGCTGGCAGGACCGACCGGCAAGGTATGGGCCGACCAGTTTCAACTCGAGGAATTTCTCGGGGTGTCCGAGGTCGTGGCGGCAGCCCTGGGCATTCCAGCTTCCGAGGTGGAACTGCTCAGCTCGTTGGAGGAGCGATGACATCGCTCGCCGCCCGGATTCTGAGCGGAGACGTGCGTGCCGCGTCGCGCCTGATGCGCAACGTCGATGATGGTGTGGGCTCCGCAGTGATGGAGCTCCGGACGCTCTTCCCGCACACCGGCCGCGCGTACGTCATTGGCATCACCGGAAGCCCCGGGGCTGGGAAGTCCACTCTCACGGACCGGCTGGTGGCCGGCCTTCGTGCCCAGGGCAAGACGGTCGGGGTGCTCTGCGTCGACCCGACGAGTCCCTTTACCGGGGGTGCCATCCTGGGGGATCGCATCCGGATGCAAGATCATGCCACCGACCCCGGCGTCTTCATCCGTTCCCTGGCGACGCGAGGTGCACTCGGAGGCCTCTCGCGCGCGACCGGCGACTGCATTCATATTCTCGACGCGATGGGTCGCGATGTTGTCGTGGTCGAGACGGTTGGGGTGGGTCAGGACGAGATAGACGTCGCACAGATGGCGCACACCACCGTGGTCATGGCCGTCCCTGGCATGGGCGATGATATTCAGGCCATCAAGGCGGGCATCCTCGAGGTGGCCGACGTCTTCGTGGTGAACAAGGCGGATTTGGACGGTGCGGATAGAACCGTGCGCGAGCTCCGCCAGATGCTCGAGCTCAGGCACGCGGTGCGGGCCCCCGCACGTGAGCACGACGCCCGCCACCGTCGGGCTCGAGCTTCGGCCGACGAGGGACCCTCACCGGAAGTGAAGGCTCCAACAGGCCCTCGCGAGTGGGAGCCGCCCATCGTCAAGGCGGTGGCCTCTCGTGACCAGGGAGTGAAGGAGGTGCTCGCAGCCATCGAGCAGCATCGGGCCTTCCTGGATGAGACGGGGCAACGAGCTGTCCGGGAGCGGGCACGAGCGAAGATGCAGTTCGTGGCGCTGTTACGCGAGCGACTCCTTCGGGAGGGCCTGGGACGCCTGGAGCGGGAACGGGGCCGACTCGAAGAGGTGGCGGAAGCCATCGTCGCGCACCGAGCGGACCCCTACGCGCTGGCCGAATCGCTTGCGCAGCAGCTCGCTGATGGATGACTGGCGGTGGAAGCTCCGATCCGCGACCGCGTCGTTGTCCTCCAAGAGCGCTTGGGAGTGGAACGGCTGGATTCGGACCTTGGGCTCGCCGCCCTGACCCACAAGAGCTACTGCAACGAGCATCGAGGCGAGTCGGTCATCGACAACGAGAGGTTGGAGTTTCTCGGAGACGCCGTCGTCGACCTGCTGGTCAGCCACCGACTCATGGAAAGGTTCCCGAGTGCAGATGAGGGTGAGCTTTCGAAGCTTCGGGCCCTCATCGTAAACGAGGACGCCCTGGCACGCGTCGCGCGTGAGCTGCACATCGGAGAGCTGCTGCGGATGGGACGAGGCGAAGAGCTGACCGGGGGCCGCGGTAAGAGCTCGGTCCTGGCTGATGCGCTCGAGGCCGTCATCGCTGCCGTTTACCTGACGGAAGGGGTAACCGGGGCCATGGTGGTCATCGACCTCCACTTCGCCGAAGCGCTCGACGGCGTCGCAGAAGGGCGCAGCGGGGACGACTACAAGACACGACTTCAGGAGATGATGCAGAGCCAAGGCCGGGCGGCACCACGGTATCGCGTGGTGGCCGAGGAAGGTCCCGACCATGCGAAGACGTTCGAGGTGGAGGTCAGCGTTGGCAGCGAGCTCTTCGGTCGCGCCAGCGGCCGCAACAAGAAGGAAGCCGAGCAGGCGGCCGCACGAAAGACCTTGGAAATCGTGAAGGGAAAAGTGGGGTAGGGTTTCGAGAGCAGGCTCCAGAAGCGTCCGAAAGCACGAGCATTCTTTCCGCGGCTGAGGCAAAAGACGAAAACATGAATCGACTCCTCTATTGCACTTTGGCCCTTGGCTTCCTTCTACCCTCGGTATCGGCCGCCGATGCGTCTGGCAAAGGGACCTGGAGCGACAAAGCTCTCGCCGGCCAGGATCTCTGGGCCACGATGAAGACGAGCGAAGGCAACATCGTCGTGCACCTCTTCTCGAAGGATGCACCCAAGACCGTGGCCAACTTCGTTGGCTTGGCCAGCGGGGAGAAGGAATGGCGAGACCCTCGAAATCAGAAACTGACGACGGCTCGGGCCTACGACAAGACCATCTTCCACAGGGTCATTCCGGGATTCATGATTCAGGGGGGCGATCCGACGGGGACTGGAACGGGAGAGCCTGGGTACGTGTTTGCCGACGAGACGTCGAACGGCAAGCGGTTCGACAAGGTTGGGCTCCTGGCGATGGCCAATCGCGGTGCGGGAACCAACGGCATGCAGTGGTTCATCACCGTGTCCACGCCCAATTACCTGGACGGGAAGCACACCATCTTCGGAGAGGTGGTGAGCGGGTACGACGTGGCGGAGAAAATCTCAAAGGTACCGACCGGCGCCGATGCACGCGACCGACCAAACACCACGGTGGTACTGAAGTCGGTTGAATTGTCGGACAAGCCACCCAAAGGCGCGAAGTAGCACCTTGCCTCGAAGAGGAACGAAACCATGGGAATGATGGAAACGGCGCGCGCAGGGAAGGACCTCTATGCCCACTTCGATACGAGCGAAGGCAAAGTGGTGGTGAAGCTCTTCCCCAAGGACGCTCCGAAAACGGTCGAAAACTTCGTCGGATTGGCAACGGGAGAGAAGCCCTGGACGCACCCCGGAACGCGTGAGGCCATGAAGGGGAAGCCGCTCTACGACGGGACCATCTTCCATCGGTGCATCGGAGACTTCATGGTGCAAGGCGGAGACCCGCTCGGCCGCGGCACAGGCGGTCCCGGCTACCAATTCGAGGACGAGTTCCAGAGCAAGCGCCGCTTCGAACGTCCTGGCCTCTTGGCCATGGCCAACGCTGGCCCGAATACCAACGGGAGTCAGTTCTTCATCACGGTGGTGCCCACACCGTGGCTCGACAACAAACACACCATCTTTGGCGAGGTCGTGAGTGGGATGGATGTCGTCAAGCGCGTCGCCAACGACATTGCTAAAGGACCTGGGGACCGCCCGAAGACGGACGTGAAGGTGCGGGCAGTGACCATCTCCGAAACACCCTAAATTCGAAGCGTTCGCAGTCAGTAAACACGGGCGGCCGCAACACCGGCCGCCTCAGACCACCTCGGCCGTTCATGTCCTCCTTTCACTCTGGCGTCGTTGCTCTCGTTGGTCGTCCCAACGTGGGGAAGAGCACCCTTCTCAACCGCCTCGTGGGTGAGAAGGTGGCCATCGTTTCGCCCAAGCCTCAGACGACGCGTTCGCGCATTCTTGGCGTCGTCAACCGGCCCGAGGGCCAACTGGCGCTGGTGGACACCCCCGGACTTCATCAACCCAAAGGCAGTCTCGGCAAGGCGATGGTGGCCCTCGCGCTGGGCGCTGTCGATGACGTGGACCTCGTGGCGCTGATCGTGGAACCCACGTTGGGAAAGGACGGGGAAACGCCGGAACTGACCCCGGATACTCGCGCCGTTCTCGAGCGCCTCTCGGGAGTCAAGAAGCCCAAATTCTTGGTGGTGAACAAGGTGGATGCCGTGGCCAAGGCGCCACTTCTCCCGCTCGCGGAGCTCTATGGCCGCGCGCTCGATTTCGACGAGACGTTCTTCATCTCGGCTCGAACCGGTGAGGGTGTCGAAGAGCTTCTTCAGGCGCTCCTGCGGCGTCTGCCCGAAGGTGACCGCCTTTTCCCAGAGGACACATTCACCGACCAGTCCGAGCGTTCCCTCACCGAGGAGCTCATTCGGGAGCAAGTCCTGCTGCATTGCCGTGAAGAGGTGCCTCATGCATCCGCGGTCGCGGTTGAGGTCTTCGACGAGTCGGACCGCGCACCCCGGCCCGGGGCGAAGGGACAGCTTCAGGGCCTGGTTCGAATCGCGGCCACCGTCTTCGTCGAGCGTGAGAGCCAAAAAGCCATCGTCATCGGCAAACACGCGAGCATGCTCAAGGTCATCGGAACTGACGCACGAGCGGCCTTGGAGCGGATGCTCGGAACCCACGTCTACCTCTCACTCCGGGTCAAGGTCGAACCGCGCTGGCGGGACAGCGATCGCGGCTTGCGGCGAGTGGGTTTGCGGTGAAGCCGCTGCTCGCTCTGGTCGGACACCCCAATGTGGGGAAGAGCACGCTCTTCAACCGTCTGGTTGGAAAGCGGCTGGCATTGGTGGAGGACATGCCCGGCGTCACTCGAGATCGCCACTACGCCGACATGTCCTGGGAAGGCCGGGACTTGACCGTGGTCGACACCGGAGGCTTCGTGCCGGGAGGCTCGGAGGATGTCCTAGAAGGCGTCCGAGCCCAGGCCGAAATCGCGGTCGAGACCTGCGACATCGTGCTCCTGCTGGTGGATGGCCGCACCGGCCCCGTCCCCGCCGACAGCGAGCTGGCAGCGCTTCTGAGGAGAAGTGGGAAGCCGGTGTTGGTCGTGGTGAACAAGCTCGACCACCCGCCAGCCGCCGAGGCGGGAGCAGCTGAGTTTTACCAGCTTGGGTTTAGCGACGTGTTCCCGGTTTCGGCCGAGCACGCTCTTGGAATCGACGCCTTGCTCGATGCGGTGCTGGCTCGCCTCCCACCTCCCACCGACACCCCCGCTCCTGAACTCGAGGAGGCCGACGATGCAATTCGCGTGGCAATCATCGGCCGCCCCAACGTCGGGAAGAGCACGCTGGTGAATTCGCTCCTCGGCCAGGAGCGTGTGATCGCCGGCCCAACTCCGGGCACGACCCGCGATCCGATTGACACAGAGTTGGAACTCGACGGGCGGAGCATCATCCTCACGGACACCGCGGGCATCCGGAAGAAGCGCGCGCTGGCAGAACGCGTCGAGCGAGTGAGTATTCTCGGAGCGCTCCGAAGCGTCGACCGAAGCGATGTGGCGGTGTTGGTTCTGGACGCCACCGAGCCCGGAGTGGAACAGGATTCACGCCTGGCGGGGATGGTGGAGGAGAAGGGAAGGGCGCTGCTGGTGTTGGTCAACAAGTGGGACCTGGTCGACCGAGACGCGCGAAAACAGGAGGACTTTCGCGAGGCCCTGAAATGGCAACTGCGCTTTGTGGCGCACGCTCCCATCCTCTTCGGTTCGGCGCTCCAGGGCCGGCAGGTGACGAAGGTCTTGGAAGTGGCGGTCCAGCTCTTCGACCAGTTCCACCGTCGTGTTCCAACTCCGATGTTGAATCGTCTGCTCCAAAAGGTGGTGGACGCGCATCCTGCGCCCTCCGACCATGGACGGCCGCTTCGCTTTTACTACATCACCCAGGTGGCCACCGCTCCGCCAACCTTCGCCCTCACTTGCAACCGACCACGCTCGGTGACGCAAGCGTACCGCCGATACCTCACCAACCAGTTGAGAGAGGCCCTCGCCCTGCGTGTTCCGCTCCACCTCGTCTTTCGTGAGCGCCCCGGGCATCCAAGCCCGACCGCGCAGAAACGCTCGCGAAGCCGCCGGTGAAGACGGGCGAGAGCGCCCGGGGGCAGTACCGCCCAGTCATGAGCCACCCGGGCGGTGGGCTGGACAAGAGAGCCAATTAGTTGGGGTTGTGACGCCACATCCGTTGACACTCCGCGCCGCGCGTCTCTACAGTCCCGCGCCCCTTCGGCCAGGAGAAAACCCGGTTGGCGACGAACCGACTCACGCAGAAAGAGCTCCGCGCGCCCGATGCGTTTCAACGCGTCGGCGGCGTGGCTCGAAAGTGGCTCGAGCAACGCCGCATGCTCGCCCTCATCGCTGCGGTCTTGGTCGTCATCGGAGCCCTGGTGGCAGCGGTCGTCTCCTCGCTTGCTGGCCGGCGGGAGCAGCATGCGGCCCGCGATCTAGGCGCAGCCCTCAAGACGCTCGATCGTCCCGTCGGCGAGCCCATTCCAGGCGATGATGAGAAGCCGTTCGCCAGTCAGCCGGAGAAGGACCAGGCCTTGGTGGCAGCGTTGACACCCTTTCGGAGCGAGTACTCGGGAACT
>Ga0302324_100021489_pt1 | contig 12579 bp, 15 predicted proteins | sample Palsa_T0_1_FD_201949 | JGI IMG/M metagenome (GOLD analysis project Ga0302324, IMG submission 201949) | Peat permafrost microbial communities from Stordalen Mire near Abisko, Sweden - Palsa_T0_1 | ecosystem: Environmental > Terrestrial > Soil > Palsa > Peat permafrost | place: Sweden: Abisko...
ACGATCTCTCTCCTCTCAGCGGCGGCGGGAGCCTCGCCGTAGCGATAAAATTACTAAGCAACGTTAGTATCTCCCTAAGCAACGGTAGTATTTAATCAGGGGTACTGTCAAGACTTGACCTGTGCCCCACTGCTCAGATTCGGTGCAGAGCACCGCCGTAAATCTCGGGCTCCGGTCAGCGGGGCTGCATGCGAATGGCACCGTCCAGCCGCACCGTCTCGCCGTTCAGATAGCCGTTGCGGATCATCTCCAGAGCGAGGCTCGCGTATTCCTCCGGGTGGCCCAGCCGTTTCGGGAACGGCACCATGGCGCTCAACGATTCGAGCATCTGCGGCGTGGCGCCTGCCATGGCGGGGGTATGGAAGATACCCGGCTGTATCGTGATCACGCGTATCCCCTCGCGCGACAGGTCGCGGGCGATGGGCAGCGTCATGCCGACGATTGCGGCCTTGGCCGCGGCGTACGCCGCTTGCCCGATCTGTCCGTCGGTGGCCGCGGCGGAGGCGGTGTTGACCATCACACCCCGCTCTCCGTCGATCGGCTCGCAGGTCATCATTCCCGCTGCAGCGCGTGTGATGCAGCGAAACGTGCCGACGGTATTGAGCCGCAGGACCCACTCGAATTGGTCCGATGGAAACACGCTGATCTCGCCGGTCTTCTTGTCGCGCCGGGCAGTCAGGATGGCGTTGCCGCCGCCGGCGCAACACACCAACGCTCGCTCCTGCCCCTGCGCGGCGCGCGCCTTGGCGAACGCCTGGTCCACGCTCTCGTCCGACAGCACATCGCAGAGGCAGAACGTTGCGCCGGTCTCGGCGGCTCGTTGATTGCCGGTCTCTTCGTTGCGATCGAAGATCGCGACGGCGGCGCCCGCCGCGCGCAGTGCCTTCACCGTCGCCAATCCGAGCCCCGACGCTCCTCCCGTCACCACGGCAGCCAACGATGAATCGATCTTCATTTATTTCCCCTGTCTGTAGCGAGTCGCAGAGCACTGTAGACTCTCATGACATCATGGATCCCGGCAATTGCATTCCGCTCGCGACGATCGCTGATCGCGCATTGACCCGGCTCGCCGCCGCGAGCGGGTCCCCGGCGCTGCGAGCACTCGATGGTGCGACTCTCCTCGGCGAGCGGGCGATGCGCGCGAACCTGCGCGTTCCGGGCCGAACTTCGGCGGGCGGAGGCTGCCGTCTATTCGATGCGTCCGGCGATGCCATCGCGCTGAATCTTGCGCGCTCGGCCGATCGGGAAATGCTGCCGGCGCTCTTCGAAGATGCCCAGCTCGATGCGAACGACGATGCAGCGATCGCCGCATGCATCGAGCGGACCGATGCGCACGCTCTGGTGGCGCGGGGTCGCTCGATGGGATTGGCCATCGCGGCGGAGCGCGAGCTGCCGATGCTCGAGCACACGCCTCTATTCGGACGCAGCGGCCCCGCGGCCGTGTGGACGGAGCTCGCAACCGGTCCCGATTCGGTGGCGCTCGGCGTAGCGGCGCTGGGCCCCTCGGCGGTCGCGCGTACCCGACCGCGCGTCGTTGATCTCTCCGCGCTTTGGGCAGGACCGCTTGCCGCGCACCTGCTCTGGCTCGCGGGTGCGGACGTGGTGAAAGTCGAGAGCCGCTCGCGCCCCGACGCCATGCGCAGTGCGGAGGGTGATTTTTATGCGCTCATCAATCAGGGGAAGGCAACGGTTGCCGTCGATCTTACCGACGAGAGTGATCGAGGAGCCCTGCTTTCACTCATCGCCGCATCCGACATCGTCATCGAGGCCGCAAGACCACGAGCGCTCGAGCAGCTCGGTATCGATGCCGGTCGGATCGCGCGCACCACGCCGGGCCTCGTGTGGATCAGCATCACGGCCCATGGTGCAACAGGCGCGGCGGCCGGCTGGGTGGGATTCGGGGATGACTGCGGTGTCGCAGGCGGTCTCAGCGCCGCCTTGCGCAGTGCAACCGGCCGCACGGGTTTTGTCGGAGATGCCCTCGCCGATCCGCTCACGGGAATATTCGCCTCGCTCGCGGCATGGGAAAGCTGGAGCTCAGGCCGCGGCGCTCGGCTGGGGCTCGCCATGAGTCATGTGGTGGCTCGCTGCCTTGCGGCCGCGAGGCACGAGGACCCCGATGCACTGCAGTCATGTTTGCGAGCATGGGCGAGTGCATGCGGGCGGCCCTTTCCAAGCGTCGCCCGGCGCGCGTTGAGGACTCCTCCGCTCTCGTGCGGCGGCATTCAAGCTTATGTCGCGCGGATGGCGCGCTGACGATTCAGACTCTGCCGGACACCAAAATCGATGCGCCGGTGATGGCGCGCGCTGCGCGGGATGACAAGAACACGATGACGTCCGCGAGCGCATCGGGCGCCACCCAGCGTGCGAAGTCCGCTTTCGGCATGTCGGCTCGGTTGGCGGGCGTGTCGATGATTGTCGGGAGGACCGCGTTGACGTTGATGCCTTTGTCCTTCAATTCCTCGGCAAGCGCCTCGGTGAGCTTGGCGACGCCGGCTTTCGAGGCCGTATAAGCACCCATTCCCCCGCCGGCCTTGGCGGCCGCTGCCGCCCCGACGTTGACGATGCGGCCGTTGTCGGCAGGCAAGAACTTTAGCGCGGCCTTGCACGCGCACAGGGCCGTCTTGAGATTGACGGAATACAAAAAATCCCAGGTCTCGAGACTGCCGTCGGCGATCGTCTCCCAGCGAAACGCGCCGGCGATATTGACCAGCACGTCGATTCCACCGAGCTTCGCGGCCGCCGCGTCGATCGCGCGGAGCGCCTGGGACGGATCGGTCAAATCGACGCCGTCGAGGAATACGTGCGGGTCGGCCGTTCCCTTCAGCGGATCGTGAGTCGCGGCGGCACGGTCGATGAGAACGAGGCTTGCGCCCGCGGATAAGAACGCCCGCGCAACGGCCGCGCCGAGGATTCCTGCCGCTCCGGTGATGACGACTTTCATGCGGCGTGACGTCCGCCGTTGACGCTCAGGGTGTGACCCGTGATGTAGCCGGCCTCCTCCGAGGCGAGGAACGCGCAAGCCGCCGCGATGTCCTCCGGACGTCCCGGTCTTTTCATCGGCGAGTTAGCCGCTTGGCCCGCGATGCCGCCGGCAATGCTCGCCGTGGCCGCCTGCAGCATCGGCGTGTCGACGAATCCGGGCGGAATATTGTTGACCGTAACCCCCGTCGGCGCGAGCTCGAGCGCGAGTGACTTGGTGAACGTGATCACCCCGCCCTTCGAGGACGAGTAGGTGGTCATGCGCGCGCTCCCTGTCTGTGCGCTCGATGAGGATATGTTGATGATGCGACCCCAGCCGGCCGCGAGCATGTCGGGCAGTACTGCCTGCGTGCAGAGAAACATGCTCTTCAAGTTCACGAACATGACCTTTTCCCACTCCGCTTCCGTGACCTCGAGAAAGGGTCGGAAAGAGGTCATGCCGGCGTTGTTGACGAGGATCTGCACCTTGCCCAGCTCCGCGTGGACCCGCTCGACGCCCGCGTCGATTTGAGCACGAGCCGACACGTCGACATTGCAAGCGACCGCTCGTGCACCCGATGCAATCAGCTCGGCGGCGGCGCGCTGCGCGCCCGCGTAGTCGATATCCCAGACTCCGATACCCACGCCGTCGCGCGCCAGACGCCGGCAGGTGGCGAGCCCTATCCCCGATGCTCCGCCCGTTACGATCGCGTTTTTTCCAGCTAGTGGCATAACTTGCCCTCTCGAATAATTTATTAAGTCAGACGAGGTTTTGCCACGCCGTTACCCTGCCGCACCAACTCCTCGAGATCCGCATACTTTTCGGGCTTGAGAGTTCCATGAAGACATAGCCGCAGTACTTCGCGAGAGAATCGTTTTGCCATCTGCTGGCGCTCCTTGGCGCTGCGCGTATGAGCTCGCGAATACACCGGCCACAGAAATGCACCGGCAAGCAGCAGCACGGACACTACCTCGCAGTCGATGCCGGGTTGGGCGAAGTCACTCTTGGCGAAGCGCTCGAAATTCGACACGTATTTCTGCCAGAACGGGTCGTTGGTGGGCCGACGCGAGCTCAACAGCTCGTAGAGCCACACGCGTCCGATTTCCGGATTTTCCATCGCGAATTCCGCGAGGTGCTCACTGACTCCCGCGACGTTGCCGGAATCCAACGGCGGCTCGCCCGCAACCGCCGGGTCTCCGAATACCGATCGATAAAGCTTATCGCTGACCCAGGCTGCGGTGGCTTCGATCAGCTGCTCGCGGGTCTGAAAGTGCTGGTAAGCCGTGCCGCGGTTCACGCCCGCGCGTTGTGCCACCTGGGCGACGCTCACGCCCTCCTTGCCGTCCTGAGACAGTTGTTGCCGTGCAGCCTCGAGAATCGCCTCTCGCGTACTTTGCGGATCACGCTTGCGCCGCGGGCGCTTTGCCGTATTCGCCGGGGCGGATCGCCCGCTGGTACCAGGAACACTCATTTTGGCGGCACTTTTTTTAATGGCACTTCAACCTTCGAGCTCGATTTCGCAAACGCTGTCGCACGGAATGCCCTGGCAGGCGAGAGTCAAGCCCGCCGCCAAGTCCTCATCGCTCAACACGTGATTCTGGCGCAGCGCCACGTTGCCCCTGATTCGCCTCACCATGCAAGTACCGCACACGCCCTGTTCGCAGTTCGACGGAGCCCACAAGCCTCCTCTGCGCATGGTCTCGAGCAGGGTATCGCCGCGGTGGTACTGCAGGCGGTGGGTGCGCCCGCCCCAGCGAACGATCAGCTCTTGCGGAGCGATCTCTTGCTCGGGATGAAGCGTTGTCGTGCCGTACAATTGCGTGGGTGCGAACGTGGCGGGGTTACTCGTTTATGCTGGCTCCGATTGTATGAAACCTCGCCCGGCAAATCAACAGTGCTGTTGATTAGCTGCTCCGATATCACTATGATTCATCTCCAATCTCCTCGAGCGAGAGCGTCATGCCAAAGGTCGATGTCGGCGGAATCGGTGTTGCCTATGAGCTGATCGGCGACGGGAAAAAAGCGGCCGTGATCACCCCCGGGGGACGGTTCTCCAAGGACACCCCCGGCGTGAGAGAGCTCGCGCTGAAGCTCGCGGAGGGCGGTCTGCGCGTCCTGATCTGGGATCGTCCGAACTGCGGCGAGTCCGACCTCTCGTTCCGCGGCAAAAGCGAATCCATATTGAATGCCGATGCGCTCGCCGGTCTGGTGCGCGCGCTCGAGCTCGGGCCTGCATTGCTGATCGGCGGCTCGGCGGGTTCGCGCGTGTCGCTCCTAACCGCGATACGCGATCCCGGCGTCGCCGAGCGGCTGTTCCTGCTTTGGATCAGCGGGGGCGCGGTCGGACTCGCATCGCTCGCCTACTACTATTGCCACGATCCGTTGGCTGCGGCAGCGATGGGGGGAATGGAGGCCGTCGCGGCGCTGCCGGGCTTCAAGGAGCCTCTCACGCGCAATCCCGGGAATCGACAGAGATTGCTCGCGCAGGATAGCGGCACTTTCATCCAGACGATGAAAACATGGGCCGAAGGGTTCGTTCCGACTGCGGACTCGCCGGTCCCCGGCACGAGCGCGGCGCAATTGCGGGCGGTCAAGATGCCGACCATGATATTGCGCAGCGGAGAATCGGACTTTCACCATCCCCGCCTCACCAGCGAGGGCGTACATGCGCTGATTCCGGGATCGCAGATCGCTGAGCCGCCGTGGGGGGACCGAGAGTGGCTGGATCGCCTCCAAGCGCAAGCCGGGGGTGAAGGCCTGTTTGCGCGGTGGCCATTGCTCGCGCCGCAAATCCTGGCATTCGCACACGCTTAAGGCTTGGGCGCGCGGGCTCGAGTTCACACGATGACTTCAAATAATCCAATTTTCGAGGAGCGCAGGTGTTCAAAGCGATCTTGATAGATAAACAGGATGGCGCGCAGTCTGTGCGGGTCGCCGAACTCGACGAGGGCCAATTGCCGGAGGCACCCGTAACCGTCCGCGTCGAGTATTCCACCATCAATTACAAGGACGGACTTGCGATCACGGCCAAATCACCGGTCGTGCGCAAGTTCCCGATGGTCCCCGGCATCGATTTCTCAGGTGTCGTCGAAACGAGCGCCAGCGATGCCTGGCGTGCCGGCGATCGCGTGCTGTTGAACGGCTGGGGCGTCGGGGAAGGCCACTGGGGCGGCCTGGCGCAGAAAGCGCGCGTCAACCCCGCGTGGTTGCAGCGCCTGCCGGAACGTTTCACCGCGCAGCAAGCGATGGCGATTGGTACTGCAGGCTACACCGCCGCTCTTTGTGTCGAAGCGCTGGTGAGGCAGGGGCTCACGGCGGATCGCGGTGAAGTGCTCGTGACCGGCGCATCCGGAGGCGTGGGGAGCGTTGCGATCGCCCTGCTGGCTCGGGCCGGCTTCAACGTCGTCGCATCGACCGGCAAGGCAAGCGAGAGCGACTACCTCAAGTCGTTGGGTGCGGGGCAGGTGATGGATCGAAATGAGCTTTCTCAGCCCGGCAAGCCGATGCAAAAAGAGCGATGGGCGGCCGTGGTCGATTCGGTCGGCAGTCACACGCTTGCAAACGCCTGCGCGCAAACGCGCTATCGCGGACTCATCGCCGCGTGCGGACTTGCTCAAGGAATGGACTTTCCCGCGAGCGTCGCGCCCTTCATCTTGCGCGGCGTCTCGCTGCTCGGCGTCGACAGCGTCATGGCGCCGCGCGAACTGCGCGAGCCGGCCTGGAATCGCCTCGCACGCGACCTCGACCCCGCCGCTCTAGAGCGCATGAGCAAGGTCATCGGTCTCGGCAACGTCGTCGAGGCCGCGCAGGAGATAGTCTCCGGCAAAGTCCGCGGCCGAATCGTCGTGGATGTGAACCGCTGATCGGCGCCGAACGCCGATAACCTTAAGGAGCCGCCATGGGAGCACTCTCGGGTAAAGTCGCTGTAGTTACCGGCGCCAGCCGAGGCATCGGCCGCGGAATCGCCATTGCACTCGCCGCCGAAGGCGCAACGGTCTACGTCACCGGGCGAACCGTGACGCCCGGATCGCACTCCCTGCCCGGCACCGTCGGTGAGACAGCGGCCGAAGTCGATCGCCGCGGCGGCAAAGGCATCGCTGTGCACGTCGACCACGCTGAGGACGACCAGGTCGCGGCCCTCTTCGATCGAGTGAGGCGCGAGCAAGGCCGGCTCGATCTACTCGTCAACAATGCGTTCTCTCTGCCCGAGGATCTGACCGAGCCCCAGCCGTTTTGGGAAAAGCCGCTGTCGAATTTGGAAATGTTTGAAGTCGGCCTACGCTCTAATTTCGTCGCCTCCTGGCACGCGGCCAAATTCTTCGTGCCCCAGAGATCCGGACTCATCGTGGCAATCTCCGGCTACGTAGGCGTGACTTACACGTACGGCGTGGTATTCGGCACATGCAAATCCGCCGTCGATCGCATGGCGCGCGACATGGCCGTCGAGCTCAAGCCGCATGGCGTGGCCTCGCTCGCCATGTGGTGTGGGCTCACCTTTACCGAGCGGGCGCATCGCAACCTCGACCGAAATCCCGCGATGAAAGCGCAGATCGTGACCAATCCCCAGGCCGGCTCTTCGGTCGAGTTTCCCGGGCGGGTGATCGCGGCCATGACCAAGGATCCGAACATCATGCGCCGCTCCGGCGGTACCTTCATCGCCGCCGAGTTGGCGCGGGATTACGGCGTCACCGACGTCGACGGCAATCTACCGCCGTCGCTGCGCGCGCAACGCGGCGCCCCGATCTGGCAGCCCGTCTAAGATGAGCAAGATCGCCTCCCCGCCGCAGAAAGACCGACTGGCGCAACTGCTCGACCGGCAAGACATTCTCGATTGCCTGGTACGGTTCAGCCGCGGCATGGATCGATTCGATCGGGATACTTTTCTATCGGCTTTTCATCCGGACGCCACCATCGCCGCGGGCGAATTCGTCGGGGGTCCCGTGGACCTTTACAACTGGGCGCGCCAACTGCACGATCGCGGACAATCGGGAACGCATCATAATCTGCTGAATCACAGCTGCGACATCGACGGCGACGTTGCGCATGCCGAGACGTACTATCTTTTCGTCGGCCGCAACCGCGACGATACCAACTGGATCGCCGGCGGCCGCTACATCGATCGGCTCGAGCGGCGCGACGGTTCGTGGAAGATCGCCTTGCGCACCAACGCCATCGAGTGGTCGGGGCTCGTCCCCACGCTCCCCATACCGTTCGCCGACGTGCCGGACATCAATATCAACGGCGCGGCCGCGCGCAGCAAGGAGGATCCTTCCTATCGGCGGCCGCTGACCAATCGGCGCAAAGCACACATTCCACCCGGATAGCGCGCTTCAATGCCGGTGCGCACTGCGTCTTGCTCTTGCGGCCAACTCTCGGCAATCACTTCCGCCGACCCGGATCGTGTATCCGTTTGCCATTGCCTTGCCTGCCAACGCAGGACTGGTAGTGTCTTCGGCGTCCAGGCGCGGTTCACCGCCAACTCGGTAACCATTAGCGGAGCTTCGAAGCAGTTCATTCGTGTCGGCGATGCAGGCAGCCGGACTTTATTCAACTTCTGTCCAATCTGCGGCGCGACGGTGCACTACACGACTGAAGGCCGCGAGGAGCACATTGCGATCCCGGTAGGTGCATTCGCCGAGCCGTCGTTCCCGGGCCCCATCGTTTCCGTATATGAGGAGCGCATGCACTCCTGGGTACAGATGCCCGAGCAGATCGAGCACATGGAGTAGCGCTTGCTACGCGTCGTTGATTTCAGCCGGTCGGTGGCTTGCCGGTGAAAACCGCCAATTGAGCGTCGAAAGCCCGCTTGTAGGCGGGCCGCACTGTGCCCCGGGCGACATAGGCGGAGAGGTTCGGATATTCGTCCAGGATACCCGATGCCTTCAACCTAAGCAGCACCGCCACCATCATCAGGTCGCCCGCGCTGAACGCGCCGTCGAGCCAGTCGGCACCGCGAAGGCGGCCGGAGAGCTCGCCCAGCCGATCGCGTATGCGATCCTCGACGACAGGCAGGCGCTGCTTGTACCAAGTCTTGTCGCTCTCCAGGAATCGGGTGGTTTGGAGATCAAGGATCGGCGGCTCGACGGTGTTGAGCGCGGCAAACATCCATGTGATCGCGCGCGCCCGGGCATTCGCGTCGTCAGGCAGCAGGCCTGCATGGCGCTCTGCGATATGGAACACGATCGCCCCCGACTCGAATAGAACAAGATCGCCTTCTTCATAGGTCGGAATCTGCCCGAAAGGATGCAGCGCTCGATGCGCGGGCTCCTTCATGGCACCGAACGAAACAAGACGAACCTCGTAAGGTTGGCCCACTTCCTCAAGCGCCCAGCGGACGCGCATGTCACGCGCAAGTCCCTTGCCGCCATCGGGCGATCGTTCGAAGACGGTAATGGTCGGGGTCATTGGAAGAGCCATGGTGATATCTCGTTTGCTGGACGTCCCGCTGAATGCCGGATACGCAATTTTACCGATCACTTACTAGACGTTCGAGAACGGCTTACTTCGACATGCTTGCAGCAATATTGCCATCTAACAGGCGGTCCCTCAAAATCGCGAGGTGACGCGGCAAGCGCACGGAAATGTGATGGCAGCTACTGACGGCAACTCAAAAGAGCGCGATGAGCAATACCTGGTTGGATATCCCGCTCGATGACTACGAGGGCCATATGTCCCTGCCGGCGGTCGGGCAGGCACAAATGATCGCTGAACAGCTTGCCCATGCGATAAAGCGCTGGACGCCGACGAGTATCGCGGTGATCGGATGTGCTGGAGGGAACGGACTCGATAGAATCTCGGGAAGCAGGGTCGAGCGCGTCGTCGCGGTGGACGTAAATCCAGACTACATCGAACGAACTCGCGATCGATATGCGAAGCGGTTACAGGGTCTCGAGCTTATCTGCGCTGATGTGCAATCGGAGTCGCTGATTTACGACGCGGTGGAGTTCACATATGCGGCATTGTTGTTTGAGTACGTCGGGCTGCCGTCGACCCTGAAGACGCTGAAACGGAACTCGCGACCCGGCGCTATTCTTACGGCGGTATTGCAACTTCCACATTCAAGTGTTCCCGCGATCTCGCCTTCGCCCTACAGCTCGCTAGGCGACCTCGCCACCGCCATGACGCTGGTGGCGCCGGAGAAGCTGTGCCACGCCGCGGAGCATGTCGGTTTCACTGTTGCCGATTCAACGGTCCTCGAACTATCCTCCGGTAAGAGGTTCCGTGTGCAAAACTTTACGAGCTGACCCGGCCACGACGCATGACGAGGGCAAGTAAGGTCCCACGCGTACTAGGCGCGGCGCTCGCCGCTGCCGTGCTGCTGCCCTGGCCGGCACTCTCACAGCCCGCGCTCGGGACCGGTAGGGTCGCCGATTCATACAAAGTCGGCATGGCGTTTCGCAGCTTTTCGCCGAGGGAGCCCTACGACTGGCGCGGCGCTCAAGCGCACACCTTAAAGGTCGTCGTGTGGTATCCCGCCGAGCCCACCGCGCGGGAGAGGCCGTTGTTAATCCGTGGGTTGGACATCTTCGAGCTTGGCCGGGTCGCGCAGGACGCACCGCTCGCCGTCAGGGAGGCGAGATTTCCGCTTGTCGTGATCTCGCATGGCACCGGCGGCAGCGCCTTGAGCATGGCCTGGTTGGGCGAGGCCCTCGCCGCCCATGGTTACATCGCCGCAGCCGTAAATCATCCCGGCAACAACGCTACGGAGCCCTACACGGTGGAGGGCTTCTCAATCTGGTGGGAGCGCGCTCGCGATCTCGGGGAGACGATCAGCGGGATGCTGGCGGACGCCGAATTCGGCGATCGGATTGATCCGGCGCGCATCGGCTCGGCGGGGTTTTCTCTGGGCGGCTACGCGATGATCGCGATCGCGGGTGGGACCACCGATGTGCAGGGATTCGTGCGCTTTTGCGACTCACCAAATGCAGGAAAGACCTGCACCAGCCCTCCGGAGTTTCCCTCGCTGGTTGAGGATTTCCGTAAATTGGTCCGCGACCGTCCCGAGGCGCTGCGGCACTCGGGCGACTCCTTTCGCGACGCCCGCGTTCGGGCCGTCTTCGCGATGGCGCCCGGGCTCGGTCCTGCCATGCCGGCCTCGAGTCTCGAGACGATCTCCATTCCCGTGCAGATAGTGGCGGGAGAATCCGATCAAAACGTTCCTGTTGCACTGAACGCGAAATACTTTGCGGCGAATATTCCGGGAGCGAAGCTGCACATTTTTCCCGGCAATGTGGCCCATTACGTGTTCCTTGATTCCTGCACGGAAAAAGGCGGCAAGACCGCGCCGACGCTATGCGTCGACGCGCCGGGAGTGGACCGCGAGGCGATTCACGCCGACACGGCGCGCAGGGCGCTGCGGTTCTTCCGGGTCGCACTAGACCGGCGATGACGGAGCCTATTTTTTCGGTAGCTCGATTTCCGCTTTCGCAGTAGCCAGCGTCGTGCCTAGCTGATTGGTCATCTTGCAGTCGATCTGTACGATGGAGCGACCCTGATCGTCTTTGAGCATGTCCAGCACGCTAGCATTCATGATCGTGACGTCGCCGCTGAAGGCAGGACCGCGATAGTTGCAGTTGGAGTGCACGACCCGACCCCACTCGCCTGCCCAGCCCGCGAGATAATCGATGATCCATGCGCCCATCGACGCACCATAGCCGTACGCGCGCGGCATGCCGATGTAACGCGCCCAGCGAGGGAACAGATGACCGCGCGAAGGACCGTAGTAGGCTCCATCCGTGAGCTCCGGATTCTGCTTCTCCACGACAGGGTCGCCCTCGTGTCCTGCCATGTCGGCGGTGAAGCCGAGAGCCGCCAGGTCGAGATCGGTGCGCCGATGCATGCCGCCCCAGGTCGTGAAAATGTAGGCCCGCCACTCGGTCGCGAAGCTCGCGACGCTATGCGGACCGAACACCCGCTTCGGCAGCTTGTCGCCCACCTTCACCTCATCCCAGTAGCGTTTTCCATGACCGAGCGCATGCAGCGCATCGATGTACTCGAGCTTTTGCTCCTCCAGTTCCGCGATTTGCTCATCGGTCCACTCCGGCTCCGAGGCCGGCGCCGCGGCTGAGGTCGCCGAGGCCGCGTCGCGCGCAAGATCGGCCCGATAGCGGATGCTGGTGGATCGCTGCGTCGCGATCTTTTCGCCCTTTGCGTTGTGGTAGTGGTTGTCACCGCGCTGAAAGCAGGTGGGCCCCGCGAACTTCGTTTGCTTCACGACATAATCGAACGGGACGCGTTCGTTGTGGATCAAGTCGCCGGCAAGGATACGCGGGCCGTGGAACCACCACTCGTCGCCGCCGAACAATAAATGGGAATCGGGAATCGTGCCCACGCAGGCGGGTCCCGCGCCGTGCCCATCGTCGGTGCACACCGCAAACGATTGCGGCGCCACGATCCGGCCATAGCGGCTCTCTCCCGCGAATTCATCGTCGTAGTGCAGCAGATTGGGATAGTGCATGGCCTGCGCCCAGCGTCGAATGTCGTTGTTCGCCAACGGCTCCTTCAAGCGCGCGGGCTGCATGGGCTTACCCAGAAAACGGTCGATATCCGAGCAATCGAGGACGTCATCGCTCATGGCACACTCCCCAGATCAAAACAACACTGTTGTACATTAGCTG
>Ga0302324_100021490_pt1 | contig 12579 bp, 13 predicted proteins | sample Palsa_T0_1_FD_201949 | JGI IMG/M metagenome (GOLD analysis project Ga0302324, IMG submission 201949) | Peat permafrost microbial communities from Stordalen Mire near Abisko, Sweden - Palsa_T0_1 | ecosystem: Environmental > Terrestrial > Soil > Palsa > Peat permafrost | place: Sweden: Abisko...
GCGCAGCTCTATCGATTTCTCTATGCCATGCCCAAAGGCGGAGATCTGCACAACCATCTGGGCGGCGCCGTTCGCTCGGAATGGTTCTGGGACGCCGCCATGGCCGCGCAGCAGCGCGGCTACATCTATTACACCCGGGTGCGCATCATGAATTGCGCGCCCTATGGGCACGACGAATTCGGCGCCTCGAAGGCGCTGTTGCTCTTCAAGGATATTCAGGCGAGCAAGTTCGATGCGCTCGACGCCTGCGGCAAATCGGAGTTCAAACGGCTGCAGGACCTGGACGCGCACGAGAAACAAGCCTGGCTCGACAGCATGCGGCTCGATCAGAGCTACGAAGGCCGCAATGAATTTTTCGAGGCCATCTGGGACCGCATCAACGACATGCTGCAAAATCCCTATTTGATTTGCGACGTCTTGGTGCGCAGCATGGACGCCTTCGGACGGGAAGGCGTGGTGTACGTCGAGACTCAACAGGGCGTACAAGGCGCGGTGAAGCCCGACGGCTCCTCCTACAGCGTCGAGGAGACGGTCGCCATCTACCGGCAATGTCTCGCCTCGCCGCGGGCGAAGGCCACGGGCGTGGAAGTGCGCTTCCAAAACTCGTTGTTGCGATTCCTGCCCGACGCGGAGGAGCGCCTCAAGGAGCTGTACGCGATCACCGATCGATACCGCGATTTGTACGTAGGCGTCAACATGGTCGGCCGGGAGGATAACGGCAAAGGTTACCCGCTGCGCTTTCTGCCGGTGCTGCGCGAGCTGCGCCGCAGATATCCCGACATCAATCTGTCCATCCATGCGGGTGAGGTCGATGAGCCGAACTATCACGTACGCGACACGCTGTTGCTCGGCGCCCAACGCATCGGCCATGGCGTCAACCTCATCATGGATCCCGAAACCCTGGTGCAGATGCGCTACGGCCCCTACATGGTCGAGATCAATCTCATCAGCAACCTGTTGCTCGAGTATGTGAGCGACTATTCGCAACATCCTTTTCCTGAATACCTGCGCATCGGGGTTCCGGTCGCGCTGTCGACCGACGATCGCGGGATGTGGGACTCGAACATGAGCGATGAGTTCTACGTCGCCGTGAAGGAGTTCAACCTGTCATGGGAAGAGATCGTGAAGCTCGGCCGCAATTCGCTGTACTACTCCTTTCTGGACGCGCCGACCAAGCAGCGCCTGCTGGCCGGTTACGATAAACGCATGGCGGCTTTCGCGGAGGACTTTCGGCGCAAGGGCTGGGATGCTCTGCGCGACACGAAACCGGTGAGCTACGGCTTTCTGTGCAGGCATTATCAGCTCTGTCTGGCGCCCTGAGGCGGTGGGCGCGATGTCCCAGACACAAAAGGTGCGGCGTGCATTCCTCGGCAACGCACTGCACACGCCCACCCGAGGCCGGATCGAGTTTCTTCCCGGCGTCCTGATCGAGGTGGACGGCGCCGGCGTTATCGAAGCGATCCACGCCGGCGATTCGCCGCAGGCCGCAGCGGCCGCGGCGCGCCACCGCGCCGCGGGGACCCTCGTTGCGCTCGATAAAAATGAGTATTTGCTCCCCGGTCTCGTCGATCTGCACGTGCATGCGCCTCAATGGCCGCAACTCGGATTGGCACTCGACCTTCCCCTCGAGGATTGGCTGCAGGCCTGCACGTTTCCCCTCGAGTCGCGCTACGCCGATACCGACTATGCGCGGCGGGTCTATGAATCCCTGGTCGATGCGTTGCTCGCGAACGGCACCACGACCGCCATGTATTTCGGGACCATTCATTTGGCCGCCACGCAGACACTTGCCGATATTTGTCTCAAGCGGTCGCAGCGCGCCCTGATCGGCCGCGTCGCGATGGACGATCCGGGTCAATGTCCAAGCTATTATCGGGATCCCGATGCCGGCACCGCCGAAGCGGAGACCCGCGGCTTCATCGGCTACGTCCAATCGATGGCCGGCAACGAGAGCGGACTGCTCCTTCCCGTGATCACGCCGCGCTTCATTCCCTCCTGTACCGATGAGCTGCTGCGGGGGCTCGGCCGGCTCGCACGCGAGACCGGCTGCCACGTGCAAACACACTGCTCGGAGAGCGATTGGGCCCACGAATTCGTGCTGGCCCGCTATGGGGTCACTGATACGACCGCGCTGGAGCGATTCGGATTATTGTCGAGGCGCACCGTCCTGGCGCACGGCAACTTCATCGACGGTCCCGACGTCGCAACGATTCTTGCGGCCGGCGCCGGGATCGCCCACTGTCCTTTGTCGAACGTCTATTTCTCCGATGCCGTGTTTCCACTCCGCCGTATGTTGGAGCAGGGCGTGCACGTGGGCCTCGGCACCGACATTTCCGGAGGCGCCAGTCCCTCGATCCTCGAGAACGCGCGTCACGCCGTCATCGCTTCCCGCAGTCTCGAATCGGGCGTGGATCCGAGGCTTCGCCGCGAGCGGCGCCGCTCGCCGGATTCGCGCATCGATGCAGCCACGGCGTTTTGGCTGGCGACCGCGGGCGGCGGCATTGCGCTCGATCTTCGCATCGGACTGTTCCGCGAGGGATATCAATTCGACGCCTTCGTGCTCGACGGCCGGACGCCCGACAGCAACTTACATCTCGAGGAGAGCGCCGCCGCCGAGGAGATCGTGCAGAAGATCGTCTATCACGCGACGCGCGCCGATATCAAAGAGGTATGGGTGGCGAACCGTCGGGTGCATACGCGTCGATCGCGGCCTGCCAACGCCGCTTAGCGTCGGGCTCCAGAAAGGAGGCCTCAATCGAGTTGCGGGCGAGGAGCGTCAGTTGGTCCCGGGTCAGCCCGAGCGCCTCTTGGACCGCGAGATAATTCTCGAGAAGATAGCCGCCAAAATACGCCGGATCATCGGAGTTCACGGTCACGCACAGGCCGCGCTCTAGCAGACGTCCTATGTTGTGCGCTTCGAGCCTGTCGAACACACGCAGCTTGACGTTCGACAGCGGACACATCGTCAGGGGCACCCGCTCTCGAGCGAGACGCTCCATCAGCTCTTCGTCCTCCTCACAGCGCACGCCGTGATCGATGCGACGCGCTTCGAGGATATCCAGGGCCTCACGAATATAGGCCGGCGGACCTTCCTCGCCGGCGTGAGCGACGGCCGGGAGCCCCGCCTGCCTCGCCCGGGCAAATACCTCGCGAAATTTCGCCGGCGGGTGGCCGGACTCCGAGGAATCCAAGCCGATCGCCGCAATCGCGTCCCGGTGAGGCAAGGCGTCCTCGAGCATGCGCATCGCGTCGGACGCGCTCAAGTGACGCAAAATGCACGGAATCAGCCGAAATGTCGTGCCCCGTTCTCGTTCCGCCTCGAGCAATGCGCGCCGTATGCCGTTGAGCGCGGTCTCGAAGGACACGCCGCGCGCGGTGTGAGTCTGCGGGTCGAAGAAGATCTCGACGTGCACCACACCCTGCGAGTGCGCCATGCCGAGATAGGCCTGGGTCAACAGGTGGAAATCGTCCTCGTCCCGCAGCACGCCGGCGCCCGCATAATAGATGTCGAGAAACGACTGCAAATCGGAGAACTGATAAGCACGCCGCAAATCATCGACGGTCGCGTACGGCAACCGTATCCCATGCTTGGCGGCCAATCGGAACGCGAGCTCGGGCTCGAGCGTGCCCTCGATGTGCACGTGGAGCTCGGCTTTCGGCAGTCCTTGAATGAACTCGGTCATGGGAAACCTCATGCGGTTTCGACCTTATCATGTTGCGTCAATTGCGCAGACACGCGGCTGAAGATTAATCCGTTGACACGATTTCCGACGACTGACATATTCTTTGGCCTGCCGATCCCCGTACCGCCAGCCGAACCTTCGACTCCATGAGCTCCATCCGAATCACCGCCGGTAGTTATCGCTTCGTCGCTGTCCCAAACGCGGCGGCGCCGGTCACGGTCGCCGCGTTTACGGCGCTCCTGCCCTATCGCCAAAAAATAATCCATGTGCGCTGGAGCGGCGAGGCCTGCTGGATTCCGCTCGGCGACTTCGATCTGAAGACCGGTTTCGAAAATCATACGAGCCACCCGTCGGTGGGCGATATCCTGTTTTATCCGGGAGGCTTCAGCGAAACCGAGATCTTGATTGCCTACGGCAGCTGCTGCTTCTCCAGCAAAGTGGGGCAGCTTGCAGGCAATCATTTTCTCACGATCGTGGAAGGTCAGGAAAACCTGAGGCCGCTGGGCGTCGAAGTCCTCTGGGGCGGGGCGAAAGACATTCTGTTCGAGCAGATCTAAGTCATCGCGACTCGCCCACGGGCCTAGCCCGTGAACAATCCCTCGCGCTCGATGAATTCGATCACCGTCGCAAGCCCTACCCCTGATTTCAAATTCGTGAAAACGAACGGTCGATCGCCACGCATCTTGCGTGCGTCGCGGTCCATCACTTCGAGTGACGCGCCGACCATCGGTGCGAGATCGATCTTGTTGATGACCAGTAAATCGGATTTGGTGATGCCCGGGCCGCCCTTGCGAGGAATCTTATCGCCGGCCGCAACGTCGATCACGTAAAGCGTCAGATCCGAAAGCTCGGGACTGAAAGTCGCTGCCAGATTATCGCCGCCGCTCTCGACGAATATCAGATCCAGCGCGGGAAAACGCAGTGACAGACGCGCTACCGCCTCGAGATTGATCGAGGCGTCTTCGCGAATGGCGGTGTGCGGACAGCCGCCGGTCTCGACGCCCAGAATTCGGTCGGCCGGCAAGGCCTCGTGGTGAACGAGGAACTTTGCGTCCTCTTCGGTGTAAATGTCGTTGGTGACCACGGCGATCTCATGCCGGTCGCGCATCGCGCGACACAGCGCCAGCGTTAGGGCTGTCTTGCCGGAACCCACCGGACCCCCGATGCCGACTCGTAACGGAGATATTTTTTGATTCACGTCATGACCTGAATAGCCGCGAGTATTGTGTCTCGTGCTGCGAGGATAAAATGGCGAGGCCGGGAGTGAAATTGGAGTAACCACCGCCCTCGAAGTTCTCGTCCCCGGCGAGTTGGGCGATCCTCGAGCCCATAGCGAGCAAGACTCGTTGTCCCGCGGATTGCCCGACCGGCACCGCCTTCATGGCGACCAGTACTTGATTCTCAGCCCACGTCCAGAGATATCCCATGACGGACTCCGGCGGTTCGATCCCCCAGACCGTGGTCGCCGCGCTCCACACGCAGGGCAAGCTGGGTTCCCGAATCGACCGCAGTGTATCGATAGTGCCCTGCGGGATGTCCGGCAGACTGGAGAGCAAAGAGCTCAACGAGAATCCCATCTGCACCGCTGCTGCGCGAATCTCCGCCGACTCCCGGGTGGATAGAAACTCCTCGTTCAGCGCCGCAATCGCTTCGGGCTCGTTCCGCCCCCAGGCCCTTGCCATGGACAGCATGCTCGGGATCTCGATTGACTTCATGGAAAACTCGAGGACGTCCGAGATCCAGCGCGACAAGGAGGTCTCGTCCGTCACGACTCGCTGCTCGATGGCGGCCTCCAATCCTTGAGAATGGCTGTAGCCGCCGATGGGCAACGCCTGACTGCTCAGCTGCAACAGCCGCAGGAGCGCAGTCGGCCTCATCGCAGCGGAAACTCGTGGATCTTGGGCTGTATCAAGGGGAGCTGGCTGCCGTGAGCATGATGATGCCCGTACGCTCCGCCCTCGGGCTCGAACGGCGCGCGCACGGCGGTGACCTCGAGGCCGAGACCTTTGACCATCTCTTCGAGGACGTGATCGTTCAAGAATCGCAAACGGTTCGCCATCACCTGAACCGCGACATGACGATTGCCCAGATGGAAAGCCGCGCGCGCGATCGCCACCGCGTCATCGCTACGGGCTTCGAGCAGCGATTCTTCGGCGGCGACGATCAGGACCTCGCGGCCATCTTGAGTCCGCACTCGATCGCCGCCGCGCAGCAGCCGGCCGCGCTCCACGACCAGGGCCGCCTGTGCGCCGCTGTCGAGCCTGAGCAGCAGGCGACTCTTGCTGCGCGCATCGAAGCTCAGGTGAACGGTGTCGGGTTTTTCCGTCATGGCCGCTAGAACAAGAAATAGCGCTGGGTCATCGGCAGGCTCGTGGCCGGCTCGCAGGTCAGCAGCTCGCCGTCCGCCCGTACTTCGTAGGTCTCGCTGTCGACCTCGATGTTGGGTTGGGCGGCGTTGTGGATCATGTCGGACTTTCTCAGCGCCCGTGTGGCCCGCACGGCCTCGAGCCGCTTGCGCAGGCCGAGTGCGCTCAATTCAGGGCTCTCGAGTGCGGCGCGCGATACGAAGGTCAAAGACTTCTCGAGCGCGCCGCCGAACGCCCCGAACATGGGCCGATAGTGCGAGGGCTGCGGCGTCGGGATGGAGGCATTGGGGTCGCCCATGGGCGATGCGGCAATCATGCCGCTCTTGATGATGAGACTCGGTTTCACACCGAAGAATGCCGGCTTCCAAAGCACGAGGTCCGCAAGCTTGCCGACCTCGACGGATCCCACGAGGTGCGCAATGCCGTGCGTGATCGCGGGATTGATGGTGTATTTGGCGATGTATCGCTTGATGCGCGAGTTATCGTTGCCGGACGGATCACCGTTCAAGCTGCCGCGCTGCTCACGCATTTTATGCGCCGTTTGCCAGGTTCGAATGATCACCTCTCCCACGCGGCCCATGGCCTGGGAGTCGGAGGACATCATCGAAAAGGCACCGATGTCGTGCAGGATGTCTTCGGCCGCGATCGTCTCGCGGCGGATGCGCGATTCGGCGAATGCGATGTCCTCAGCAATCGCCGGATCGAGGTGATGACACACCATGAGCATGTCGAGGTGCTCGTCGATGGTATTGATGGTGTAAGGACGCGTGGGATTGGTCGAGCTCGGCAACACATTGCCGTACGACGCCGCCTTGATGATGTCGGGAGCATGGCCCCCGCCGGCGCCTTCGGTGTGATACGTGTGGATCGTGCGGCCGGCGATGGCCGCGAGCGTCGCCTCGAGGTAGCCGGATTCATTCAGCGTATCGGTGTGAATCGCGACCTGCACGTCCATCTCGTCGGCAACTCGAAGACAGTTGTCGATCGCCGCCGGAGTCGTACCCCAATCCTCGTGGAGCTTGAGGCCCAAGGCGCCGGCGCGAATCTGTTCCCGGGCCGGCTCGGGCACGCTCACGTTGCCCTTGCCCAAGAATCCCAAATTCATGGGAAACGCTTCGGCGGCTTTGAGCATGCTGCGAATGTGCCACGGTCCCGGCGTGCAGGTGGTCGCGCTCGTGCCGGCGGCCGGTCCCGTGCCGCCGCCGATCATCGTCGTCACCCCGGACGTCAATGCTTCATCGATTTGCTGCGGACATATGAAATGGATATGGGTATCGATGCCGCCGGCGGTCAAGATCAGTCCCTCACCCGCGATGATCTCGGTCGCCGCGCCGATGGGAATGCTGACCTGGGGCTGGATATCGGGATTTCCGGCCTTGCCGATTCCCCAGATGGCGCCGTTCTTCAAGCCGACATCGGCTTTGCAAATGCCCCAGTGGTCGACGATGAGGGCATTCGTTATGACGGTATCCGCGACGGAGTCGCTGGTCCCTTGCCCCTGCCCCATGCCGTCGCGGATGACTTTACCACCGCCGAATTTCACTTCCTCCCCATATACCGTGAAGTCTTTTTCCACCTCGATGAACAACGCCGTATCGGCGAGCCGCAGCCGGTCCCCGACCGTCGGACCGAACATCTCCGCATAAGCCTGCCGTGACATCTTCAGAGCCACTTACAGATCCCCCATGACCTTGCCCTGAAAGCCGAACACACGGCTGAAGCCGCCATAGCGGACCAAGCGCACGGTGCGTCCCTGTCCAGGCTCGAAGCGCACCGCCGTACCTGCTGCTATGTCCAGCCGATAGCCGCGCGTCGCATCCCGTTCGAATCGCAGGCTCGAATTGGTCTCGAAAAAATGGTAGTGCGAGCCGACTTGAATGGGCCGGTCGCCGGTGTTCTCGACGTGCACGTCGAGTGTAGGCCGATTCGCGTTGATCTCGATGTCTCCGGGTATGACGAGCATTTCGCCTGGAATCATCGGTGGCTCCGTTCAGACGATGGGTTGATGCACGGTAACGAGCTTGGTTCCGTCGGGGAACGTCGCTTCGACCTGGATTTCAGGGATCATCTCGGCAATGCCCTCCATGACCTCGGCGCGCGTAATGATGGTGCTGCCGAAGCTCATGAGCTCCGCCACGGTCTTGCCGTCGCGCGCTCCCTCGAGGATGGCACTCGTGATCAAGGCGACGGTTTCCGGATAGTTCAGTTTCAACCCGCGTGCTCGACGGCGTTCGGCGAGCAATGCCGCGGTGAAGATGAGCAGTTTGTCTTTTTCGCGTGGTGTCAGTTCCATGAATCGCTCGAGAGCTAGCAAGCCCAGATTCGCGGGGCGATCGCGGGCCGATTGAGCAGGGCCGGACGCAGCACGGCCCAAAGTGATGCGAACCAATTGAACGCGTCCTGCGACGAATGACCGAGGTAGCGCGCGATGAAAACGCTGGGCAGGCGGGTGACTCCCACCCGCGAATCGTGGCCGCTCGGCACGACGGTACGGCAAGCGCCCAACAACTCGGCACCGATGTCGGAGCCTGCGGCGACGAGCGTGCCGCTGACGCTGAAGCCGCTGAGTCCGACCGGCGATGAGTCGAAGCCGCTGTCTGCCAGGATATTCGCGCGCTCGCTCCACAAAGGGCGTCCTGCCTGCCGGATGTGGGTACGCAGGCGCAAGCCGCCCGAGCGCCACACTTCGCCGCAAGCTCGGCGGCCTAAGCACAGGATCTCCCAGCCGAGAAACTGCGCACTCGAAGCCAGTTCCACATCGAGCTGCATCGCAGCTTGCGAGCCGTCGAAGAGGATATTCTCCCGCGGCAGCCATTCCAAAGCGCCGCCCGCCGCGATCGAAAAATGTAATTGCTGCTGCGCCCCGACTCGGGGACAGCGATACCATTTTGTGGCGCCACAAGTGGTCAGACAGACCCGCGACCCTGAATTCAACCGGGCGCCGACCGCGAGTACATCCCCGCCCGCAAGTCCGCCCGGGGGATGCAGCACCGTGACGTGGCAGACTTCCGGACCCTCCGGATAAAGCGCCTTTTGAATTTGCAGCGGGCCGCGATGCGACCTGGCGGCGAGCACAGTTCGATCATCGCGGCAGGAAAATGATAAATCGAGATTGGCTCGCCAGTGCGCATCCGCCGCCCCAATTTGGGGCACAGCGGAGTTGGATTTTCTCGGTGCCGCCCGAATCGAGGGGTACAAGCACGCGCACCCTGGCATTTAGTCGTAGGAAGCTCCGAGTATGCCAGCCTTCGAAACATGTCGCTTTGAAAATCGCCGTCACGGCGAATCCGCGCGGCCGCTAGAATTCAGCCATGGGGAGTCTACCAAGCGCATCGCGATCGGATCAGGCGCGGCGGCTGATGTCGCTGACTGACTTGACCAGCCTGAACGAGTCGGACGATGCGACCTCCGTGCACACCTTGTCGATGCTCGCACGCACGGCACCGGTGAGGCCCGCCACCGTATGCATCTGGGCGCGATGGATTGCCGTCGCGCTCGAAGCGCTCGAAGGCAGCGGCATCCCGGTGTGTGCGGTCGCGAATTTCCCCGGCGGCGCGGCTACCCCTTCGGCCGCAGCGGCGGAAACGGCCGCGGCCGTCGCTGCGGGCGCAGTCGAAATAGACGTCGTTTTTCCGTATCAGGCGATGCTCGCGGGAGATGTGCAGATGGGGCTGCGCCTCGTTCGCGCCTGCCGCGAGGCCTGCGGAACACACGTGCTGCTGAAAGTCATTTTGGAAACCGGTCAGCTCCTCACAGTCGAGAACATTCAGCGAGCGGCAGAAATTGCAATCGACGGCGGCGCACAGTTTCTGAAAACCTCCACCGGCAAGACCCATCCCGCTGCGACGCCCGAAGCGGCCGGTGTCCTTTTGGATGTGATCGCGGCGGCGGCTGAGCGCGGCCGTCATATCGGTTTCAAGGCTTCCGGCGGCATCCGCACGCTTGAGGACGCCATGGCTTATCTCACGCTCTACGAGCACAAATTCGGCACGGGAAGCGCCTCGGCAAGCAATTTCCGCATCGGGGCTTCGGGTCTGTTCAAGGAATTGGTCGCAGCATTAGGCGCTTGAGCCCGCTTGCCTATCGGAGGAATGACATGTCACGCACGCCCCGCATCGCCGTGATCGGCAGCGCCAACACCGACCTTACGACTTTCACTGATGTGTTCCCGCGACCGGGCGAGACCTTGTTCGGCAAGAATTTTGAAATGGGTTTCGGCGGCAAGGGCGCGAATCAGGCGGTGGCTGCACGGCTCTGCGGCGCCGAAGTGCTGATGGTGGCCAAGGTCGGCGGCGATCTGTTCGGGCGGGCGACGATCGACAATTTCGCCTCTTTCGGCATCGACACGACGCATGTGAAAATCATCGAGGATGCACCGACCGGCGTTGCGCCCATTTTTGTCGGCCCCGACGGGCAGAACCGTATCATCGTGGTCAAAGGCGCCAACGACCGGCTCACCCCCGCCGATGTCGATGCCGCGGCGGCGGACTTGCAGAGCGTCGATGCGATCATCTTGCAGTTCGAGATTCCTCTGGCGACGGTCTATCACAGCGTCCGCTGGGCGCGCACTCACAATATCCGCTGCATCGTCAATCCCGCGCCCGCAGTCCCGGCGGAGCTCGCGGCGCTGACCGGCGCGGACCTTTTTATCCCGAACGAGAACGAAGCCGAGCAGATCACCGGGCAGCCCGTGCATTCGGAAGCAGACGCGCGCGCATGTGCCGCGGCTCTGCTCGCCCGCGGGTTTGCGCGGGTGGTGATCACCTTGGGCGCGCGCGGCTCACTGCTGGCCGATGCCTCCGGTCAGCGGCTCGTGCCGGCGTTTGCGGTCGAGTCGATGGACACATCGGGGGCGGGCGATGCATTCATCGGCAGTCTCGCCGCATTTCTTGCCGAGGGGATCGCCGAGCACGAGGCCCTGTCACGGGCGAATCTCTATGCGGCCCTGTCGACCACCCGAATCGGAACGCAGAAGTCATTTGCGCGGCGCGTCGATTTTGAGGCGCAATGGGATCGGCGCAGAAGCGAAGTCGTAGCCCGGATGTGAAGCGAAAGGAATCCAAATAATGTTCGTCGTGCATAGTTATTCGTTGGCCGTCGTATTTTGCGTGCTCACGATGTTGTGCTGGGGGTCGTGGGCGGTAACCCGGAAGCTGGCGCGCCCCGATTGGCGTTTCGAGCTGTTCTACTGGGACTACACGCTCGGGGTGGTGCTGATCGCCCTGGTATTGGGAATCACGCTGGGAAACAGCGGCACCGAAGGCCGTGCATTCTTCCCCGACTTGGCGCAAGCCTCGACCGCTTCCGTGATATCGGCGCTGCTCGGCGGCGTGGTCTTCAATCTTGCCAACATTCTTCTCGTCGCCGCGATCGAGATCGCCGGCATGGCGGTTGCCTTTCCGGTTGGGATTGGACTCGCCTTGATCATCGGCGTGATCATGAACTACGTCGCGGATCCCGTCGGCAACATCGCTCTGCTGTCCGCCGGCGTCTTCTTCGTCATCCTCGCCATCGTTCTGGATGCCTTGGCCTATCGTCGGTTGGCGGGCGCAGCGACGGGCGCAAACCGCGCCAAGGGCTTGCCTCTCGCCGTGGCGTGCGGTGTGTTCATGGGGATGTTCTATCGCTTCGTCGCGGCGGCCATGTATGCGGATACCGCTCATCCAACGGCCGGCAAAATGGGATCCTACGCCGCGGTTTTCGTATTCGCCGTGGGGATTCTGCTGAGTAGCTTCGTCTGGAATACGTTCGCGATGAAAAAGCCCTTCAGCGGTCCGCCGGTTGATTTCCGAGATTACTTCGCGGGGAGCTTCCGGACCCATTTGACCGGCGTGCTGGGCGGCGTCATCTGGGGTGCCGGCACCTCGCTCAACCTCATCGCCTCGGAGCGTGCCGGCTTCGCAATCTCTTACGGCCTCGGCCAGGGCGCCACCATGGTCGCGGCGATTTGGGGCGTATTCGTCTGGAAAGAATTTCGCGCGGCGCCCGCCGGCACCTCGAAGTTGCTGGTCACCATGTTCGGCAGTTTTCTGGCCGGACTCGTGCTCATCGTCCTGGCACGCACGCCGTAAGCGACCTTAGATTTTTTCGCGAAACACCTCGTAACCGAAGGGCAACCTTAGCTTTTATGGCTACCGTATCCTTCGGAACCCATCAAACCCAGACATCGTTCTGCGCGGTGCGCTCTCCGGTGGTCGACCCTGTATTGAGAACGCCGCGCGGCTCGATCAGCAAAAGCTGAACCTCGTTTTCGGCGTACGGCTTGTGCTCGACCCCCTTGGGCACCACGTACAGTTCGCCCGCCGCCACGAGCACCGCGCCGTCGCGAAAGTCGATTCGAAGGTTGCCGCTGAGCACGATGAAAGTCTCATCGGTCTCCTCATGACGGTGCCAGACAAAATCTCCTGCCAGTTTCACGACTTTGAACTGGTAGTCGTTCATTTCCGCGACGACTCGGGGCTGCCAACGCTCCGTGAGCATCTGGAGCTTCGCGGCGAGATTGATTGCTTGGTACGCCATTTGAATCTCAA
>Ga0302324_100021492_pt1 | contig 12579 bp, 13 predicted proteins | sample Palsa_T0_1_FD_201949 | JGI IMG/M metagenome (GOLD analysis project Ga0302324, IMG submission 201949) | Peat permafrost microbial communities from Stordalen Mire near Abisko, Sweden - Palsa_T0_1 | ecosystem: Environmental > Terrestrial > Soil > Palsa > Peat permafrost | place: Sweden: Abisko...
GAATGCGCACGACGGCGTCGGCCCCTTCTCGCTCCAGCGAGAGGTTGATGTGGCCATCATCCCCGGTGTACTTCGCGGCGTTGCCGAGCAGGTTGACAAAAACCTGCTCCAGACGCGCGCCGTCCGCGTTCAGCCAGATCGGTGCCTCCGGGATCGAGGCCGTCAGGTGATGTCCGCGTAGCTGCATTTCGAGATCAACCGTTTGCAGGCAATGACGCAGCACAGCGCGCAGATCGACTCGCGCGCGTTGCAGGCGCAGCGATCCGCCGTGGATCCGGGAGACTTGCAGGAGATCCTCGACCAGACGAGTCATGTGGCCGACCTGGCGTTCGATCAGGGTGCGCACCTGCACCACCGCGGGCGGCGGCGACTTCTCCAGCCGCAGCACTCGGACGGCATTGCGCAATACACTCAAGGAATTGCGCAATTCGTGCGAGAGCACGGCGATGTACTCAGGGCTGGCCTCGACCCGAGCGCCCAGTTGCGCCGCGCCATGCGGGAAGGCCCCGCTCTGCTCGTCTCCCAGCACCTGGCTTACGAATTCTGCATCGGTCATGCTCGTGCGCAAATCCGCCAGGCTGGGGGCACTTCGGGCAGTGGATTCCGATTGGTTATCCATGGCGGTCCCTGTCTGAACTGTCGATTCTTAGAATCGCGCAGGCCCAAGCGGCCCGCATCCGATAACAGGAAACTACACAACGGTCCGGCTGTACTCTGTACGGCAACGCACACACGCGTATCGGGTTCAGCGGATTCGACTCTCCAGCGCCGGCCCCTCAGGAATTGCCCTTGCGCGGCCGCGCCAGGGGCGGCGCACCGCCTCGCAGGCTCGCGTACAGGCCGGCGGCCTGTTCCTGCACGCGCTGACGGAAGCCGAGCAATTCCTCGGGGACGTGCTGTCTCACGTACGCGCTCAGCGCGGCGTCAATCAGGCGGGCGACTTTGACCCCCTCGCGCAGTGCCAGCCGTCGCACACGCTCGATGATCTTCGAATCCACCCAGAAGGTCGTGTCCTCATCGCCCGTGCGACGGGCGGGATAGTCGACCATGGCTTGCTGCGCCCGCTGCTGCAGGAACCAACTCATCGCCTCATCGTGCACCTGGTCCTTGCTGGCCCAGCGCCGTTCGGCGTCCGAGGGCGGACGGCGCTCGAGCAGCAGGCCGCGAAACCAGGCCTCAGTGTCGATTGCGTAGCGAATTCTCGGCGACAGCGCCTGGTGCTGCAGCGTGCGCAAGCCGCGTGAGCGCGGGCTGCGAGTCCGCCTGGATTTCTTGCTCGCCATCGCCTACCCCCTCAATTTCCCCGGCAATGCTCCAGTCATTCATGTTAATGGTAACTGAAAGTGGAGACATCTAACCGCAATCGCTCGCAGCCTCACCGACGGGACTGCCGCGCCGGATATGGAGCAGCTAGAGCCTGCCGGCCGGGATTCAAGGCAGCCGGATGAACCGCCAGCCGCAGCCCTACTTCATGCCGGCTCGCGCGATGGCCATGCAATTATTCGTAGTGTTAATATGTGCACGATCAATCGCTTATGCAGTGTTATATAAGTGCTTTCTGTATCTGCCCGAGGTCGCAGTGCCAGCCGCTACGCTGCCTCGCGCACGCGAGGATGTGACCAAGGTCTTCAAGACTTTGACCGATCACCATTGAGTTTCGCAGGCATCGCGCTATATTAAGACCGTACGCCGTTGATGAGACAGGGTTTTCGTCAGTCAACAATTATATGGGGCGCCATGACCACCGCTCGCCGTCCGCGAGCGGACGCGAGTTCGGGAGGCATCCCCTGGAGTGCGATATGAGGGATTTGAATTCAAGGCTGGAGGCCGCCGCGTTATCCATGACGGGCCCTGGCAGCATCAAGGATCGTCTGCTCGATGCGTATTGCTCGCATCTCGAGGAAGTGCAGCAGTCGGATCTTCCAGGAGAGCTCGGCGCCGAATTCGCACAGATGACCGAAGCTCTGCATCGCGCGCCGGCTCTGCCCGGCGATGATGTGGTCAAGGCTTCGGTGCGCAAGCTCTCCAACGAGGAAGCCAGACGATATGCCGAACTGGTCGTACGGCTCTACGGTATGTACGCCGGCATGACGCAACAGATTGGCAGCGTCCGCACCAGCCGGGCTGCAGCGCCCTTGCTCAAATTTCTCTCGGTCGAGGCGAGCGCGAATCCCTGACGGACATCAGTCCAGTTTGAACTCGATCGTATCCCAGCGCGTCGTCTCCTCATGGCGCGCCTGTCGTTTCACCGCATCAACCAGACCGCGCTCGTCCCACGGCACACTCTCATCGATAAGCCCGTCCAGCGTCTTCAGCTTGGGCTGATCACGCCCGAACAGCGGCAGCAACACCACCGGCTTGTCGCTGGCCTTGGCGTAGTTGAGCTCAAAAATTAATAAATCCTGTTGCTGCGCATGCAAGCTGGTCAGCGCTATGATCACTTCGGCAGCCGCGATCTGGCGCCGCAGTTCTTCGCGCAGCACATCCTGGCTACGTATTGACGGGGCGAAATCCAGGCTGGCGCTATTTCGATAATAAAAGTTGCGGGCGCTCTCGAGATATTCGAACACGCGCACGTAGTCGTCACTCTCCTCGAAGCAGTGGGTGACAAACACGCGGATTGGATCGCGTTGGGACATACTCCCAGTGTACTGTGATGACCTGGGAATTTGTATAGAGGGCACGACCGACGCCGTGAGATTGCTGGTCTACAACATACGCTACGCCACGGGTACCGGACCCGGGTTTCACCTGCCGTTGCCCGGCGCGGGTTACCTGCGCAGCAGTCGGCGCGTACTCGAGCAGATCACAGCGTTCATCCGCTCCGAGGACCCCGATCTGGTCGGTCTGATCGAGGTCGATATCGGATCGATCCGCACCGGCATGGTGAACCAGGCCGCGTATATCGCCGATGCCGTGGGCCACTATACCGCACACCAGTGCAAGTACGGCGCTGGGTCGATCAATCATCTGGTGCCCATCGTGCGCAAGCAGGCCAACGCCCTGCTGGCCGCCCCGCGCGTGACGGGGGAGCGATTCCATTATTTTGATATGGGCATCAAGCGATTGATCATCGAGTTGGAACTGGAGGAGGTCTGCGTCTTCCTGGTACACCTCTCGCTCAAGTTCCGACATCGCCAATCGCAACTGCGCACGCTCTACGACCTGGTCGTGCGCTCTTCCAAGCCGGTGATCGTCGCCGGTGACTTCAACACCTTCTGGGGTACACACGAGATCTTCCTGTTCATGCAGGCGGCGGGCCTGCGCAGCGCGAATGCCGAAGGACTACATTCGTTTCCCTCGCGACAGCCACGCATCGAACTGGATTTCGTGCTGGTCAGTGCCGGCATTGACGTGACCGCGTTTCGTGTTCCGGCCGTCAGATTCTCCGATCATCGACCCCTGATCTGCGATTTCCAGGTCCGCAGCCAGAGCGCAGTATTGGCCTCATGAGCGACAAAGCGGTGAGTGGCACGGCTGCCTGGTCGCTGGAAGTGGACGCGGAGCGCATCGGCTGCCTGTCGCTCGATAAACCCGGCAGCTCCGCCAACACGCTCTCGCACAGTGTGCTGCTCGAGCTCGAACGGCAACTCCAGGGCCTCGCCGCAACGCCGCTGCGCGGCCTCGTCATCCGCTCGACCAAGGCCTCGGGCTTCATCGCTGGTGCCGATATCCGCGAGTTCACGACCTACACGTCGCAGGCCGATGCACTGGCGCACATCAGCCTCGGGCAACGGGTCTGCGCCCAGCTCGAAGGACTGCCTTATCCTACGGTTGCGGCCATCGAAGGCTTCGCTCTGGGCGGCGGGCTAGAGCTATCGCTGGCGTGCCGCTATCGGGTCGCGGTCGGTGATTCGAGGCTCAATCTGGGCCTGCCGGAGGTTCAACTCGGCATCCACCCCGGATTTGGCGGCACCGTGCGCAGCGTCCGGCTGCTCGGCGTGCGCACGGCCATGAGCCTGATGCTGACCGGCCGCAGCGTGCGGGCGGACCGCGCGCAGCGCATCGGGCTGGTCGATCTGCTGGTCGAACGCGGCAGCGAATTGCTGGAGAGCGCCCGCCAGATCATTCGCGCCGCGCCGCCACCCCACCGGCCGGCGCTGACACAGCGCGCGTTGAGCTGGCCGGGGGTGCGCTTGCTGCTGCGCCCGGCGCTGCTGCGCCAGGTGGGGGCGCACGCCAGCCGCCAGCATTATCCCGCCCCCTATGCCATCGTCGATCTGTGGTCGCGCTACGGCGCACGGGGCGCAGCCGCCTACAGCGCCGAGGCCGAATCGATCTCGCAACTGTTCCACAGCGACACCACCCGCAATCTGATACGGGTGTTCCTGCTGCAGGATCGGCTCAAGGGCCTGGCGGGCAAGAGCACTTCCCCACTGGAGCGCGTGCATGTGATCGGCGCAGGGATCATGGGGGGCGACATCGCCGCCTGGTGTGCCCTGCGCGGGCTGCAGGTGACATTGCAGGACCGCGATCTGAAGTACATCGAGCCGGCGCTGGAGCGCGCGCGCGGCTTGTTTGAAAAGCGCTTGTCGACGCCCTCGGAGCGTGCCCAAGCCAACGAGCGCTTGCGCAGCGACGTGGCTGGCAGCGGCGTGGAGTCGGCGGACGTCGTCATCGAGGCGATCTACGAGGACCTCGACGCCAAACGCGCGCTCTATGCGCAGGCCGAGCCGCGGCTACGCCCTGAGGCTGTGCTCGCAAGCAATACCTCCAGCCTGACTTTGGAGACCCTGAGCGCCTCGTTGCACGATCCCGGGCAGTTCGTGGGCATGCATTTCTTCAATCCCGTGGCGCAGATGTCCCTCGTCGAGGTCGTGCATTCCCCGCAGACCCGCCCGCAGACCCTGACCGCGGCGATGGCCTTTACTCGGCGTATCGAAAAGCTGCCACTACCCTGCCGCAGCAGTCCCGGCTTCCTGGTCAATCGGGTGCTGTTCCCTTACCTGCACGAGGCCCTGCACGCGGCCGGCGAAGGCATCGCGCTGCGCACGATCGATCGAGCGGCCGTGGATTTCGGCATGCCGATGGGCCCAATTGAGCTCTCGGACGTCGTCGGCCTGGATGTCTTGCTGCACGTGGGGGACATCGTGACGCGCGAGCTGGCGCGCGAGCCACCCCCTCTGGTTACGAAACTGCGCGAGCTCGTGGCCGCAAAGCAGCTTGGCCGCAAGAGCGGCCAGGGCTTCTACCGCTGGCACGAGGGCAAAGTCGTCGACGCAGCCGCGGGGCCGCCGGCGCCCGCGGATCTGATCGACCGCCTGATCCTCGTACTCGTGAATGAATGCGTCGCTTGTGCGCGGGAGAGCATCGTCGAGGATGCAGACCTCATCGATGCCGGAGTAATCTTCGGTACGGGCTTCGCGCCGTTTCGCGGCGGCCCGATGGCCTACGCTCGGGCCCGGGGCCTGGAGGCCTGTGTGGCGCGGCTGCAGCAGCTCGAGCAGCGCTATGGCGCGCGTTTCCGCCCCGATGCCGGATGGACGCAACTGAGCGCCGAACCGAGCTCAAATGCGTGAGGTCGATCGGAAGGCGAGTGCCGAGGCTGTGCTAGCATCGATCGGTTGTCAAACGACGAGAGGGTGTGGGGCAGGACCTGAGCATGAGCGCAGATAGGGCTGTTGATGTGGCACTACTCCGGACGTTCTCGCCACTGGACGGCATGAAGAAGGACAACCTGCTCGCGCTGGCTCGCAAAGTCACGATCACGGCGCTGCCGGCGAGTCGACTGTTGTTCAAGGAAGGGGACCGCGACAAGCTCACCTATTGGCTGCTCTCCGGGCTGGTCGAGCTGCGCGAGGGAGAGCGGACGGTCGGCATGATTCGGGCCGGCAGCCCCGAGGCCCGCAACCCATTGGCCCCGAAGCTGCCACGCAGAATGACCGCTCGGGCCGTCGATCCCATCGAATGCCTGTCGATAGACAGCGAACTGCTCGACATGATGATCACCTGGGATCAGACCGGAACCTATGAGGTCTCGGAGCTGCAGGCACAGTTCGCGGGCAGCGGCGGTGATGATTGGATGACCATGCTACTGCAGACCCAGGCTTTCCACCGCATACCGCCCGCCAATATCCAGGCCATATTCATGCGCATGCAGCGCGTGATCTGCCGCGCCGGCGAGACGGTCATTCAGCAAGGCGCGGAAGGCGACTACTTCTACGCGGTGGTGAGCGGGAAATGCCTGGTGACGCGCGAGACGCCGCTGAATCGAGACGGCCTGAAGCTCGCCGAACTCGGCGTAGGCGATACCTTTGGCGAAGAAGCACTGATCTCCGAGGCCAAGCGCAATGCCACGGTCACGATGATCGGCGACGGCGTGCTCATGCGGCTGAGCAAGAAAGACTTTCGCGAACTCATGACCGAGCCGCTGGTGCAGTGGGTCACGTACGCGCAGGCATGCGAAATCATGGCACGCGGCGGTCGCTGGCTCGACGTGCGGCTACCGTCCGAGCATCAAAACCAAGCCATCGAAGGCTCGCTGAACGTGCCCCTGTATTTCATACGCTTGAAAATCTCAACCCTCGAGCGCGCCAGACCCTATGTCGTGTACTGCGACACCGGCAGGCGAAGTTCGGCGGCGGCTTTTATCCTGGTCGAACGTGGCTTCGAGGCGTATGTGCTCGAGGGCGGCGTGGACAGCGCCGAGAGCGGCTTTCGGCGCAACGCCTGAAGGCAATGCTCCGGCGACTTACCCGTCAACTCGTCTTTTTCGCCCAGACCAGGCACCAGCCGTGTGCATCGACTGACTTGCCCGGATAAATATTGCAGCTGCCGCGCGCATCGCCCGCTTTGCCCAGATACTGAATGCAGGTCGAGCACATTTGCCCGGCCTGATGATTCGGATTGGTCACTTTGGACGCATCGTCCACGTACCCCAAAGCCTTGGCCTGCGGATCAGTCAGGCTCAACGGCACGAGGGTCGCGGCTGGCGCTTGCGCCCTCGCCTCGGCGGCCAGACCCGACACCGATGCGGTGACAGCCCCCAGCACCGCGGCCTTGAGCAGTGAACGCCGCGCGATCATTTCATTACTCATCCGGGACCTCCGTAAGTCTTGGGGTTCGCCGCCTCATGGTAACTGCTCGAAATCCCTCTGGCGATCTATTGCGATCGCAGCGAGAAGATCCGCGAGTTCCCTCATACGCGCAGGAGCGCGGGCCCGCGCCGCAATCACATCGTATGGGTGGCCTTGTCGCCGGAGAGTGCGCCAGCCAGGTAATTCTCAATCTTGGTGCGTGTCTGGCCTCGATCCTGCTCGGAGAACTGCACGCCGATGCCGGCGGTGCGCTTGCCCTGCGCGCCCTTGGGTGTCACCCAGATCACGCGTCCGGCTACGGGCAGTTTCTCATCCTCGCCCATGAGATTGAGCAGCATGAACACCTCATCGCCGAGGCGGTAGTTGCTGCTGGTCGGAATGAACAAGCCGCCGTTCTGAACGTAGGGCATATAGGCCAGATACAAGGCGCTCTTGTCCTTGATCGTCAGCGTCAACAGACCGGGCTTGTTGATTCCGGATCTGGAATTCGGATCTTTGGCCATATTCCCCGATCGATCCTCAGATCAATGTGTGCAAAAGCCATCACGAGGCCGCCGCGTTGCGCCTGAGGCGCGGCAACTGCCAAAGCAGCTGCTCGAGCGCCAGCGAGCGGTTGATGGGCTTCAGCCGCAACCGGCGTAGCTCATAGGCACCGTCCAGCAGCCGCAGCAACCCTGTCATATTCATGTCCGAAACGGATTCTGGCAAGTGCGCGCTATTGCGCAGTTCCTGCGATTGGCGCGGCGCCCCGGCGGCCCTATCCACGCACGCTGTGAGCCAAGTCTCAAGACAGGCGAGCCGCAACTCGAACGCCTCGCCCCGCGTCCAGCGCTCGGCAAGCCCTGGGACCTCCAGGCGGCCCCCCATCAAGGCTGCGAGCGCCTCGAAGGTGTCCTTGGCCAAGCGCTCCACCTCGAGCGGATCGAATCGCAGCGCCTCGAACGGCGCATCCCCGATCACCTCCAGCACTGCGGTCCAGGGACCCGCTCCCTTGTAACGTTCCAGCCAGGCGAGGCTGAGCGCTCGGGGTGGTGTCGCGATACGCAGGTGCTGGCAACGGCTCAGGATCGTCGCCGGCAGCCGCGATGGAACACTGGCCACGAGAATCAGTGTCACGCCGGGGCGCGGCTCCTCGAGCGTCTTGAGCAGCGCGTTGGCCGCGTTGTCAGTGAGTGCGTCCGCCGGTGCGATCACCGCCACGGTCGCCCCACCCCCATGCGAGGTGAGCGCAAGCTGCTCGGCGAGCTCGCGCACCTGTTCGATGCGGATCTGTTTGGAGTCCTCCACTGGCGCGATGGCGTAGAAATCCGGATGCTGCGAGGTCAGGAACTGCCGGCAATCACGACATTGGCCGCATGGAACCGGCTGCCCGCGGCACAGCGCCAGCTGAGCGGCATAGCGCGCCAGCCACTCTCCCCCGGCTCCGCGCTGATCATGTATCAGCAGCGCGGTCGGGTAGCGCGAGGCTGCGCGCGCGCGCCGCAACTGCTCGAGCTGGGGCGCGAGCCACGGAACCTCGATGTCGGAACCGAGACTCAAGCGCCGCTCTCCAATAGATCGGCCAGCGCCGCCAGCGCGCTTTCAGCGACGCGTTGAGGCGCCTGGGTCGCATCGATGAGGCGCAGGCGCTGCGGTTCGGCCGCAGCGATTTCCAGGTAGCGGGCGCGCACGCGCTCGAAGAAGCGACGATCCTCGTCCTCGAATCGATCACCGCCCCCGCGCCGGGCGCGGGCGCGCTCGAGTCCCTTTTCGACCGGCAGATCGAGCAGCAATGTCCGCTGCGGCCATAAGTCGCGGTGTACCACGCCGGCGAGTGTCTCGATCAAGGCGTTATCCACCCCGCGGCCCGCGCCCTGATAGGCGCGCGTGGCGTCGCTGAAGCGATCGCAAATGACCCAGTAGCCCTGCTGCAGTGCGGGTCGAATCCGATTCTCGACATGGATCGAGCGCGCCGCGAACATGAGCAACGTCTCGGCCGCGGGGGTAATGCGCTCGGGGCCGCGCTCGAGCATCAACGTGCGCAGCTGCTCGGCAAGCGGCGAGCCGCCCGGCTCGCGCGTGACCAGCGCCGAAAGACCGCGCTCGCGTAACGCCGTCTCGAGTGTTCGTGCCAGCGTGGATTTGCCCGCGCCCTCGATGCCCTCGAGGCTGATGAATCGTCCCCCGCGCATCACCGCGCACCCTGGCGAGCGGGCGCAGCGATCGCACGGACCGGCACGCCGAGCTTGTGCAAATAGGCGCGTACCGCCGCGTCATGCTCGGCCAACGTGGCGGAAAAATGGTGTGAGCCGTCGCCGTTACCCGTGGCGACGAAGTACAGCGCATCGATATCGGCTGGATGCAAGGTGGCCTGCAGCGAGGCGGCGCCGGGCAGCGCGATCGGCGTCGGCGGCAGACCCGCGCGGGTATAGGTATTGTAGGGTGTATCGGTCACCAGGTCGCGCGTGTGTATGTCGCCGTCGTAGCGGGTACCCAGACCGTATATCACGGTGGGATCCGACTGCAGACGCATGTCGTGACTGAGGCGATTGATAAAAACGGCGGCAACCTTGGCCCGTTCGTCTTCACGTCCGGTTTCCTTCTCGACGATCGAAGCGAGTATCAGCGCCTGCTCGGAGTCCTTGATGGGTAGATCCGGCGCCCGCGCCTCCCAGGCCTGCTCGAGCTCGTGCTGCATGCGATCATATGCGAGTTCGAGGATTCTCCTGTCTGTAGTTCCCGCAGCAAAGCGGTAGCTGTCTGGGAAAAACCGCCCCTCCGCGACCTGCCCATCATGGCCGAGCGCCTGCATGAGCTCTGCATCGGACAATCCGCGCAGCTGATGGACCAGATCCGGCTGTGCATCGAGCGCGTGACGCAGCTGCGCCACGTTCCAACCCTCCACCACCGTGAGCTGCTCGAGCACGACACGCCCGGCGACGAATTGTTCGAGCACCGCCCGCGCGGTCGAATGCGGCGCGATCTCGTAAGTACCGGCCTGCACTCGCGGGTTCTGTCCGTGCAATCGCAGATACGCCTCGATCAGCCGTGCGTTGCCCAGCGCCTGCTGCCGCTGCAGGCGCAGAAGAATGGTGCGCAAGGCCTCCCCCGGTAGTACCTCGATACGCACCGGCTCGCTGGCGGCGGCCGAGCGGTCCATCTCCAGATCCAGCTCGTGCGAGAGCCACAGACCAATGCCGCACACCACGAGCCCCAGTAGTAGCAGCAGTTCAATGAGGCGGCGCATCGAGCATTCTCCGCAGTGACTGTGCGTGGGTCACGGATGGCAGCGATCGGCCCTCCAGTACGCTGATCGACCGCAGTCCCCAGCGCACGTTGGTCAGAAATGCCTCGCGCACCGCGCCGAGTTCCGCGCGCTCGACCGGCCGCACCACCACGCGCAGACCGCAGGCCGCGGCGGCCTCGCACACCAGCGAGCGCATGACTCCCGCCACGCCGCACTCCTGCAGTGACGGCGTGAACAATCCGGCCTCGCCGCCAAAGAACACATTGGACATGGTGCCGCAGATCACCTGCCCGGCACTCGACAACATCAGTGCCTCATCCACGTCCTGGCCGCGCATCTCGCTCTGGGCGAGCACCTGCTCCAGCCGATTCAGATGCTTCAGTCCGGCCAATAGCCGGTTCATACCCAAAGTCACACTCGAAATGCCGACCCGGAACCCCCGCTGCGCGGCAGGTGCGCTCCCTGGCCATTCGTAGCGCGCCAGGATGCGAGTCGGGGTCTCATCGCCTTGCGGTCCATAACCGCGCCGGCGCGCCACCCCACGCGTGAGAATCAGCTTCACAAGGCAGCGCTCCGCGCCGTCGGCCGCGGCGGTGATCTCGGCCCCGAGCTCTGCAAACTGGTCGAATCGCAGTTGCAGCCGCTCGCAACCCAGGCGCAGCCGCTGCAGATGCAATGCCAGCCACCGCGGCTGACCGTCGATGCAACTGATGGTCTCAAATAGCCCATCGCCATACTGCAGCCCGCGGTCCTCAACAGGCAATTGCTCGGCGGCTTGGCCGTTGACCCAGATCCTGTTGCTCATCTGTCGCAGATCCTCGAGCGATAGCGTGCCGGCTTCATGGGCACTGCAGCGCCGCGATCAGTCCGCGCGCCTTCGCGCGCGTCTCCTGCAGTTCCACCTGCCAATCGGAATCCGCAACGATACCCGCGCCGGCGCGAAATGCGAGCGCCCCGACGTGCATGCTCATCGAGCGGATCAGGATATTGAAATCCATGGACCCCTCGCGGTTGATATAGCCCAGTGCGCCGGTATAGGCCCCGCGCGCGACGCCTTCGATCTCGGCGATGATCTGCATGCAGCGAAATTTCGGGCAACCCGTGATCGTGCCACCCGGAAACACGGCCCGCAGCACCGCCAGCGGACTGATGCCGTCATTGAGTAGGCCGCAGACGTTTGAAACAATGTGATGCACGTGCGCATAGCTCTCGGTGCACATGAGCACATCGGCACGCACACTGCCGGCGCGGCAGACTCGCCCGAGATCGTTACGCTCCAGATCGACCAGCATGATGTGTTCCGCGCGCTCCTTCGGATGCGCGATTAGCGCGGAGAGTTCCCGCAGATCCTCTCCATCTACGCCGCTGCGCGCGCGCGTGCCGGCGATTGGACGCGTCTCGACTCGCCGCTCCTGCACCCGTACCAGTCGCTCGGGCGAGGAGCACAGCAGGCGCCAGCCTTGAAACTGCAACAGCGCCGCGAACGGCGCCGGATTGAGCCTGCGCAAGCGCTCATAGAGCGTCGCCGTAGCCGCCTGCAGATCGATCGCGCCGGCACTGCGAGACAGGCGCGCCCGCCAGCAGCGCGAGAGGTTGACCTGATAGACGTCGCCCGCGCGGATATGTTCCAGCGCCGCTTCGACCATCGTGCAGAAACGCTGCGGATCTTCCTCCTCGAGCTGGAGCGGATCGAGCACCGCGGCGAGCGGCGACGGTAGCGATGCCGTACGGGTAACGAGCGCGAGGTCCGCACGCAGGCGCCCGTGCAGAGCCTCAAAACCGGGCTCGACAATGCTCCAGGCCCGATCAAGAACATGATCGTAGATCAGCGCCGCCGGTACCCGCAGTGCCAGAGCCCCCGGGGCCGCATCCGCGCCCTGAGCTTGGGGCAGTAGCAGGCGCGGCTCGATCTGCGCCGCGAGTTCATAGCCCAGGTACACGATCCATCCGCCCTGAAACGGCATGGAGAGCGCCTCACCGCCCGCGGCGGCTGGCTGCAGCGGCAGAGACTCGTCAAGCCAGAGCCGCTCCAGGGCATCGAGAAACCCCAGGCCCGTCGCGGGGTCGGGAGCGAGACCCTCATGCCGCAGACGGCCCTGCTCGTCCTGCCACAACGCCGCCTGCGGATAGGCCGCCAGGATCGAGTAGCGCCCCAGCGCCCCGCGGGTGGAGCTGTCGAACAGCACCGGAAATAGGCGCGGGTCGGTGTATGCCAGACGCCGTATATCCTCCGGACGCGCCTGGATCGGGCAAATCAGGGCGCTGATATGCACAGCGCGCAATGCCGCGCGTTCAGCCGCCGCTGTAGCGGCGGAA